>OLSL01000304.1_pt1 | contig 54264 bp, 45 predicted proteins | sample 1672511 | NCBI WGS metagenome assembly OLSL01 (sample SAMEA3136694, study PRJEB25190) | human gut metagenome | biome: human gut; feature: human-associated habitat; material: faeces | place: Austria | collected 2013
TAGCATGCCCAAAAGTCCAGATTATTTCCACAATACAATGAAGCTACCCTTCTTCGCGCGCAAAAATGGGCCTGCTGCAAAACGTGATCATTTTGCAACAGACCCGGCGTTTTATCTGTGGGTTTTATCTGTTGTTGTACCGGTCATAGGCTGCCTGATAGATCTCGCAGCAGGTATCCACGCCCATGCCATTCAGCTGCTCCTGGAAGGAGTCGATCTCGCTGAGATCCTTGGTACCCGTGATAAACTGCACGGTGTACTGGCGGCAGAGGGTGGCGATATCGGAGAAGTAGGTGTTGAACTCATCGCCCTCGTCCGCAGTCATTTCCACGGCCTCGGGGATGTTATAAGCGCCGTCCTTGTTGCTGCCCCAGATCACGGGAGCCTCCTGGGCGATCTCGGAATAGCTGGGCTCGGGGGTGGTGCCGTCGATGAGCAGCTCCAGAGGGCCGCAGTTGTCCAGCTTCTGGGCGCTGAGGGTGGTGCCCTCGGTATTGGTCATCATTTCGGTGTACTGGGGCTTGCCGTCCACCATGGTGTAGCTGACTCCCTCCTGACCGTAGGAGCTGGCCAGGAAGCCGTCGTCGGTGTACCACCAGTTCAGGAACTCGGCGGCCATCTCAGGCTCCTTGCAGGCGGTGGTAATCACAACGCCGCGCACGGTGGAGGGCAGTGCGGGCTGGTTGCCCAGGTGAATGGTCTGGCCCTCCTCGAGGACGGGATCAGCCAGGGCCACCAGATTGGAGCCGGAAGCGCTCCGGAGCATATCAAACAGGCCGTCGCCTCTGGAGAATACGCCGGTGGTCTGGGCGATGATGTCGCCAATCAGGTCGTCGTTCATGTAGTCGGTGGTATGGGACACGAAGTCGGAGGACAGAATGCCCTTTTCATACCAGTCGTGCATCTTCTCAATGTAGTCCCTGTAGCCCTCCTGGACATAGCCGAACTGAATCTCGCCGTTATCGTCCACATAGAAGCCGCCCTGACCGGTGATGGAGTTGAACTTCAGCGCCACATCAAATGCGCCGGACAGCTGGTCATAGTCCAGAATGCCGTCGCCCACCATATACAGGGGATCGGTAACGCCATACTTGTCCTTAAAGGTCAGCAGGACATTTTCGAGATCGTCAAAGGTGACGGGGGTGTCGAGATCGCACTCGTCCAGCCAGTCCTGGTTAATCATCAGACCGTCGGAGGGGCCGCGGCTGCCCTGGGTGATGGTGGCAAAGATGCCGATGCGGCCGTCGTCGGTGGTGATGGACTTCTTATAGTCGGGGTTCTCCACCAGCAGCTTATTGTAGTCGGGGGCATAGTCCTCCAGCAGGTCGCTGACCTCCAGAACGATGTCGTCGTCCATGGCGGCGGAGAAGCCGGTGGCATAGCTCAGGCTCTCGATCAGGTCGGTGTAGTCGCCGGACGCGATCATCAGGCCCATCATGTCGCTGCCGTTGGTCTGAGACACGGCGGTGATGTCCAGGGTCACGCCGGTCTTCTCTTTTACAACCTTCAGCATGGGATGCTCCTGCCAGGAGCCCAGCACGGACTTCTGGCTCAGATCCTTAATCATGTAGTAGCTCAGGGTGCCGCCGTCCTCCAGCGGATAGGAGATGGGGGCGTAGGTCCAGCCGTCGGCGGCTTCCACGGTGGAGGTTTCTTCTGCGTCGGATGCGGGGATGGTGGTGGTTTCGTTGGGGGCTGTCTCGGAAACTGCCTTGGTGCTCTCCGAAGGCGCCGCAGAGGAAGTGCTGCTTCCGCCGCAGCCGGTGAGCAGCGCGCCGACCATGCACGCCGCCAGAGCCAGGGCCGTTAAACGGGTTCTTTTCATTTGTGCTCATTCCTTTCTTTTCGTTTCACGAGCTAAATATTAGCGAAACATTTTCATATTATCCAATACCGTTTCGTTAACAATGATAACCCGCAGTTATAATTGGACGATTTTCTATGAAATTTGCAGCAAAATCGCTCCTTTTTCCCGTTCGTCTTCACAGAAAAAACATATTTGTCCCAATCCCGCGCCATTTTGCACCGCCAATTGTGCCTGTCTTGATAACTCCAGGTTATCATCCATATCAATTATCTATTTCCTTTTTCGTATGCGAATCTAGTATAATAGAGGCAATCAAACGAATCTATGCCGAAAGAAGGAGTATCAACATGTCGAACTACGATCTTTTGCTCTCCCCCTTTAAGCTGGGGAATCTGACCCTGAAAAACCGCATCATCTCCGCCCCCACCTCTCTGGCAGAGATGGGCAGCGGCGGCGTCTACTCACCCGAAAACATCGCCTATTATGAGCTTCGGGCCAAGGGCGGCGCGGCCCTGGTGAACGTGGGCGAGGCAGTTGCCCATGGTGCCACCGGCCCCGACCACCCCTCCATGGTCATTCTGGACAACCCCACTGCGGTGCCCTCCATGTATGATCTGGTTTCCACCATCCATAAATACGGCGCCTATGCCTCCATCGAGTTCGGTCACGGCGGCAAGCGCTGCAATCCCGCCTTCCTGCCCGGCCATGTACTGCCCGTTGGCCCCTGCGATATCTTTGACGATCAGGGCAATCAGACCGTTCGCGGCATGGATCGGAAGCTCATGGACGATGTGATCGGCGGCTACCGCCGCAGTGCAGCCAACTGCGCCATGGCAGGCTTCGATATCCTCACCATCCACGCCGGTCATGGCTGGCTTTTGGCGGAGTTCCTCTCTCCCCTGTCCAACCACCGCACCGACGAATACGGCGGCAGCCGGGAAAATCGCTGCCGGTTTGTGATCGAGGTACTCCAGGCCGTGCGTCAGGCGGCCCCCAAATGTCTCATCGAGCTTCGGATTTCCGGCTCCGAGCTGACCCCCGGCGGCTATGATATCAATGAAGGCGTAGAGCTGTGTAAGACGCTGGAGCCTTATGTGGATCTGTTCAACATCTCTGCCGGCGTCATGGAGGATCTTTACACCTGGATTATCATGCATCCCAGCATGTTCCTGCCCCAGGCCTGCAACGCCTATCTGGCCGAGGCCGTCAAAAAGGCCGTCAAGAAGCCCGTCTCCTGCGTGGGCGCCATCTCCGACCCCGACGTGATGGAAGACCTGCTGGAAACCGGCAAGGCAGACCTGGTTGCTCTGGGCCGCGCACTGGTGGCCGACCCCGACCTGCCCAATAAGCTCCGGGACGGCAGAGAGGACGAGATTCGCCGCTGCCTGCGCTGCTATTCCTGCCAGGGTCAGATGATGAAGACCCGGAATATTCTCTGCACCGTCAACCCCGTGATCGGTCAGGAGTACGAGACCAAGCATCGCCTCCCCGCAGCCCACAAGCACAAGGTTGCAGTCATCGGCGGCGGCCCGGGCGGTATGCAGGCAGCCATTACCTGTAAGCAGCGGGGCCACGAGGTCGAGCTCTATGAAAAGACTGACGCACTGGGCGGCGCACTGAAATTCGCCCAGCATGAAACCTTTAAGCATGACCTTTACCGGTTCGCCCAGTGGCAGGCCCATCAGCTGGAGCTGCTGGAGGTTCCGGTACATCTGAATACCGAGGTCACCGCCGAGTTCCTGGACAATCTGGATGTGGACACCGTAATCTGCGCCGTGGGCGCGAATCCCATCATCCCCAGCCAGTTCGGCATCCCCGGCGACAACTATGTGCTGGGCACCGATCTCTTTGAGGACGGCGTGACCCTTGGCCACAAGATTGTCATCATGGGCGGCGGCCTGGTGGGCTGTGAGACCGCCCTGCATCTGGCCGAGGAGGGCCATGAGGTCACCGTCATCGAGATGGCCCCGGAGATCGCCATGGAAACCACCGCGGCCCATCGCCGTGCCCTGAAGGTTCGCATGGGTCTGTTCCCCGAGAAGGCAGGCGGCCAGAATACCGCCCCCGGCCTGATTCCCCCGGTGCTCCAGGTTTCCACCAAGTGCAAGGAAATTACCGCTGAGGGCGTGATTGCCATCACCCCCGACGGAAGCGAGACCCTGTTTGCCGCCGACACCGTAATCTGCGCCCTGGGTCTCCGTCCCAGAAGCGCTGTGGTGGACGAGCTGCGGAAGACCAAGCATGTGTTCCTGCCCATCGGCGACTGCACCAAGACCGCACAGGTCACCCAGGCCGTTCGTTCCGGCTATGATGTAGCCGTGGGCTTGGATTAATCCCCAATCAATACAACAATCGGGCGTATTGCGAATTTGCAATACGCCCGAATTTTATTTTTTGATGTAGATTACAGTCCGCGATAGGCATCGCAGATGAGCTTTACGCACAGCTCCACCGGCAAAAGGTCGCTGTTGAGCACCATATGATAGGAGTTGGGATCGTTCCAATCCATGCCGGTATAGTTCTTATAATAGGCTTTTCTGGCCTTGTCGGTGCGCTTTAGGAGCCTTACCGCTTCCTTTTCGCCCAGCGAGAACATCTTCATGGTCTCATGCACCCGCACATCCCGGCTGGCGTGGACGAAAATATCCAAAACGTCGTCCCGCTCCCGGAGCACATGATTGGCGCACCGGCCCACAATCACGCAGGGCCCCTGCTCCGCAATATGCCGGATGAGCTGAAACTGCACCTCCGCAATCTGCGCGGTGGTGGGCAGGGCGGAGCTGGCGGTGGCATAATAATGGGCCGCCTCCGCCTGGGAATATTCAAACCGGGAAGCCAGCTGCTCGTCGGTGGCCTCCACCCGATCCACCTGCACGCCGCTTTTCTGGGCCGCCTCGGTGATCAGGAATTTGTCCACGTAGTGGATGTGAAGTGTTTTCGCCACCTGCTGGGCAATTTCGCTGCCGCAGGATGCGAATTCGCGGTTGATGGTGATGATCTGATATGCCATATCCGGCCCTCCTTTTTGATTGTCGCGCAAAGTGGTGGGTTTCCATCGAAATGATCGGTTTCTATCTATATTATACCAAAGCATCCCGGGATGTAAAGAAGCCCAGGCCCCGGCGTTTACAACGAAATTTTGTGAAAATCCCCAAAATCCGATGGAACCGGCCGCATTTCCTTCCGATCCACCAGACTGAGAATCAAAAAGCTGCATACCAGCCGCAGCTGCTCCTTCTGGGTCTCGCTGCCAAGGCCGAACAGCTCCTCCACCTGCTCCAGCCGGTAGTTCAGGGTGTTTACGTGGATGTGCAGCTCCTTGGCCGCCTTGCGCTTATGGAACAGGCCCAGGGAATAGGTTTTCAGCGTCTCCATAAAGCTGGTGCCGTGGAGCCTGTCGTATTCCCGCACCATTAGAAGCTCCGGCGGGATAAACGCGGTCACATCGTGCTTTTCCACCAATGGCATAAACAGCGGCAGGGGCATCATCTGAGCAAAGGACGCAGCCCCCTCCAGCCCCATCCGCTGGGCCAGAGATACCGTCAGCATTGCCTGACGATAGTGGCTGTAGACCGTGTGGAGCATATGGAACCGGTCGGAAATCCCCAGAAGCATATCCTTCTCCCGGAAAAACTCCGTGAGCTGCTTCATAAGATAGGTATCCCGGATGTCCTGCTCCTGAAATACCGTGGGCAGACCAATGCACAATAGCACAATGGCGTCCCCGTGGATCAGGCAGATCACATTGTGGTGCTGCTGCTGGAGCTGCTGTACCGCCTCCTGAGAAAAGTCCCGCTGGGCAGGCAGCGGCCCCATGGGTACCACGCAGACGGCATACATGGGCGCAAGGCTGCTCTCCATGCCCCGGGTAATCACCGTTTCCTCCGGCAGGTCTTTCCCGGCCTCCAGCAGATTTTTGAGCTTTTCCGACAGGGAAATGCTCCAGCTGCCAATGGTACGGGTGCGGGTGGAGGCCCGAACCTTCACGGCCCTCAGTACCATGTCCATCAGCGTCAAATCCTCGTCCTCTGGCCCGTCTCCCTCCCAGAACACCAGCACATAGCCCCGGTTCCGCCGGTCAAGGAGCACCTGGGCCAGCAGTCCCCGGAACGGCGCGCCCTCAAAAAAGGCGATTTCCTGTTCGTTCTCCTGGATTTTCCGCACCAGATTTTCTTTCTGCTCCCTGAGCAGGGCCTTATCCCGGAAAATGCTGTCCCACAGGGGGATGCCCGTTTCCGCCTCCGGGGCGACATTCACCAGATGAAAATATTCGTCCAAAAACAGCACCGGGCGGTCAAAAATTTCATGGGCCGCCTCAATCACCCGCTCCATATAGGGGCTGCACACCGCATGAAACAGCAGCCGATTGGCCAGATCCCGCCGGGAAATTTCCCTGTTTTCCATTGTTCTGCCCCTTTCTTTCCATGTTACCCCTATTAAATCAGATTTGAGGGGAAATTGCCACGTCATGGGCCACAAACCAGCGGACTAATTTTGTCACAATCCATAACCCCCCGATTTTGCCCCAAATCCCCCATTTGGCGCAAAAAATCATACCTCCATGTCAAAAGCGTATACCCTCCCGGCGAAATATTTGTGTTACAATAGTACCGATCACATCGCCCGGGCGGAACCATACTTTCTTCGCCCGGTGCAGGAAAGGAATTGACGCCATGTTTGTCATCAATCGCTCCCTATGCGCCTGCTGCCACAATTGCGCCAGCGACTGTCCCATGCAGGCCATCGACTTTGTGGGAACCAAATATCAGATCGACCAGGATAAATGCGTCCAGTGCGGTCTCTGCGCCAAGGTATGTCATACCGGTGCCTGTCATGAGGTGCCCGAGACCCCTGCCGTGGTGAGCCAGCACGATCCCATTCATCTCTACTGCGACGTCGTGGTGGTGGGCACCGGCTCCGGCCTGGTATCCGCCGTCCGCGCCGCTCAGGCAGGAAAGAAAGTCATCGTTCTGGAGAAAAGCCATAAGCTGGGCGGCAACACCGACTTTGCCCACGGCTATATGGTCACGTATTCCGACTGGCACGAAAAGCTGGGCATCCCCGACGAGCGGGAGGGCGCAGTGAAGGCCTTCTCCCAGCGCTGCGATGGGGAAATCGACGAGAGCCTGCTCCGTTCCGCAGTCTACGGCACCTGCGATTTCTTCACCTGGCTGTGCACTCTCTGCGACATCACCAAAACCTACACCCTGAAAAAGGCCACCGACACCGATTTCCACGGCCCCATGTTCGGTCAGGGCGTGCTGGAGATGTCCGACCGGCAGTTTGAGAATATGCTATGTCGCGACGATGCCATTGGTCCCGGCTGGGGCGGCACCCATGTGAAGCACACCATGCTGGACGCCATTGAGAAGAACAATCTGCCCGTGAAAATCCTCACCTCCACTGCGGCCAAGCATCTGGAGCTGGACAACGACGGCAAGATCTCCGGCGTGATTGCCCAGGATCCCGGCGGCGAGGTACATATCCACTGTAAGGCCGTGATGCTGGCCTGCGGCGGCTTTGGCCGGAACGACGAAATGCTGAAGGAATACTGTGAGTTCGACTTCTTCGGCGGCGAGACCCCCATCCATCGGTTCTCCGTCCCCGGCGATACCGGCGACGGCGTGACCATGCTCCGGGAACTGGGGGTTGAACCCGATCCCCAGAAGATGTTCGTCTCCTGCTTCGGCCCCAAGCACCATCCCTTCAACAACTCCATCGCCGACTTCGCCCTGGAGCCGGAGTTCATTCAGGTGAACATCAACGGCAAGCGCTGGAACAACGAGGAACTGGGCATTATGAACGGTCTGGAGCGCATTTCCGCCCAGCCCAAGGAGATTTCCTACGCCATCTTCCCCTATGACCAGATCAAGGCCTGTGCCGAGCGGTACTGCTCCAGCCCCGCCTACGCCAACAAGGCAAAGTTCTATGCCACCTGGGAGGAAGACCTGGAGGAAGAAAGCAAGCTGGACACCCCTGTCAAAAAGGCCGACACCCTGGAGGAGCTGGCCACCATGATCGGCGCGGATCCCAAGGTATTCCTTGACGAAATCAAGAAGTACAACACCTTCTGCGAGAAGGGCGTGGACGAGGACTTTGGCAAGGACAAGAAGTTCCTGATCCCCATTCCCCTCAATAAAGGCCCCTACTATGCAGTCTACGGCCAGCGGTTCTCTGAGGCTGCCATGGGCGGCGTCACCGTCAATGCCAAGTGTCAGGTGCTCCGGAACAACGGCGAGATCATCCCCGGCCTCTATGCAGGCGGCGACTGTACCTCTGCCATGCATCGGAAGGGCAAGCTGGCCCCCGTGTCCGAGCTTACCTGGGCCATGGCGTCCAACTACATTGCAGGCGGCAACATGACCGCTTACCTTGACGGCAAGGAAGAAAGATAAGGAGGTGCCGACTATGTTTATGCCTGATAATTCCGTATTTGTCCCGGTAGAAACCCCCAACATGACCGGAGAGCGCACCCAGAACGCGGTGCTTCCCATGGAGGAGCGGCTGACCTCCTTCCAGGAAATTCAGCAGACCTATACCCCCGAGGAGGCCGCACGGGAGGCAAGCCGCTGCCTGGGATGTCCCAGAAAGTGGTGCTCCGTCCACTGTCCCGCGGGGATGCCCGTGCCCGATTTCATCAAGAAGATTCGGGAGGAGGACTATGAGGGAGCTTACGAGCTCATCACCTCCGCCTCCACCCTGCCGGAGTTCTGCTCCCGGCTGTGCCCCCAGGAAAAGCAGTGCCAGAGCGAGTGTACCCGTTCCATCCGCACCCAGGCCGTGGGCATCGGACGGCTGGAGCGCTTTGCTGTCGAAATGCACTATGCCTCCGGCAAGGAGGAAACCGTAGCTCCCGACACCGGCAAGACCGTAGCCGTCATCGGTTCCGGCCCCAGCGGTCTCAGCGCCGCCGTTACCCTGCGGAAGCTGGGCCACAAGGTTGTCGTCATGGAGGCCCAGGAATATCCCGGCGGCCTACTCCGTTACGGCATTCCCGGCATGAAGCTCCCCAATGAGATTCTGGATCGAAAGATCGACGCCATGACCCGCATGGGCATTACATTTATGACCGGCATTACGCCAACAGCTGAGATTCTCAGGGACTATGACGCAGTGGTGCTGGCAGTGGGCACCGGCAATGCCCGGATGCTGAAGCTGGAAGGCGCCGAACACGCCCAGGGCATCCACAAGGCCGTGGATTATCTCTCCGGCGAGGGAACCGCCCAGGGTAAGGACGTGGTTATCATCGGCGGCGGCGACACCGGCAACGACTGCGTGGGTACCGCCATCCGCCAGGGCGCCAAATCCATCACCCAGATTGAGATGCTGCCCAAGGTCACCAAGGATCAGATCATCTTCAATCCCCTGTATGAGAAGCCCAAGGAGCAGAAGCTCGATTCCTCCCAGGAGGAGCACTGGACGAAGTTCCTGAAGGATCCTCACATCTATCAGACCACCGTCAAGGCCGTGGATACCGACGAAAATGGCAACCTCACCGCCGTGCATTTGGTGCATCTGGAAAAGGGCTATGACGAGCATAACCGCATGACCCTCACCGAGATCCCCGGCAGCGAGGAAGTCCTCCCCTGCGGCCTCTTCGTGATCGCCGCCGGTTTCCTTGGCCCCAAGGCCGAGGTGGCCGAGACCTTCGGCGTGGACACCACCCCCAGAAGCAATATTGCCGACCACAATTATGCCACCAATGTGAAAAAGCTCTTTGCCTGCGGCGACTGCCGTACCGGCCAGAGCCTGGTGGTCAAGGCCATGGTGGACGGACGGGAGTGCGGCAAGGCCGTGGATGCATTCCTGAAGCAGTAATTTCATAGAAATTTGGCGCATTGCAGAACCTTGCAATGCGCCTTTTTCATTTTTTTCTTCTCATTTTTCTCAAAATCCGGTACAATAGAACCACCGATTTTTACGTCATATTTAATAGAACGTTCCGATTCAATTCCACATAAATTGGCGGCGAGGATTCAGCCAGAGATTTTGCGACGGAAAAAGGCAGTTTTTCGCAGGCATACTTTGTGTATGGCAAGAAAAAATAACGCATTTCCGGCGGAAAAGATCGGCTGAAGTCTGACGACACATTTGTGTGGATTTGCATCAAAGAAAAAGAAAGGGGGACGCCCCATGGAAGATGAAGAAATTTATCAGCTGTATTGGAAGCGAAGCGAGCAGGCCATCACCGCCACCCACGAAAAATACGGCGGCTGGTGCCAGGGCATTGCCTATCGGATTCTAAACGCCCGGGAGGAGTCGGAGGAGTGCGTTTCCGACACCTATTTCACCGTTTGGAACCGGATTCCGCCCCAGAAGCCCCGGATTTTCCGCGCCTGGCTGGGGAAAATCACCCGGAATCTGGCTCTGGATCGGTACCGCTATCTCACCGCCGAAAAGCGGGGCGGCACCGAAACGGCCCTGGCCTTGGAGGAGCTAAACAGCTGCGTATCCGGCGTCGAAACCCCGGAGGGTCAGCTGGACGCCAAGGAGGTCACGCTGGTGATCCGGGCGTTTCTGGACGGGCAGCCGGAACCCCAGCGGAGCATTTTCCTCCGCCGGTACTGGCACATGAGTTCCATCCGGGACATCGCCGCGGCCTATTCCATGAGCGAGAGCAAGGTTACTTCCCTGCTCTTTCGCCAGCGGAAGCAGCTGAAAACCATGCTGGAGAAAGCGGGGATCGACCTATGACTTCCTTTGAACTCTTAAAGCTCCTGGGAAACGCCCAGGACGAATACATCATGGACTCCCGAAAGCGCCCGAAACAGCCCCAAAAGCCGCCGATTCTGAAAATTGCGGCATTGGCGGCCTGCGCGGCAATGCTGATTGGCTTGGGCGGCACGATGCTGTATGTAAAGCCCTGGACATCGGGCAGTTCTGCGCCCACAAATGCGCCGGAAACCCTGTCCTCCCCGGCTCCCGGCGGGGAGAATGACAGCACCGCCGAGGATGTCCCGAAGACTTCTGTCAATCCGCTAGAGAGTGACGGGATTACGCTGCTCTCAGCCGCTCAGAGCCCCGCTATGCCCAAAACGGCCGAGGAACGAAGCAAGGCATGGCAGGAAAATCAGGTGTCGGAGGACACAAGCTATGCCCTCAGCGCCTTTGCCTATCAGCTGGGCTCCAAGGTTCTTTCCGGTACCGAGGACAGCGTGTGCTTCTCCCCGGTGAGCCTGTATCAGGTGCTGTCGGTCATCACCAGCGGCGCAGGGGGCACCACCCAGGAGCAGCTACTCAGCCTTCTGGGTCAGGGGGATGTGGACACCCTGAAATCGGAGATGCAGAAGCTCTATCAGGTGAACCAGCAGGACACCGATATGGACCATCTGGAGTTTGCAAATTCCCTGTGGCTGGACGAAAAGCAGCAGGACGGGGAAAATCAGGTGAACTTCCATCAGGATTGGGTGATGCAGGCCGCCATGGACTACTACTGCGACGTATATGCCGCGGACTTTTCCTCCGGCGCTGCCAATGCGCCCCTGGCTGCATGGATCAATCAGCACACCGGGGGTCTCATGGCGAACCGGCTGGAGAATTTCAGCATGAGTCCCAACACGGTCATGGCGGCAGTGAACACCGTCTATTATCACAGCCAGTGGCTAGAGCAGTTTCAGAACACCACCCAGGGCACCTTCACCGCCCAGGACGGCACCCAGACCACCTGCGACTTTATGCAGCGCAGCGACCTGTTCGGCGAGGCCGTGGTCACGGATCGGTACACCAAGAGCTATCTCCAGCTGAGCACCGGAAAGATGTGTGTGGTGCTGCCCAAGGAGGGCATTGACCTGGACGAGCTTCTCTCCGAAGATACCCTGTGGGAGATATTTGAGGACGGCAGCTACCAGTCTGCCAAGGTGAACTGGAGCGTCCCCAAGTTCACAACGGACACCGACCTAGATCTCAAGGATGCCCTCACCGCCGCCGGGGTCACGGATGCCTTTGATACCGGTGCCGCCGACTTCAGCGCCATCGCAGATACACCGCTTTATCTTTCTTCCGTGATTCAGGGCACCCATATTGCCGTGAATGAGGACGGAATCGAGGCCGCGTCTTATACCGCTATTGGAATGGAGGCCGGCGCGGGGGATTCCGATGAGGTGCCGGTGGTGGAAATGAATCTCAATCGCCCGTTTTTGTATCTCATTACCGCATCGGATGGCTCGCCGCTGTTCTTTGGAGTTGTAAGAAATATTGAGTAACTGGGCAAACGCGCTGCAATGGGGTTGCAGCGCGTTTGATTTTTGTTTTGGGGGGTGCGTTTTTACGGGTCTCTCTACTATTCCGACGACCTCCGGTGGTCGTCGGCTGCCGAACGCGGCCCGTATCAAACCGTCTCACCGAAATCTTTGATACAATCTCCGTCCACCCAAATAAATCAAATACCCAATCCCCGTTCCGGCGGTATTAAGGATCAAATCCTCCACCTCGCTGACCCCAGTCCCGAACACATACTGACTCACCTCAATATAAAGTGACAGCCCCAATCCCCAAAGAATCGTGGCGTTCCTCGCCTTCGTCAGCACCGGCAGCAGCACCCCCAGGGGCACAAACCATACAAGATTCCCCACAAATAAGTAAAGAAACATCCCAACGCTGTTGTGAAAAATCTGGATCAGCCCCACAAATGGCACAAGCTCAATCTGCCCGTGGGAGCACAATGGATAACTTCCAAAACTGGAGCGGAACACGGTGATCCGCAGCAGCACCCCGATGTACAAAAGGAAGATCACCCACAAGATCCCCATCCACCGGCGCTTCATTCTGCGTCCTCCAAATTGCCCGTGAAGAAATCGCAGAACGGCGCCAGCGTACACTGGCTGCATTTCGGGTTTCTTGCAGTGCAGACGGCCCGCCCGTGGAGCACGATCCGGTGGCAGAAATCGCTGGATTCCTCCGGGGGGATCACCTTCCGGAGCTGCATTTCCACCTTCTGGGGATCCTTGCCCTGGCTGAGCCCCAGCTTGCCGCAGATGCGGATGCAGTGGGTATCGCAGACGTAGGCCTCCTTGTGGTAGATGTCCCCCAGCAGCAGATTCGCCGTCTTCCGGCCAACCCCGGGGAGCTTCAATAAATCCTCCATATTGTCCGGCACACGTCCATGATAGTCCGAAAGCAGCATCTGACAGGCCAGAACGATGTCCCTTGCCTTGTGCTTATAGAATCCGCAGGAGCGCACCATCTCCTCCACACCCCCCACGTCCGCCGCCGCAAAGGCCTCCAGCGTGGGATATTTTGCGAACAGGGCGGGGGTGACCAGATTCACCCGGGCGTCGGTGCACTGGGCCGACAGCCGCACCGCAATCATCAGCTCATAATCCTTGCCAAAATGCAGGGCACACAGCGCGTCCGGGTACAGCTCCTTCAGCGCCGAAAGAATATTTGTAACTTTGCTTGATACTTCCATGGGAATCCTCCAGCTAAATTGTTTGAATTCAGTATATCATATTTTCGCTTTTGTGGTATAATTATTGTTGCAGAAATTTAGACAGAAAGGGAGGGAAAGATGTGTACCAGCCGCTTGCCGACGAAATCCGCCCCAGCACCCTGGACGATGTGGTAGGCCAGGAGGAGATTCTGGGGGAGGGGAAGCTCCTGCGCCGGGTCATCGAGTCCGGCAACATCCCCAACATGATCTTTTACGGCCCCTCCGGTGTGGGCAAAACCACCGTGGCCCGGATCATCGCCGAGAAGACCAACCGCACCCTCCATAAGCTCAACGCCACCCAAGCCAGCACCGCCGAGGTTCGGGAGATTCTCGCGCAGCCCGATACCCTCCTTGCCCCCAACGGCGTGCTATTATATCTGGATGAGATTCAATATTTCACGAAAAAGCAGCAGCAAGCCCTGCTGGAGTCCATCGAAAACGGCAAGGTAACCCTGATTGCATCCACCACCGAGAACCCCTATTTTTATGTATTCGGGGCGATTCTCTCCCGCTCCACAATTTTCGAGTTCAAGCCCATCACTGCCGAGGCCGCATTGAAGGCCGTGAAGCGTGCGGTGAAGCTCATGGAGGAAAAGGAGCAGGTCACGGCTCAGCCGGAGGAGGGGGCCCTCATGCATATTGCCTCTGCCTGCGGCGGCGATATTCGCAAGGCCATTAACGCGGTGGAGCTGCTGTTCTCCGCAGGAATGCAGCAGGGGAATGTCCTGCCCATCACTCTGGCGGATGCCCAGGCGGCGACCCAGCGTTCCGCCATTCGCTATGACAAGGACGGCGACAGCCATTATGACGTGCTATCGGCGTTCCAGAAGTCCATTCGCGGCTCCGACCCCAACGCGGGGGTACACTATCTGGCCCGGCTGCTCGAAGGGGGAGACCTGCCGTCCGTTTGCCGCAGATTATTGGTGATCGCGGCGGAGGACATCGGTCTGGCCCATCCCACGGCCATTACCGTAGTCAAGTCCTGCGTGGATGCGGCGCTGCAATTAGGCCTGCCCGAGGCGCGGATTCCTCTGTCGGAAGCCGTGATCTTCCTGGCCACCTGTCCGAAATCCAACTCCGCGATCAATGCCATTGATGCGGCCATGTCCGACCTCCGGAAATCCGGCGGCGGCGATATTCCCGCGCATTTGAAGGATTCCCACTATTCCGGCGCGGGGAAGATGGGCCGGGGCCTGACGTATCAATACCCCCACACCTTCCCCAATCACTATGTCCGCCAGCAGTATCTGCCCGACCAGCTGAAAGACCGGCAATACTACGAATACGGCCCCAACAAAATCGAGCAGGCGGCGAAAAAGTATTGGGACGCGATTAAAGAGAGTGAAAAATAACTGCCGCAGAATTCCTTCCACGGCAGTTTGGAGATTCAGCAGCAGGCCGGGGTGCGGGTATAATGCCAGCCCTGGACGCTGCCGGAGGTCTTATAATAATGGAGCGGCGGCAATGGCACATCCTGGGGCAGGGTGCGGATGACGATCAGCTTTACCTTTTGCCGCTCGGGCACAATGGCCTTGATGTAAACGCTCACCCGGTCCCCCGGGCGCAGATCCTCCCGGTATTCCGCCAGTCCCGACAGATTGGGGCCCAGCTCAATGAACACCCCGTAGTCCTTGACGCTGCGCACCACGCCCACCACGGTTTCCCCCACGGAGAAGTTCTGGGCGTTCTCCTGCCAGGTGCCCAGCAGCTCTTTGTGGGTCAGGTTGATCCGGCCTAAGACCGGGTCCTGGGAGCCGATGGCCACGAAAATGTGCTGCCCCTCCTGAAACCGGTCACGGCTGTGATTGATCCGGGAGATGGAGATATGCTCGATGGAGAGGAGCGACACATTTCCACAGCCAATGTCGCAAAACGCCCCGAACCGGTCGAGATGCGTCACCACCGCAGGCAATACCGTCCCGGTGGGGATGTCGTGGAGCAGATAGTGCAGCGCCTCCTGCTGGGCGGCTTTCCGGGAGAGCTTTAGGGTCGGACGGGAATCATACAGCCCGTCCACCGACGCAATTTGGAAGCAAACCGGCTTTCCCACCCGGCTGAGAATGGCGATGTCCCGCACTGTTCCATCGGCAATGCCAATGGCCGTGTCCGCCCGGGGAATGATGCCCTGAATGCCGCCCAAATCCACCAGCAGATCGTGCTGGGGGGTTGCCGAACGGGCGGTGGCCTCCAGAATGGTGCCCTCCAGGCAGGCTTTTTTCAGCTGTTCCCGGGTCATTTCGTCGGCCCGCAGGGACTTGGGGAACATCCCTTCCGGGTAATATGTAGGGTTCATGGTGTTCATGGTGTTCATAATCGTTCCTCCTTGATGGACGTTTTTGATATTGAAAAAATGAAATTGCTTTGGGTGATGCGGCAGAATCCGTTTTCCACCGCATCATTGCCCGAATGCTGCTCAGATGATTTGCCCGCCCAAAGCCGTCAACAGCTGCCTTGCATCCCTTACGCCTGTATCATCGGTGAGCACAGACAGCACCGGCGAATCCTGGGGCTTCGGGGTATGCAGCATCACGCCGTTTCCGCTCATGGGCGGCAGAGCGCCCATCAGGCTGTTCCCCACGCTGTTTCCCCCGGTCATGCCGTAGGGATAGGCCACCAGCAGGGGATCGGCGGGAATGTCCAGGGGCTTTTGCTTGCTGGAAACCATGTAGCCCCGGCGGCGGAGACGCTCGGCTGCCTGCTGTGCGGCGGCGGCGCTGTCAAACCGGCAGGTAATCGTAATCGACAATGGAATCCCTCCTTCGGTGCTATTGTTGCCGACAGAAGGGGAAACTATACAGTTGAGGTGACAAACAATGGATGTACGTCTGGGAGATACCCTGGTGATGAAAAAGGCCCATCCCTGCGGCTCAAAGGAATGGAAGGTCCTGCGCACGGGCATGGATTTCCGCCTGAAATGCCTGGGCTGCGGCCACGAGGTCATGGGCGCCCGCTCCAAGCTGGAAAAGAATATTAAGGAGATCCGCCATGCAGAGGAATGAACCTCTCAGCCAGGCGAAGCAGCTTCTCTATGAGCATTTTGGCTATTCCTCCTTTCGCGGGGCCCAGGAGACCCTGATTTCCGCTATTTTATCCGGAAAAGACGCCCTGGGCATCATGCCCACCGGGGCAGGCAAGTCCATTTGCTATCAGATTCCGGGGCTGATGCTCCCGGGGATCACGCTGGTGGTGTCGCCGCTGATTTCACTCATGCAGGATCAGGTGCGGGCATTGAAGGCGGCGGGGATTGCCGGGGCATATCTCAATTCGTCCTTGAGTTACAAGCAGTATCTAAAGGCCCTGGACAACGCCCGGAAGGGGATGTACAAAATCATCTATGTGGCCCCGGAACGGCTGGTGACCGGGGAATTCCAGAGCTTTGCCGCGTCGGTGCCCATCTCGCTGGTGGCGGTGGACGAGGCCCATTGCGTCTCCCAGTGGGGGCATGATTTCCGCCCGTCCTATATGAACATCGCCCCGTTTGTTGCGATGCTGCCCACCCGTCCGGTGCTTGCGGCCTTTACCGCCACGGCAACCCCGGCGGTGCGGGAGGACATCCTGTGCCATTTGAAGCTCCAGGATCCGGAAATTGCAGTCACGGGCTTCAATCGGGAGAATCTGTTCTTCCGGGTCTTAAAGCCTACGGATAAAAAGGCGGCGCTTTTAGAGTTCATTGCCCAGCACCGGGACGAGAGCGGCATTGTCTACTGCTCCACCCGAAAGAATGTGGAAAAGATCACGGAACTATTAAAGGATAGCGGCATTTCCGCCGCCCGCTATCATGCAGGACTGGAGGAGGAAGAACGCCGGGAGGGCCAGACGGCCTTTCTCTACGACAAGGTGAAGGTCATGGTGGCCACCAACGCCTTTGGGATGGGCATCGACAAGCAGAACGTTTCCTACGTCGTCCACTATAATATGCCCAAGAATATGGAGGCATACTATCAGGAGGCGGGCCGGGCGGGGCGCGACGGCTCCAAGGCCGAATGCCTGCTGCTCTATGGCGCAGGGGACGTTCGTACCGCGGAGTTCTTTATCAACAACTCCACCGAAGGAAATGAGGGCGGGCCACAGGCCATTGCCCAGCGCCGGAAGATTGAGTTTGACAAGCTGGATCAGATGAAGAACTACTGCTTCACCTCCGGCTGTCTCCGGCATTATATCCTCGATTATTTCGGAGAGGATTCGCCCCTCAGCTGTGGCAACTGCGGCAACTGCCGGGCCAAAAAGCGCATTGCGGCAACGCTGGCGAAGCCCACAGCCCGTCCCCAGAAGACGGAACGGAGCCTTTACGAAATGCTTAGGAGCGTGCGCCTCGACTTTGCGGAAAAGGCCGGACTGCCGCCGGAGCTCATTTTCACCGACCGCAGCCTACAGGCCATGGCGGTGACAAAGCCCCAGAACGAGCACGATATGATGGAAATCCCCGGCGTCAGCCCGGTGAAATATCAAATGTACGGAAAAACATTCCTGCGCGTGATTCAGCGCAACAGTGACAGAAGGAGTGGCGTGGAATGAACAAACAGTATTGGGCCGGGCGCATTCAGAATACCGAGCCCTATATCCCCGGTGAGCAGCCCAAGGATCGCCGCTATGTAAAGCTCAACACCAACGAAAATCCCTATCCGCCGTCCCCCAAGGTGCAGGAGGCCCTGGGGAACGTGGCGATTTCCGACCTGCGGCTCTATCCCGACCCGGATTGCCTCGGGCTTCGGACGGCTTTGGCAAATCAGAATCACATTGCCCCGGAAAATGTATTCGTGGGCAACGGTTCCGACGAGATTCTGGCCTTTTGCTATCTGGCGTTTATGGATGAAACCACCCCGGCGATTTTCCTGGACATCTCCTATAGCTTTTACCCCGTGTATGCGGCGTTTTTCGGCAACCACACGCGAATCGTGCCGGTGAATGCGGATTTCTCCATTCCTCTCGAGGAACTCTGCAAGAACGACGGCACGGTTGTCCTGACCAATCCCAATGCCCCCACGGGCATGGCGGTATCCCTGACGGAAATTGAGCGGGTGCTGAAATCCAATCCCGACCATGTGGTGATCGTGGACGAGGCGTATGTGGACTTCGGCGCGGAGAGTGCGGTGCCGCTGATCGGAAAGTATCCCAATCTGCTGGTGGTGCAGACCTGCTCCAAGTCCCGTAGCCTTGCGGGGATGCGCATTGGCTTCGCCTTTGGCTGCCCGGATCTCATCGCGGCGCTGAACACCGTCAAGAACTCCGTGAACTCCTACACTCTGGATCGGATGGCCCTGGCGGCGGCTCAGGCTGCGGTAGAGGATACAGCCTATATGGATGATACCCGCACCCGGGTGTCGAATACCCGCGAAAGCACCACCGGGAAATTAAAAAATCTGGGCTTTACGGTGCTGCCCTCCAAGGCAAATTTCGTGTTTGCCAGCCACCCCAAGTTGCCCGGTCAGACGCTGTTCCAGCAGCTGAGGGACAGAGGCGTCCTGGTTCGCTACTTTAACAAGCCCAGAATCCACGAATTCCTGCGCATCACCATCGGCACCCCCGAGGAAATGGACGTGCTGATTCATGCGCTGGAGGAAATTTTGGAGGCATACCAATGATTGAATACGATCCGCCGGTCTATCGGCCCCCGGGAGAATGGCGCAGCTTTCTGGTGCAGGCCACCATTGGCTGTAGTCACAACGGCTGTACCTTCTGCGGGATGTATAAGGGAAAAAGGTTCCGGATTCGCTCCATGGACGATATCATCGGCGACATTCGGGAGGCAGCGGCGTTTTATAATCAGTATGAGAAGGTCTTTCTCTGCGACGGCGACGCCATTGTTATGAAAACCGAGGATCTATTGGAGATCATCGGGGAGATCAGGAAGGATTTCCCCCGCTGTCGGCTGATCTCCACCTATGCCGGCCCCAGAAGCACCCTGAGCAAAACCCCGGAGGAGCTGAAAATCCTCCACGAGGCGGGGCTGGGAAGGGCGTATCTTGGCATCGAAACCGGCATGGAAGCGCTGCTGAAATCCACCAACAAGGGCGTTTCTCGGGCGGAAATGCTGGAGGCGGGACTACGGCTCCGAAATGCGGGCATCGACCTGTGGGGCATTATCCTCATCGGCCTTGGAGGCAAGCCCCTGTCCATGGAAAACGCCCGGGAGACCGCGAAAATCATCAACGAAATGCAGCCCAACCATCTCTCCGCCATGAACTACACCCCGGTGGAGGGCACCAAGCTGGGCAATCAGGCCCTGCGGGGAGAATTCCAGGTGCTGAGTGCCAAGGAGAGCCTGATGGAAACCGCCGAGCTGATCCGAAATCTGGAGGTCTCCGGGATGCATTTCACCTCGGATCACGCCTCCAACTATCTGCCCCTGAAGGGGACCCTCAACGAAGACCGGGACAAGCTGCTCCGGCTCATTGACGGTGCCATCGGGGGAAAAGTGGCGGTGCGCAGTGAAGCGAGTCGGGGACTGTAAATAGAATAGAAGCCACCACGGGAGCGGAAACCTCCTGTGGTGGTTTTTTCTGCCCATGCACCGGTTTCGGGCTTTTTTGCCCGGGGAATGTGCTATGCTGTGGACGGGTGATGGCATGACCGTGTACTTAGATCAGGTTTGGATGCTCAACAGCGTGGTGGATTACCTGCTCCTGTCCCTGTCCGGGCAGCTGCTGGGCCAGCCACGGCGCAGAATTCGGCTGATTTTGGCCGGGGCGGCAGGGGGAATCTATGCGGCACTGTCGCTGCTGCCGGGATTCCGGTTTTTGCAGGGGACAGTCGCAAGAATTTTATGCGCGGGACTTTTGTGCTATGGGGCTTTCGGACGGGCAGAGGGAATTCTCCGGCAGACGGCGGTGCTGTTTTTGCTGGCGGCGGCGTTTTCCGGGGTGACGCTGCTGCTGACCGAGTGCTTTTCCGCACCGGGAGCATTGATCGGCGGCACGGTGTACTATCCCCTGAGCCTGGGGGTGCTGATTTTAACGGCGGGCGGGGCAACGGGAATGATGTCCTGGGGCCTGGGCCGGCTGATGCAGCACGGGGGCGACCTGACGGAGGTGGAGCTGACCATTGCGGGCAAAACAAAAACCGTCACCGCTCTCTACGACACCGGCAACACCCTGAAAGACCCCATGACCGGCGGAACCGTAATGGTGGCGGACTGGACGATTCTCCGGGACTGCTGCCCGGGACTTTATCTCAAACAATCGGACATGGCATCGCCGGAAGGATTGCTGGGGAGGCTACACATCGCCTACCCGGAGCTAAAACCCCGGCTGCTGCCTTATAAAACCATATCCAACGCGGGCGGAATGCTGCTGGCCCTTCGGCCCGAAAAAATCCTGATTCAGGGGAGAGAGGAACGGATGCTCATTGCGTTTTCGCCGGTGACTGTTTCCGATGGGGGCGGCTACCAGGCGCTTCTGGGAGGGAAACGATGATACAGTTTGTTTTGCGCTTGATGGGAGCGGCACCGGAAAAGGTCCTATACATTGGCGGCAGTGATGTGCTTCCGCCGCCGCTGAGCCGGGAGGAGGAAGCCAATGCCATTTCCGCCATGGGTTCGGGGGATGAACAGGCGAAATCCACGCTGATTGAGCATAATCTCCGGCTGGTGGTCTACATCGCCCGGCGGTTTGAATCCACGGGCATCAATCTGGAGGATCTCATCTCCATCGGCACCATTGGCCTCATCAAGGCCATCAATACCTTCCGCCCGGAGAAGAACATCAAGCTGGCAACGTATGCATCCCGGTGCATCGAGAATGAAATCCTCATGTACCTGCGGAAAATCGCGTCCCACCGGTCGGATGTCTCCCTGGACGAACCCATCAACACCGATTGGGACGGCAACGAATTAAAGCTGGGGGACGTATTGGGCACGGAACCGGACGCAGTGTCCCGGCCATTGGAGGACGACGTGGATTTGGGCCTTCTGCGGGAAGCCCTGAACCAGCTGCCGGACAAGGAGAAAACCATTGTGCGGCTCCGCTACGGCCTGGGCGGCGGACGGGAAAAGACCCAAAAGGAGGTGGCGGATCTTTTGGGCATCTCCCAATCCTACATTTCCCGGCTGGAAAAGCGCATTATCCTAAGGCTGCGACGGGAGATTACACGACAAATTTTTTGACTTGCAGCGTAGACTGGGGTGTACTATAATGGTGCTAAAGTAACCCGAAAAGCCGGGAGGAATGAAATCATGCAAGTCTTTGAAATTGACCGGGAACCATGCACCGGGTGTATGGAATGTCTCACCCACTGTCCCAGCAACGCCATTTCCATTGGGGCGGAGGGAATACTGGTGGATGCTCAGCGCTGCGTATCCTGCGGCAGCTGCTTCCGCCGGTGCCCCCATAAGGCGATCCACCGTACCAGTCAGGTGGAGCAGGTGAAGGAGTTTATCAAGGTGGGCCGGAAGGTGATTTTGTCCGTGGATCCCGCCTGCATGGCATTCTTTCCGCCCAATGTGACCATGGAAAAGCTGGCCGCCGCGGCGCAGAAGTTAGGGTTTTGGGATGTGGCGGATGCGGCGGAGGCATCGGCGGCGGTGGCAACGGAATATGCCCGGCTGGTTTCAGAGGGGGAGCGGGAGAACCTGATTTTTTCCGCCTGTCCCGTGGTGCAGAATATCATGGAGCAGTATTATCCCGAGCTGATCGGATATCTTGCCCCGGTGGCGTCCCCAATGATTGCCCATGGCCGGATGCTCAAGCAGGGCTTTACCAGCGCGGCGGTGGTTCACGTCTGCACCTGCGGGGCCAGAGCGGAGGAGGCCCGGGATGTGCGCCATTCCACCGAGATCAACGCGGTCCTGTCCATCGGGCAGCTGCTGGGCTGGATGGAGCAGGAGGGCATTCATCCACAGGACTGCGACGAGGAGCCGCTGCTCAGCGACGAGGGCGGCGTGGGCGAGCTGTCGGCCATTGCCGGGGGCATGATGGAGTGCTTCCAGTATATCGCCCCGGACTGTCAGAAGAAGCCCATTGTGGTGGCCGGCCTTCACAACTGCCGGATGCTGCTGGAGGAGCTGAAAAAAGGTGAGCTCAAGGGCTGCATCATTGAAATGAACGCCTGTGACGGGGGCTGCGTGGGCGGTACCGACGGCGTTCGGCCCGACAGCCGGGGGCAGGGACGGTTTGCGGCCACGTTGGCAGTAAGGGATTACGTCGCGGAGCATGGCAAGGAGCCCTGCTTCAACGTCACGGGCGTTGCCATGGCGAACCCCACCATTGATTTTTCCGTGGAGCCCTATGCGCCCAGCGAGGAGGACATCCGCGAAATGCTATGTCATATCGGCGTGGGCAATTCCCGCCAGCAGAAGGACTGCGGCAAGTGCGGCTATGCCACCTGCCGCCAGCGGGCCGAGGCGATTCTCCTCCACAAGGAGCCGGTGAGCATCTGCCGCCAGGTGGTGAAGGATACCCGCCAGGATGTTTACAGCGTGCTCTATGAAAATATGCCCGTGGCCGCCATGCTGGTGGACGAGACCCAGAAGATCGTGGACTTCAACCAGGAGGCCGGGTCGCTGTTTTCCATGCAGAAGGGGCAGGAGAAGTACATCTTTGAAATCATGGATCCCGGCGACGTGCAGTATGTACTGGGCACCGGACTTGCCATTCGCGGCAAGCGCATTGATATTCCCGAGCTGTTCCTGCGAGTGGAGGCCAGCTTCATGCCCCTCAAGTCCCTGGGCATGGTGCTGGGGCTGTTCCAGGACGTAACCCAGGAGGAAACCGAGGAGGAGGCCCAGCAGCAGTCCCGGCTCCAGAGCGTGGAGATGGCCCAGAAGGTCATTGACAAGCAGATGATGGTGGCCCAGCAGATCGCCTATCTCCTGGGCGAGACCACCGCCGAGACTAAGGTAACGCTGAACCAGCTGAAAACGCGGATCATGGGCGGGGAGGAGGAGAAGTCGTGAATATCAGCATCGACTTTGGCTTCCGAAGCATCAACCACTACGGCGAGGAGGTCTGCGGCGACCGGGTAGAGCAGAAACGCCGGGAGGACGGTTTCTTAGGCGTATTGGCGGACGGCATGGGCAGCGGCGTGAAGGCGAATATCCTGTCCACCATGGGCTCCACAATCCTCTCCACCATGCTGGTGGGGGGCGAGACGGTGGAGTCGGCGGTGGACGTGGTGGTGCGCAGCCTGCCGGTGTGCTCGGAGCGGGGGATGAACTACTGCACGTTTTCGGTGGTGAACATCGACGGAGCGGGGGTAGCCAAGCTGGTGGAGTTCGACAACCCCCAGGCGTGGATCATCCGGAACCGCCAGATCGTGAAGCTGGACCGCACCCAGCGCACCATTGAGGAGAAGAAAATCTGGGAGAGCAGTATGCCCCTGGTGGAGGGGGACGTGATCGTGGTCACCTCCGACGGCGCGGTGAATGCGGGCATGGACAACCGGTTCTCCTTTGGCTGGAACTGGGACAGCGTGGCCTCCTGGCTCTGTCAGCGGGCCCATACCTTCTCCAGCGCAAGGCGGCTGGCGTCGGAGCTGGTGGAGGCGGTGAACAATCTCTACGGCGGAAAGCCCACGGACGATGTGACCGCCATGGTTATCCGGGTGCCCGAGGAGGAGCCGGTGAACCTGATGTACGGCCCGCCGGAATATCCCGAGGACGACGAGTTTATGGTGCGGGAGTTCATGGGCTCGGAGGGGGCGAAGATCATCTGCGGGGGCACTACCTCCAATATTGTGGGGCGGATTCTCGATACCCCGGTGGTCACCATGCCCGAGACCGCCGCCGACGGGGTGCCGCCCATTGCATTTATGGCGGACATCGACCTGGTCACCGAGGGCCTGCTCACTGTCACCAGAGCCGGGGATATTCTGGAGCGGTATTTCCATTCCGACCATCCGGACTTCAAGGAGCTGGACGGGGAGAACGGTGCGGCGATTCTGGCAAAGCAGCTCACGGAGCACTGCACCACGCTCCGGGTGTTCATCGGCCGGGCCAGAAACCCGGGCTACGAGGGCAAGGACGTGCCCCTGGACCTGGACATGAAGCTGAAGGCCATCGACCACCTGTGCGCGCTCCTGGAGGAGGACGGCAAGCGGGTGGAGAAGAATTACTATTAAGGCAACACCGCGCAAATGCGTCTGCGGATTCTGACGGATCTTTTCCGCCAGAAATGCGTTTGTAAAACCTTGAAATACACAAAGTATTCCTGCGGTTTTACACCTTTTTCTGACGAAAAATCTCTCGTCAGACTCTCTTGTCGATTTGTACGGTATTACCTGAAAACGAGCTGCCGTGGCTGGCAGCTCGTTTTTGTGATGTTATCCGTGTTCTTCACCTCTGGGATGGGAATCAAACCGGCCCGTGACATAGTGGTAAGGCTCAATCATTTCATAGTCGGTGCCGAATACCTGATTGAGAATCAGCCGCAGGGAGTTGATGCCGATTTCGCCCTCAATGGGGAAATCCTCACCCTTGTAGTAGACGCAGTTCAGGGTGTTCTGCATATAGGGGTTCTCCACCGCTGGATCAAAGGTATCCCAGATGCCCATGTCGTAGAAGTGGTTGGCCTGACGGGAGCCGTGGTCGGACTGGACGATGATCAGCGCGTCAGGATCGTGCTCCTGAATGGTGGTGACCAGCTCCAGAATAAAGCTGCTGATGTACTCCAGCTGCCCCAAATACAGCTCCGGGCGATCCCATTGCCAGCCCACGTTTTCATAGTTGTCCACCAGGTTGCCATTTTTATCGAGAATGGTGGGAGCGTGGGGGCACTGGAGATAGCCCATGGTAAAGGTGGGGCCGTTTCCGGTGTATTTCCAACAGTCCCGTTCCGCGTCCATGGCATTAAACAGCGGGCCGGTATAGGTGGCTACATAGTCGGCGTGAATATAGTTGTTCAGCTCGTTTTTGATGAAGTCAAACTGGCTGTAAAGGCTGTTTTTCAGCAGGAAATCCGAAATGGTGCGCCGGGACTGATTGCGGGTGAGCACATTGCAGCCGGTGGAACCGATGTAGTCCAGATGGTTGGCCAGATTCAGCTGATAGCCGTTGTCCCGGAAGGTACGGAACAGATTGGGCATCTCCAAAAGGGAATCCTTTTCGGCAACGGACATATCCTTGTGCGCCACGTAGTCGAGATTCAGGAGGTTCGGCACAATGGTGACGGTTTTCAGAGACTCATAGTTGTGGCTGGTGCGGGAGACGGTGAAGCCCTTGTCCTCCATGGCCTTGAGGAACGGCTCGTTGTCGTAGTGATAATAGTGCTCCAGGCATTCCGGGCCTGCATAGCCGTCAAACAGAAAGTAGTAGACGTTGGGCTTGTCCCCGGTGAAGGTCTTAGGCTCGTAGGTCTCAAAGGCCTCCTGGCTGTCCTGACTGCTGCCGGAGGAAAGATTAGTGACCACGGCCAGACCGAAGCTGATCACGGACAATACGCCGAAGGTCAGGGCGAACAGTCCGCAGGGAATTTTCATATTGGGCCGCTTCCAGATAAGCAGCAGCAAAATCACCAAAAACAGGACGGCAAGTACGGCCAATACGGCCCCGGGTTTCAGCGCATCCCAATGGGCATTCAGGGCCTTCATGACCATGCCGAAGTTGATGATGACCAGCATGGAAAGATCCGTTAAAAACGCACCCCGGGAGATATTCCGTTGGATCAGGCTCAACAGAATCAGGAAAATCAGACCATTGAGCAGGAATACCCCGAAAAAGGGGAATAGGCTGGAAAATGGCGCTTCTCCGGCGTTGTGGGCATAGAGAAACACACAGGGATAAAAACAGGTCAAAATCACGGACAGCACCGGAAGCCAGCCCGCAGACCATAATTTTTTGACTGTTTGCATGATAATACACCGCTTCTTCACAAAGTGACTATCATTATGCCACGAGATGCGCATAAATGCAAGCGATGAAATCACAACTTCCGAAAATCTTAAAAGCGCGTTCAAAGTCATGGGAAATCGAGAGAAACAGTTGACATTCTTCTGTCCCAAATGATACAATAAATTCAAACAGACTGCGCGGAAGCCCACGGGCAACCGCAAAGTCCAAACATTACATTGCGCTCTGACAGCAAGGGTTCGCCCGCGCCGGAATAGCCGTCTGCCTGCCGTCCGAAATCGGATGGAACCATCGGGATACGTCTACCCTGCCGCAGTCAGAGCGGCGGGGTTTTTTCATACCCGGACAGGAGAACATTATGCTGAAAATTGCCATATACGGAAAGGGCGGCATCGGAAAATCCACGGTGACCAGCAATCTGGCGGCTGCCTTTGCGGCCATGGGGAAGCGGGTGATTCAAATCGGCTGCGACCCCAAGGCGGATTCCACCATCAATCTGCTGGGCGGAGAGCCGGTGGAGCCGGTGATGAATTTTATGCGCCGGACGGATCGGGATCCGGAGACCCTGGAGGAGATTTCCCGGCAGGGCTTTGGGGGCGTTTTGTGCATCGAGACCGGCGGCCCCACCCCGGGCCTGGGCTGCGCGGGCCGGGGCATCATTGCAACGTTCCAGCTGCTGGAGGATTTAAGACTCTTTGAAACCTGGAAGCCAGATGTGGTGCTCTACGACGTTTTGGGTGATGTGGTCTGCGGCGGATTTGCGGCCCCCATCCGGGAGGGCTATGCCGAGAAGGTGCTGATCGTGACCTCCGGCGAAAAAATGGCGCTCTATGCGGCCAACAATATCAGCAGCGCCGTCCGGAATTTTGAGGATCGCAGCTATGCCAAGGTGTTCGGCATTGTGCTGAACCATCGGAATGTGGAAAACGAGACGGAAAAGGTTCAGGCCTTTGCGGATTCGGCGGGACTGCGGATTGTGGTCGAGATTCCCCGCAGCGACGATATCATTCGCTATGAGGACATGGGCAAGACCGTCATTGAGGGCGATCCCAGTCTGCCCATCAGCCGGCGGTTTATGGAATTGGCCGGGCTTTTGTGGAAGGAGGAATGTCCGTGAACGCGGCGTGTTTTACTGTCCGGGAACTGGCGGAGCGGGGCCGGGACAATCTTCCGCCGGAATTGCAGTCCGGCTGCCATCTGATCTACAGTTCTCCGGCGACACTGGCCTTTAACTCCCCCGGTGCCGAAGGGTTTGGCGTCAAGCGGGCGGGACTTGCCATTCCGGACTCGGTGATGCTGCTGGTGGCCCCGGGCTGCTGCGGACGGAATACCTCCCTCATCAGCCGGATGCCGGAATATGACCACCGGTTCTTCTATCTCATGATGGACGAGACGGATGTGGTCACCGGGCGACATTTGAAGAAAATCCCTCAGGCGGTGCAGGAGGTGGTGGAAAGCCTTAAAAAGCGCCCCTCGGTGGTGATGATCTGCATCACCTGCGTGGATGCCCTGCTGGGAACGGATATGGATCGGGTATGCCGCCGGGCGGAGGAGCAGGCGGGACTTCCGGTGCGCCCCTGTTATATGTATGCCCTGACGAGAGAAGGACGAAAACCGCCCATGGTACACGTCCGTCAGAGCCTGTATTCCCTGCTGGAGCCGCGGAAAAAGAAGTCCACCGCGGTGAATATTCTGGGCTTTTTTGCGCCGCTGCAGGAGGACTGCGAGCTCTATGAACTACTCCGGAGCATTGGCGTTCGCCAAATTCGGGAGATTTCCCGATGCAAGGACTATAACGAATATCAATGTATGGCAGAGGCAAACTTCAACCTGGTTTTGAATCCGGAAGCACGATTCGCTGCCCGGGATTTTGAGGATCGATTGCGGATTCCCTCCATTGAGCTTCGGCGGCTGTATCAGATTGAGAAAATCCACAGTCAGTATCGGGCGCTGGGTGCGGCATTGGGCACGGAGTTCCGGGATGAAGAAATGTATCAGGAAACAAAGAATGCCATTGCCCGGTTCCGGGAGAAGCATCCCAGCCTGACCTTTACCCTGGGCGAGTGCATGAACGGCGACCCCTTTGAGCTGGCGGTGGCGCTGACCCAGATGGGCTATTCCGTCAGCGAAATCTATGGTACGGTGACGGACGAAAATTTTGTCTATGTCCAGCGGCTGTCGGAGCTGGCGCCGGAGCTGCGGGTGTATTCCAATCTGGAGCCTACCATGCTGAACTATGATTGCTCGGAGGCCCATGCGGATGTGACCATCGGCAAGGACGCGGGCTATTACCATCCCGGCTGCCCCAATCTCCAGTGGAACGAGGACATACAGCTCTTTGGCTATGCGGGCCTGCGGAAGCTGCTGGACGGACTAAGCCGGGTACTTTCGGAGAAGGAGGGGGCCGTATGAAGGGACTGAGAAAAGTAATATCCCCCTTTGCGCCGGATCAGTCCGGGGCATCGGCGGTGCTCTATGCCCTGGGCGGCATCCTCGTCATTTGTGATGCAGGCGGCTGTGCGGGCAATATCTGCGGGTTCGACGAGCCCCGCTGGTTTACCCACAAAAGCGCCATTTTCAGCGCAGGCCTGCGGGATATGGACGCGATTCTCGGCCGGGATGACCGGCTGGTGGAAAAGCTCCGGGACACAGCGGAGAAGGTACACGGCGAGTTTGCGGCGGTGATCGGAACTCCGGTGCCCGCTGTGATTGCCACGGACTATCGTGCCCTGCGGCGAATGGCAGAGAAGAAAACGGGCCTGCCGGTGATCACCGTGGACACCGACGGCATGGAATTATATGATGCAGGCGAGGAGAAGGCCTATCTTGCGCTGATGCAGCGGTTTGCAGAGGAAGCATTGCCGGTTCAGCATGGGCGAATCGGCGTATTGGGCCTGACCCCGCTGGATTTTGGCAGCCCCAAGGATGAAACGCATTTGCGGGACAAGCTCCAGGCCCAGGGCTGGAAGCAGGTCTGGTGCTATGGAAACGGCAGCCTGGAGGAGATCCGTCAGGCGTCCAGCGTGGAAAAGAATCTGGTGCTGTCTCCTGCGGGACTGAAAGCGGCGGAATATTTGAAGCAGAAGTTCGGCACGCCCTATGAATGTACCGATCCTTTGGTGGAAGCTGCATTGGAAAATATAGAAGTTGCAGGCAAGCGGGTGCTGGTGGTACATCAGCAGGTGCGGGCGAATACCATTCGCACGTTGCTGGAGCAGAACGGGGCGGAAGAAGTCACCGTTGCAACCTGGTTTCTGCAAAAGCCGGAGCTGAAACGGGACGGGGACATCCGCCTTACCGAGGAAGATCAGCTGCAAGAGCTGCTGGAGCGGGGAAAATATGACCTGCTCATCGGCGACAAAACCATGTGGGCCGTTGCGCCGAGCTGCACTGCCCAGCAGCTTGACCTGATCCATTTTGCCGTTTCAGGAAGGACGGAGGAGCCATGGACGGAGTAATCACCCGGCGGATTCGGGTTTACGGCATTGTGCAGGGGGTGGGATTTCGCCCCACGGTCAGCCGCCATGCCATGGAAACGGGAATCACCGGCACCGTGGCCAACTGCGGTCCTTATGTGGAAATATACGCCCAGGGAACCCAGGCACAGGTGGACGCATTCCGGGACGCATTGGAGCATCGGCCCCCAAAACGGGCGGCTATCTTAAAGCTGGACGACAAGGCAGCAGAGGATGCCCCAATGTTTTCGGAATTCTCCATCATCGAAAGCGCTAAGACCAGCGGCGAGATTTTCATCTCCCCGGATATTGCCATTTGCGATGACTGCAAACGGGAATTGTATGATCCCAAGGATCGGCGGTATCTCCATGCCTTCATCAACTGCACCTGCTGCGGGCCGCGGCTGACCATTCTCGACGCGCTGCCCTATGACCGGGAGCGAACCAGCATGAAGGCGTTTCCCATGTGCCCTCAGTGCGCCGAGGAATACCACAATCCCGCCACCCGGCGGTATGACGCACAGCCGGTTTGCTGCAATGACTGCGGCCCCCAGGTGTATCTGCTGGGGCGGCAGGAGCGGGGCCGGGATGCCATTACTGCGGCAAGAAAAACCATTGTGCAGGGCGGCATTGTGGCGGTGAAGGGCATCGGCGGCTTCCACCTGTGCTGTGATGCTACGAATCAGGCGGCGGTATCCCTGCTGCGGCAGCGGAAAAAGCGACCCATGAAGCCCTTTGCGGTGATGATGCGGAACGAACAAACCGCGGCCCGGGAGTGCAGCATCACCCCGGAGCAGTTGGAGATTCTAACCGGCCATCAGAAGCCCATTCTGCTGCTGGATCGGCGGGAAAACGGTTCACTCTGCGAGGCGGTGGCACCGGAAAATCCGAGGGTTGGCGTGATGCTGCCCTATGCCCCGGTGCAGCTGCTGCTGTTTGACTATGACGATGGCCTGACCATGCCGGACTGCCTGGTGATGACCAGCGGCAATGTCAGCGGCGCGCCCATCTGCCGGGATGACCGGGATGCGGAGACGGAATTGGGCCATTTGGCGGACTGCATTTTGTCCCATGACCGGAATATCCGCATTCGGGCGGACGATTCGGTGATGGATTTCTTCCGGGGGCAGCCCTATATGGTGCGCCGGAGCCGGGGATATGCGCCGCTGCCGGTGGTGCTGTCCGGCGAAAACAAGGGTACCGTACTGGCTATGGGCGGCGAGCTGAAAAACAGCTTTTGCATCGGGGTAAACGACCTGTGCTATCTTTCGCCCTACGTGGGGGATTTGCAGGATCTCCGGACGGTGCAGGCACTGGAGGAAACCATTGGGCGATTCCAGACGCTGCTGGAGGCGCAGCCTCAGGCGGTGGTGTGTGATCTGCACCCGGGGTATAACTCTGTGGCGATGGCGAAAAACATGGATTTGCCGCTGATTCAGGTGCAGCATCATTACGCCCACATCCTCTCCTGCATGGCGGAAAACGACGATCATGACCCGGTGATCGGCGTATCCTTTGACGGCACCGGCTATGGAATGGACGGTACCATCTGGGGCGGCGAACTGATCTTGGCCCGGGAGGATGGATTCCGGCGATTGGGCAGCATTCAGCCGTTCTTGCAGCTGGGCGGGGACGCATCGGCACGGGAGGGCTGGCGGATTGCGGTGAGCATGATCTATGCCCTGACCAAAGACCGCACTGAGACCCTGGATATCATCCGCAAGCTGGCGCTGTGCGAGGAAAACACCGCAAAGGTGCAGCTGACCATGGCCGACCGGAACATCAACGCGGTTCGTTCCACCAGCGCGGGACGGCTGTTTGACGGCGTGAGTGCCATATTGGGCATTCGGACGGCATCGACATTTGAGGGAGAAGCGTCCACGGCCCTGCAATACCGGGCAGAAGCCTGGAACAAGGCGTATCCATCCACCGATACCATCCCGCCGGAAGCACCGGAGATGAACGCAGAGGGCTTTCTGACCCTGCCCACGGATCGGCTGGTGCAGGATATATTGACCCGTCGTCTGGCGGGAGAATCCACGGACCGGCTGGCCATGGAATTCCATCGGCGTCTGGCGGGACAAATTGCCGGAGCGGTACAGGCGGCCAGGGAACAGACCGGCCTTCCTGCCGTGGCCCTCAGCGGCGGCGTATTCCAAAACCGGCTGCTGCTGGAGCTGACGGTGGAACTTTTGGAACAAATGAAGTTTCGCGTGCTGACCCATCACCTGGTTCCGCCCAACGACGGAGGCATTGCATTGGGCCAGGCGGTGTATGGACTGAAGCAACTGCAAATACAGAAGAACGAAACATAGGGGGACAAGATTATGTGTGTTGGATTATCGGCAAAGGTTGTAAAGGTAACGGACGGAACGGCGCTGGTGGACGCATCGGGCGCACGGCGTGAGGTTTCGGCGGCACTGCTGGAGGATCTGGAGCCCGGAGATTACGTGATGGTGCACGCAGGCATTGCCATTGCGAAAATCACCGACGAGGACGAGCAGGAATCCCGGAAGGTCATGGAGGAGCTGCTGTGATGGACAAAAGTATGCAGGCAGCCCGGGAGATCATCACCGGCTATGACGGCGCGCCCCTTCGGATCATGGAGGTCTGCGGCACCCATACCCATGAGATCTTCCGGCTGGGCATTCGAAAGCTGCTGCCGAAGCAGGTGGAGCTGATCTCCGGGCCGGGATGTCCCGTTTGCGTGACCCCGGTGGGCTTTATTGACGAGGCCATATTGCTGGCGGAGAAATACGGCGTGACGGTCTGCACCTTCGGCGATCTAGTGCGGGTGCCGGGCACCGATTCCAGCTTGGCAGGAGCCCGGGCCAGGGGCGCCAAGGTGCAGGTGGTCTATGCACCCATGGATGCGGTGGACTACGCCAAAAATCATCCGGAGGAGCAGGTCTGCTTCCTGTCGGTGGGGTTTGAAACCACCACCCCCGCATCCTGTCTGGCGGTGGAGCTGGCCAAAAAGCAGGGACTGACGAATTTTTCCCTGCTCACCGCCAATAAAACCATGCCCATGGCGTATCAGGCGCTGAAGGGCAGTGCGGATGTGTTCCTGTATCCCGGCCATGTGAACGCCATCACCGGCACCAGGCTCTGCGAGGAGCTGGTGAACGAAGGGGTCAGCGGCGTGGTTGCGGGCTTTACAGCCAGCGAGCTGCTGACGGCATTGGCGGCGGCCCTGCAAAAGTCCAAGGAGGGCAAGCCCTTCTTTGTGAACGCCTACCCCAGAGTGGTCACCCGGGAGGGCAGCGTCAAGGCCCAGGCATTGGTGGCAAAGCTCATGGAGCCCTGCGATGCCCAGTGGCGGGGCCTGGGAACGATCCCCGGCTCCGGTATGCAGCTCCGGGAGGAATACGCGGCATTCGATGCCCGGAAGAAATATCAGATGCCGAAGATCGAGGGACGGGGCAATCCGGCCTGCCGCTGCGGCGATGTGCTCCAGGGAAAATGCAAGAGTACCGATTGTCCGCTGTTCGGCAAGGTCTGCACCCCCCAGCATCCCGTGGGCGCGTGCATGGTGTCCGGCGAGGGCGCGTGCTCGGCATATTATCAATATGGAATGGAATAGGAGAGATGGTATCATGGCAAACGAAACAGTAACCCTGGCCCATGGCGCAGGCGGCACCCAGACCGCCCAGCTCATTGACCGGGTGTTTAAGGCACATTTTGAGAACCCCAGCCTCACCGCAGATGATGCGGCGGTTTTGGAGGCACCCAAGGGGAAAATGGCGATGACCACAGACGGTTTTATCGTCTCTCCGGCGTTTTTCCCCGGCGGAAATATCGGCAAGCTGTCCATCTGCGGCACGGTGAATGATTTGGCGTGCATGGGCGCAAAGCCCAAGTATCTCTCCTGTGCGTTCGTGATTGAGGAGGGCTTCCCCGTGGACAAGCTGGAGGAAATCGCGGCAGCCATGGAGAAAACCGCCAAGGAGGCCGGGGTGCAGATCGTATCCGGCGACACCAAGGTGGCAGGCAAGGGACAGGTGGACGGCGTGTTCATCACCACCACCGGCGTGGGCGAGATCCTCCCCGGCGTGGAAACCGGCGGTGCCAAGGCGCAGCCCGGCGATGCGATTATTGTCACCGGAGATGTGGGCCGCCACGGCTGCACGATTCTGCTTTCCCGGGATGATTTTGGCATTGAAGCGGACGTAACCAGCGACTGTGCACCTCTGTGGGGCACGGTGGAATCCATGCTGAATGTGACCCATGATATTCACGTGATCCGGGACGCAACCCGGGGCGGCGTTGGCACGGTGCTCTATGAAATTGCCGGACAGAGCGGCGTTGGCATTCGGCTTCAGGCCGGTGCGATTCCCGTTGCGCCGGAGGTCAGGGGCGTCTGCGGTATGCTGGGGCTGGAGCCCCTGTATCTGGCCTGCGAGGGCCGGCTGGTGATCTTTGCACCCAAGGCTCAGGCGGAAAAGCTGGTGGAAGTGCTGCGCCAGGGGCCATATTCCGGCAACGCGGCCATCATTGGTGAGGTGACGGAAGATCAGGTGGGCAGAGTGGTGATGGAGACGGAGATCGGCACCCAGACCCTGCTGCCTCAGCCCAACGGAGAGCTGCTGCCCCGCATCTGCTGACAGGAGGGAATGGCATGGAAACAAGAGTTGCGGTGATTTCCATTATCGTGGAGGACGGAAACTCCATCGAGGCCCTGAATCAGCGGCTTCACGCGGCGGCGCCCTATATCATCGGGCGGATGGGCATTCCCTATCGGAAGCGGGGCATTAACATCATCAGCGTGGCCATCGACGCACCTCAGCCGGTGATCAGCGCCCTGTCCGGCCAGATCGGAAGTCTGCCCGGGGTATCTGCGAAAACTGCCTATTCCTCGGTGATCGCTCAGGAGGAGAAACTATGAAAAAACTGGCGGTTTATGGAAAGGGCGGCATTGGAAAGTCCACCACCGTCTCCAATGTGGCGGCGGCATTGGCGGAAAAAGGCTGTAAGGTCATGCAAATCGGCTGTGACCCCAAGGCGGATTCCACCATCACCCTGCGCCATGGGCAGCAGCTGACAACCGTGCTGGAGCTGGTGCGGAGCGGCAATCTCAGTCCCAAGCTGGAGGACATGGTGCTGGAGGGCTATGGAGGCGTTCTGTGCGTGGAGGCTGGGGGCCCGACACCCGGACTGGGCTGTGCCGGACGGGGCATTATCGCGGCGCTGGAAAAGCTGGAGGCCGCGGGCGCTTACGAGGTCTACAGGCCGGATGTGGTACTCTACGACGTGCTGGGAGATGTGGTCTGCGGCGGCTTTACCATGCCCATGCGCAGCGGCTATGCGGATGCGGTGTATATCCTCACCTCCGGGGAGAATATGGCAATCCATGCGGCGGCGAATATTGCGTCGGCTGTGGAGCGATTCCAGGGCCGGGGCTATGCAAAGCTGGGGGGATTTCTTCTGAACTGCCGAAATGTCAAGCGGGAGAAAGAAAAGGCGGAGGAACTGGCGGAGGATTTTCACAGCAAGATTCTCTACCGACTGCCCCACTGTGATTTGGTGCCCGAGGCGGAGGAGCAGGGCAAAACCGTGCTGGAGGCCTATCCGGACAGCCAGATGGCGGCGGAATACCGGGCCTTGGCGCGGGTGCTGATGCAGGAGCTGGAGGATACGCCATGCTGAAGCGAGTTGGAGCAGAGCCAAACCGGCGAAATTACCAGGTGCCCATTGGAAAGACCGAGGGGATGAAGCTTTTTTCCCATCATCCGGAGTTCAATCCCCCGGCTCATGGCGTGTGGAATATTGTCCATGTGGGGATGCTGGTGCCCGAGGCTCATCAAATCTACGTCTGCGGCGTGAACTGTATGCGGGGCGTGGTGCTGACGGCGGCGGAAATGGGGCAGTCCCAGCGGTTTTCCATGGTGCTGTTGGAGGAGGAAGACCTGATCCAGGGCACGGTGGAGGATGTGACGCTGGAGGGCGTGGCATCGGTGCTGGAAAAGCTGCCGAAGTTGCCGCCGGTGGTGATGGTGTTTACGGTCTGTACCCATCGGTTCCTGGGTTGTGATCTCGACTATATCTATGGCAATCTGGAGCGGCGATTCCCCACGGTGCGGTTCCTCCGGTGCTTTATGGAGCCCATCACCCAGAAGGAGGGGCTGTCACCGGATCAGCGGCTGCGGAAGGCCATGTATGATCCGCTGCCCGTATGTCCGTCCCGGGAAAAGACCGCGGCGATTCTGGGCAGCGACTTTCGATTGGACGCCGGTGCGGATTTGCGGCGGATGCTGGAGGAAAGCGGCTGGACGCTGCTGGAAATCCAGAATTACGATACCTATGCCGACTATCTGGAGCTGGGACAGGCCCAGGTGATGCTTTCCACCTTCCCCCGGGGCCAATATGGCGCGGAGAAAACGGCAGAGCGCTTAGGCCGCCCGCACTTTTACCTTCCCGGATCGTTTTCCTATGGGGAAATTGCGCAAATGGAGCGGCGGCTGGCGGCGGAACTGGACCTTAAACGTCTGGACATCGAAGCTGAGCAGAAGGCCTGCGACGAAGCGCTGGCTGAGGCGAAAGCGGCCATTGGGGAGATAAGCATTGCCATCGACTACACCCTGCATCCCCGCCCGCTGGGGCTGGCAAGACTGCTGCTGGAGCATGGATTCCGGGTGGAGCGGGTATATCTGGACTCGGTTACTCAGGAGGAACAGGATGACTTCGCATGGCTTCGGGAAAACCGTCCGGAGCTGATGCTGATTGCCACCACCCAGCCCCAGCTTCGGTTAAAATCCAGAGAACCCGGCGCGCCTGTATTGGCCCTGGGGCAAATCGCTGCCTGGGCCGAGGGAACGCCCTGGTTTGTGAACCTGGTAGAGGGCGGCGGACTGTGGGGATACGACGGCATCCGCACGATGGCAAAGCAGATGGTGGAGGCCGCAAACACAAAAAAGGACACCAGGGATCTGGTGCCCCGGAAGGGATTGGGGTGTGAAAGCCTGATATGAGACGAGCCTATCGAATTTTGCCCTGTTATACCGGCGACGTGTCGGGCGTATGCTCGGCGCTGTATGAGCTGGGGGGCATGGTGGTGATTCATGATCCCTCGGGCTGCAACTCCACCTACAACACCCACGATGAAACCAGGTGGTACGATCAGGACAGCATGATTTTCATCTCCGGCCTGTCCGAAATGGACGCGATTCTGGGCGCGGATGAAAAGCTGGTGGCGGAAATCACCGAAACGGCCCTGGATTTGCAGCCGAAGTTCATTGCATTGGTCAGCTCTCCGGTGCCCTATATGAACGGGACGGATTTTCCGGCGCTGGCACGACTGATTCAGAATAGAACCGGCATCGACTGCTTTTTCGTGCCCACCAATGGAATGCACGACTATGTGGCCGGGGCGGGGCGTGCATTTTTAGAGCTGGCCCGGCGATATGCCAAAGCATCCGGCCGTGTGATCCCCCAAAGCGTCAACATCCTGGGATTAACCCCCTTGGATTTTGCTGCGGAGGGAACCGCTGCGACCCTGAAAGCCAAGCTGGAGGAATGGGGCTATTCCATCCTATCCTGCTGGGCCATGGGATCCGGGCTGGAGGAACTTGCATCGGCCGGGGATGCACAGGTGAACCTGGTGATATCCGCAACGGCACTGGATGCAGCAAAGGAGCTGCACCGGCGCTTTCAAACCCCCTATGTGGCGGGCATTCCGCTGCGTCGGGGCTTCGATGCGCTGAAAGCTGCGCTGGAACAGGCCATCAAAACCGGGGAGAATCAGCTTCCCTGTACCATTCGTCCCAACGGCGGGGCGGAGGTCACACTGATTGGGGAGCCGGTGACCATGGGTTCCATCGGCGCGGCCATTGGAGCGGCGCATGGAACGAATGTTCGGGTGCTTTGCCCGGTGGAGGCAGACAAAGCGCTGCTGGCACCGGAGGACCGGATGCTGCGGGGCGAGGAAGAACTGGAAGCGGCGCTACAGGGAGCGGAAATCGTGATTGCCGACCCCATGTATCGGAGCATTTGCCCGGAAACGGCACGGTTCTATGACCTGCCCCATCAGGCGCTTTCCGGCCGAAGCGGCTGGAGCACCATGCGGAACCTGATTACCCTGGAAATTTAGGAGGAAGTACCATGAGTCTCAATGACACACCTACCGGAGATCGCGTTCATATTGGTTTCTTTGGCAGACGGAATGCGGGCAAGTCCAGCATCGTCAATGCCGTAACGGGGCAGGAGCTGTCGGTGGTGTCCGAAACCCGGGGCACCACCACCGACCCGGTGAGCAAGGCAATGGAGCTTTTGCCCATGGGCCCGGTGACGATCATCGACACCCCGGGCTTTGACGATGAGGGCGCGCTGGGAGAAAAGCGCGTCCAGCGAACCCGGCAGGTGCTGAACCGCACGGATGTGGCAGTGCTGGTGGTGGATGGCAGAGCGGGCTTGCAGGAATGCGACCGGCAGCTGATCGACCTGTTCCGGCAGAAGAACATCCCCTATGTGGTGGCGTGGAACAAGTCGGATTTGTCGGGCAGTGCGGAATGTCCCCCAGAGGCCCTGCGGGTCAGCGCCAAAACCGGAGAGAATATTTTCGCTCTGAAGGAGAAAATTGCCCATCTGGGAAATGCCGAGGATCCCAAGCTCCAGCTGGTGGGGGATTTGATCGCCCCGGGGCAGCTGGCGGTATTGGTGATTCCCATTGACAAGGCGGCACCCAAGGGGCGGCTGATTCTGCCCCAGCAGCAGGTGCTCCGGGATATTCTGGATGCTGACGGTGAGGCGATCTGCGTCAAGGAAGACCGGCTCACCGATACCCTGAGCAAGCTCAAGGAGAAGCCCGCAGTGGTGATTACCGACAGTCAGGTGTTCGATACCGTAGCCGCTCAGGTGCCCATGGACATTCCTCTGACCTCCTTCTCCATCCTTATGGCCCGGAAGAAGGGGCTGCTGGAGGAAGCGGTTCGGGGTGCGGCTGCCATCGACAGACTGAAGGACGGCGACAAGGTGCTGATCTCCGAGGGCTGTACCCATCACCGGCAGTGCGACGATATCGGCACGGTAAAAATCCCCCGGTGGCTGGGGAACTACACCGGAAAGCAGCTGGCCATTGCCACCTCCTCGGGCAAGTCCTTCCCGGAGGATTTGTCGGAATATAAGCTGGTGATCCACTGCGGCGGCTGTATGCTCAGCGAGCGGGAGGTGCGCTATCGGATGAAATGCGCCCAGGATCAGAACATCCCCATCACCAACTACGGTATTGCCATTGCCTATATGAAGGGTATTTTGCGGCGGAGCATTGCCGTATTCCCGAAGCTACTGGCGGAACTGGAGGAAACTACATGATCGACAGCGCCATGAAACGGCGAATAGACACCCTGGCCCGGGAGCGGGATTTGCCGGACGCGGATATGGCGGAGCTTCTGGAACATCTGGATCGCGAGTCGGCGGAATATCTCTATGAAGCGGCACGGAAGGTGCGGCATGAGATTTACGGCCATGAGGTCTACCTCCGGGGGCTCATTGAGTTCACCAACGTCTGCAAAAACGACTGCTATTACTGCGGAATCCGCCGGAGTAACCCAAATGCCCAGCGGTATCGGCTGAGGGAGCAGGAGATTTTAGATTGCTGCAAAAAGGGCTATGCGCTGGGCTTCCGGACGTTTGTGCTCCAGGGCGGCGAGGATCCCTGGTATACCGACGAGCGGGTGTGCGATTTGGTGGCGAAAATCCATCAAAACCATCCGGACTGTGCCATTACCCTGTCCATCGGCGAAAAAAGCCGGGAGAGCTATCAGGCGTATTTCGACGCAGGCGCCGAGCGGTACTTACTGCGGCAGGAGACGTCGAATCCTTGCCACTATGGGATGCTCCATCCACCAGAGCTGAGCATTGAAAACCGGAAGCGCTGCCTGCGGGATCTCAAGGACATCGGCTATCAGGTGGGCTGCGGCATTATGGTGGGCTCGCCCTATCAGACCACTGCCAATATTATTGAGGATCTCCGGTTTATGCAGGAGCTCCAGCCCCATATGATCGGGATCGGGCCGTTTATTCCCCATCAGGACACCCGGTTCCGGGACGAACCGGCGGGCACGCTGGAGGATACGCTGCATCTTTTGGGCATTCTCCGGCTGATGTTCCCCCATGTGCTGCTGCCGGCTACCACGGCCCTGGGCACCATTCATCCGCTGGGACGGGAAAAAGGCATTCAGGCGGGGGCAAACGTGGTAATGCCCAATCTTTCGCCCACAGACGTGAGAAGCAAATACCTGCTCTATGACGGAAAGATCTGCACCGGCGACGAGGCTGCGGAATGCCGCCACTGCATGGAACGGCGGATGGAATCCATCGGCTATCAGGTGACGGTTTCCCGGGGCGACTATCGAGGATAAACAAATCGGGTGTGCTGTAGATGATGCAGCACACCCGATATTATTATTCCATAGCACGATACCTTCACTGCCCAAGGGACAATTTCACTCAGCGGAAAGCTGAATAGCACTGTTGGCTGCCGCAAAAAATGCAGCAGCCAACAATATGGGGGAGTGAAAGAAAGGAGTCAAATCAGTTTCTGCCGATGGTCGTATCGTCCACCAGGCTGACCAGTACCAGTGCAATCACGGTGAGAACGGCCAGCACACCATAGGCCGTGGCATAGGAAGCGCTGCGGCCGATGATGCCTACGATGGAGACACCCAGCGCGCCGACTGCAGCAACCATGGGCTTGAGCACTTTGTAGGCCATGGGAAAGTCGTAGCGGCCCCAAATGGTGTTGGTGAGGGAGACCAGATAGTTGGCGGCGCCGCCCAGCATAATGGCAAGGAAGGGGAGAGATGCAAATTTAGTGGCGGTGGTGGGGATCAGGTTCAGCACGATGGCGATGACTGCCACCACCATGGTGATCTGAATGGCCTTCTTGGGGCCCAGCTTGGCATCCAGAATGCCACAGCCTACGGAACCGACGCAAGCCAGAATGCCTGCAATGCCCAGCATGGCAAATACGATGGGAGCGGGGCCACCATTGGCATCTACATAACCGGCCTGGATCATCCGGGGAACAAAGTTGGTCATGATGCCCAGGGACAGCAGCTCCATAATACCCAGGGAGATGGCAATGAGCCATACCTTGCCGGTGGAGAACAGCTTCTTCACGGTCCAGGGGGAGTTCTTCATGTACTCGAGGCCCTCGGCCAGCTCTTTCTTGGCGGCTTCGCTGTCAAACTTATGATTGTTGTCGGGGTAAGCGCCGGCCTGCTCGGGATAATCCCGGACAAAGATGGCAACCAGTACGCACAGAACGAAGGAAGCCACGGCATAGATGGTGTAAACCTCAGGCAGGCCACCCTTGGTGACGATGTTGCCCATGACCTGAGAGGTTACAGCGGCGGACAGGGGGAAGCCGATGGTCACCCAGCCCATGGCGATGCCTTTTTTCCGGGGGAACCAGTTGGAAACCACGTTCAGGGAGCAGATGTAGCAGAAGCCCATGCCGCCCACAGCGGAAACGGCCAGACATACGAAATAGACGGCGGGGGAGGCGGCATGGCCCCAGAACAGGCAGGCGATGCCGGTAATCAGCAGGGAAATGGCCCAGCTCCAACGGATGGAGATCTTGCTGGACAGAACGCCCCACAGCGCGGCACCTGCCACGGCGATCCAGGCAGTGATGGTGGAGAAGCCATAGAGCATGCCGCTGTTCCAGCCGTGCTGGTTGGCAAATACGTCTACCACAACGTTCAGTGAGTCATTGATCAGCGAGGAATCCAGGAAAATGCAGAGGAACGTGAGAATCAGAATGCCCCAGCCCTTCAGGCCGAAATTGGCGCTGACCAGGGAGATATCCTTTTCTTGTGTCTTTTTACTCATAACAATTCTTTCTCCTTTAATGGGAGCGGCCGGTCAAACTGCGCTCTTTATAGGGGAGACGGTTGGTTAGACCGTCTCCCACGGGGGAGTTTACAGGTTTACAGCTGCATAATAGGCTTCCTTGGTGGCATATTCCACGGTCCTGGCCCGAACGCAGTCGCCGATTTCCGCGAAGGCCAGGGCGGTGCCGATAAAGGAGTCGGCCTCCTGGGTCTTTGCCCTCATACCGGCAGAGAGCACCACGGAGTCGGCGGTGATGGTTTCCTGTTTGCCGTCCTTCTCGTAGGTTACGGAGGTGGCGGTGAGGGAAACACACTTTGCGCCGGTGAGGGGGATGAAGTTGGGCTCGGCTGCGATTTCGGTGAGCAGCTCGTTCCGGCCGGTGGTGGAAGCGTCGGGGGCAAGCTCAGACTGCATTTCCATCACGGTGACCTTCTTGCCCTGCTTTGCATAGTGGAGGGCGGTCTCACAGCCCACCTGGCCGCCGCCGATGAGAATCACGGAATCACCCAGCTCCTCCTCGTGGCCCAGGGTCTCAATGGCAACCTTGGCCTGCTCCACACCGGGTACCGGGAGAATCAGCGGCTCGGCGCCGATGGCAACCAATACGGCGTCATAGCCCTGCACGGTCTCGGGGGTGGCCTTGGTGCCCAGCTTTACGTCGATGGGACGCTTGTTGACCTGCCCAATCAGCCAGTTCATGTAGTCCTTCACGGGATACTTAAAGGAGAAGTAGCCTGCATAGTGGAGCATACCGCCCAGACGGTTCGTGGCCTCAAACAGGGTGACCTGATGTCCGCGATCCGATGCCACACAGGCGGCCTTCATACCAGCGGGGCCGCCGCCGATGATGGCAACCTTCTTACATTCGCCGGGCTCCTGCACCAGCTTGTTAAGACTTGCTTCCAGACCTGCGGTGGGGTTCACGGCACACTGGAAATGGTGACCGTAAACGGTGGAGTCATGGCAGCGCATGCACTTGATACAGGGGGTTACGTCTGCGGTCTTGCCTGCCATGCCCTTGTGGATCAGCTCGGGATCGGCAATCAGGCTCCGGGCCATGGTTACAAGGTCTGCCTTGCCGTCCGCAATGATGCTCTCGGCGGATTCCAGAGAATCAATGGCGCCCAGAGTCACAATGGGCACATGGAACTTGCCGGTCTTCTTAAACGCTTCGGCCACGCACACGTTGGGCATGGGAGGACGGAAGCCGCAGGGATGGACCCAGGTCATCCACTTGGGATTGTGCATACCGGCGGAAACCTGGAGAATGTCCAGATGATCCTGAATCAGCTCGCCGATGCGGATGCCCTCCTCCAGATCAATGCCACCCTCCTCAAACTCGGTGCCGGAGATACGGACTTCGATGAGCAGCTTTTTGCCGACTCTTGCCCGAATGGCATCGAGAATCTCAATGAGATACCGGCAGCGGTTCTCAGTGGAGCCACCGTATTCATCGGTGCGCTTGTTGGTCAGAGGGGAGAGAAACTGCGCCAGCGGGACGGAATGGCCGGAGTGAATGAGGATGGCATCAAAGCCGCAGTCCACCAGATCGGCAGCCGCCTGGGCCCATTCCTCCTTGAAGGCCTCCATGGCTTCCCGGGTGATCTCATGGCCGGTGGCCCAGCCCATGATGGAGCAGCCGTCGGATACGGTGTAGCCCTCGGGGAAAATGCCGATGAGCTCCATGGAAATCTTGGCGCCGTAGAAGTGTACCCGCTCCACCAGCTCCATGAGCTTGTTCCGGTGGTTGGGCTGGTTCACGTCCCATGCGGTGTTCTGGCCGTCATCTGCCACGTCCTTGCCTACCTTGAGACCGGCCACGGTGACCATGCCGACCCCGGCGCGGGCGCGGGATTCAAAGAAGGAGATGGCGTCCTCGGTGGGGTACAGCTCGCCGTTGGACAGGGAGTGCATGGTGGTGGGAGCGGAAACGATGCGGTTTTTCAGCAGCACGTTACCGATGCGGATGGGCTTTAATACCTTTGGAATTTCGTACATTGTGATGTCCTCCTTACAGACTGGGGTCGATGAGAATCTTCAGCATACCTCTGCGGTCCTGACGATCCAGACCCATATCAATGGCGTGCTCCAGCGAAACAATATCCGTTACCATGCCGGGGAAGTGCAGCTTGCCGGATGCCACCATATCGAGATAGATCTTAACATCCTCCTCGGTATAAGTAAAGGAGAACTGGAAGTTGGGCTCGTGGATGGAGAACTGACCGGGCACCAGAGCGGTCATGGGCTCCTGAATGGTGCCGATGATGGCCACCTGTCCGCCGGGCTTTACGCACTGATAGACGCAGTTGGACAGGGAAACCATATTGCCTGCGCACTCATAGACCACGTCAGCGCCCACAGGAGAGCCGAGAATCTTCTGAATCTCGCCGGCCAGATCGGTGCATTCCTTGGAGTTGATGAAATAGTCTGCGCCGTAAGCCTTGATGATGGGCTCCTTGGCGGAAGAAGTGCCCAGCGCGATGATCTTGCCCGCGCCCGCAGCCTTCAGGCACTGAATGGCAGCCAGACCGATGGGGCCGGTGCCGGAAACCACAACGTTGTCACCAAACTTGAAGGCGGAATTCCGAACGCCGTGGAGGGAAACGCAGATTACGTCAAACAGAACGGCATCCTTGGGGTCAACGCCCTCGGGAACCTTCACCAGCATGGTGTGCTTCACGTCACGAACCAGCATATATTCGGCATAACCGCCGTCAGGGCCGCCGATGCCGGCCGTGCGGGGGAAGCCGTTGATGCAGATGTTGGTCTTGCCCTGACGGCAGGAGGGGCAATCCTCGGCGCAGTGGGAGGGAGGGCCGCAGAGAATCTTATCGCCCACCTTAAAGTCGGTAACGCCCTTGCCGACTTCCACCACGGTGCCGACGTTCTCGTGGCCCAGCACCATGGGCAGATGAACGAAGGGAGGTACCGCGCCGGACTGGAAGAACTCTACATCGGTGCCGCAGATGCCAACGTAGTCGATTTTGACTACCAGCTGGTTTTCCTCCGCCTGAGGAACGGGCTTTTCAATGATTCTTGCGTCTTTTTTTCCATACAGTGCGATTGCTTTCATTTTGGTTTTGACTCCTTTCAAAATGCGTTTTTATTCGGGCTTGGAGGACTGGATGAACTCCGCGTATTTCTTCTTCCGGGCCTTTGCCTCGGGGGTCTGCATGGCGGCCCGCGCCTTGCCCTCGTTTTTCTGAATGTCGTCGCCGTGGATGAACTTGCCGGAGATGGAATCGTGGGCATGGGGAATCCACTTCTCTGCGTCGAATTCAAAGACATACTTGCCGTCAGCATTCTTCATCACGCCCTCGGTGCCGCAGGCGCAGCAAATGGCGGTGCCGTCTTCCTGGAGATAGAAGTTGTTGCCATGGCAGTGGGGACATACGCCCTTGGGGCCGCAGTAGTCCTCGCCGATGATGCCGTGAGGGGGCTGGAAGGTGCCGTCCGCAATCTTCTGCGCAGCTCTGGCCAGATTCTGACCGATGGTATGGGCGCGGGCAATGGCCTCATCGTTCATAATGATGTCCAGCGACCATTTGAAGCAGTCGTTGTCAATGAGCGTCCACTTGGGGGTCAGCGCCTGATTGGCAAAGTCACACTGAATCCGGGTGGCCCAGTCGGAGCCACCGATGCCCATGTAGGAGACGGCAATCTCCTTTAAGTACTTGGGATCAATGGGCTTGCCGCCCTGCTCTGCAATCTTCTGGGCAATCATCACATTGCCCCGATCCAGGCGGGGGCCAAAGCGATCCATCACGGTGTGGAAGATACCCGGTGCGCCCTTCTCGAAAATCGGAACGGCCCAGACAATGCCGTCGGCCTCATACATCTTATCCACCAGCCACTGAAAATCGTCCTTCAGCACACAGGCGTTGCCCTTGCCGGAGAACAGGCTCATGACGCAGGCCTTACATCCGGTGCAGTGACGGATGCTGAGCTTATGGAGATTGATGAACTCAATCTCTGCGCCCAATTCTTTTGCACCCATCAGGGCTTCCTTACACATGGCGTCGTTGCTGCCGCCGCCGGTTCCTGCGGAAATACCAAGTACCTTCATTAGAAAGTTCCTCCTTTGATCTTGTTTCATGGAGAAAGCCCCGCCTCCGGCTGGTCAATTCCGGAGGGGTGACACGGGCTTTCTCGTTAACTTTTTGACAAACTCAGTATAACAGTCCAAATGGATTCTGTGAAATATCCAAATTGGCAATATTGATATATCATTCGGAATAGTTCTGGTGGTTTCTTGTGTATTTGCATAAAATCCATTGCGGCGCATTTGGTAATATGCTATAATATCAAAAAGAAATCCGATGAAATCGGGGGGGCGCGCCATGAATTTGACAAAAATCCGGTATTTTGTAGAGGTCGCCCGGTGCGGTAATTTCTCGGAGGCGGCCCGGCGTCTCTACACGGCCCAGCCCAACGTATCCAAGCAGATTGCCCAGATGGAACAGGAACTGGATTTTTCACTGTTTGTCCGGAGCAAGCGCGCCGTAAAGCTCACCCCCGCCGGGCAGCTGCTCTATGACCGGCTCAAGGATCTGCCGGATGAACTGGAACAGCTTTTTGGCCAGGCGCGGCAGCTATCCCGCCGGGAGGAAGCGCGGCTGAACATCGGCATTCTGGAGGGGCAGGAGGTCAGCGCGCTATTGCTGACCCGATTGAATCTGGCCCAGGCGCTGTATCCCAACCTTGAATTGGAGCTGGAGCGCAACTCGTTTTCGAACCTACGTAGCGGCCTCAAAAACGGTCACTATGACCTGATTGTCACGTTGGACTTTGACGTGGAGGAGGAAAAGGAGTTCTATTCGGTGCCGGTATTCCCCCAACCGCCTGCCATCGCCATCCATCGGAATCATCCCCTGGCCCAGGAGCCGGAACTGGAGATGGCCCAGCTCAAGAATGAGAACTTTGTAGTCATCTCCCCCGAGGAATCTCCGGTGGGCTATGAGCGGCTGGTGCGGCAATGTCAGAGGTCAGGCTTTACGCCCCATATTGTCCGGAAGCCCCGGAGTTTGGAGTCGCTGATTTTATGTGTGGAAATGGGCGTTGGGGTGGCGCTGCTGGATCAGAACACCCGGCTGAGCCACGACAGCGCGGTGCGGACGATTCCCATCCCCGGAGCGGACATGTACGTGGTAGCGGCCAGCGTTCGGGGTGATTATCGCCCGGTGGTGCAGAATGTCATGAAGGTTTTGCAGGGCGACATTCCATAAATAAAACCGTCCTCCGTCCGGATTTTGGACAGAGGACGGATTTTTGACGGAGAACGGAGGAAACCAAGGTGCATCGGGATTTGACCCATGGGCCAATTGGCCGTAGTATAGTTTTATTTGCCCTGCCCATGATTGCGGGCAATCTGCTCCAGCAGCTTTACAACATTGCCGACACCTTGATCGTTGGCCGGGTGCTGGGCAGCGGAGCTTTGGCAGCGGTGGGCTCGGCCTATACGCTCATGACGTTTTTGACCTCGATTTTTCTGGGACTCAGCATGGGTGCGGGGGCGCTGTATTCCATTTGCCTGGGGCAGGGAGATATGCAGCGGCTACGGCTGGGGGTGCTCCATGGGGCAGTGCTCATTTTTGCGGCAACGCTGGCGGTAAATTTGCTGGTGTATTTGGGGTTGGACGGAATTCTGTGGTTCCTGCGGGTGCCGGAGGATGTTTTGCCGGGGATGCGGGCGTATCTACTGGTGATTTTCGGCGGGATTCTGGCAACGTCTATCTATAATTTCTGTGCCTGCCTGCTGCGGGCGGTGGGAAACTCCGTGGTGCCGCTGGTGTTTTTGGCGGTGTCGGCGGTGGGGAATATTGTGCTGGATCTGCTGTTTGTGGCGGTGCTGCCCTGGGGGATCACCGGCGCGGCGGCGGCTACGGTCATTAGCCAATATGCCTCGGGCATCGGCATTGCCATTTACGTGGCGAAAAAGGCCCCGGAGCTGCTGCCCAAGCGGGGAGAAATGAAGCTGCAAAAAGCGGTGTTCCGGGAGATCGGCAGTCTGTCGGCCCTGACCTGCCTCCAGCAATCGGTGATGAATTTCGGCATTCTCATGGTGCAGGGGCTGGTGAACAGCTTTGGTACAGTGATTATGGCGGCCTTTGCGGCGGCGGTGAAAATCGACACCTTTGCCTATCTTCCGGTGCAGGATTTCGGCAATGCCTTTTCTACGTTTGTGGCCCAGAACTATGGGGCCGGGCAGCGGGAACGGATTTGCAAGGGAACCCGGACGGCGCTGGGGCTGGCGATTATATTCTCGGTGATAATTTCCGGGCTGGTGTGCCTGTTTGCGGGGCCACTGATGGGGATTTTTGTGAAAACCGGCGAGGATGCGGTGATTGCCGCCGGAGTGACCTATCTCCGCATGGAAGGGGCCTGCTATTTTGGCATCGGCATCCTGTTTCTGCTCTATGGCTACTATCGGGCCATTAAAAAGCCGGGGATGTCCGTGGTGCTGACGGTGATCTCCCTGGGCACCCGGGTGGGGCTGGCCTATGGAACTGCCGGAATGATTGGCGTAACGGGCATCTGGCTGGCGATCCCCATCGGCTGGGCGCTGGCGGATGCGGTGGGGCTTATTTGGATGAAGCTGCGGCCTTTGCCGGATCGTATGAATGCATAAAAATCGTCTGCATTCCAAAACGGAGTGCAGACGAATTCTTTATGCGGCAAGATGGACCGCGGTGCTGCGCATGAGCTTTCGATAGCTGATCAGAAAATAGGTGATCTCCGCAGCGGCGGTAATGGCCCAGGAGAAAATGTACAATAGATACAGGGACGGGATGGTGCGGAAATAGGCGAAAATCGTATAGACCCAGATGATCCGGAACACGCAGGAGCCCATAATCACGATCACCGTGGGGGGAATGCTCTTGCCGATGCCCCGGGAAGCCGCAATGGTGCAGTCCATAAAGGCACTGACAGAGTAGCACCAGCCCATGATCTGGAGCCGCTCCATGCCCGCGTCAATGACCGAGGACTCATTGGCAAACAGGGAAAGGAACTGCCGACCGAAGATCAGCAGCAGCCCGCCCAACAGCGCCCCGGAGAGGAAGGAATAGGTGAGGCTGATGAGATAGCTTTTCATCATCCGGTTCCGGTTTCCTGCTCCGAGATTCCGGCTGACAAAGCTGGCGCAGGCGGTATGGAAGGCGGCCATGACGTTGTAAATCAGTGTGTCGGCGTTGGCTGCGGCAGCATTGCCGGATACCATCACTGCGTCGAAGGAGTTGACGCCGGACTGGACGAACAGATTGGCAATGGCAAACAGTGCGTTCTGAATGCCCGTGGGAATGCCGATGAATAGCACTGCCCGGGTTGCGGCTGGATGAAGCCGCAGCTGCTTGGGATGAATCCGGCAGGCATCCTTCCGGCGCAGCAGATTTCGTAGAATCAAAACGGCGGAGAGATACTGAGAAATGGCGCTGGCAACGGCCACACCGGCAGCGGCCATATGACAGACGATCACGAAAAACAGGTTGAGGATCACGTTGAGAATGCCCGCAATGGTCAGATAGTACAGGGGACGGCGGGTGTCACCGCAGGCGCTGAGAATGCCGTTGCCGCAGTTGTAAATTCCCATGGCGGGCATACCCAGGGCGTAGATCTTGAGATAGGTCACAGCGCCGTCCATGAGCTCGTCCTTGGTGCCCAGCAGCCGGAGCATGGGGGCCGCGAAGAACAGGCAGGCGAAGCAGACCAGCAGGCCCATGAGCGTGCAGAGAATCAGTGAAGTATGAATGGTACCCGAAATGGCCTCCCGATCTCCCACACCCAGTTCATGGGCAGTACGGACATTGACGCCGCTGCCCATGCCCAGCAGGAAGCCCGTGAACAGGCTAACTAATAAGGTGGTGGAGCCCACGGAGCCCAGGGCATGATAGCCGGCGAATTTTCCGGCAATGGCAACGTCACTGAGGTTGAACAGTACCTCGAGAATTTGAGAGAACATCAGCGGAATGCTGAAAAAGAGTATATTTTTCCACAGGGAACCGGAAGTCATAGTAATGCTGCGAGTGTTTGACATCGGAAGGGCATCTCCTTTGCTGCCTTGCGGGAAACTTGCTGCCATAGTATAGCATGACGGGGTGGGGGTTACAATCCGCAGAATCAACAGATGTTTGACGGAAAAATGGGAAAGGTGTCTGCAAAATGTGGAGACTAAGCAGCATTTGTGAGGGGCCTTGCAGAATACGGGGTGGCGTTTTCGGCCCGGCGCGGTATAATAGAGTCAAAGGAGCTCCTGATTCAACCTAGAAGGGAGAACATCACATGGAACGACTATCGGAAAATCTCAAAGGGCTGCGGGTGGCGAAAAAGCTCACCCAGGAGCAGGCGGCGGAGAAGCTGAACGTCAGCGCACAGACCATATCCCGCTGGGAATGCGGCATCACCCTGCCGGATGTAACAAAGCTGCCGGAGCTGGCGCATTTTTACGGCGTGACCATTGACGATCTGCTTGCGGAGACGGCGGTGGGCTATGAAAACTATGCCCAGCGGCTGGCGGCAATCTATGAAGCGGACCGTACCACCGAGAATTTTGTTCGGGTGGAGCAGGAATTCCGGCGAATGCTATCCCACGAGGGCGGAAGCCTGGATGATATGCGCACCTTTGGCATCATGTATCAGTTTATGATGTGCAGCTGCCGAGACAATGCACTATATTGGCTTGACCGGGCGATTCAGGAAAGCCGGGGGGTGGACCCGGAGATGTACCGCCGCACCCGGCAGCAAAAGCTCAGACTGCAAATGCTTCTGGGCAAAGCAGAGGAAATGGTGGAACAGCAGAAAAAGGAACTGGAAGAATTCCCGGAGCAGGCGGATTCCTGGGTGCTGCTGGTGGTTGCGGATATGTATGCCCAGCACTATGAGGAAGCATATGACCTGGTGCAGCGGGCGATGGAACGATTCCCCGAGGAGTGGGAGCTGACCATTCATGCCTGCAATATTGCCCGGCATTTGGAAAAGTATCCCGAGGCTATCCGCTATGCCGACCGCGCCATTGCCATGCGCCCGGCATATGTGGACGGAATGTATGAAAAATCCTGGTGTTATGAGAAAATGGGAAAGAACCGGGAAGCCGGACGCTTATATCTGGAGATCGCCGAGAGCCTGAAGCGCGACGGCTTTGAGGTGGAAGCGGAAACGGAATTCCGCAACGCCAGAAAACTGCTGGAGCAGGCGGAAACATAAGAATAACCTCCTAAGGTGAACCAAGGAAGCTCCAAGGTCACGTTAGGAGGTTTCTGCGTTATAGTTTAGGCTTGCTTCAGGCAACGGTCAAAGAAATCCGCAAATTTGCCCAGCAGTTCTTCGTCGGTGATGGTCTTCAGGTGATTGATTTCGTTGATGGCATTCTGAGGCGGATTGGGGCTGCGGAGCACCTTTAATAGCTTGAGCTTTTCAAGGTCCACCTCATGGGGCGTGGTGATGTTGTGGTCATGGCCGGTGAGGGGGAGAAACGTGAATCGGGGATTGTCATGGAAACGGCGGTACAGCACCATATAATTGTGCTGGTAGGGAAGAATTCGGTCATCGTCGCTCTGGGCAATCAGCACCGGGCAGCTTTGCCGGGACAGCCCCTTGACGGCGGTAATCCCTGCGAGACGGCCAAAACGGAGCCGCTGATACAGCCGAATCCCCAGCAGCGGCAGCGGGGCAAGGGGGCCGTAGTGCCGATGGGTATAGGGGGCCAGGGCGGAGAGACTGCCATAAAAGCCGGCGGCGGAAACAATGCCGCGAATGGGGAAGCGCTCCAGCGCACCAATGCAGTCCGCAGCATATCCACCCCAGGAGTGACCGTAGAGCAGCAGCGGAAGGGAAGAAAGCTCCGGCTGGCTGCAAACATACCGAAGGCAGGCCTGCAAATCCAGAATATGCTGGGGCAGTCCCAGTAGCAGCCCGTCGGAGATTCCCGTTCCGGTGCCGTCGAAGCTCAGAACCCGATAGCCACGGCGGCAGAAATACTCACACTCCGGGAGATAGTCCGCGTGGCTCATTCCGTTGCCGTGGAAAAAGACGATCAGGCCCTTTGGGGTTGTGTCCGAATAGGAAAACAGCCAGCCCCGCAGGGTTCCAGCCGTCCCGGGGAAGGAGACCGCCTCCCGCTTCCAATCCGGATGAAGCCCGGAGAAGTAGGGAAAGTAGTCGCCGCCGCCCTCAAACCGGCAGTGGAATTGCCGATGGGCCAAAATCAGTCCTGCGATCACAAAAACCAGTGCCGCAATCAATAAAATGCCAATCAAAAGAAGAAGTATCATTCCATCACCTTAAATGAGTGCGCCGCAGTATTGGACTGCGGCGCACTTAAAAACGAAATCGGTCAAAAATCTTAGCCCCAAGGCCAGCTGGGGAACCATTTGAGGAAATTCAAACAGAACTGCACCGAAGCCTCCGCGCCGCTGAGCACCGGATAGAACAGAATAAACAGTCCTGTGTTCAGCCCGGTAAAGCCATATACCAGCTTGTCGTTCTTGGGGTTCCGGGAAATCAGTTCGTCAAATACATAGCTGAAGGCGATGGTCAGGAACAGAATGCAGCCGAAGTAATGATAAGCGAACGTGGTGCGGGTGATGAACACCCAGGGCAGGAACTGGCACAGATATCCGGCCCAAATCAAAATCACCTGGGGCTTCCGACGCTTCCAGAATGCCACTACACTGGAAACCAGGGCCACAAGACCGCCCCAGGAGATCAGCGGGGAGTTGAACGCGCCGAATGCGGACTTGGTGTTGCCGCTGTAATTGAGGTAGTAGAGGATCGGGCGTACATCAAACAGCCACTGATACCAGCGGGAGGAGTAGGGATGGGACTGGTCAACGCCGCTATGGTAGGTGAGCATATACACCTGATTGTCCCAAATGATCTTGTAATAATTCTTGTCCGTGAGCATGGAGGGCAGCTGATAGCCCAGGGCCAGACCGTAGGGAATGTAGCTCAGGCAGTAGATGATGGCGGGAATCACAAGGAAGAAGACCACGGACAGGCCGATGGTGCCCAGCAGCTCTTTCCCATAGTGCTCCAGCCCCACAGCACGGTACTTCATAATCACCCGCAGCAGCCACAGCGCCGCCAGACCAACACCGGCATAGAGCACCGTCCATTTGCAGGCGCAGCCCAAGCCAAAGGACAGTCCGCAGAGGAACAGATCCAGCCAGGTCTTCTTTAACGTATGGGCATAGGGGGCCGAGATCCAGCGCCACATAAACAGAAAGCTCAGGAGAATGAAGAACACGCCATAGGTGTCGATGGTGGCGATTCTCGTCTGAGTGAAGTGCATGAATTCAAAGGCAAAAAGCGTGGTGCCGCACATGGCAACCTTTGTTTTGCCGAATAGGTTTTTCAGGAGAACATACAGGGGCAGCAGCATCAGCACGCCGAAGAACGTGCCCATAAACCGGTAGCCAAAGGGGGTCATACCGAAAATGCGGATGCCCAGGGAGATGATGAGCTTGCCCAGGGGCGGATGGGTGATTTCATAGGGGTAGATGTTTTTGATATTCTCATAGGCGGTGCGCCCATGGTAGATTTCATCAAAATACATGCTGTTGTACCAGCTGGGAGCGTCGGGCACGGTGTTCTGCTCGTCCAGCAGCACACTGTCTACGCCGGAGACATCCAGCAGCCGCCCGTTTGCATCATACAGAGCCAGCTCGCCCAGCTCCATGGGAAGCACCCGGGCCACAATGCGGATATAGCGGGTTTTAATCATGGTGTCACCGATGCTGGTATACTGCCACTTAAACAGATCCGCATAGCTCTGGTGCATGGCGGCATCGTTGATTTCGCCACTTTCGTCCTCCTGGGCAGTGGTATCCTTGAGACGAATCCAGTTGCTGCCGTTGGAGCTGTAATAGAGGTCATAATCTCCGGGGTACAGTCCGGTGTAGTACATGATCGAGGAGATTTCCTTCTGCTCCCCCAGGTCGATGACCACGCTGTCGTTTTCCCCTTCAAAGGTATAAAAGCTCTGGGGATCCTTTGTGCTGCCCAGATTGGTGAAGGCCACCACCGCGTAAACGGCGAGGATTACGATCACCGGAAGCAGATCCCGCCGCTCCATGGAATAGCCCTTGCCGTCCAGGGAAAATCGGGGCTTGTCAAAATTCTGAATCCACTCCAGGGTGCCCATGCGCGGCGCCATTTCCCGCTTGTATTTGAGAAAGAATACGGCAATCAGTGCCGCGAGCACCACGGGAAACAGGGCGGCGGTGGGGCGAACCTGGGAAAAATATCGGATAAAGGCCTGTGCAATCGCCTGCATCAATGCGCACCTCCAATGTTGGTGATGAAGCAAAATTGTATCATTAAAATGGACGAACAATCGTTCGGTTTGTTCCCAACGAAACATATTCTAGCATTTTTCGGTGGGGTTTTCAATGAGAAGGAAAATATTCGCGGACGAAATCCACATCCTCCACCTGAAAGCTCTTGCCACGAAGGGGCTCGAGACAGCCTGCGTCGGTGGTAAACGAAAACGTCAGCCGGTAGGAATAGAGAGCCTGGAACTTCCGGTCATATTTGGTCTCGGCCTTGCCGTATTTCCCGTCACCCAGCAGAGGATGACCGCTGGCGGCAAACTGGGCGCGAATTTGATGGGTGCGGCCGGTGATCAGCTCGCATTCCACCAGGCTGAGATCCTTGCTTTTTTTCAGGGTTTTATACTTGGTGATGCAGGTTTTGGAGCCGGGCTGGGAGGTTTTCGTCACGTAAACCCGGTTTTTCTTGGCATCCTTAAAGAGATACCCCTTAAGCTCACCGTTTTCCGGCTTCATCACACCATGAATGACTGCCAGATAACGCTTGTCCAGCTCCCGATCCTTGACCTTTTGGTTCATAATGCGCAGAGCTTCGGCGTTTTTGGCGGCAATGACAATGCCGCCGGTGTTCCGGTCGATACGGTTGCAAAGGGCCGGGGCAAAGGCGTGCTCCTGACGGGGCTTCCATTCGCCTTTTGTGT
>OLSL01000312.1_pt1 | contig 53295 bp, 44 predicted proteins | sample 1672511 | NCBI WGS metagenome assembly OLSL01 (sample SAMEA3136694, study PRJEB25190) | human gut metagenome | biome: human gut; feature: human-associated habitat; material: faeces | place: Austria | collected 2013
ATCCTGAAAGTAATGACGATTCAGATGGTGACGGTTATTCGGATATTGAAGATCCTGATCCTATGGATAAGCCGGAAATTTTGGGGGATAAGTATGATTTCCTTGATGGAGAGATATACTATCTTGCTAAAATGACAGGTATTTACCCAGAATACTATATGGATGTAGAAGGTAACTCTACTATTCCGGGGACGTCTTTGATAATGTATAATTATACAGGCAATGATAATCAGAAATTCAAGTTTGAATGGTGCGATGTCGGTTATAAAATTCACGCATTGAATAATGAACATCTAGTATTAACGTTGAACGCAAATGACGATGGTAGTTATTCTGTATATATGGGCAATGATTTAAACTTACAGGGGCAATTATGGGAAGTACTGCCTTATAATAATGGAGCAAACGGATTGCTTGGTGAAAATGGTCTTGTAATACGATCAAAGGTTTTATATTATGAAAATAATGATACTGTAGGGCAGCCATTATATTTAAGCTATAAAAATGATCAAATCTCAGTATCAACAGATAGAATAAGTAACACAAGACTTATGACTTGTGCTATAGCAGATTGGACCAGATTTGGTGATGCTTATATGCAATATGTTGGTTGGACTTATATGTCTTATTCTGCCAATGATAGAGCTATGAAGAATTATGCAAAGAATTCAACAAAATTGCCTAATATATTAAAGAATGATTCTAGGTATAGTTCGATAAGTTCCTCGTATTCCAAAACAGGATGTATTAACGGACAAGGAAATTTCAGTAAATTAAAATTTGGAGACACTACTTTTGATGGGGTCGGTTGCGAAGTATTGGCAACATACAATGCTATGGCAAGGCAGGGAATAAATGTAGATTTATGCAAACTCACAGCCGAATTCGAAATGAATGCAATTCAAATAACAGGTCCATTGGCTGATGGTAAAAGCGGATCAAAACCAGAAAGAATACCTGACTGCTTAGAATCATATTCTTTATCTCCTGGATACACGGATAGCATCATATACATCAATCCGTTTAAGACCGATTCATCTCAAAAAGAAAATTTGAAGAAAATCCAAGAAAAACTTGATAAAAATGGAAGAGTTATTTTCTCTGCTTGGAATTATAACAATGGTGGTATTGACTTAAAGTATGGGGTTCATACAGTATACATTGAAAAAGGATCAAGTAATATTGTAATTTATAATTGCTATAATAGTTGGACTGAGCCTGAAACGAGCTACGCTTCTATTGAAGATATGTTTTCAAGTTCAGATCCATTATTCAGCACTCTGGTGATTGGGATATGGTACTAAAGAAAAGAAAAAAAATCATATTTATATTTCTTGCTATCGCTTTATTGTTTTGTGCTTTTGTTATCGTTTTAAATTTAGTCAAAGGCCCTACTATTAATGTCGTTAATTGCAATAGTGATGTAATAACAAATTCACGAGTATGTTTTAATTCATCTTCAACTTACTATTATTTAGACAGTAATAACTTTATATGTTCTGTTGCAGATGGAAATAAAAGTGAGATTTTTTACGATGATAGAGAGTTTAAATATATAACCTGTAATAGCGACTACATATTTGCAGCGGATGATGAATCGATTTTTCAATTTAATTCTGATGGCAAATTACTGAAAAGTATAAGCAGCGATACAAATGATCGTATTTATGGTCGTATCAGTGGGATATTTGCTACAGATGATTGTGTCTTTTGCGGAATGTTAGGATCTTATTTACTTCTTGACCCAATAACACTTGGTAACATGAGCATTAAAGAACTAATTGGTGACAACGAATGGAGATCCATAGGTGATGCTGAAATAGGCAGTGTCAAAACTGCATCAAATGGTGGCATAAAAATGATTATTGCATATCCTATTGAACTTGACAAGGACACTTTTTCGGGCTCAATCGTTGTTGATGATAAGCAAATCATAAATCTAGGTGGTTATAACTATATTGTCGGAGATACAGGAAATGCTTGTATGGAATACAAAGCACACAACGGTACGATTTTTAAGAATTTATATAACGGAAAAGAGTATAATACACCTAAAACAGATATCCGACATTTTTCCTTAACTGAGGATTCATTGATTACATTCAGCAGTTCCTATGATAAAAAATCAGTGTTGATGGATTTATGCATACTATATGATAATTATTCTGTTAGAGATTATGGACTCTATAACAACTACCCGCTTCAATTTCATAAGTATGATCAAATTACTCTTATTGATTTAAAAACTGATTCCGAGAAGATTATCAAAACCCGCTCAGGAGAAAAGATAATTTATCTTAGTAATAAAAAAGCAGTATCTTTCTATAAAGGAAAATATTTATTCTATGATATTAAGAATTGGGAGAATTATAAATCTATTGATGCAGATGAAATCAATTCTCATGGTTGCTACACATTTGAATCCTGCGGTGATTATGTTTTTGTATTTGATGATAATTCAGGGAATCTATTGAATACTATCAGCATAATGTAAGTTATTTTAATTGACCGTTGTACAGACTAAAAATCTGTGCAACGGCCTTTTCTCAAATATGTAATTGAAAAAATGCAAATAATATCTTATTTGATGATTGCATTACGGCTAAAAATTGCATACTCGTTTTACAAACAAACACTCAATTGATATAATATTAAATTGAAATAACACTTACATACATTAAGCAAACACTTTTAAAGTTTAGAACCCGTACATATTTAAGGCACAATTACATAGCAGAGTGATGAGTGTATCCTCTTGCGTAAATCTTGAAACTGAAAATATGTACAGTTTTTTTGCTTGACTGTAATAATTGCGATACCCTCCGTATCACAGAGAGATACCTTGAAGATAACATACCAAGTAATATAAATATAGCAGAAGAAAGAATGTATGCATACTCGCTACTCAGAAAAGAGGTCGTTAGGTGCGTAACGAAACGGAGCATCAGAAAAAACAATCCGATTGTTATTTTTCATTCTTCTGTTATGAGAATGAACTTTTCAAGTAGGAAAAGCTATCAGAGCGTGACAGTAGTGACAGTAAAAACGGCAGCGGAGTTACTGTCAACAGGCTGGTTCAAAAAGTCTGAAAACACTTGTAAAACCTTGCTTTTCAAGGTGTGACGGTAAAAATTGAAACGTATTTTTACTGTCAACATTTCAAAGTTACTGTCAACCAAAATCGGCGAACGTGAGCAACGTGTGGGCGTAACTGTTCCGTCGGGTAAGTTTAGCAAAAGCAACTGAAAACCCGACACAAGCGATTTGTGAGCGGTTTACGAGGTGATAAACGAGAAGTTCGGAAATCAGTTAAAAAGCACATCGGAAACCGGATATGTTGGTTATGCACAAATTTCGATTTGCCGCATGACGATGAAAGTGAAATATTTCATTGCAGGTTAAAGTCATGGCGTCTGAAGCCGCCATGACCCTCACAGCGGACAGCAAAGCTGACCGCAAAAGCACCGAAATTACGCCGTTTCAGAGTAGGTCTTGTGCATATTTTCAGCGGTCGCCTCATGGGGTCGTAAATGATAAATCGGTCGGCTAAAGGGGTCGCAAACGAGAAAAAGTGTGGTACATCGGCGTGCTTACAGGGGTTGTTGCAGGAGTCAGTCAGAATATAAATTAAGTATCGCCGTACTTGACAAAAACTTTCTAAAATGATATACTAAAAAACAGAACGACAGCGTTCGACATAAAATGAAAATCAAATAGTGTGCCTATCACTTACATAAAATATTTAAACTCAGAGCGTTAAGCTCGTACATATTATCAGGCACGATGTAAAGCAACGGGATAGTTGTATTCTTTCGCCAAATCGTGAAACTGAAATGTGTACGAGTTTTTTGTTTTGATGAGCAGCTTGAATTTGATCTTACTCAGGCGGTGTAATGTTTCAAGACGAACAAAAATTTACATGAAAGGACTGTTTAAAATGATCGGACAGAAAATCACAAGCAAAACAACCCGAATGACATCAAGGAGGACGATAATTGAATGCAAAAAAAGAACATCGGTAAAGTTTACAAACGAGAATACAATCTTGACAAGGCTCTGTGCGAGAGCGATCCCAAAGTGCAGTCAGCGGAGTACACCGACCACTACATCAACGGCGTGACATACCGAGTGTGGTCGGCGTTCGAGGGTAAAACAAATGCCGCCGACAGCCTAAGCGGACTGATGCTGCGAAAGCTTGAGTCGGGTGAGCAGGTCGGAGAGGTCGTTGACGAGTTTAAAGAGGGAATAAAGCGTGTGAGTAATTGCTCCTTAGTTACAATGTGAAAATTTATCAAACGGACTTAGTAACATTCAACAAATGTTTTTACGGACATCGGATTTTACTGGCTTTTCGGAGATCGTTGTGATATACTTTTGTTGCGGAAAATACCGCAGAAGCTTATTAAATCCGCCGCCGGGAAAGGAGTTATTATGAAAAAGCAGCAGCGATACAATGCGGCGCTCTATTGCAGACTTTCGGTCGATGACGGAAACTACGGCGGAAGTGTATCGATCGAAACTCAGAAGATTTTGCTTGAGCAGTACTGCAAAGACCATAAAATCACAAACTACAATTTCTACTGCGACGACGGCTGCAGCGGAACAAATTTTGACAGACCGTCATTTCAAAAAATGCTTTCGGACATCGACGAGGGCAAAATTGATCTTGTTATCGTTAAAGACCTCTCACGATTTGGACGTAATTACGTTGAAACAGGTATGTATGTTCAGCGATTTACGGAGCGCAATATTCGTTTTATTGCCGCAGACGATAACTATGATTCCCTTACAAACGGTGACGATCTGTTCTTCCCTATCAAAAATGTGGTGAACGAAATGTACGCCCGTGACGTTTCAAAAAAGACAAAAGCGGCGAAAAAAGCGAAGGCAAAAGCAGGACAGTTCATAGGTTCAAAGGCACCATTCGGTTACAAGACAGACCCTGACGACCGACACCATCTGATTGTTGACGAACCTGCCGCAGAGGTAGTCCGCAGAATTTTCAGGCTTGCTTCGGAAGGTATCGGCTACAACAAAATGACTAAGATTTTTCGTGAAGAAAAGGTGCTGACGCCTATTGCATATTTCAATCTAAACAATCCCGATTACTTTAAGTCGGACTATTGGCGCAAGGAATTTGACTGGCACGTCACTTCCATAAGGGCAATACTGAATAATGAGGTGTATCTCGGAAAGTTGGTTTACGGCAAAAAGCGAAATAAATCCATGAAAAGCAAGGAGAAAGTTAGCAATCCGAAAGAGGACTGGATCGTTGCGGAAAATTGCCACGAGCCAATTATTACGCAGGAATTATGGAATACGGTTCATAAGATTTTAAACTCTAAACACCGTCCTGCTAAAACAGGAGAAATTCAGATGTTTGCGGGACTTCTTTACTGCTCAGACTGCGGTCATGCGCTCACCTACTCACAGAAACAGCGCAAAGACGGCAGCTATCACGGCGCATACTCCTGCTGGATGTACAAGACTCACGGAAAAGAATACTGTGCGTCCCACTACATTACCTTTGACACGATTTACAATCTAGTGCTTATTGATATTCAGCGGAATTTGTTCAGCTACAGGAATAACAAAAAGCAATTCAGAGATATGCTCAGCAATAAATATATAGCGGTTTCACAAAAAGAGGCGGCGAATATACAGTCTGAATACGATAAAAAAGTCAAGCGCTGCGAGGAGCTTGACAAGATAATCTGCAAGCTTTATGAGGACAATGTACTGGGGAAAATCAGCGACGTCAGGTACGAGGCTATGTCCGGAGGCTATGAAGATGAGCAGGAGGAGATAAGAAAGGCATTACCTCAGCTAAAATCAAGGCTTGAAGAGCTTGAACGTCAGACCGACTCGGCGGACAAGTTCATAAATGTGATACGCAAGTACACAATAATTGACAAGCTGGACGCAGCAATTTTAAACGAGCTTATCGACAAGATCGTTGTGCATCACAAGGAGAAAACGGCTGACGGTCATGTATTTCAGCAGATCGAGATTTTCTACAGGTTTGTAGGCAAGCTTGATTCGGGTAAGGCAGGCACAAAAGTGGCTTGATAAAAAATATTATATTGTCGCTTTAATGACAGCCCATGGTCGTCGGTTCGAGTCCGACTATCAGCTCTCTTTGAAACCCCTGCTTGAACGTTTTTGAGCGGGGGTTATTTGTTAATGTAGAAAAAATCATGAAAGCGCAAAGAGGTGGATTTTGACAATTTAATACTAAAATTAAACCCCCGCAGACCACGTGCCTACGGGGGTTTTTATGCAAATATTTGTTTTACCTCAAACTGCCATGCCGAGCAGTGCAGCGATACTGACAGTTATCTCGGCTGGAATGAACAGACCATTTAATCCTATAAATGAAAACTCTAGGTGGGACAGGCATGAGTGTATTGAACAACTAGAGATGCTTCGGATAATGCTGAAGTGAAATTATAAAATATGAAAAATCGACGTAATTGTGCGGTAAATGGCTAATGATTTTTGGGCAAATATGCTCGATTTAAATATATGTACAAGATTATAACGAAAATTATTTACAATTTTCAGGATATAATAAGTGCAGATAACTGAAATCATCACGATCATCGGGAGGCAACTTATGAAAACAAAGACACATTTTCTCATCGCAAAGATTGCGGCAATTCGTGCGGGACTTAATTCAGCAGAGCAGCTGGTATTTTCACTGGGAGCAGCCGCGCCAGACCTGCTGCCAACGCAGTTTTTGCATCCGCATTTTTACCAAAGTTCGGTAAAATATGTCTTTCGGCGGCTGATGAGGCTGGAAAATAAAAGCACATTTTTGGCGCTTTTTCAGCTTGGCGAGATGGCGCACTACGTCTGCGACTTCTGTTGTGCGGTACACTCTGATGGTAAAATTGGAAATATCAGAGAGCATATTGGATATGAATTGCGCCTGCAAAAGTATTTTATTGATAACTATTCTAAACTGATGAGTGCAATCAATAAGCACAACAAATATCAAGCGTTAGAGAAGGTAATAGATGAATATTTGAACGGAGAAGATAAGGGATATTATCGAGACATTTGCAGCGCGGTTCATGCAAGTATTGCGGTATGCCGGCTTTACGAACGTGCAGCCGTTAGACGGCGTACCGCTAATGCAAATATATGAAACACTTATTGGTATACCTCTGCACCGTCAACATAAAAGTCACCTGAGATAACTTTTATCGCAACAGTGTGCTCGCCTTTCGATAGATCAAACGCTCGGCAGGTAATGGCTCTTTCCTTTGACTTTGCTGGGGTTATAAGCATTTGCTCGCCGTCGTCAATGGTCATTTCTACTTGTGAAGTTCCGATTTGCGCTCCCATTATTCCAAAGCCACTGCCTGTAAATTTGAAGGTAAGGCTATCTCCAGCAGTGCCCTTGGAAAGCGTACGCTTGTAATTTTTGAAACTGCTCATTAGTTCGTGCTTCCAGTTGCCGAAGTATTCAAATCGCATATCGGTATCGTCAAAACGCTCGGCATAAGTGTAAGCATCGTCAGATCCAAGCGGTTCAATTGCAAGGCTTTTGAATGAATTTTTGTTATATGAACTATACAAAGCTGCACGTCCTGCACTTGCAATCGAAAGCGAACTGGGAACTCTGTATTCAATTACCAACTGATTTCCGACATATGCTCGCAATAAATCATGCTGAATTAACAGATTAAGTCTGCCAAAACTGGAAACTAATCCACTCGCGATTATGCTGTCGTCATACATCAATTTCCAATTTTTCGATTCGTAAAGCCGCAGAGAATATCCGCTCATTGCGTCGCATGCAAGAATGTGGCGCAGTCCGATGCCGACGTAGTTGCTCTCGGGCGCGTCTGACGATGCAAATTCCACGTCTGCCGAAACGGAATAGTCGAACCAGCGGTCATCGCCGAGAGTTGTGGTCGGCTCGGGGGTGTAGCCCCACTCATTCGCGCGCATTTCCTGCGTGATCTGCTGAACAAGAGCGCCGTTTTCGACTTCAAATGCGCCGCCTTGGTCGGTCGTATAGAGTGGAGCACCGCCACGGTCATGCAGAAAATTGGCAGGCTTGTCAGAATAACGAAAATTATCTCGATAAGGCAGTGCAAAAATATCATTTGACGAATTTTGAATAGGCTTAGTGAACTTCGGCTCAAGCGTTGTGATCGTAACGATCGACATTGGCTGTATCGTAATATCAAACTTTGTTAATTTATCATTGGTTAGTATGGATATAATTCCCTTACTTTTAAAAAAACTGCTGTCAAACGACTTAGACATATCGCTTTCTCCGCGAGTTTCCCAGACGTTCAGGGGCTTATTTTCCCTGTTTATTCCATTTACTGTAAAAGCATACTTGATCGGCTGCTGTAAAGTATTGGTTATAATGATTGAATAATCCTTAAAATCCGGACTAACGGTGGTCAGATAGCTGAATTTTACATCGACCATTGCGTGACCGTCGCCGCCTGCAACGCCGTCACAGAAGCAAGCATTTTTGATAAATCTCCACCCTTTAGGAATAAATTGTGAAAAATGCAGTGCTGTATAAAACCCATTTTCAAGAATAAAATTACCATTCCATGGTTTATATGCTGTAACAAGCGACTTATGGCAATAACAAACACCATCATAATAGGCGGAAATGACGGGCTGATACTCGTGCAGGGTCATTTTACCCTGCGGATACATCGCGATAACGCGGTTTGCGATGTCGAGCGCGCCGTTTATACCGCTCAGCCCCGATTTGTTAAAGCGCCTCACGCCCTCAGCATACGCCATAGGCGAGCTGGCTTCGCTGAACCAAAGTTCTTTACCTTTTTCGTTGGCAATTACCTGCGCATTTTCCGTTGACCGGCTTGTATAATGACTGCCAATAACGTCAATTGCTTCCATAAGTTCACTGTCTTGAAGCATATTGTCAGCAAAATTCCAAGTGCAGACCTCTTCACCGCCGACTATTTTGATCTTTGAAAAGTCGTAGGGGCAATTTTTTTCGCCACGCAGCCTCGCTGCTAGGTACTTCACCCACTCAAGATCCGCGCCGCGCTCGTTTTGTACAGCGCTAACATAGTCAAATTTAAGCCCGTAAGTCTCGTAAGCCGCGATCAGCGTGCGCTTATACCACTCATAACGTGCTTTGAAAACGTTTTCGGAATCGCTGACCCAACGTGGCTCGCTCCACCAAAGCATATCCAGCGTAAGATCTGGGTTGATTTTTTTCGCATCGGCGGCTAGTTGAAAGCCTGCACCGCGCGTAATGTCAGGCTTTTCCTCGGGTGATCGCATAACGCAAGGCTCGGTACCCGATGACGAATTAACATCGCTGCCCATTTCGACCTTTAAATGGCTCACACACAAGCCGCTTTTGCCGAACGTCAACTCCATGATCTTCCAATATGAATCGGGGGACTGCGCTTTGTAGTCGAGCATCAGCCGCGATGAGTTGTTCGCGCTGACCATTCCTGCGCCGCGCCAGCGCATATTTTCGCGCATATCGGCGTCGGCAGCATCTATAAAAACATTTCTTTCCTGCATAATGACCTCCGTTTTTCTTAATTATACACCTCGCGTGCGGACTGGTCAAGCTGAAATTTTTTGCATATTATTATTATTTTAGCATTAAAGCATTGCGCTGCCTTTGGCGCGCCGATAATCGCGCGGAGATATGCCCTCTATTCGGCGAAAAACTATGCTGAAATAATTTCGATCGAGGTAGCCTACCTGTCTGCCTATCTCGGCGATCTCAAGCGAGGTGTTTATCAGCAGCGACTTTGCGGCGGCAATGCGACGGTTGGCAATGTACTCGAGCGGACGCATAAACGTGCGCATTTTGAACACGCGGCAGAAGTGCTGCACCGACACTCTCGAAAGCTGTGCTAGCTGTTCAACTTGAATATCTTCTGCATAATTTTGCTCAATATACATTATTGCGCGTGAAGTTATGTCGCCTAGATCTGTCGTACTTTTGTCGCCTGACAGCATAGCCGTGCGCATTGCCATGATGATCTCGTACAGCAATGCAGAAGCATTTTCACCTTGATTTAAAGGGTTTTCAGCGCATGAATAAAGACGATTGAACATATTTATAGATCTCGGCATATCAAGTTCGTTTGTTTTGTTGAAACTTGAAAATCCCATTTCAAGCATAAGCTGGTCTGCATATTTTCCGCGAAAAACCAGCCAGCGCGTGCACCATTCATCGTCTGAGGGATAATACTCATGCGCAGTTTTTGGCGCAAGATAAAAAGCACTGCCGCGTTGTTGTGTATAAGTTTGTCCGCCGATTTTCAGCACGCCGCTGCCTTTTTCGGTAAAAAGAAATTGGTGTGACGTAAGCCCATTCTCGCGAACGGCGTGATATTCGGGGTCGGAAATGCCGATACCCGCGAGGTAGAAGGGAAGAGTTGTTTGCCGTGCAAGTACGGGGTAGATTGATCTTGTCATTTGCATCGCTCCTTTATTATTATTTTAGCATAAATTATTGGAAAATGCAATAGCGCATAAATAAAAAATCGCCCTGCCAAAAACAGAGCGATCTTTGATATGCAATAATTTGAAATTATCTCTTCGAGCTAAACAGCATCATTTTTTATATTTTTAGTAATTTTCAGAAAACGCCGAAAATACGATAAAATCTGCAATATAGAGCAACTGCTCTTATTGTAAATTCCAAGTTTTATCGTAGCTTGGTTCAACTTTGTTGAACAGAAGTTGAACTGACGGACTTGACAATCTCGCCGGTATTCAGAGAATGAAAACTATAATAATCGTGGCGAGGAGAAGCGTTATCCCTCACCCTACCAAATGGAGGTATCTATTATGAGTAGAAATATTCTCGATGAACTTTACGATTATGACCTGTTCCACCTGACCGAGATCGAAGATATGGACGGTTCATACAAGGCTGCCCTCGACAGGCTTGTCAAGGCAGAAGTCAAACTAAAAAAAGCCTATCCCGTTAATGACGAAATCCTCGATGAGTACCAGTCAGCGGATATTGAACTGCATAATCTCTCCAACCGCAATGAGTTCCGCAAGGGCTTCAAGGTCGGCGCACAGCTCGTCCTTGAAATGATAAAGCCCATAAAGTGAGGTGGACGGTATGAGCAGATATAAAAGTGAACAGACCGCATACAGCCCACTGAAAAAGAAATACGTTCCGCTGTGGAGACTGGACACCACCACACTGACCGTCACCCACTTCAATGCCGATACGCATACCGAGGAGAGCAAGACCTATATCGCCGACTTCATCAGGTATCATCTTCATTATTCTGACAACCATTGCCCCGACAGGCTTCGCAGGCTCGTTAACGAGGGTAGGATAGAGCTGTACCTTGATGATATGGAACGGAAAGTTAGTGACGCTATCTCCCGTCAGGTGGAGCTTTGGAAGCAGACCGACAGTTGTTATCAGAAAGCTGTTTTCGCAAATGATGCTGAGAAAATGCTCGGTCTTGAAAACTGCTTCATAAGTATGGCGAGAGAAACAGTGTTTGAGTATATGGTTTATATTTGATGATCAACGGCTGTGCCTTCGGGTGCAGCCGTTTTATTTTTATTATGGTCTGTAAACTTTGTTATATAGTATAGACTTTGATGCTTTTCTCAATAGGAATAGCCAAATTCTTGTTAAACAAAACAAGATTCTTACCTTTATCATATACTGTGCTTTTATAGATAATTCCACAGTACCCTAATGACTGAAAATAGTGAGCAATGCAATGAAATGGTGCGTAGATTAAGCTTTTATTATCTGAATTCAGTGGAACAAATAATTCACTTGATATTATATTTGCATAAGCTGCGACAATCATTCTTTTGCAAATCGGATGTTGTTCAAGTATTTCGGTTTCCACAATAAATGGGTTCTTTTTACGCTGGCTTTTTATCAGCCTTCTTATCTCTTGCTGTTGCTGTGTGGGTGACCATGTATCTCCTACTGTTAAGTCAACTAATTTAGCATCATGTTTAGTTGCTCCAAATTCACACAAAGCAAATCTATTACCGGTTATTACTCTGCACTCCTTTTCGGAACACCTACGTGCTTTATCTTTTCCGTTTTTGGCTTTAGGGTAGCCTAAAGCTAAATATAGCCATTCCACACCTTTAGGACTAAACCTGTTATCATCTTTTATGTACTGTGAATTTGGAATAAATCGATTTTCATTTGGCGTGGGTTCAGTCTCTCCAAGAATAGTACCTCTGATTAGATAAGCATTATTACATACATCGCTTAAAGTTTTTGAGAAGTATTCTTCTCCACCATCAGTCGTAAAGAGACTATCAAATTCTGATAGAAATTTACTTTTGGTTGCTTCAGATTCATCATCAAATGAATATTTACCTACTTGAAGATCTTTACGTAGTAGCCCCCACTTTGCTTTTATCGCTTTATGAGCAACCATCATATCTTCAGGTTTATAACTATTACTTTTTTGAACAATTTTCGCTTTCATAAAAACTATTCACCACCCAAATATTGATAAGTCGAACCTAATGTTTTAACTAATCTTGCTTAACAAAATGGTTGTAGGTAAAAATACTATCTTTACCTACAATTTTCTCCAAGTAGCTTTCAAATTCATCATTAATTGGTACAGTTACAAATATTGCTAATCTTTTAATAGATCTTGAGCAGCAGACATAGAATAGATTTCTATTTCTAATATAGACATCATATTCTTTTCCTGATAAATTCGTTGGATCTAAATAGACTTGTTCATCAAATTTATAGTTATTCCATCCTCGCCCAATAATGAAAAGTACATTTTCATATTCCTCACCTTTTACACCGTGTTCGGTTGAATAGTCTGATTGCGGTGAAAAGAAAGCAATTGCATTTACAATTTCCGAATAACTAATATTATATAACTCGGATAATGATACTTTATTGTATATATAATCTGGATTTGACAGATGTGCTTTATAGTTTTCTACTATTATAGATGGAATAGGGATTATTTGCGCGTTTTCTATACATACATTTATTACGTCTCTTATTGTTTTTTCTCGTGCCTCTTTCAATGCTTCATACAATTTATGCCATGATTTCTTTTGTTTTTTTCTTTCTATAAGCATACGATGTGTTTTTAAAGCATCACACAAATCATTTATATTATTATCACATAATGCCTTATAGAGAGGTTCGATAATATTCTGAAAGAATTTCAAATACTCATTTTTTTCCTCTTTCAACGAATCTCCTAATAATGTAAGCACATTATCATAATGCTGTTGATTTGCGAGCATTTTATGGGTGATCATTAGTGTTTTTACTTTGCCATTCCAATCACGTTCTAATTGTTTTTTTACATTATCAACGTAACATACAAGGTCATTTTGAGCTAATTCTGACTTGTAATAACCACCTTGTCTATTGCCTTGGTAATCTTGTGTTGTTATCACGAAAACTTGTCCATCATCTTGCTGATCTACGGCTTCTTGTTGAAAATCAGGTCTAATTGCGTTTAGGGCATTTACTACAGCCACATTTGAACGAAAATTCAATTTTTTTTGTATTTCAATAAGCTGGTTGCTGTCTATTTTTCCACAAGCACCATTTGATGTATAAATAGTTTGCCATGAATCACCAAAGAAACCAAATTGAATGGTTTTCGAGCCTTCTACAAAGTGCTCTATAAATTTATCAGTCAATATCTTAAAAGAATCCTGATATTCATCAATTAATACGATTGGATATCTTAGCGATAGAAGTCTTCTGAATTTTATATTATCTAAGAATTTGGCAAACAGTTTAATAACATCATCATGGTAAAGATATAAAGTTCCGTTATCTATATACCTTGAACCAAGCATATATGCAACATTAGAAACCTGATTTATGGTTACTCCTTCGGGTAATAGGCCTAATTCTTCTACATAGTTTTTAATAGTTTGCTGAAATTGATTTATTGAATCCCACGCAAAAGAATGAATTGTTGAAGGGACGATTGAACTATCAGCAGAAAGTCTTTCAAGTATTACGTTTACAGCAGCGTTAGTATATGTAATACACGCTATATTCTTTTTCTTTCTTCTAAATTCTTGACATTTATTTTGTTCCAGCCAATCAATAACTTTTAGAAGGGAATATGTCTTTCCCGAGCCTGCACCTGCTTCAACTATAAAACTGTTTCCTGATTTTAAAGCATCAATAATATGATTATCAATAGCATCAGCTTGTTCTTGAATTCTTTTATTAAGTATAGCCATATCATTCTACCTTAATCTTTTATTGTTTTTATGGTTAGGTTTTGTTTTCTCTTTTCTTTGACGGTGATTGTAACAGGATATACTATCTTTTCTTGATTGTTAAGCCATATTAGCCCATCAACAATGTATGAAGGTGTTTGATATTCTAAAAAATCATCGTCAGTCAATAATTGCAAAGAAAAGTTTGTTTTCTTTTGTTTTTCCGAATCGAAAGAAAAATTACTATCAGAATGGCTAATACCATATAGCTCTCTATTAACATTCATGATAGCCTCCTCCAAACTTCGAGCATGATATCCGTTTTCTTCTTTTTGAAATTCGATATGTCTAAATCCATTAGTGAGTTTATCGTTGGATATTAGTTTATATACATCTTCTATCTTTACTGTAGTAGATAAGGGAATATTCAATTTATCGTGACACCATTTCATGATAGTTGCATTGGAAGTTCTTTTTGCTTTATCTTTCAAACATTTTTTTCCTTTTGAAGTAACAAAATCAATGTCTGTTAGTATTAACGTTGGTATTCCAAGGAAGTCTATAAAATCAAAGAACCTGTGAGCATATGCTCCTCCAACTTCTATTATTGAGCAATATTGAGATGCTAAGGTTGGCGATTTTGTGTTGAACAAACCAGCTTGATCACATTTATTAATCATATCTGGAATCAAAAGTCTCTCAGCTGCTCCTTCAACCAATATAGCTTTATCACAAAAGTAAAGATCACATCTGCTTATTGTCATGTATTTGTGTAGGAATTGCAAATTGTTTTGCTTTTCTTCATCATTTTGACACGTATTATAGAAGTCAGTTAAATTCTTACATATAACACATTCTTTCAACCTCTTAAAATATCTGACTTGTGTAAAAGGAACTGAATTAGCTATATATGACGAATGAGTAGAAATCAATATTTGAATTTTATTGCCTGTAAAACTTTCAAGAACCTCACTAATATACTTTACAAAAACGGTTTGTAATTGAGGATGCATATGTGCTTCAGGTTCTTCCAAAAAAGTAAAGGAATTGCAGAAAGTGAATTCTTTTTGATTTCTTGTGCGAACTCTTGCAATAAAAACACTATTTTTATAAGATTTTTATAACCCAGACCATTGTGGGAACTTGGTAGAGTTTCATTTTCTCCACTAATTGAATATGCAAGATCAGTGTCTTTAATGATATTATCTTTCAACAATATTTGCGTTGTTGCCTTTAATTGCAAGTCTTCTGCCGTCGGATATCCGAAGCGTATCATTTTTGTAATTATTTCTTCAAGAAGTTTATTGATCTCATCTTGAGCTTTAATGCTTTCCTGTTCAACATAAGCTTTAAGTTTTTCGATTTTTTTATTTATATTATCTTCAAAAAGAATAACACCATCTTGAAAAATGCGTTCCATCACCTGTCCTATTGGTTTTTTATCATGATTATCAAGTTCATCTAAACCACGTTCAGCTGATATTCTTTTGAATATAAAAACATCTCTGAGATGGGATACTTCTCTTATCTGAAAAACAGATGGGTTAGTGGGATTGATTGCTTTTACACTAATTTCAAATATCTTGTTAAAATTTGTACTGAGGTAATTTGAAATTGCTATTATTTCACTGCTTTTTTTACTTTTAGCTGTAGGATTAGTTACTTTTAGCAGACTTATTTTATCAGTTATTTCCGATATAATGGTATCAGAGAGTATGCTTTGATATTCTACCAAAATGCGAGCTATGTTATTGTTAATATCTAAATCAATAATAAATGGTGAGAGTGCTCCAAGATACTCATCCTCAGCTTCATTTGAATAATCAATATCAAACTGAATAGCTGTTTTTGGAATCAAGTCTTTGGCTTTGTCAATAGAAATTTTCTCTTTTACGACTTTCCATAAGACTTCATATAATGTGCTTCTACATTGTATCGGATAATCAGCAAAATCCAAGTCTTTTCTGCCTGATAGAACACGTTGCAGAATAGATAAAAACGAAGTTTTACCAGCATTGTTTTTACCAACTATTAGTGTCAGTGCTTCGTCTAAATGTATATTGGTATCAAGAAGAAGTCTGTAATTCCAAATATGTACATTACTCAGTAACATATACTATCACCTTCTAAAACAACTATTATATTCTATCTCCATAAGGCAGTGATTTAATATAGTCCTCCATAAACTGCCAATCAGGAATATATCCTTCGTCGGAGTATTTGTTTGTATCATCAATATAAGGAAGATCATTTGAATTGTATCGTATGGGAAGACAAATTTCAGTATTGACCATATTTTCAAGTGTCCATTTTCTTCCATATGAGAAGCGGTATTTTTCTTGACGAATAACCGTAGCAATAAACAGACCGACATACTTATTAAATCCACTATATTTTGAGTACAAAACATTTACATCATCGGTTGCCCAATAAGGATCTGGTTGATAAAACGCCTCTCCAACAGAACCATTATAACTTAACGAAATAGTGTTCCCTTTGTGGATTGGACTTTGACCTATATGATTAGCAACACCATTATTTGAATCTATTGCACCTATATAAAGGTTATTACCTTCCTCTTGATCTTCTGATGTAAGGCGTTTTCCTTTTTTAATATCAAACAACCTTCCAAGATAGAAACGCTTCCATTCCTTGGTCTTTAGCTCAAGTGTTCGTCCATTTGTATTTTTTGTGGTTAGTGGTTTATAATGCAGCGATTTTATATAATTCTCCATGAACTGCCAATCAGGAACATAACCTTCATCAGAGTATTTGCATGTTTTATCAATTATTGGGGCATTTTTATCATCTTTCACTACGGGAAGCATAAGTTCTAAATAGGGCAATGTTTTGTTTGCTTGTCTTCCGTAGCTATATTTGTATTTATTGGCTTTGATTATAGTTATAATAAACATCTTAGCTTCAAAAGATATATTATCTTTTGCTTCTAGAGTATATAAATCTCTACCGCTGTAGAAGGGTTCAGGCTGTATAAAAGTTGACAGTACGCTTCCACCACCTGCAACTGATATCAATCCTGCTTTTTGTGGAATTACATTTTCAATTGGCATTACAGTAGCTGAAACTCCATTATTTGACTCCGTTCTGCTAACAAATTTAATTCCTATTTCCTCATTATTGATTATTTCATCGCAGTTACTAAGCTCTAAGTTAACACCGTATTTTACAGTAAATAATTTTTCAATAATAAATGGTTTCCATTCACTAATATTAAGATTCATATATGTTACCTTCCTTTACTAAATAAGCAAGATAATCATTTAATGTTCTCTGGAAATCTTCTTCTTTGAGAGTATTATAATCAGTTTTCATATACGCTTCACATAGCCATTCGGACTCACCATTTACTACTACTGTAGCGGATTTACCAGGTTCTGCCTTGTGATTTCTGAAAAGGTAGAGCCATTCTTTTTCAATTTTTTTCCACAAGCTCTCGTTGTCTACATTAAACTGTTCAACTCTGCCGAGGTTTTTCTTTTTCTTAAAGCCATCGTCTTTACAATAACCAAAGAAAGTCTCTTTTTCCTCTGAGTGCGGTTTGCCAAGTGTAAATAACATACAGCAGGCACAAGCAGAGGCTCCAGGATAAAAAATCTCATTAGGAAGCGTGAATACCGCTTCAAGAGTATTATTCTCAAGCATTGCAATCTTTTCTTTTTCGATTATATCGCTTGTTCCTATTGCCGCAGCAACAGGAAGTAATACAGCAAGCTTAACTTGCTTAGTTGGCTTTCCAGCTTTTTCTTTCAGATCATTCAGTTCTTTTATAACGTCAGAAATGAAATGAACGAATACAAATCCCTTAGTCGGATCTTCTTTTCCGTCCTTAGCCTTAGCAGTCCATGTTGTTTTATAGGCAGCAGGAATGCCAATAGGTTTGGCATTGTATGGCGGGTTCATCAAAATTATATCAGGGTCGGCTTCCATGATAAACTTCTTACTATCAAAGATACTGCCAAACTTGATGTTTGAATTGCCGTCACCATGAATAAGCATATTGGTTGTAGATAGACCATAGGCTTTTTCTTCAACTTCAATACCAAAAATGTGTTTTTCCTTTACTTGTCTTATCAGTTCCTCGGCTTCCTTTTCAGTTTTATCTCTTCGACAATCAGCAATTTCTTTTACCATTGCCTGCACTAAGAATGATCCGCTTCCACAAGTGCCGTCCAGAACGACCTTTGTTCTATCTACATCTGTTATTCGGCACATGAATTCAGTGATGTGATCAGGAGTGAAAGCCTGATTTTTATCGGCTTTGCCAGTATACTTATTAAAAGCAATAAAGAAAAGGTTCAGTATATCCTGTCCCTCGGAACTGTCAGCATCAATATATCTGTAAATATCCATAAGGATAGTATCGAGTATTTCAATCCAATCCTTTATTTTAAGTTTTTTGACTTTCTGATCGTTGAGGACATTCTTCTGTAATAGTTCAATTTTCTTTGTCTTGTTTTCAGAATTATCAAGAAGATTATCAAGAGTATTTTTTATGCCGGCACGTATTTCTTCAGCAGACATCATTTTCCATACATCGTCGAGCTTATCTTTAAGTGCGTCATCAATTCTTGTAGCACCTGTTTTCTTTACCATATCTTTGATATAAAGAAGTGTAGTGCCTACAAATTGACTGCGAAGCTTCTCGTCAATGTCCTTTTTATGAAGTAGCTCATTAAGATCATAGGTGTTTTTCATGACACGTTCTTTATCGTTTTGTCTCGAAGTATCGAAAAGTTTTACATAGTGCTCCATTGCATCAAGGACGGTTTCTTCTTTTAAAAGATGAGAATCGTCAACAGAATAACGCCATACCTTTATCTTATCATTGTTGGTATTTGCAAGAATAGCAATAATTTTTATCCCTTTATGTAAAGCACGTTCTTCTTCAACATATTCTGCCAACTGCTTTTCGTCAGCTTTAGTGAAGCTCTGCTTTGTCTCGATTAATACTGCAACGCTATTATTTTCAAAACGTATATCTAACTTGAAATGCTTGACAGCGTGACCTACAGCTTTTTCAAGCTTTTCTTTACTGCTTGCTTCCTGTACATAGCTGTATTCGCCTGCTTCTATGTTAGTGGTAAGATATTCCTTACCAATACGATCAATCATTTCATGCCTATTCACAATCAACACCACTTTCTAATGGGATATTTCGACAAAATATATAAAATAATTATACCATAAAGGCTCCGAAAAAGCAATATAAAAATGGAGGATTTCACCTATTTTTCGCTGTTTGGAACTTCGACTCCACCGGAGTCAAAGCTCAAACCTTCCTCCCAAACTTCTCAACAAGCTCCTCGACCACAGCCTTTATCTCCGCCTTATACTTAGCTGAGAGGTCTTCAAGCTCCTTGGTCGGCAGACCGTTGCGTATGAGGCGTTTTTTGAGCTTGTCCATATCTTCCATACGCTCCTGCTTCGCCTGCATAAACTCGTCGAATTCGGCAGGGTGATACTTCTCAATACCTGCTTCAACGAGAACCTTCTTATATCTGCGGACATAGGCATCATAATCACGCTTCACGGCTGAATATGCCTTGGTGTTTTCCTTGTATATGGCTTCTTTCTGCTGTTTCTGAGCTTCGATGCACTCAGTTGCGTGACAGCAGACCGCCCCTTCCGTTCCGAGGAACAGCTTATGGCAGAATCCGCACTCGCAGACAATCCACTTGTTATGATGAACGAGCTGCCCGATCTCTGCAAGGATGGTAAGCAGGCAATTGTCGCTTTCACGGAACACATTGAATGTATAATCATCGGCAGCAACTATCGTTCTTCCGGACTGTATCATAAAATGCTCCATAGTAGACTTATGGCTGAAATACGCATCACTGCACATCAGGGCGAACTGCGTATCCATGAACTCCATTAGCTTTCGGGAAACCTCGTCCTGTATCTTTCTTCTGTTGAGCTTGGCGATAACAACGTCATTCGGTTTCAGTAGGACGTGCCTCTCCTTGTCATAGAACTCAATAACAGAGCCGACATATCCTCTGAAAAAGATATTCTCCCCATATTCAGCTATAAACCTTGCTATCATATCATCGGTGCTGACTTCAATGCTCTTGTCAATACACAGGGCGCTGTTGAGCCTGTCCTTGAAAGCGTCATAAGGCTCGGTATGTTCGCAGAACACTTTATGCTGATTCATCAGCTCATCAAAAGTGTACATTCTCGTATTCAAAACTACGCCGTGTAAACTTTCATCAGTATCATTAACAGACTGTGCGATATTTATCGTGCGGTCTGTTTCGTTTATACGGTAAATTGTCGTAGTTCCCATACGCTCTCCTCGCTTTCGGTATCTTCTGATATTATAACATATCATACGCAAAAGGTCAATTATAATGCGTATTATAGCGTAATATACAGCGTATTCAAAAATATTATGCGTATTCTTTTGCGTAAATACGCAATACACGCACGGGACCTCCGAAAGAAATGTTACAATGGTCATGTCAGCAGGCAAAGGTCGGCTGACAGCGGTATTGCATACGAGATGCTGACCGCTATACATATAAAAGCACTTTTATAAATACATCTGAAAGGAAGAGGATATTTGAACAACGAAACAACGTGGGTGCAGCCCACACCACTCCGTCCCGACGGGACGAACCTCCTGCCGTTCCCTGTGAACGCACTGCCACCTATAATAGGTGATATGGCGCAGGCGATAGCGACTACCACATCAACAGACGTTGCAATGGCAGGGACTTCAATCTTATCGGCGGTGAGTTACTGCTTTTCTGGAGTGTACCGTATGTCGGCAAAGCGTGACCACACAGAGCCGCTTGTGCTTGACACTCTCACGATAGCAGAGCCGAGCTTCAAGAAGTCTCCCGTCATGTCGCTGATTAAGCGTCCGTACATTCAGTTCGCTCACGACTGGAACGAGAACAACAAGCAGGACATCTTCACGGCGCAGGAAGAATACAAGCTGTTAGAGAGCAAGCTCGAAGCCCTCGAAAAGAAGAAGGACGTTACCGCCGAGGAGATAGCCAAGCTCCGGACAGAGCTGAGCAATATGCCACCGAGCAACTTTCGCAGGATTGCGGTGGACGATGTTACGCCTGAATCGCTTGTGAATCTGCTTGAAGAAAACGGCACTTTGCTTATGATCTCCGATGAAGCGGGAATGCTCGGTAATTTCAGCGGACGTTACAGCAACAATATACCGAACCTTGATTTGCTACTGAAATCGTGGAACGGCGAAACGTATATCAGCGACAGAGCGACCAGGGCGAGTATAGTGCTGAAAAAGCCGTACATGAGCATCTGTCTTGCGTGTCAGCCCTATATGTTCGATAGCATGATAAATAATCCTGTGTTTCGTGGCAGCGGACTGATAGCACGTTTTCTGTATTGTTTCCCCGTAAGCAATATCGGCTATCGTAAATATGATACGCAGGCTGTTCCTGAAGCCGTTGCTGAGAATTACAAGAAGCTGATATACAAACTCCTCAGTAAGAAGTTTGCTTATCACGACGAAAAGGAGCTGTATCTCCATTTCTATGAAAAGACATACGGTGAGTTCGTAGATTACTACAACAGGCGTATTGAGCCGATGCTCCTCACGGATATGGCATTCTGCAAAGACTGGGGTGGTAAGTATCACGGCGAACTGCTCCGCCTGTGCGGTATCATTCACTGTATCAAGTGTGCTTTGAATGGTGTTGAGCCAGCGGAGAACCTTGTCACGCTTGATACGTTCTGTAACGCTATCGTGATCGGTGAGTATTTCCGTGAACAGGCGATATATGCGTACAGCCTCGGTGACGTTGACCATGGAACGATAAAGGCAGAACGTGTGATAAACAAGATACGCTCCAAGCACATCACAAATATCAGGCAGAATGACCTGTACAAGCTGTGCAGATGCACACTATTTAAGAACGCCGCCGACTTTGCTGAGACAATGGATATGCTGGAGGAATACAGGTATATCGTCCGCAACATAAGCAAGGGCGCAAACAACAAAACGATAACAGATGTTATCATCAACCCGAACATTTACAGATGATGAACCCTGAACTTTCCGCATTTTGCACACTTTGAAACTGCAAAATGCTCAAAATGTTCAAAGTTCATAAAACACAAAACTCTTAGATAGAAAGATGAGGATTTTAATTATGACAAACGAAAGAAAAGAACAGCTTCTCGACCAGATACTTGAACTCATGACCGCTGTCGCTTACGACAGAGAGCCTAATGAGGGCGCAGTCCCCGAAACAACCAAAGCTCCTGCACCTGAAAAGGCGAAGATGCTGACCGTCAAGGAATGTACCGAGCTTATTGACGGGCTTTCCGAACACACTGTCCGTATGCTTGTAGCTCAGAACAAGATCAAGTATATCCGCACAGGCGAAGGTGTTCGTGGAAAGATACTTGTCAACAAGGCTGACCTGCTTAACTATTTCCAGAATTGACGGTATTCGAGCAAGTAAAATCTGCTATTGATATGAGAACGGTAGCGGAGGGATATGGTCTTGAAATATCCCGTGGTGGTATGGCACTTTGCCCGTTTCATAACGAGCGTACTCCCTCTGCAAAAATTTATCCCGATGCTCTTCATTGCTTCGGCTGCGGAACGCACGTTGACGTTATCGGTTTCACGCAGAAAATGTTCGAATTGGACAAGCCTATTGATGCTGTGAAAAAGCTCAACGATGATTACGCTCTGCATATCGAAATCGGCAAAGCTCCGACTGCGGAAAAAGTGTCCGAATATCAGAAGCGAGTCCGAGAAAAACGAGCCTATGAAGAATGGGAGAAGTCAGCGTGGCGAACACTCAATGATTATCTGTGGCTGATGCGTGAATGGAGAGAATTTGCTCCTGCTTCTCCCAATGAAGAATGCGACGAGCGTTTTGTATATTCCTTGCATCATCTGGACTACGCAGAGTACCTTTGTTTTGAGTTCATAAACTGCAACAAAGCTGGTCGGCTTTCCATGAAAAATATCGTTGCTGAGATAGCAGATTTTCAGAAAAAATGAGAGCTGATTTTTCAAAATTGTAATGCGGATTTCCGCAGCTCTCACGGGTACGATTCAGAATAACCGTACCCACAATTTCGGCTGCTCCGCCAGCCGATAAGAGCCTCGCAGAGCCCCGGCATTTTTGATAGTCGTGTAGGCGGCTGTCAAAAGTGCTTTGGGGTTACTGGCGTTACTGGCGGCGCACCGCTAGTAAAATCCGGTGCTTCGCACCGTTTGGGTTGCCGATCTCCGTATCGTTGCAATCCAATTTGCCCATCAGGGCTATATGGAGCATAAGCTCCGTCTTATGCGAAATTCTTCAAAGCCCGACAGGGCGTAAATGTTCTTAGTAGCACAAGCTCTGTCTTGTGCGTAATTCTTCAAGCCCGTCAGGGCTTACATGATGAAAAAATTTTATGAAAGAGAGACTATAACATGAGTACAAAATCTATCTCGATGTGCGAGGGTAAAGGCAGCCTTTCACATAACAACAGAGAGTTCTCTGCCAAGAATATCGACAGCTCCAGAACACCGAACAATGTTGTGTTCGTTCAGCAGGCTCTGAGTGATGCTTATCATCAGCTTTTCGATGAAGCGGTTGAGAGATACAACGCTAATCAGAAAAGAAAGGATCGTAAGATCGGTAACTACTTTGAACACCTGTTCAATCGCCTGCCGAGCAAGAGTGTTATTACAGGCACGAACAAGCAAAAAAGCTTCTACGAACATCTCGTTTATATCGGAACAAGAAAAGACACTGGCGTCGGCACTCCTGATGCCGAGATAACGACTGAATGTCTGCGTGAATATATGGAGGGATTTCAGGCGAGAAATCCTAACTTCTATGTGTTCAATGCGGTGCTGCATCTTGATGAATCAACTCCGCACCTGCACATCAATTATATCCCCGTAGGTCACTTCACTCGTGGACTTGAAGTCCGCAATGCGAAGAACAAAGCAATGGAGGAAATGGGCTTCGGAAATGATGCGAAAGCGAATGACCGTTGGAGACGCAATGAGTGGGATATTTTAAAGAATATCTGTAATGCTCACGGCATTGAAATTTCCGAACCGAAGAAGTCCAGGGGTTACAGTTATAAGGTCAAGGAGTACGGCGAACATCAGGACAAGATAAATGCTCTCAATGCTGAGATCGAAAGGCTCACCGCCGAGCGTGATGAGACAGTTGCCGAGTTTGAGAAACTGGCAAAGAAAAAGGTGAACATAGGTGAGATCGAAAGCATCGAAGCCAAGGAGTCCGTGTTTGGCAAAAAGGTCACACTTTCCAAAGAGGACTATGACAAGCTCAGCGACACCGCTAAGAAGTATGTTGCTATGGAGAAGAACATCAAAAAGCTCAAAAAAGAACGTGACACTGCCGTGCAGGAGCTTGGGGCTGTGATGCAGAAGTTTGAAGCGGTGTCCTCGGAGCTTTCGGAGTACAAGAAGAAAGAGGAGAACGCTCATTACTTCTCCCGTGAAAAGCAGAAAGCCGAAGCACAGCGTATCAAGCGTGAAGATCAGCTATCCCGTGATCTACAGAAAGCAAGGGCGTTCATATCCGCTTGTGGACTTGCGGAGGATTTTGCCCGGTATAAGTTTAACAAAACAAGAAATGCAGAGTTAGAATAAAAGAAAAAAAGCTACGGCATATCTCCGAAAGCACTTGACAAAGATAGAATAGTGCGCTACAATGCCAAATACAGAGATATGCCGTAGTGTAAATTTAGGAGGATTTACATTGGCAAATATAACAAAACGTAGAAACACATTCCGCATCAGGGTGTTTGTCGGCTGCGATATGAACGGCAAACAGCTTGTAAAATCAACGACCTACACTCCGCCCGACGGAGTGACTGAAAAGAAAGCCGAGAAACTTGCTCAGGAGTTCGCCTTTGAATTTGAACGTCAATGCAAAGGATATATCAGTTTCAATGAAAATATGAGATTTTCAGAGCTTGCAGATTGGTATTTCACTAACTTTGCACCGGTAGAATTAAAAGCATCAACCGTTTACACCTATACCGGACAGTATAAGAAGCATATCAAACCTGTTCTTGGCAACATGAAATTAAAAAATATTACAACGCCAAAACTGACACAGGTAATGCAGTCATACAATTTAAATCCTGCGACTGTCAGAAAATTGTATGTCATTATTCAGTCTATTTTCAAATGTGGTATGGAACAAGGCTTTCTGCGTAATAACCCTTGCCACAATGTCATTCTTCCAAAGAATAAGGAACAGCACAAGGTCATGGCTCTTTCAGAAGAAGAACTAAAACGCTTTTTAAAAATGCTTGATGAAAAGTCTTGTGATGAAGATGTTAAACGAATCATCAAGGTGCTGCTCTTTACAGGTATGCGTTCCGGAGAGTGTTTTGCACTTCGTTGGGAAGATATTGACTTTGAGAATATGTCAATTTCAATCAAGCACACGCTGAATGACATAGGCGGAAATCATGAATTGACACCGCCAAAAACAAAAAAGAGTATCCGAACAATAGGTATGAGTAAAACTGTTGCTGATATATTTCAAGAACAGAAAAAATACACCGATGATCTGAAAATTGCTCTTGGTGATAGTTATGCACATCCAGAAATGGTATTTCCATCAGCAAACGGCAATTATCGTGACAGAAGTTCTGTTTTGACTTCGCTGAAACGCTTTACCAAAGGCACAGAATTCGAGCATATGACGTTAACAAGTTAAGACATTGCAATGCTACCATGCTTTTGAATATGGGCGTAGATCTCAAAATTATCAGTGACCATTTAGGACATTGCGACATCAATGTCACAGCTGATATTTATGCTGATGTGCTTAGCAGTACACGAAAAGTGTTGGCAGATTCTATTGAGAAAAAGCTAACTGAATAAAGAACAGAAATTATAGCAACATAAAAAAATCGCTCTGCAAAACACAGAGCGATTTTAAAATACTTTTTAGTTGTCCGGAAGTTGTCCAAATGGACTTCTGAAACAAAAGAAATAACGCAATATCGACAAAATCGAGTTTTGATTATCTCTTTGAGAACTGAGGAGCACGTCTTGCAGCCTTTAAGCCGTACTTCTTTCTCTCCTTCATTCTCGGGTCACGAGTGAGGTAGCCCTCAGCCTTCAGTGCAGCTCTCAGCTCGGGATCGAACTGGAGGAGTGCGCGGGAAAGACCGTGACGGATAGCGCCGGCCTGTCCGGTAACGCCACCGCCAGTAACGGTGCAAACGATGTCGAACTTGCCCTCAGTGTTGGTAACAGCGAAAGGCTGACGAACGATAAGCTTTAGGGTCTCAAGACCGAAATAATCGTCAATATCTCTGCCGTTTATAGTGATCTTGCCGGTGCCTTCATAAACGCGAACTCTGGCAACGGAGTGCTTTCTTCTGCCTGTGCCGTAATAAAACGGATTCTTGGATTCGTACATTTAAATCTGCTCCTTTCGTTGATTAAAGCTCGTATTTCTCAGGCTTCTGAGCGGCATTGTCGTGCTCTGCGCCCTTGTAAACTCTCAGGCGGGTAGCAGCTTTTCTGCCGAGCGTGTTGTTGGGGAGCATGCCGGTCACAGCAATGGTCATAGCTCTGTCAGATTCCTCGGCCATCAGCTTGGAATACTGGATCTCTTTCAGACCGCCTATCCAGCCGGTGTGCCACTTGTAAGTCTTCTGAGTGAGCTTGTTGCCGGTGAGAACAGCCTTGTCCGAATTGATGATGATAACGTGGTCGCCGCAATCAGCGTGGGGTGCGTAGGTAGGCTTGTGCTTACCTCTGAGAATGTGTGCAGCTTTAGCCGCTACACGACCGAGGGACTGACCCTCAGCGTCGATAATATACCACTTGCGCTCGATGTCGCTAGCTTTAGGCATATAAGTAGACATAGATTTTTCCTCGCTTTCCTAACTCTTCTGAATATTTCAGACTTTTTGATACTTGTATATTATACCACGAATTTAGAAATTGTCAAGTCACTCACGCCAAAAAATCAAAATATATCCCTCATACGCTCTGTTTCTCTTTGAATTTCTCTGTTTCTCTCGTTTTCTCATTTTTCATTTCATTTTTTTCAGCACTATCTCCAATGCGCAAAATCTTACTGTAAATCCACTTTACGCCACTGTCAAACCGAATAATGCGCTTGATCCCCTCGATGATCACAGATACTCCCAGTGAGATAACAAGAAGCAGCGCCCATCCTGTCAGAAAATTTTCATGGTCATATATGAAAACTTTGAAATAAATGGTTTTAATAAACAGATGTATCAAAAATATGTTTGTGGCGTGCTTGCCAATGAAGCTCAATATGCTCCTTACAATTGGCAGCCAAACCACAAATTCACACAAGAAAAGTATCACGACCGTCGGCAGCAGCGCCCACTGTATCTCCCAAAACTTTTTCTCTGGCATCGCGACGTACAGCTTGTTTAGGATGTGTATCAGCCAAATTTCGCCCACAAATTTGCATATCTTCGCAGGAATGGAAGCCATTTGCCCGCCGCATATCCACCTCTGCGCCGCCCCGCTTTTTGCAAAAGCCATGCCGATCATGAAGATGAATAGGAAGCCAAGAATGCTGTTTGTACTGCAAATGCTGCGAATTTGAAGCACTCGCGGTATCACGAAAGCCAAGATAAGCGCCGTCGCCATGCCCCACCGCTTTTGGTATTTATAGATGAAAGGCGTCAAAGCTCCATAAACTACCGCCGCGCTCATATACCACCAAGCATTACAAAGCATGTGCGTTCCAAAAAGATTTGCCAGCCCGAGAAAGTCGATCAGCATGAGAAAACGCCCATATATCGGCTTGTTGTCCTCAAAAAATATCCGCTGAATGTACTCGGGGTTAGGATTATCCTGCCAATTCTCCATTAAACTGCAAAATATCACGCATAAAATATACACAAACTGGAATCCTGCAATAGTCTTGAAATACCTCGCGGCAGACCACTTTAACATATCCTGGCTACTCTTGTGAGCTTTGTCAAACTTACTGTAAGATAAATACAGTCCATAGCCCGAGATAAATGCAAAAATGCTCACACATATCTTACAGACTATGGCAAAGTCTACCACGTTTGCCTGCTCAAACGGCGCGAACGACAGCTTATACTCGTCAAACATCGAGGGTTTGCGATACATATGATGGAAGAGCATGAGTAAAATAGCAACACCTTTTAGTGCTGCAGAAGCGCTTTTGTCAAGGTAATTTCTTTCAGTGCCGACTCTTATCGCCAAAAATCTGCTCCAGAATGACCCTTCTTCATCTGGATTTTTCATACTTTCCATAAAAACACCTGTTTCTGTCAATTAACTTTCCTACAATTGGAGAGATATTCCTTATATATAGTAACTCAGCTAAAATTCTAGCACACATATGTTAATCTTTATACGCGTTTCAATGTATAATTTGTGTACTATTGAATATCAGCGGCGATCTCCACCAATAATCTATCTGAAAATATGCGCGTCTGCGCGGTCAGGAGGATATTAAAATATGAAAGCAGTAATTTTGTGCAATACGGATACTGAAAGAGCTTCGGCACTGTTGCCCGTAACGGAGAGAATTCCGCTCTGCGGGTTTGAAATAGCAGGTGTAACTCCGCTGTATCGCGCTGTTCAGAACGCTTATTCAAACGGTATGAGCGATATTTACGTCATCGGAGACTATCTCACGCGGCGGATAGAAGAGTATCTGCTTACCAACAGATTTAAAAATATGAAACCGAAATTCTGTCAGTATGAGTCGAACTTTGCAAATAAATTAAACGAGATCGCGAAAGGCGAGGATATTCTCGTGCTCAATGCAGACACCTATCAAGCTTTGCCGCTTGACAAACTGATAGCTTTTTACAATGAAAATCGTCCGTCGGCGGCGGTTCTGACGGCAGAATGTGAGCGCGGTTTTGGCGTGAATGTGCGTGCGGAGGGCGAAAAAATGACCGAGATCGGCGGGCTTGTGCTCTGCGAAAAGGCGGAGCAGGTTTTCTGCGGGGCGGCGATCTTGTCGGCTGAAGCGTTGGAGCCGCTGAATAATTCGCCTGCAAATTCGTTGGCGGAGCTGCTTTCTGAGCTTGCCGAGGGCGACGATGATGTGCTTGTTTGCCTTGAAAATGCCGGGTTTGCGCCGATAAATTCGCCAGCCGATCTAATAGAAGCTGCTCACACGCTGCTTGCGAACGGTGGAGCAAGTGACATATCTGAATTGCCAAAAGCAGGAATTACGGCTATCGAGCCGGTCTATATCGGCAGAAACGTTACGTTGGAAAAAGGGTGTGTTCTGGAAAATACTGTTGTTGGCGACAACTCTGTGATAGGCGCACGCGCTCGGTTGAACGGCTGTATTGTGGGCGAATCGGCAAATATTGGCGCGGGCGTACAGGGTGAAAATGCTATTATCTGTGCAAATAGTCATGTTAAGGCAAGCTGCATGCTGGAAGAAAAATGCGTAATAGGTGAAAGCAGTCTGATTGGAAGCGGCGCGCGGGTCGAGAGTAGCGTGAAAATTTACGCGGAAAGGCGTGTTGAGGCGGGTGAGATCGTTTCGGCGGACGTGAAATGCGGGCACGGCGGCGAGCTGGCGCTTGACGAGGAGGGCTGCTGCACTTTTGCAAGCGGCGCGACACCCTCTGAAGCGGCGCGGTTCGCGATGGCGGTCGGCACGGCGCTTCGCGAGGGCAGCACAGCGGTTTGCAGCTGCGCCGAGGGCAGCCGCTCGATGTTGGCGGCGTTTGAAAGCGGGCTGGAATCTGCTGGAATAACGGTGTTTTCCATCGGCACGGCTACCCCTCAGCAGACCATGTTTCTGATAAATCGCCTAGGCGCGGATGTCGGAATGTGCATAAATAATGGCGGGTCAGGTAAAATATGGCTTATGTCGCGAGGGGGTCTGCCGCTGGAACTGAAGCTTCAGACTGCTATGGAGCGCGCTTGTTCGCTTGCACGTTACCGCGAACTGCCAAATTCTTACTACGGAACGCATTGCGATATGTCAGATTGTAAGCAATTATACAAAATATACCTCAACCAAATTCTTCCGAAGGCGTTTGTCGGTCTGAATGCGGATGTCAGAACTGCCGATGTGGCACTTGCACGACTGTCAGATGATGTTATCCGCCCCAAGAATGACCTTTCAGGTGAGCGCGTTATCTTCCATATTTCGGGCGATGGGCGCGCCTGCACGGCGTATTCCGACGCGACGGGCTATGTTACTGGCGAGCGGCTGACTTTGCTGGCGGCGAAGGCGAATTTCGAGAATGGCCTCCCTGTGGCGCTTCCGAATACCTTTCCTCTGGCAGCTGATAAGCTCGCGGAGCAGCTCGGCGGCAAACTTTACCGCTATTTTGAGCTGGCGGGCGACGGCGACGATGCGGCGCGTGCGGTTGCTGAGCGACCAGATAATTTTTTCGTGCGCGACGGGCTGGCACTGCTTTGCACGGTCTGCAATTATCTGAGTTCGCATCGGGCAACCCTTGCACAAGCAATGGCAGACATACCGCAATTTTACTCTTCACAACGCTTTGCGGCGAGCAAGGCTTCGGCGGGCGAGATCTGCCGCGTGCTGGGTTGCAGACGCGAGGGCGGCGACGGCGTTATGATAAGCGACGGGACTACGCGGGCGATGGTGCGCCCTCTGCGACACCGCCGCGGCATGGTTATATTTACAGAAAGTGTAAGTTGTGAGACCGCCTCTGAGCTGTGTGACGAGGTCATTCGCAGACTAAAAATGGGTCTTGATAAATAAACCGGTAATTATACCCAACTTGGTGACTTCTTCCGCTATAAAAATCGTAATTTCCATTGACAAATCGGTGGAACTTTGCTATAATGATTATAGATATTTTTGTTCGTGAGTCGAGCGCGCACAAGCGCCCTCTATATAAGGTATACTCGGCGAAAAGTTTTAGCGCGGAATGCGGTCTGCGCCAAAAACTGGCTGTTTAGTCACACTATTTTGTTCATCCAATCTTTGCCAATACGGCGCAAACAGTCGGGCTTTTTAGAAATTTGTAACGTGAAAATATTTGAAATTTGCAGTCGGAAAACGTTTTGGCTGTGTATTGTTGTAACTATTGTAATTTAATGTAACTGGGAAAGGAGAGTTATGCCGCTCGAACGCCTGAGAATGTGCTGTAAATTCTAGCGTTTGTCGGTATTTTATGGAATGAGTGTTCAGAATAAATCAAAAAATCGCTACCGCGGTGCCCGTGATAACCGCGATGTGCGCGAAAATGCACCCGAAAAGCGCAGAAATGAGGGCAATTCGCTCGATAAACTGATAGGTGCAGACAAAACGCAGAAGAAATTTTCGCCGCTGAGCGTGCTTGGCGCACCCGTACAGCGCCGTCAGCGCGGCGAACAGCCTAAGCGCGACCGTCAGAATAGGCAGGAACGCAATAACTTAGCAAATAATGCTAACTTCGTGCCTGCGAACCGCACAAAAAATCAGCGCAGAGATCAGAAACCGCGTGAACAGCGCCGCACCCCCGTCAAGATAATCCCTCTGGGCGGCTTGAACGAGATCGGCAAGAATTTCACCGTAATTGAGTGCTGCAACGATATGTTCATAATCGACTGCGGCTTGGCGTTCCCCGACAGCGAAATGCTTGGCGTTGATATTGTTATACCTGATTTTACCTATGTTGAGCAGAATAGGGATAAACTTCGCGGTATCGTACTTACTCACGGCCACGAAGACCACATCGGCGCTCTGCCGTATTTCCTAAGAAAGATAAATGTGCCTGTTTATGGTACGAGGCTGACGCTCGGTCTGGTCGAGGGCAAGCTCAAGGAGCATGGTCTGCTTAATTCTGCCAGACTTATGCCGACCGAACCGCGCAAAACTATACGCTTCGGCTGTATGGCTGTCGAATTTATCCGCGTCAACCATTCTATACCTGACGCGGTCGGCATGGCTATCCACACACCTGCGGGCGTGCTTATCCACACCGGCGACTTCAAGGTCGATTACACGCCGATAGAAGGCTCGGTGATAGACCTCGCGAGGTTTGCCGAACTGGGCAGCAGGGGAGTGCTGGCACTTATGTCAGATTCGACCAATTCTGAACGCCCCGGCTACACGATGAGCGAGCGCAAGGTCGGCGAAAGCTTTGAAAAGCTGTTCACAAAGGCGGAGGGCAGGCGCGTTATAATCGCGACATTCGCCTCGAACATCCACCGCGTACAGCAGATTGTGAACATCGCGGCGCGCACGGGCAGAAAGGTCGCCGTTTCGGGCAGAAGCATGGTCAACGTCATCGGCAAGGGCATCGAGCTGGGCTACCTGAAAATTCCTGACGGATTGCTTATTGACATCGAAATGCTCTCGCGCTACCCCGCCGACAAGGTCTGCATCGTGACAACGGGCAGCCAGGGCGAGGCAATGTCTGCGCTAACGAGAATGGCGCGCGGCGAGCACAGAAACGTGACTATAACCCCGAACGATTTCATCATAATCTCGGCGAACCCCATACCGGGCAATGAAAAATTCGTCACCAAAGTTGTCAATGACCTGCTTCGTCAGGGCGCGGACGTGGTCTACGAATCAATGTACGAGGTGCATGTTTCGGGTCACGCGTGTCAGGAAGAGCAAAAGCTGATACTTTCTCTCACAAAACCCAAATTCTTCATACCCGTGCACGGTGAATACAAGCACCTTATGAAGCACAAGGCGACCGCGATGTCCGTCGGCATACCCGAAGAGAATATCATGATTGCGAGCGTCGGCTCGGTCATCGAAACGGACGGTGTGGATATGCGGATCACCGGCACTGCGCCTGCGGGCAACGTACTGGTAGACGGTCTGGGCGTCGGCGACGTTGGCGCTATCGTCCTGCGCGACAGAAAGCACCTCGCGGAGGACGGCTTGATAATCTGCTTCGCGACGGTGGACAGAATGACGGGCGAGATACTGGCTGGCCCCGACCTCGTGTCGCGCGGATTTGTGTACGTTCGCGAGAGCGAGGAGCTGATGGAAAACTCCAAAAAGCTGCTCACGCAGACCTTACAGAACTGCCTCGATAGGGATATGCACGAGTGGAACGCAATAAAGACGAAGATGAAAGACGTGCTTTCTGACTATATCTACCAGAAAACCAAGCGTAATCCAATGATACTGCCTATCATGATGGAAATAAACGACTAAACATTCGGTCGCTGAAAGGAATGTGAACTTATGAAGGGAACATCGGGCTTGCAGATAATTATCAAGCTGACAACGGCGATCTCCGCAGCAGCTTCGCTGATAGCTTCATTTATGCTGTATCAAGTGCCCAGAACGCAGACGCAGGGCAAGGCGCTCTTTGCCGTTTCGGTGATCGCGGCGCTGCTGCTGGTGCTGGAATATGTATTCTTTGGCAGCACTACTAAAAAGTACATTGCCAAAACTGCCGCGATGATAAATAAAACAGAGAAAGAATCGCTGCTGAATTTCCCCGCGCCTGCCGTGATAATTGACGAAAACAACTGCATAGTGTGGTACAACAGGCTTTTCGGCCGCCGCGTTTACTCTGAGGAAGAGGCTTACGGGCTTGACATTACCGAGCTTTTTAAGCTTGATATGGATAGAATTTACAGCCGTGAGGGCGATACAGTATGCTATAATGAGCGCTTTTACGATGTCCACGCCGTGCATACAGACCACGGCGGCGATATGTCGATGCTGTATTTTGCCGACAAAACGCAGTTTGTCGAGCTGGATTACCGCTTCCGCCAAACGCGCCAGTCGGTGATAATCGTCATGATCGACTACTACGAAGAGCTTATCAGCAACTTGCGCGAAAGCGAAAAAGCGCACGTTTTGGTAAGCATTGAGCGGCTGATAGAGAATTTCATCGACGGCACTACCGCCATCTCGCGGCGCGCAGGCAATGACAGATTTTACGTTATAATGGAAGAGCAGTATCTTCAGCCGATAATCGACAAACGCTTTGAGATACTAGAGCAGGCGCGCAAGATAACTGTCGGCGAGCGCACGAACATCACACTTTCCATTGGCGTTGGCCATCAGGCGGGCGACCTTGCCGAGAGCGAGAAGTATGCCAAGCAGGCGCTTGATATGTGCTTAGGCCGCGGCGGCGACCAGGCGGCTGTACGCACGGAAAACGGCTACGAGTTTTACGGCGGGCTTTCAAAGGGCATTTCGCGCAACACTCGCGTGAAGTCGCGCATGGTGGCAAACGCGCTGGTTGAACTTGTAAATTCGCACGAGCGAGTGCTGGTAATGGGCCACACATACGGCGACCTCGACAGTATCGGCTCGGCAACGGGCATCTGCGCGGCGGTTAAAGCTATGGGCAAGGAAAGCTATGTCGTTGTCGATAAAGAGCGAAATCTTGCGCATCTGATGATCGACTACATAGAAGAAAACAGTATAAAGAACTATTACATATCTCCGCAGGAAGGTCTTTCCAAGATGAACGAGGAGACCCTGCTTATCATCACCGATACGCACAATCCCGACCTTGTGGACTCAAAGGAACTATTGGAAAAAGCAAGCTGTTTGGCCGTTATCGACCATCACCGACTCATGGTCAAGGCGATAGAGAAGAGCGACCTTTTCTACCACGAGCCTTCGGCTTCCTCGGCTTCCGAAATGGTGGCGGAGCTGCTGGAGTATTTCCCCGGCGACCTCAAGATCTGCCCGCAGGTGGCTGAGGTGCTTATGGCGGGTATCATGCTCGACACAAAGAGTTTTGTTATGAACACTGGTGTGCGCACTTTTGAAGCGGCGGCGTACCTGCGCAAACTGGGTGCAGATACCATAGCTGTCAAAAAGCTGTTTGCAAACTCGATGGAAACATACAGACAAAAGGCTGCAATTATCAATTCTTCCGAAATTTACCGCAAATGCGCTATCGCCCACGCCGACGGCACGTTCTCAAATATCCGCGTGGCTGCCTCGAAAGCGGCTGACGAGATGCTCGAGATCTCGGGCGTGAACGCTTCGTTCGTGCTCTACGAGCTGGGGGGCAAGGTAAACATTTCGGCGCGCAGTCTGGGACGGTACAACGTTCAGGTAATTATGGAATCTATGGGCGGCGGCGGTCACCACGAAATGGCAGCCTGCCAGCTTAATACAGATATGGACGACGCAAAGAAGCAGCTCATATCTGCGATAGATGAATATATTAGAAATAATTGACGAAAGGATGTATAAATCATGAAAGTAATTCTTGTAAAAGATGTTAAAGGCTCGGGAAAAGCGGGCGACACGCTTAATGTTGCCGAGGGATATGCCAGAAACTTCCTTCTGAAAAACGGACTTGCTGTTGAAGCTAGCGCGAAAAATCTTAACGAGCTTGCGGGCAAAAAGGCTTCCGAGCAGCACAAATTAGACGTTGAAAAGGCTGAGAACGAGAAGATCGCGGCGGCGCTCGATGGCAAGGACGTAACCATCACCGCAAAAGCGGGTCAGGGCGGCAAGCTTTTCGGCGCGGTAAAGACATCCGCAGTTGCGGAAGCCATCGCGAAGCAGCACAGCATCAAGATCGACAAGAAAAAGATCGTCATGAACAGCGAGATCAAGAGCTTCGGCGACTTTGAGGCGACCATAAAAATGTCGCAGGGCGTTTCCTGCAAGCTGACCGTCAGGGTGGTCGAGGGATAATGGCTGAGGGCTTTAACGAAGCGTTTACGCAGCTTTCGGGCAGGAAGCCGATCTACGCGCCCGAGGCGGAACAGGCGGTGCTCGGCGGCGTGCTGTTAGACCCTTCGGCTCTGCCAAAAGTGGTGGAAATTCTCAAACCCGAGAGTTTTTACACGCCGATACATCAGCAGATCTTCGCGATAATCATGCGAATGTTCGCCGACAACCGCACCGAGGACATCATAACCGTAATCAACGAGGCGGTAACGGCGGGCGTTTTTGAAACTTCGGCGATGGCGAAGACCTACCTTTCGGGTTTGATGGAAGCCGTTCCGTCTACCGCCAATATTGAAACATACTGCCAAATAATTGACGAAAAATACCACGTCCGCAGACTAGTAAACATTGCCAACGACATTATCGAAAAGGCGAACGAGGGCACGGAGGAAGCTTCGGCGCTGCTAGACCGCGCGGAACAGAGCATTTTCGACATTCGTCACAACGAAGTGCAGGGTCTGACGCGCATAGAAAATGTAATTATTGACGCTTATAACCATTTGCAGGAGATAAGTGGAGAAGACGCGGACAAGCACCAGTCGGCGCGCTCGGGCTTCGGACAGCTCGACGCTGTGACGAACGGTCTTAACAATTCCGACCTTATAATCCTGGCGGCGCGCCCTGCAATGGGTAAATCTGCATTTGCGCTCAACATAGCTGTTAATATGTGTAAAAGCTCGCAAAAAGATGTAGCGATATTCTCGCTCGAAATGGGCAAGGAGCAGCTCGTAACGCGTATGCTGGCTTCGGAAGCGCTTGTCAACAACAATTCGCTGCGTTCGGGCAACCTTGAACCCGAAGACTGGGATAAATTGGTCGCAGCGACCGACCAACTTTCGCGCTTGCCGATCTATTTGGACGACGGCGCGGGAATAACAGTGCCGCAGATGAAGGCGAAGCTGCGCCGCTTGAAAAATCTGGGACTTGTTGTTATCGACTATTTACAGCTTATGGAATCGCCGAACCAACATTCAAGCCGTGTAAACGAAGTATCGGAGATCACGCGACAGCTCAAGCTGATGGCGAAAGAGCTGAACGTGCCGGTCATCGCGCTCTCGCAGCTCTCGCGTAGTTCGGAAAAGCGCGAGGACAAGCGCCCGATGCTCTCAGACCTGCGTGAATCGGGCTCTATCGAGCAGGACGCGGACATCATAATTTTCCTTTACCGCGACGCTTATTACGAAAAAACGGCTGAAAATCAGTCGGTAGCGGAGTGTATTGTTGCCAAAAACCGTCATGGACAGACAGATACTGTAAATCTTTCGTGGATCGGCGAGTACACGCTTTTCCGCGGCATTGATATGAGAAGAGAAGACCGCTGATATGATAGAAAAAGTTAGAAATACAGTAGAAAAATACCATATGGCGAATACGGAGGAGAGCGTGCTTTGCTGCCTTTCGGGCGGCGCGGACAGCGTGGCTCTCCTTTTGTGTTTGCACGAAATTTTCCCGCAGGTGCGCGCGTGCCACATCAACCACCAGCTTCGCGGCGAGGAAAGTCTGCGCGACGAGTGTTACTGCGTTGAAATATGCCAAAAGCTGGGCGTGCCGATAGAAGTTAGGCGTGTGGACGCTAAGGAATACGCACAGAAGTTGGGCAAATCGGTAGAAGAAGGCGCGCGAATACTTCGCTACCAAATTTTCGAGGAGATTGGCTGCGACAAGATCGCGACGGCGCACAGCCTTTCCGACTGCATTGAAACGGCGATCTTCAACTTCGCGCGCGGCACTGGCATAACGGGGCTGGCTTCGATCCCGCCGGTGCGCGGAAAAATTATCCGCCCGCTGATCGAGTGCAGCCGTGCTGAGATAGAGGAATTTTTGAGCGAGCGCGGCGTGGATTGGGTGACGGATTCTACCAATCTGACAGATGATTACACGCGAAACAGAATTAGGCACAACGTTGTACCGCAGCTTCGGCAAATAAATCCATCACTGGAAAAGACTATGAGCGGCACTCTGGACAATCTGCGTGAGGACGCCGCCTTTATTAAAGGTATGGCAGACGAGCTTTTCGAGTCGGCGTATTCGGGCGGCGGGCTGGATTGCGCGGCAATAGCGGCGGCACACTCTGCGCTTTCGGGCAGGGCGGTCATGCGGCTGCTGAAAGAGACGGGAGCGGACACCTCGCGCGAGATGGTGAAACGCGTGCGCGAGCTGTGCACGACGGGCGGCAGAATTTCCGCGGGCGGGGGCGTTGAAGCGTACACCAGCTGCGGCAAATTATTTGCAGTTAAGCCAAACATAGGCACGCAAATCGAGCAGATCTCAGTTATTTTGTACGGCGACGGCAATTATAAAATTTTTGAAAAAAACATTTTACTGAATATTACACACAATTTGCAATATGATTCAAATATTCATAAAAAGGTAACAAACTTCATTGCTGATTATGGTAAAATAAAAGGTGAAATGGTGGCGCGCGGCAAGCTTCCGGGCGATACGATCAAGCTGATCGGCCGAGGTTTTACAAGTTCTGTTAAAAAACTCGCGCAGGCGTATGCCCCACCCCACGAACGTGCAAAAATGGTTGTAATTACCGACGATGACGGTTTGATATTTGTGGAAGGATATGGTTTTGCTGAGCGTGTTGCAGTTGATAATTCAACAAAAACTGTTTTACACTGCAAAATTTCATAAAGCTGTCACAAATATAGTATACAATATATAAATGATTTGCGCAGGCTTCGGCGCGGTTCGCCAAACGGAGCCAATAAGGAAAGGTAGTGCTGAATTGAAAAATAATGGATCGAGATCGTTTATAATATACCTTCTGGTGGCTGTCGCGCTGATCGGCGGAATGGTCTACGCCCTCACCTCGATGGGCAAGCAGAAGGACGACACCCAGTACTCAAAGGTCATGCGGTATTTCGACGAGTTGCAGGTCTCAGAATTCAAGTTTGATCTTAACTCGGGCGAGTTGACCTATAAGCTGAAAGATTCTGACAAGGAAGAAACTTACACTGTTCCTAATGTCAACCTTTTTGTAAACGAAGTGCTTGGCTCGGAAGATGCTTCTAATTACCGTAAGCTTTACGACGCGGAAAACCCGAAAAAACCGCTGAAATACGACCTTGTGCCCATTTCGGACAACAGTTTTTGGCTCAATCTGATACCGACTCTGCTGATGCTCGGCGTGATGATCTTCTTCTTCGTGTGGATGATGCGGAGCGCGGGCGCGGGCAAGATGTCGGGCTTCGGCAAGACGAATGCAAAGAAAGCCCCCGACTCGAAAAAGGCGACTTTTGCCGACGTTGCGGGCGCAGACGAGGAAAAGGCTGAGCTTCAGGAAATTGTAGATTTTCTTAAAAATAACAAAAAGTACAATGAGATCGGCGCGCGTATCCCTAAGGGCGTGCTGCTGATGGGCCCTCCGGGTACCGGTAAAACTCTGCTTGCGCGCGCAGTTGCGGGCGAGGCGGGCGTTGATTTCTTCTCGATCTCGGGCTCGGATTTCGTTGAGATGTTCGTCGGCGTCGGCGCATCGCGTGTTCGTGACCTCTTCGAGCAGGCTAAGAAAAATGCTCCCGCGATCATCTTCATCGATGAGATCGATGCGGTCGGCAGACAGCGCGGCGCGGGTCTTGGCGGAGGTCATGATGAGCGTGAGCAGACGCTCAACCAGTTACTGGTTGAGATGGACGGATTTGAGGACAACGACTCTGTCATCGTAATGGCGGCGACCAACCGCAGCGACATTCTCGACCCTGCGCTTCTCCGTCCGGGACGTTTTGACAGACAGATCTTGGTAAGTCCTCCCGACGTTAAGGGCAGAGAGGAAATTCTGAAAGTTCACACGCGCAACAAGCCGCTCGCTCCCGATGTAAACCTCAAGACCATTGCGCAGAGCACGGTCGGTTTCACCGGAGCAGAGCTGGAAAATCTCGTAAACGAGGCTTCGCTGCTGGCGGCTCGCAAAAATAAAAAGGCTATCACACGCGCCGAAATGGAAGAAGCTGCTATCAAGGTCGTTGCCGGCCCTGAGAAGAAGTCGCGCGTTGTCACCCCCGCCGAAAAGCGCCTCACAGCGTACCACGAGGGCGGTCACGCGATATGCACATATTTCTGCCCAACCCAGGATAAGGTACACCACGTTACGATTATCCCGAGAGGTCAGGCCGGCGGATTTACCATGAGTATTCCTGAAAAGGATAAATCTTACGTTTCAAAGAACGAGATGTTTGAAAATATAATCGTTCTGCTAGGCGGACGTGTTGCCGAAAAGCTGATTTTGGACGATATTTCCACCGGTGCATCGAACGACCTCGAGCGTGCGACAGCTACTGCGAGAAACATGGTCACACGCTACGGTTTCAGCGACAACCTCGGCCCTGTGGTTTACGGACGCGGAGAACATGAGGTTTTTCTTGGCAGAGATTACAGCTCCACCCCAAGCTATTCGGAAAATGTTGCGGCTGAGATCGACAACGAGATCCGCAGCATCGTCGAGGACGCTTACAACGATTGCGAAAAACTGCTTCGCGAGCATATGGATAAGCTTGAGCTGATCGCGCACTACCTCATGAAGCACGAAAAGATCGACGGCAGCAACTTCGAAAAGCTGATGAAGGGCGAGCTTGACCCCTCTGAATTTATGGATTACGATGTTCAGGCCGCTTATGACCAGAAAATGACAGAGCTTATGGGTGACGCTTACAAGCCCGCCGACAAGACCGATGAGAACGAAAATGCGAATAATGACAGCACTGCTGAATAATCCCAAATAAATCAAACAAATTACCGCCGTTCAAAAAAGTTCGGCGGTTTTTTTGCAGAAAAATTTGTCACAGTTTTGCGGTTTTGGCGGATTTATAATTGAGAGGAGTTGAAATGTCCTTATGCAAACGGCTGATTCCGGAATCGCTGAACTTGACATCTCTCAAATTATACAAAAATATCAGAATATGGTTTACGGCATTGCGCTTACCCAGCTTAAACATAGATCAGAGGCAGACGATGTTTTTCAAGACGTTTTTCTGACGTACCACAGGAAAAATCCGGCTTTTGAAAGTGAGGAGCATCGCAAGGCTTGGCTTATCAGAACGGCTGTTGTCATATGTAAAAGGTATAATCTAAGTCCTTGGCATACGCATACCGTATCGTTGGACAACACTGAAGAGGTTGACGAGTTCACCTGCGAAACTGAGGAGCAAAATAGGCTGTTGGACGCTTTGAGAGATTTGAAACCGCGCTACAAAATTCCGATATATTTGTATTATTTTGAGAATATGCCGGCTGAGCTTATTGCTCAAACTTTGGATATTAAGTACGATAATGTAAGAAAAAGGCTGTCGCGCGGCAGACAGCTGTTAAAAGACAGACTGGAGCGTGATTATTTTGAATAATTTAATAAAAAACATTCACGATCAGATGAAGCCGCGCAAGCAGGTCACCGACGATCTGCTGAGGAAGATCGAGGAACAGCAGACAGAAGAGGTACGAACAGGCGGGCTGAGCAAATTATGGGTCGCACTGCCGGCTGCTGCTGCGGTCGCTGCGGTCTGCGTTGGCATTTTTGTGAATCTTGGCGGCAGCAAATTGGAAACAGTTGGCGGCGGCACGGACGATTCTGCTGACAGAAACAGGCAGGCAGATACCGTTTTTTCTCAGATCAATGAGAACATTGGCACGCAGACCACTACTGCGACTTCAAAAGTGAAATCGCCGGACGAAAGCTCGAAGAGCGACAAGAAAGATCGCGATTCCACCGCAAAAACCAGCGTTTTGAGCAACAATGAGGCGGACAGCGAAGCGGTGCAGATCGAACTGACCGACGAGATCACAAGTGTGACTTTCACGATCGACAAGCTTTTTGACGATGGTCTGACGGCGGCAGATTCGCTTATCGAGTTTGATTCGGATTACAAAGCGGAAATTATAGACAATTCTGTAAGTATAGACTATGATGGTCGGACGTATTACAACACGTTCACCACGCAATATTCTTACGGCGACCTGCTCGCAGGCGGCACGGCGTGCATCAATGGTGAGGAAAACATCGCGATGTGGGTGTACGAAGCGGAGAGCGGCTCGGCGGACACGCGGTTGGCGGTTGACCTCGGCGACGGCGAGGGCATCGTTTTTGAGGCGGAGGCGCAAGAACCTGAGCACTATGCGACGGCGGCGCTGACCGCTTGGGACGAGCCGAGGAGCGTAACCCCGCCGACGGTCGAGATAAGTCAGCAGGATAAATCTGATATTTTGAGCCATCTCGGAACGATCGAATTTGGCGGAAAGAGCTACTATTCGAGCGGCGGAAGTGCTGCGGCAGAGAGCGGCGCGCAGGCGATAGGCAGCGGCACGATAACTGTGGACGGCGACATGGTTTACGAGGTCTACGTTTTTGCGGTCGGCGACGACATAGGAATAGATCTCGGCGATCACATTTTGTGTGTTTACCGGTTTGATGAAATAAAAAGAAAAATGTGCAGAACAAGGTAATGGCGCGGGCAGAAATGTCCGCGCTTTATTGTTAAAATGCATAAAATTTGGCGGAAACACTTGCAATTTTACACGAAATATGCTATAATAAAACATGTGAAATTTAAGAAGGCGGGTTACGCGAATGGATATAAAGAAATTTATTGCGGGCAAAACAGATAACACATTTATACAATTTTTCCGATATGTGTTTGTTGGCGGCGGCGCGACGGTCGTGCAATACCTCATTTTGATACTTCTGAAAGAGCTTTGCGGCATGAATGCCAACCTTGCGAACGCCTTCGGATTTGTCGGTGGACTGGTCACAAACTACATAATTTCAACTTACTGGGTTTTTGACAAAAAAGCGATAAAGAACAAAGCGGCTGAATTTACAGCGTTTGCGCTGATCGGCGTGGTCGGACTTGGCATAAACCAGGGGCTGATATGGATATTTGATAAACCTCTTGCAAACAGACAGATCTTTGGCGGATTGATACCGTCTGATAAATATTACCTTGTCGGACAAGTGCTGGCAACGGGTGTGGCGTTCTTTTGGAACTTCTTTGCCAGAAAGTACCTTCTTTATAATAAAGATGCCGACGAAACGGCTGAAAATATTGCAACTGATGAAATGACAAAAATAAAAAATTGAAAGGAAGACTAGATCATGAAAAATGTAGTAATTATTGGCGGCGGCCCTGCGGGTCTTACTGCGGCTTACGAACTGCTTCGCGACGGCGGAAACGAACTGTTTAGGGTCACTGTACTGGAAGAAAGCAGCGTACTTGGCGGAATTTCTCAGACGGTACGCTATAACGGCAACCGTATGGACATCGGCGGACATCGCTTTTTCTCGAAAGACGACGAGATCATGAAGTGGTGGAGCGATCTGATGCCCGTTCAAGGCAAGCCCGCGTTCGACGACAAGCTGCTTGGCAGGGAAAAGCCGCTGGAAAAGGGCGGTCCCGACCCAGAAAAGCAGGACGAGGTAATGCTCGTGCGCGACCGCGTTTCGCGAATCTACTACAATCACTGCTTTTTTGATTATCCAGTGACTATGAACTGGAATACGATTAAAAATATGGGCTTTTTGACGACAATGAAAGCCGGTTTCAGCTACCTCGGTTCGTGTGTCTACAAGCTGCCTGAAACAAATCTGGAGAACTTTTACATCAATCGCTTCGGAAAAGTGCTCTATTCGATGTTCTTTGAGGGTTACACCGAGAAGCTTTGGGGCAGACACCCGCGCGAGATCTCGGCGGATTGGGGCGCTCAGCGCGTAAAGGGGCTTTCGATAACTGCCATAATCAAGGATATGTTCTCAAAACTGGTTGGTAAGAAAAATAACGCCAATGCTGAGACCTCGCTGATCGAGCAGTACTGGTATCCGAAGTACGGCCCGGGTCAGCTCTGGGAGCTGGTCGGCAAAAAGGCGCAGGAAATGGGCGGCGAGATACTCTTCGAGCACTCGGTCAGCCGCATAAACACCGAAAAAGGCAGCATTCGCTCGGTAGTTTGCAGCACGCCGCAGGGCGAAAAGACCATTGAGGGCGATATTTTCATCTCCTCGATGCCGATCAAAGACCTCATCGGCGGTATGCACGGCGTAAATGCTGAGAAAAATGCCAAAATACAGAAGATTGCAGCAGGGTTGCCGTACCGCGATTTCGTCACCGTTGGTCTGCTTGTCAACAAACTTGAGCTTAAAAACAAGACGAACAAGCGCACGCTCGGCAACATTGTTCCCGATTGCTGGATATATGTGCAGGATAAGGGCGTAAAACTTGGCAGAATACAGATATTTAACAACTGGTCGCCATATATGGTGAAGAACCCCGCCGAAACTGTTTGGATAGGACTGGAATATTTTTGCGCCGAGGGCGACGATTTTTGGAACATGAGCGACGCCGAGTGCATCGAATTTGCGAAAAAAGAACTAATCAAGATGGGCGTTATCAAGAAGGGTGCAGTGCTTGACGCGCATCGCGAACGCGTTAAAAAGGCATATCCCGCATATTTTGACACTTATAAGCACTTTGACAAAGTCGTTGACTACCTTAATGGCTTTGAAAATCTTTTCTGCGTTGGAAGAAATGGTCAGCATCGTTATAACAATATGGATCACTCAATGTTGACATCTATCAATGCTGCAAAAGTAATCAAGTCAGGCTCTGCTGATAAATCTAATATTTGGAATGTAAACACCGAGAAGGAGTACCATGAGTCGAAGTGAGCGCTGGGGCATTTCCGCTGCGAAAACCGACGCCTTTATAAAAGGTATCGCCGCGCACCCCTACGTCTGCGCGTTGCTGGTCTGCCTGCTGCTGAACCCGTTTTACCTCGGCGCGGCTGAAAATGTGCCGCCGAACGCGCTGTACATGGAGAGCTTCGGTGTGCTGCTGACTGTGCTGATCGGCATTTATATAATGTACAAACGCGGCAAAATTGGCAAAATACAGGCGTGCGTTTTCGGCTTGTCGGCGGCTTTTCTCGATTACGTCGGCGCGAAAAGGTTTTCACAGGCGACCGACAAGGGGCTTTGGATGCTCGTCGGCGGGATAGCGGTAGTTAGCGTGTTGTATGCGTGTGCAAATACCGATAAATTTCAAACGCAGCTCAACGCTCTGTTCATTTTCGCCATTGGCTTTTTGGTAAAGTTTCACTATGTTTTCAACACGTCCGTCTACACGCGGTAGAACGATGTCCACGTTTTCGGCGGCGACAGCGGCCACGCGGCGTACATGGAGTACCTCATCGCTCACCGCGCCCTGCCGAATTTCGACGTGCGCGAGGTCTGGCAGTTTTGCCACCCGCCGCTGCACCACATCATCTGCGCGTTTTGGATCGACATAAACGAAAATGTCCTCGGCGTCGGTCACAACCCTGCGCGCGAATCGCTGCAAACGCTCACGCTTTTCTACGCAATGTGCATCATGATAACGGCGTACAAACTGCTTCGCCGCTTTAAACTGCGAAATATGGCGCTGTACGTTCCGCTGCTGATGATCTCGTTTCACCCCGCGTTCATTCTGATGTCGGGCGCGATCAACAACGACGTTCTCTCCGCAGCGTTCATGATGGGCGCGGTGCTCTGTACACTTAACTGGTACGATAACCAAACATATGCAAATATTCTCAAAATAGCTCTCTGCGTCGGACTCGGCATGATGACGAAGCTTTCCGCCGCGATTGTCGCACCGGCCATTGCACTCGTATTTCTGGCAGTGTTTATCAAGAAAATACGCACCGACTGGCTTCACCTTATCGGACAATTCGCCGCTTTCGGCGTTGTCTGCGTTCCGCTGGGACTTTGGTTTGAGATACGCAATTACATTAAGTGGAAAGTGCCGATAACATATGTGCAGGAAATGCCAAATACGGTAATGCAGTACATTGGCGACCGCTCATTCAAAGACCGCTTGACCGACTTCTCGGGCGAGCAGTTCAAGAGCGTTTTTGAGCAATGGCTTTGCTATGACGACAAGGGTGAGCTGACGGGCTACAACGAGTACAACCCGATCATAGCGCTCTTCAAAAACTCGCTGTTCAGCGAAAGCGTCAATGAAACGACCTTCGAGAACACGCCGTATATGCTCACGGCAGCGCGCGTATTTTTCTGGCTAGGCATTGCGTTGGCGGCAGTTTTCCTGCTGCTGATGGTTGTCATGCTCGTCAAAAAGTGCGAGATGAGACCGGTCGAAAAAACGCTTTTCGGCTTTTTCTACATCTCGATGATATTCAATTATTTCAAGATGTGCTATGATTACCCATTCACCTGCACGATGAATTTCCGCTACATAACGCCAACTGTGATAATAACATCCATTTTCTGCGGACTTTTCATGAATATCCGCAAGAATAACGAGCACCCTTGCGCGGTCAAGGCGGTATCCGCCGTGCTGACGCTGCTGGTCGGCGCGTTCTGCGTGCTTAGTGTAATTACATACATTGCCATTTGCGCGCCCGTTATAACCGAATAAACCTGAGCAGCGCTTTGACGTTCACCGCCGAAACGCTGCTTTTATTTTACCGTATTCACAATTATTTTGCAAAGAAAACCCTACAAACTGCTTGACAGATCCACCGAATTAGTGTATATTTAATGAAAAAATATACGTTTGCATCAGCAAATACGCATGACAATCACAAACAAAACTGTAATCGAAAGGAAGTACAATTATGCCAAAATGGCTCAATAATGCTGTATTTTATGAGATATACCCGCAGAGTTTTAAAGACTCCAACGCCGACGGCATCGGCGATTTTGAGGGCATCATCGAAAAGCTCGACTACATAAGATTCATAGGCTGCAACGCGGTCTGGATCAACCCCTGCTTCGAGTCGCCCTTTATGGACGCGGGCTACGACGTCGCCGACTACATGAAAGCCGCGCCGCGCTACGGCACGAACGAGCAGCTTTTTGAGCTGTTCAAACAGGCGCACGCCCGCGGAATGCACGTCCTGCTCGACCTAGTGCCCGGCCACACCTCCATCGACCACGAGTGGTTTAAACGCAGCTGTGAGCCGACGAAAAACGAGTTTTCTGACCGCTACATCTGGACGAACACCATTTGGGAAGCGCCCGAGGGATTGGGCAGTATCCGCGGCTGCTGCGACCGCGACGGCAGCTGCGCCGTCAATTTCTTCACCCACCAGCCCGCGCTCAACTACGGTTACGCCAACCGCACGCGCGGCTGGCAGCAGGCCCCCGAAGACCCAGCGCCGATGGCGACTCGCGAGGCGATGAAGGACGTAATGCGCTTTTGGCTCTCGAACGGCTGCGACGGTTTCCGCGTTGACATGGCGGGCTCGCTCGTGAAAAATGACCCCGACGGCGCTGCGACTGTAAAGCTTTGGCAGGATTTCCGCGCGTTCCTCGACGCTGAATACCCCGAAGCCGCGATGATCTCCGAGTGGGGCGAGCCTGACAAATCGCTGCTTGGCGGCTTTCATATGGACTTTCTCCTGCACTTCGGCCCTTCGCACTACAACGATCTTTTTCGCTGCGACGAACCATACTTCTCGCGCAGAGGCAAAGGCTCGGCGGACGAATTTGTAAAAAAATACATTGAGAACTATAAAAAGACAGACGGCAAGGGGCTGATCTGCATACCCTCGGGCAACCACGATATGGACAGAATGCGCCGTTTCCTCGACCCGCACGAGATGAAAGTCTCGTTTGCTTTTCTCCTTTCAATGCCTGGAGCGCCATTTATTTACTACGGCGACGAGATCGGCATGAGGTACGTCGAGGGGCTGACCTCGAAAGAGGGCGGATTCGGCAGGACGGGTTCGCGCACGCCTATGCAGTGGAGTGCGGCGGCGAATGCGGGCTTTTCAGACGGCGCGGCGGAAAGCCTTTATCTGCCCATCGACCCCGCCGAAGACCGCCCGACCGCTGAGGGCGAGCTGGCGGACGAAAACTCGCTGCTGAGCGAGGTGCGAAGGCTCATCAAGCTGCGCGGCGAGCACAAGGCGCTGCAAAGCAACGGCGCGATAGAGTTTGTGTCCTCGGGCTACCCGATGGTCTACAAGCGCACCGCCGAGGGCGAGCAGATAATGGTCATCATCAACCCCGCGGCGAAAAGTTTCGCACTGCCGCTCAAGATCAGCGGTGAAACGCTCTATTCCGTCGGCGGCGCGCCCGAGATCCGCACGGGAAATATAGTCGTAGCGCCCGAATCTGCCGCATTTATTTTGTTAAAGTAAAGTTCATATAACGTTTACAATAAAATTTGCAAAAACCCTTGACAAAACGTGAATCTTCGTGTATAATATATAACTGTGAGTTACCGATAACTTAAACAAGTTAAAACGAAAGATTCACTTGCTGATATGGCTCAGTCGGTAGAGCACATCCTTGGTAAGGATGAGGTCCCCGGTTCAAATCCGGGTATCAGCTCTTAAAAGAACGCGATGGTTTTTTGCCATCGCTTTTTTTGTATATACGAGAGATTTTCGGAAATGATATTTTAAAGCAGCGCCGCGCGACTATTGCGTGCGAATTGCCTAAAAAAGGAGGATATAAAAATGGACGAAATAGAGCTTTTTGCCGATAATTTCCACGAAGAGGTCATAGACAGCGAGCTGCCCGTACTGGTAGATTTCTGGGCGCCTTGGTGCGGGCCTTGCCGCGCGGCAGCACCCGCCGTCGCCGAGCTTGCCGAAGAGTTAGCGGGCAGGGCGAAGGTATGCAAGGTAAACGTTGACGAAGCCCCCGAGCTCGCGAGCGAATTTGAGGTCATGAATATCCCGACTTTCATGGTTTTCAAAGACGGCGAATGTGTCGGCAGGGAAGTCGGCTTCCGCGGAAAGAACTCGCTGACCGCGCTTCTTGGACTTTAAATTGTAAATAACTGTATAGATTTCCGCAGGGAAGCGAATTTTCTGCGGAAATCTTTATTTTTTCAAAAAAATTTGAAAAAAGGGGTTGACAAGCGCGATATTGTGTGATATAATATATATCGTCCGATGGACAGCAATATGGAGAAGTCGCCTAGCCCGGTTTATGGCGCACGACTGGAACTCGTGTATGGGTTAATAGCTCATCGAGGGTTCGAATCCCTCCTTCTCCGCCAACCCTAAAAAACCCACTGTAAATGCAGTGGGTTTTATTTTTGTACACGATTTTTACACGATTTACTCTATGTTGTCGAGCACCCTCACGGCACGCTCTTCTTCTCGCGGATAAAGGTGCGAATAGGTGTTCCACGTCATTGAGATGTTCGAGTGCCCCAGCCGCCGCGCGATCTCTTGTATGTTTATCCCCTCGTTCGCCAGCAGCGAAGCGTGGCTGTGCCGAAAGTCGTGTATGCGTATTCTCTTCACACCTGCCAGCTCGGCGTAATGCTTGTTTTTCTTCTCGATGGACGTGTCACGTATCGGGCGCTCGCCGCCGCAGATGTACGCCGCTTCCGTGAAGCACTCCAGCGAGCTTTCAGACCGCCTGCGGTGCTCTTCGAGTATAGTTTGCAGCCTGCTCGGTATCTGTATAGTGCGTATCGAGGATTTGTTCTTGGGCGGCGTGAACCTGTCGCCGCCGCTGAGCTTCTGCGCTACGCTCTTCGTTATGCTTAAATAGCCGCCTTTTATGTCAGACCATTGCAGCGCGTTTATCTCGCCTTTTCTCATGCCCATGTAAAATGCAATGTTGAAAAATACATAATAGTTCCACTCGAACACCGAGCCTTCCGCTTCCGCCTGCTCCGCACACTTGCGCGCCGCCGCGATGAACCGCTTGAACTCTTCGGGCGTGTAGAAAAGCATTTCCTTTTCCGGCTCAAGCGGCGCTTTGAAGTTGCCCGCTATCGTTACAGGGTTCTTTGGTATGTATTCCATTTTGACGGCGTAGTTTATCATCGCACGAAATTCACCGTAGATATTCTTGCGGGTCGTGAACGAAAGCCCCTGCGCCGAGATCTCCTGCTTCCAGTTCTGCACCATCGGTACGGAAAGGCTGTCGAGTTTCGTGCTTTCAAATTTCGGCAGCACGTTCTTTTTCAGTATTCTGGTCGTTTTGTCGAGCGATGTTTCGCGGACCTCGCTGCGCTTTGCGGCGAGGTATTCGTCAAACAGTTGCTTTACCGTCATTTTCGGTGCAAGTTCGCGGCTGTTTACCTGCGCAGTCAACTGCATTTCCAGCGCCTTAGCCGCGTCAGAGCCGTAAGCCACGCGTGTGATCTGTCGGGGCTTACCGAGCGCGTCGGTGTAGTTCACGCGCACGCGGTACTTTTGCAGACCGTCCTTCCTAATGTTCTTGCCTTTTTCGTCAGTCATTTTGTAGATCGGCATGATTTTTCCTCCTATTCCTTGACACTTCGTGCGAAGTGTGCTATAATAAAAGGGCAGAAAAAGCCCTTTGTGGTTACTGGGTTTTGTGCAATTTCGAGCAGATATTGGTAGTATCTGCTCTGCTCGCCTCTGAGTGTTGGTAGCGCTCGGGGGCGAGTTTTTTTATGTCTTGTTTTTGATGTCGAGCTGCGGCAGATCTTCGGCAGTTATGCGTATCTCTCTGCCCGTTTCTGTCTGAGGGCCTATCAGCCCCAGCGATTCTATCTCGCTGAGAATGCTCTCGGCATGGGGATAGCCCAGCCTGAGCCTGCGTTGGATAAAGTCCGTATCCGCGTTCTGATTTGTCGCGATGATCTCGATGGCTTCTCGCGTCAGCGGGTCGGATATTGTCATGGGCGGAAAGCTCGGGCGCTTTTCTTTGCGCGTTTTCTTTTCCTTTACGTTCTTAGGCTTGTCTTTGGCAGTCTTTCGGAGCATTTTGCTGAGGGCGTTTCTGTCCCAGAGCTTTACGCCGTTTATCCTCGCAAGCTCTTTCGCAGGCTCGGTGAAATACTGATTTGTCATTACCGCGCCGATGTCGCAATTGTAGTACGCAAGCCCCGCCTTGACTTCCTGTATCGGCTTGTTATCCAATTTGTGGCTGTAACGCTTGCACTGCACGGCGTACTTTTTGCCGTTCTTGTAAGCGATGATGTCTACTCCGTAGTCGCCCGAACCCTGCGTAACTTTGACATTTTTAAAACCGTTCATCTTCAAAATGTCGGCGCAGGCGTATTCAAAGCGGTGACCTTCCATTCCGTCGAGCTGTTTCAGCGTGTACTTCCTGCGGATAAAACCGAATATCCTCAGCAGCACGAGCACGCATACAGCGGCGCAGACGAACTTTACCGCAAGCTTCTGACCAGAAGACAGATAGGTCTTTCCGAGGTCGTATATCAAGGCGATAATGCAGGCGAGCAGGGTATATCCGAAGAGCCGCCAAAGTAAGCTGAAGCTGGGTGAGCCTTGCTTTTTCTTCATAGCAAAATTACCTCATCACACTTCGCTTGGCAAAACAGCCGTGCCGATAACTCTTCCTATGCAGACTATTTCACCGTTTTGAGGCAAGATGTCGGGATAATCGGGGTTGTGCGAAATAAGGCGGTCTTTACCTCTTTCCTTTATGTAACCGGCACCGTTCTGACGGAACAATCCTATCTCGCCTACGGCTATATCAGTATCGGTAGCTATATAAACGATACTGCCGTCGCTGATAGTAGGCTCCATGCTGTGACCGTCAACTTCAACTGCAAAGTCGGCTTCATGTGCTTCGGGGGTATCTACTACCTCTATCTCTTTCCATGCGTCAGAATTGCTCAGATCATATCCGCTGCCGGCCGAAGCTTTATTTATATTAAAGCGCTTGAATGTTATTATCGCAGGTCTGCTCTTTTCTGATTCAGTGCAGCGCTCGTACTCTATATTCAGTATACTGTCAACAGCTTTTTTACCATGTTCATCAAGGGCATGGTATTTTTTATTGCTCTTTTCATTGAAGCCACAAAGCTCAGCGAGCGAAACGGGGGCGCTTTCATAGTTGCTATCGAGCCGCGTGATGGTATTGCAGCTTTCGTCCGTGAGGACGGCGTAAGTATTTCCTTTGTATGATTCAACGAGCATATAAAACGTGTGACCGCTTTCGCAGAAAAATTCAAGGGCTATACCGTCGCTTTTCCCAGTGTTGAATTTTACATTTTTGGTGCCTATAAAGTGTGTGCAGTCGTAATCGCAAATAGGGCATTTCAGCATATAATCATCGTCTTCATGAGGAGAAAAATCAAATGATATGCTGTCGCGTACTATATAATCAACGGAAACGCCTAAAAACTGAGCTATCTCGGGCAAATACTTATTGTACGATTGACTTTTACCGTTTTTCCACTGAGAAAAAGTGCTCTTATCTATGGCTAAATAGTCTGTTAGATCTTTCTGCGTAAAACCTTTATCTTCTAGCAAACGGATTATTTTGTTAATAGCTGACATATTCTCAACCTCTTTTTTGTGCAAAACTACAAAGTTGATAAAACCTCACCTAAAACTATTGACAGTTGATGAAATATCAGCTATAATAAACTTAGCGGTTGAGATTGTATCAATCAAAATGTGAACATCAAGTGGCGTTGGAACTATCTTGATGTATCAATCAAGTTTAAATAATATAAACTTTTCTGATAACATAGTAACACGTTTTATCAACTTTGTCAACCGTCTTTTCAAATTATTTGAATTTTTGTAGGAGGTGATGAAAAATGTTCGATAAATTTAGGCAGAATGCCAAAACGATTGCGAAACAGAAGAGCCTGACGTACAGAAAAATATCTGCTGCTGCCGGTGTTGAGGAATCAACGATCAAGTCTTTCATGTGTGGAGCAACGAACAGCAGGCGAATTGCTGAAAAGATAGCCGATGTTCTCGGTTTGAAGATCGTGTACTGCAACGGCGAATATGAGATCGCCGAGGAAAACGAAAAGGAGGTAAACCCATGAAAACGAAAGTTAAAGTTAGAATAGCAGTGAAGAAAAACGGTCATTGCTTTTACAGTCAGCCGCTCACTATTTCCGAAGCGTGCGAAGCGGCGAGAGCTGCACTTGAACTCATCTATGACAACGAAGAGGTCATTCGCTCCGAGCTTGATGATCTCATCGTGTCGATAGTGAACGTAGGCACGGGAAAGCTTCTTTCCCACGGAAATGCGTTCTATGTTGTTGAACGTGCACCCGAATCTGAGGAGGTAAACTCATGAAGAAATACAACTGTAACAACACGCTGGAATATGCACACGAATTTCATCGTATGTGCAAAACATTTCGTAGTTCTCGCGGGCAGAAGATCTGCGAGGGTTGTCCGCTTGCTAAGAAGCCATGCGATATATGTCACATCAGCTCCGAGCACATCAGACGTGTGCAGGAGTGGTCGGACAATCACCCCGAAACCGTGCTGACCGGAAAGGAGGTCGAGATCTTTAAGGCGCTGAACCTGCTCGGGTTCAGATACATAGCAAAGGACAGCGACGGCGCGGTATACGCGTTCACCGAACGCCCCGGAAAAGGTCCTGAGGCTTGGGGCGGGAATGGCGAATACTTCAGCGTCAAGGTTCTTAGGTCGGAAGTTTCCGCCGCAGTTTCCCCGTTAGTCGAGTGGAACGACACAGAGCCGCTCTGCATAGCCGAGGCACTGGAGCAGGCGGAGGAGGTGAAACCATGAAAAA
>OLSL01000318.1_pt1 | contig 52904 bp, 47 predicted proteins | sample 1672511 | NCBI WGS metagenome assembly OLSL01 (sample SAMEA3136694, study PRJEB25190) | human gut metagenome | biome: human gut; feature: human-associated habitat; material: faeces | place: Austria | collected 2013
CTCTAATTATTAATAAAACCCGAGAAAAGCAGTGACGCATGAGCGAATCTGCAAAGTGCAGATTCGCGAACAGGGAAACGGGTCACTTCGTACCTCGCAGGTTTTGCCGATCTGCAGATAAGCGGGTAATTACAAGTGCCCCTTGGGCGTGCTGCTTGCCTAGCCGGTGCTTTATAATTGAACGAAGAAATGAGTCCACACCTGCGCAGTACGAAGGATGGAAGATGGATCTTACTCCTGGAGCGAAAGCCTACGGCTTCACGGTTGAAACACACGAGAATCTGCCCGAGATCGACGGCACCGCAACCCTCATGCGCCACGAAAGCGGCGCGCGCCTGCTCTATCTGGCAAACGATGATAACGACAAAGCCTTCTCCATTGGCTTCAAGACCCCACCGGTGAACGACACGGGCGTCTTCCACATCTTGGAGCATTCGGTGTTGTGTGGTTCGGACAAGTTTCCAGTGAAGGAACCGTTCGTGAATCTGCTCAAGAGCTCGATGCAAACATTCTTGAACGCCATGACCTTCGCAGACAAGACGGTCTATCCCGTTTCGAGCACGAACGAGAAAGACCTGATGAACCTTATGGACGTCTATCTCGATGCGGTGCTGCATCCTGCCATCTACAAGCGCAAAGAGATTTTCGAACAGGAGGGTTGGCACTACGAGCTCGAGAACACAGACGCGCCGCTCACGTATAACGGTGTGGTGTTCAACGAGATGAAGGGCGTTATGTCCGACCCTGACAACGTGCTCTTCGACGCGCTCCAAGCGGCGCTCTTTCCCGATACCGCCTATCGTTTCGAGTCGGGTGGCCTGCCGAGCGCGATCCCGAATCTCACCTACGAAGACTTCCTCGACAATCACGCGCGTCACTATCAGCTGAACAACAGCTACATCACGCTCTATGGCAACCTCGACATCGACAAGATGCTCGGTTTCTTGGACGCGAACTACCTCTCTGCGAACAAAGCGCCACAACCTGCAGGCGCGCCGAACCCGCTTGTGATCCAAGACCCTGTTGAAGCACTCGATGTGGTAGTGGAGATGAATACTTCGCCCGAAAACGCATGCGCAGCTCTCGGCTATGTGGTCGGTACGGCGGCAGATAATGAACGCATCATCGCCGTCGATATCCTTATGGATGCCCTTATGGGGTCGAACGAGGCGCCGCTGAAGAAGGCGCTGCTCGAGGCAGGGTTCGCGGGTGATGTGTTCGACTACATGAACAAATCGATCCTGCAGCCCTTCGTTCTGATCGAAGCGAAAGGCATCGAGGCTCAAAAAGCGCACGTATTCAAGGAATGCCTCGAGCGCGAAGTGCGCAAGCTCGTGGAGGGCGGCATCGACAAGCAGCTGATCGAAGGAGCGATCGCGCATGCGGAATTCGTGATGCGTGAAGGCGATTTCGGCACATCAACGGGCGTGATCCTGGCGGTGAATGCGCTTTCCGCCTGGCTCTATGATGATGCCCAGGCCATAGACCCGCTGCGCTACGAAACCACGTTCGCCACGCTGCGCGAGAAGCTCGAGACCGATTACTTCGAGAAGCTGCTCGCAGAAGTGCTGCTCGAGAACGACCATCGCGCCTTCGTTGAAGTGGTACCCACCGCCAAAGAGTCGAGCGAGGAGGCGGAGCGCCTTGCCGCCATCAAGCAGACGCTCGACACCGCACAGCTCGAGGCTATCATGGCCGAGGCCGAAGAACTGCACCGCATTCAGATGGAGCCCGACAGCCCCGAAGCGCTCTCCACGCTTCCGCTGCTCGAACTCTCCGACATCGCGCAAACGCCTGCGGAGCCAGAGTGGCACTTCGAGGCAGCCACGCCGTTGCCCAGCATCATCCATGAAGTGCCCACGCATGGCATCGACTATCTGTCCTACTATTTCTCGCTCGATCACATTACGTATGACGAACTGCCCTACGTCACGCTGCTCGCGAACTTGCTCGGCAAGCTCGATACCGAACACTACACTGCTTCCGAGATCGATACGCTCTCGCAGCTCTACCTGGGACGTTTGCGTTTTTCCGCCACCACCTACGAGAACGAGACGCTCGCTCAAGGCATCGCGCCGAAATTCATCGTTTCCGCAAGCGTGCTGTCGAAGAATCTCGACCATGCCATCATGTTGCCGAAAGAGATCTGGGCGCACACGCGCTTCAACGATCCCGAGCGCATCAAGACCATCTTGTTGCAGCAGCGCATTTCTATGGAGCAGAATTTCCAGGCCATGGGTCATACGAGCGCGCTGGCGCGTGTTGCCGCTGGTCTTACGCCCGCTGGCAAGCTGCTCGATCAGCTCGCTGGCATCGATTTCTATCAGTTCCTGTGCGATCTGCTCGCGCACTTCGACGAACGTGCGGAGGGCCTCATCAAGAAGCTCGAAGTGGTGGCGAAGCGCGTGTTCACTGACGATGTGGTCCTGAGCTTCACCGGTGCGCAAGAAGACCTGGTGCGCGTGTGGGAAGCGGGTGGGACCTTCGATCTTGAAGAGGGATTTGCCGGCTGCGAACGAACGCTCGTTGTCCCTGAGCCGGTGCCGCAAAACGAAGCCTTCATCGTGCCGAGCGATGTTTGCTATGTGGGCGCAGGCGCGAATCGCGCGGCGATCGAGGCGATTCCCTTCGACGGAACGACCAACATCGTCACGCGCGTGCTCTCGTACGACTACCTTTGGAACGAGGTGCGCGTGAAGGGCGGTGCGTATGGTGCGGGCTTCAAGGCAACGCGTACGGGCACGGTCATGTTCTATTCGTTCCGCGATCCGAATCTCGATCACACAGTGGAGGTCTATAACGGCTCGGGTGCGTGGCTCGCCGATTTCGATCCCAGCGAAGCGGAGCTGCGCGGTTATATCATCAGTGCGGTTGCGGGCTACGATGCTCCGCTCAAGCCGCGTGCTCTGGCGCAGCGCCAGGATAACCACTATTTCGCCAGCTTACCAGCGGATTATCGCGCGCGCTTGCGTGCCGAGATGCTCTCGACCACCATCGAAGATCTTCGTGCGCGCGGTACGGCGCTCGAACGCTTGAAGGAGCATGAGGTCGTTTGCATCTTCGGTGGCAAGGAACAGATCGAGGCATCTGATCTTGATTTGAAGATCACAACGCTATACTAGAGAAACCTCTTCACAGCCGCGCGCTATCGAGCGCAGCTCGCTTGGGAAAGAGCGGCGGCGTTCTCGCGATGCAGGGTGAAGAAACAGCTTGTTGACGAAAGCCTGCAAGCCGCATTTCTGCTATAAGCTTGTGAGCAGATGATAAGGAGATTGAAATGAACACTCTTGCGCAAAATCAAAAGGTCGTCAAAGGCCTGAGCATTGCCGCGATCGTGATTTCGGCGCTGGCGATCATCTTTAGCCTGGTGATGGTCTTCACGGCTTCGGCCACGCTCGCTTATGTGAGCGAGACTATTGAAGAGTACTCGAGCTTGAGTAGCTATTATTCTAGTTACTACTATGGCTATGTTGATCCCGACGAACTTGCTGCGATGTCGTTTGCTGCGACCGCCATGGTCGCGCTCGCGGTCTTCGCGGTCATTTCTGGTGGCTTCCAGCTCTTCGTGTCGATCTTTATCTTCCTGAAGCATAAGGACACGACGAAGCTCAAGACGCTCTTCGTGCTTGCGATCATCGCAGCTGTTGCAAGCTTGGTCGTGGGCGGCATCGTGAATATCGTGCTCTTCGTGCTCATGGCGGTGTTCATCTATAAGATGCGCAAGGCCATCGCGCCTGCTCCTGCGGCGATGAACGTAGCTGCTGCGCCTGCTCAAACTCCAGTGGCAGCGGCGGCTCCTGCAGCTGCAGCAGCCGCGCCAGTAGCGGCGACCCCTGCACCCGCAGCTCCCGCGCCGGCTCCAGCACCAGCTCCTACGCCAGTAGCGGCGACCCCTGCTCCTGCAACCGCTACGCCCATTCCGCCAGCACCTCCCGCTCCTGGTGCAGCACCCACTCCTGCTCCTGCACCTGCACCCGCCGAAGCGGTTGCGCCGAGTGTTCCTGCTGAAACGATGCAGGCGGTCGAGGCAGAGCTCGACGCTGAGCTGACCGAAGCTATCGCTGAAGAGACCGCTGAGGTTGCAGCTGCTGAAGCACTGGGTAGTGCAGCAGCGGATCGCGCTGTCGATCAAGCAGTCAACGGCGCAAAAGCAGGCGAAGTCGACGTGGTTGAAGAGGTTGTCGCCACCGAAGCGATCAACGAGGTCACCAACGACAAGAAGAGCGAATAGCCCTATAAGCTACAGAAGCTTGCAAGGCCAGCGGAATCCCGCTGGCCTTTCTTTTCTCTGACCGCCCCTCAGGCGTAAGCCCCTTGTGGCAACGAGCAAGGAAAGCGGGTGGGCTTCGTTCACCGTTTTCCGTTTACAAAGCGAAAGAATCGATCGTAGGTAAAACGCTCTATACTAGTAGCGACAAAAACCGCAAGAGGGAAGGCGAACATGATGAAAACGCGCATCGGCATTCTGGGATACGGAAACTTGGGCAAAGGTGTTGAGCTGGCTGCTCGTCAAAATGACGACATCGAGCTGGTCGCCATCTTCTCGCGTCGCGACCCAAGCACCATCACTCCGCTCACTGCTGGTGGACCGGTCTTCTCGGTTGACGATATCGAAGCCCATACGAACGATATCGACGTGCTCGTGCTGGGTGGTGGTTCCGCAACTGATCTGCCCGAACAGACGCCGAAATACGCCAAGCTCTTCAACGTGGTCGATTCGTTCGACACGCACGCGAACATCCCGCAGCACTTCGCAGCAGTTGATGCGGCTGCGAAGGAGGCGGGTAAGATCGGTATCATCTCGGTAGGCTGGGACCCAGGCATGTTCTCGGTCGCACGCCTCTATGCGAATTGCATTCTGCCCGAAGGCGCGGATTACACGTTCTGGGGTCGTGGCGTTTCCCAGGGTCATTCGGATGCGATCCGTCGCGTGCCGGGTGTGCTCGATGCGCGCCAGTATACGGTCCCGGTCCAAAGCGCACTCGACGCGGTGCGCAGCGGCGCGAACCCTGAGCTCACCACGCGCGAAAAGCACACGCGCGAATGCTTCGTAGTTGCTGAAGAAGGCGCCGACCTGGCTGCTATTGAAAAGGCCATCGTTGAGATGCCGAACTACTTCGCCGATTACGACACCACGGTCACCTTCATCACGCAAGAAGAGCTCGATCGCGATCATAAGGGCATTCCGCATGGCGGCTCGGTCATCCGTACGGGCGCAACGGGTGCGAACAAAGAGAACAAGCACGTGATCGAATTCTCCCTCACGCTCGATTCCAACCCTGAATTCACGGGTAGCGTGCTCGTGGCCTGCGCACGCGCAGCGCATCGCATGAGCGAAGAGGGCATGACCGGCTGCAAGACCATCTTCGACATCCCGCCAGCATATCTGAGTGCTCGCTCAGGTGAAGAGCTGCGCGCACACATGCTCTAGTCTTTCCCAAAAGCAGCCAGGGCGCGCTCGATGCGCCCGCTGAGGGCAGCTAAGGTTCACCGATGATCTTTCTCGAAAAGATAAAGCTCTACATTCCCGGCATTCTCGTTTGCGCTGCTATCGCGCTTGGCTGCACCTTCCTTGGTCAGGCGTTTCCGCTGATCGGCGGCCCGGTCTTCGGCATCTTGGCAGGCATGGCTATCGCGCTCGTGTGGAAGCGTCGCGATCGCACGAGCCAAGGCATCACGTTCACCTCGAAGAAGATCCTGCAGTATGCGGTCATCCTGCTGGGGTTCGGCTTGAACTTGGCAGAAGTGGTGCGCGTGGGCGCGCAATCGCTGCCGGTGATCATCTCCACCATCGCCACAGCGCTCATCGTGGCATTCGTGCTCTGCAAAGCGCTCCACATTCCTGAACGCATCGCAACGCTGGTGGGCGTAGGCTCTTCCATCTGCGGCGGCTCGGCCATTGCGGCAACGGCGCCGGTCATCAAGGCGCGCGATGAAGAGGTCGCGCAGGCCATCTCGGTCATCTTCCTGTTCAACGTGATTGCTGCGCTCGTGTTCCCCACGCTCGGCAGCGTGCTGGGACTCTCCAACGAAGGCTTCGCGCTCTTCGCGGGCACCGCAGTGAACGACACCTCTTCGGTCACCGCTGCGGCGGCGGCTTGGGATGGCATGCATCCGGGCGCGAACACGCTCGACCAGGCAACCATCGTGAAGCTCACGCGAACGCTCGCCATCATTCCGATCACCTTCGTGCTCGCGTTGTGGGGTGCGCACAAGGTGAAGAAGGCGCACAAGCAAAAGCGCGCCGAGCTGGCAGCTGCTCATGAGGATCGCGCCGCTGAGCTGGAAGGCGAAGTGCATGAGCTCCATAATGAAGGCTTCAGCCTGAAACGCTCGTTTCCGCTGTTCATCCTCTACTTCTTGCTCGCTTCGCTTATCACCACCATCGCGCTTGGTTGCGGCGTATCGACAGAGGCGTTCGCGCCCATAAAGACGCTCTCGAAATTCTTCATCACCATGGCCATGGTCGCGATCGGCCTCAACACCGATCTGGTGAAGCTGGTGAAATCAGGCGGCAAGCCCATCTTCCTTGGTTTCTGCTGCTGCCTTGCTATTGCAGGTGTGAGCCTGGGGATGCAGTACCTGTTGGGCCTCTGGTAGTTGCGCCGCTGGCCTTTGGCGTGCAAGCCTGCGTGCAAACCCGCGAACAAACCCGCGAACACCCTGCGAAGAAGACGTGCTGAGCAAGGCGCCTGAACTCCTTTCATAGCCTCGGGCATATCGGTCGCGTCTTGAATGATATGTTTTACTGTCTTGTCAGCTGTCTTCACATCTGCCATACTTGCTCAAAAGATTGAAGGGGATGGCTACCTTGCCAACTGATACAGAACTTGTCGCGCGCATCGAAGAGCTGAAAGCCGAGCGCGACGCGGTCATTCTGGCACATTTCTACGTTGAAGATGCAGTCCAGGATGTTGCCGATCACACCGGGGATTCCTACAACTTGAGCAAACTCGCTGCCGATCTCGATTGTGCAACCATCGTGTTCGCAGGCGTGCAGTTCATGGGCGAGAGCGCGAAGCTCTTAAGCCCGAACAAGACCGTTATCTTACCGAATCCGCAGGCAGATTGCCCGATGGCCCACATGGTCACGAAGGAGACAGTGGATGCGGCACGCGCTGAATACGACGATCTTGCCGTGGTTTGCTACGTGAACTCCACCGCAGAGATCAAATCGTGGTCGGATGTGTGCGTGACCTCATCGAATGCGCTCAAGATCTGTCAGAACCTGCCGCAGCACAATATCCTGTTCATTCCCGACCAGAATCTTGGTCGCTATATCGCTTCGCTCGTGCCCGAGAAGAATTTCATCTTCAATGATGGCTACTGCCCGATCCATCAGGACATCTCGCCTGATGAGGTGCGTGCGCTCAAGGAAGCGCATCCAAACGCGCTCGTGCTCGCGCATCCTGAATGCAACGCGCAAGTCTGCGAGCTAGCCGATTACCTCGGCTCGACTGCGGGCATCATCGATCGTGTGGTGACCGGCGAAGAGACCGACTACATCATCTGCACCGTGGTGGGTGTTGCGCATGAGATCGCCAAGCGCCTGGGTAGCGAAGCGGACAACAAGCAGCTTCATTTCCCCGCAACCACACCGCGCTGCGAGGATATGTCTTCGATCACGCTCGAGCAGATCGCCGAAGCGCTCGAGAACACCACCGAAGAGGTTGAGGTCGAAGCCGAATTCGTGCCTGCGGCCAAAGAAACGCTCACGCGCATGCTCGAGCTTTCATCGTGATGCAGCCGATTGGCGGCTACGTGCACATGCTCGGCCAGCCGCGCGAATGGCGAGGATAGAACCGCGCGAGCTCACCTAAAACCGCTTGCGTTTTCACTATAAGAGGAACGGACAATGGTAAACGACGAAACATATGATGTGGTCATCGCAGGCTGCGGAGCCGGTGGCCTCTACACGGCGCTCAATCTGCCGAGCGATCTGAGCATCCTGATGATCGCGAAGACCGAAGTGGACGAATGCGATTCGATGCTCGCGCAGGGCGGCATTTGCGTGCTGCACGATGAAGACGACTACCAAGCCTTCTTCGACGATACGCTGCGCGCTGGCCACGGGGAGAACAGGCACGAGAGTGTGGATATCATGATCCGCTCATCCCGTGCGGTGATCAACGACCTGATCGATTACGGCGTCGATTTTGCGCGTACCGAAACGGGCGAGCTTGCCTACACGCGTGAAGCGGCCCATTCGCGTCCGCGCATCTGCTTCCACGAAGACACCACGGGAAAAGAGATCACCACCCGACTGCTTGCGGCAGTGCGCCAAAAGAGCAACGTCGAGATCCGCGCGTACACGACCATGGTCGACATCATTGAACAGAATGGTGTGTGCGCTGGCATTATCGCAGAAGACGTGCAAGGCGATGCGTATCGCATTCGCGCGCGCTTCACGGTCATGGCAACCGGCGGCATCGGCGGCCTCTACGAGCACTCGACGAACTTCCCAAGCCTCACCGGCGATGCGTGTCGCATTGCGCGCGAACATGGTGTTGAGCTGGAGAACATGGATTATGTGCAGATCCATCCGACCAGCCTCTACACGGGGCGCCCGGGGCGCGCGTTTCTGATCTCGGAATCATGTCGCGGCGAAGGAGCGATCCTCCTCGATGCGCAAGGCAAGCGCTTCACCGACGAGCTGCAGCCACGCGATGTGGTCTCAGCTGCTATTCATGCGCAGATGGAGGCTGAAGGCAGCAAGCACGTGTGGCTCTCGTTCGAGAATATCGAGCCCGAGACGATCCATCATCATTTTCCGAGCATCTATCAGAAGTGCCTTGAAGAAGGCTACGACATAACCAAGGAACCGATCCCGGTAGTACCTGCTCAGCATTACTTCATGGGCGGCGTTCACGTGGACAGCGATTCGCAGACCACCATGCAGCATCTCTTCGCCGTGGGCGAGACCAGCTGCAACGGCGTGCATGGGGCCAACCGTTTGGCGAGCAACAGCCTGCTTGAGAGCCTCGTGTTCGCGAAAAGGGCAGCGCAGAAGATCGTGGCGGACCGGAGCGCTAATGTCACGCCGTTCAAGCAGGAGATCCCAGTGTATCGTGAAGCGCAGATACTCGTTGAGCCGCACCTGCAGCGCGAAGCAGAAAGCGTGCGCGATCGCGTGTTCGCCCGCCGTCGTTAGTCTGTTCGAACGAGAAGGAACCCTATGGATCTGGCAGCACTCAATCTTATCGCTGAAAAGCATATCCGTACCGCCCTTGAAGAGGACCTTAATCATGGCGATGTGTCAGCCGCGGCGGTAGTGCCAGTTGGTGCGCAAGCAACGGTCGAGCTTATCGCAAAGCAAGAAGGCGTGATTGCAGGGCTCGACGTGTTCGAGCGCACGTTCCACTTGCTCGATCCTGCGGTGTGTGTGGAGCGGTTCGTAGTTGATGGCTCCCGCGTCGAGGTCGGCCAGCTGCTCGCACGCATTTCGGGCGATGCGTTCGTCCTGCTCGCCGCTGAACGAACCGCACTCAACTACTTGCAGCGCATGAGCGGCATCGCAACCTACACGCGCCAGATCGCTGATCTGCTCGAGGGCAGCAAGACCACGCTCGTGGATACGCGCAAGACCACGCCAGGCATGCGCATCTTCGAGAAGGATGCCGTTCGTTTGGGCGGCGGCGTGAACCATCGCTACAATCTTTCCGAGAGCGTGATGCTCAAGGACAACCATATTGCGGCAGCAGGTGGCATCGAAGCAGCCGTCGAAGCAGCGCGCAAGACGGCATCGTTCACGAGCATGATCGAGGTCGAGACCGAAGATCTTGACATGGTAGCCGAGGCGCTCGAAGCGGGTGCCGACATCATCATGCTCGACAACATGGACCACGACACCATGGCGCGCGCGATCGAGCTCATTGGCGATCGTGCGCTTACGGAATGCTCGGGCAACATCACGCGTGACAACGTGCAGACCTACATTGACCTGGGTGTTGATTTCATCTCGAGCGGTGCGCTGACCCATTCGGCAGGCATCCTCGATCTGAGCATGAAGAACTTGCGGATCGAAGCGTAACGGAGATCGTTGAGCACGAAGAGCGCAGTTCAGAGGGATAGATGGAAGCTACGACTACAAAAGGAGGCGCGTTGACCGGCCAAGAGCGAAGAGCAGAGATCATGAACATCCTGCGTCAGAGCACGATGCCGCTTTCAGGTGCGGCATTGGGCAAGCAACTGGGTGTATCGCGCCAGGTGGTGGTCCAAGATATCGCGCTCTTGCGTCAATCGGGCGAAGAGATCTATGCGACGAACCGTGGCTATGTGGTTGGAGTGGCGAACGCCCGCCCAAAGCGTCTGTTCAAAGTGCATCATACGATCGAGCAAACCGGCGACGAGCTCAATCTGATGGTCGATCATGGGGTCGTGGTGGAGAACGTTATCGTGAACCACCGAACCTATGGCAGGCTCTCAGCTAACCTGGGTTTTCGCAATCGCCGCGACGTGGCGCGCTTCCTCAATGAACTTGCCACGGGAGCCTCCACGCCACTGATGAACATCACCTCGGGCTATCATTTCCACGAGGTGAGCGCCGATTCCGAAGAGGTGCTCGATGAGCTTGAAGCCGCGCTAGGCGAAGCGGGCTTCCTTGCCGAACTGACCGAGTTCGAACAACAGCACTTCTAATTCGTGATCTTCGGCTGGCGATCGATGAAGGAAACTTGCGGCCAGACGAAGCCCGTGTGAATGCGGTCGATCGCGATGTTCGCGCGCTTCTCCTTCTTGTGCTGCGATTCTTCCTGACAAGCATCCACGAAACGCTCGAAGAGCAGATTCATGGAATTGCGCGTGCCCAAGAATTCGGGGTGCCACTGCACGCCGATCGTGAAGGGCTTGTCGGGGTGTTCGATGGCCTCGATCAACCCCTGATCGTCATACGCTGCAGCGCGCAGTTCGGGCGCGAGCTCGAATATCCCCTGATGATGCATGGAATTCACCTGAGTTGAATGCGTCTGCAGGATGCGCGCCAAGCTTCCGCGGGGCTCGAGCGTTACATGGTGTGATGGCTCGGAGAAGGGCAGTGTCTGGAAGTGGTTCGCGAAATGCGTTTGCTGCTTCGTTTGCGTGGCAAGATCGAGATGCAAGCTGCCGCCGTAGAAGACGTTCAGCATCTGCATGCCGCGGCAGATACCCATGATAGGCACGTCGAATTCATCGCTGTAGCACAAGATCAGATGCTCGAGCTCTTCGCGGCCAGGCAGATGATCGGTCACGCTCGGATCATCTTCAGTGTCCCCATAACGCACGGGATCGATATCCTTTCCGCCGGTCAAGAGGAAGCCGTCCATGTGCGGGAAGATGGTCTCGTAGGCGCCGACGTCGTCCGTGACGGGAAGCAAGTAAGGTTTCGCGCCAGCAGAGCGCACCGCGAGCGCATAATGATTGATGCCATCGTCGTAAGGCTCAGGCAATTTGGTGGGAACGATCCCCACTACGGGCTTATGATGCGCGTGCGATTCGGACATGCTACCTCCTTGCATTCGCTATCTTACTAGCAATTGCCGCAGGCGACAAAGTCCAAATAGCTGCGCGCCTCGTTCGCGAACGAATAGATAGTCTCAACAGGCGTTGGTTCGGCGTTGAGCATCTTATAGCAGGGGAAGAACCGCGTGATGTGTAGCGGAATGCTGCGGTCGAGATCCGCGAGCCAACGTGCTGCCTCCACGAGCTGTTCACGGGAATCGTTCAACCCGGGAACGATGAGCATGGTCACTTCAAGGTGCGCGGTGGTGCAACCCGCGAAGGCCTCGATCGTGTGCATAGTGGTAGCAAGATTGCCGCCCAGTTCGCGATAGACTTCCGCGGTGAAGCCCTTCAGATCGATGTTCGCGGCATCGATGAGCGGGAGCAGCTCGGAAAGCGGAGCATCGTTCACCTGGCCGTTCGAGACGAGCACGTTAACAAGCCCTCGTTCGTGAACAGCCTGCGAACAATCGCGCACGAACTCATAGCCGACCAGCGGCTCGTTATACGTGTAGGCAACCCCAACGTTGCCTTGGGAAGCGAAAGTCGCTGCGGTATCGGCGATGGTTTCGGGCTCCATGAACCTCCAGGGCACCTCGGTGCTGCAGGCTTGCGCGATGGAGGCGTTCTGGCAGAACGCGCAGCGCATGTTGCAGCCGTACGAGCCGATCGAAAGGATGCTCGATCCCGGCATGAAACGCGCGAGCGGCTTCTTCTCGATCGGATCGAGCGCGAGCGAGGTGATGCGCCCGTAGTTCTCGTCGATCACTACGCCATCGTGTGCTACGCGCGCACGACAGATGCCGCGCTGCCCTTCAGCAAGCGAACAAGCATGCGGACAGACGGGACACGTGATGCGCTCACTGCTAGCAGACACGTGCCTCACCGCCGGTAGTATGGCGAACCACGCGGAATCGTTCCAGTTCAACGCCCGTTTCGTCCGGTGCTATCCCTGCCTTCTGCCGGGCGATAGCAACTTGCTCTTCCACGGTGTTCACGCCTTCGAGGTTCGGCAGCAGCAGTCCGCGGCGATGTCCCTTGCTCACGATCACGCCGAATTCTTGCGGGTCAAGCTCAGCAGGCGAGCTGATGGGCTCGGGCGGGAACAGCACATCGACCGAATACGAAAGATAGTCGAGCTCGTTCTTCTGCACGGGGTAGAAGCGCGGATCGCCGCTGCAGGCCGAAATGGCGTTCGCGATGATCTCTTGTGCGATCGAATCGCGCGTGGGAGCGATGGTGCCGATGCAGCCGCGCAGATCGCCGTGTTCATGGAGCGACACGAACACGCCAGCACGCGCATCGATAAGCTCGGGTGGCAAGCCTTCGGGCATGAGCAGCGGCCGTTCGGTGGTGACGAAATACTCCACGCTCGCGCGAGCAAGCGCCACGAACGGGTCCACGCCGCTGCCGCCAGTATCAGGCGAAGCATCGGGTTGCGGCACGGGCGAAGAGGGGTCCTCGTCCACAAGATCGGCTTCGACTTCGCCCTCCACGAGCGCGCCTTCATGCGCAGCCTGTGCCTCGGTTGCCTCTTCGATAGCAGCCTCTTCTTCAGCGGCTGCTTCTTCGCTCCCTTCCACCTCGAAGCACGCGATCGCATAGCCAACGCCGAAGGGACCTTCGTAGCTCAAGAGCTCGCTCGAGTAGACGGTATCGGCCAGCGCGCCTGCCATCATCTGGAACGAGCGCAGCCCGCATTCGGCAGCCTCTTCGCAGAAGAGCTCATCGAAGGCGAACAGATCATCGAGCTCTCCCGAACGGAAGATGCTCGTAATGTTCTGGTCGAACTGCGGACCCGCCTCATTGAAGCCGTAGGGGCCATCGTGCGTGAGCTTGTGCGACAGATCCCCGCTCGCGACCAAGACAACGCGACGACCCAGGATGTTCGCGGCCAGTTCGAAACAGCGTCCCATCATCCGATGCTCGCGTGGCGAAAGCCCCGAAAGGCCCACACGCACCACAGTGGTGCGGGGGAGGAAATCGCGCAAGAAATAGAGCGGCACGTAGGTAGCATGATCGAGCGGGCCATCGTATTGATCGCCCATCCCGATCGGGATGTTCGCCTGGTTAGCGAGGCTCGCGATGAGCTCGGCCAGTTCAGGATCGCCCTTGGCGGTGATGGTGCTCTCTTCTGCGGGCACGCCGAACATCTCCATGGTGCCCGAGATGCTCTCGGCATCCGAGATGAAGAAGCCATCGGAAAACGCCGGCGCATGCGGGGAAGTGACGATGATGGTGTCGGGGCGGTGTGCAGCAATGCGTCGCGCAACTTCTTCGTAGCCATCGATGGTGGCTTGGATGGCGGCCTCTTGGCCTTTGCCAACCGCGGGAACGATGAGCGGCGGATGGGGAACAGCGTAGGCGGCGACGATAGACATGAGAGACCTCTTTTCGCTCGTAGGAGGACTGAAGCAAGAGCCGAGTGCTGCGGCGCAGAAGAGGTGCGAATGAGCGGCGTTGTGAATGCGCGAAAGAGACGTGCTCTGCTTGTGTTCGTACTGTTTATTGTAGCGTCGCGTACGCCCGCGCGGGTCGTGATAGCTTGACGGTTAGGCAACAGCTTATGCGCTTGCTATAATGTCACGGACAGTTCGAAACCCTCCTGTCGTTAAACAAAACTAGGAGCAACTATGTATGGTTTGAAAACCGAAAGCAGCTTCGATGCTGCTCATTTTCTTACGGATTACCACGGCAAATGCGAGAACCTGCACGGTCACCGCTGGCGCGTGGTGGCCTATCTTGAGCAAGAGGATCTCCAGAGCGAAGGCACCATGAAGGATATGGTGCTCGATTTCGGCGAGTTCAAGCAGGCGGTGCGCGCGATGACCGAAGCGCTCGATCACACCTTCATCGTGGAGGAAGGTTCGCTCTCGCCGCAGACTATCGCGTGCTTGGAGGACGAAGGCTTCACGCTCTCCGTCATGCCGTTTCGCACCACCGCCGAGAATCTTGCGCGCTACTTCTTCGATCACCTGCGCGAACAGGGCTTGCCCATCGCACAGATCGACGTGTACGAGACCCCGAACAACTGCGCGATCTACCGCGGCTAGCAGGCAAAGAAAGCGCAGATAGATATGACATTCGGTTCTTTTCCTATAGCCGAGCGCTTCGTGAGCATCAACGGCGAAGGCGCGCACGCGGGTAAGCTCGCGGCGTTCATTCGTTTTCCGGGCTGTAACTTGGATTGCTCTTACTGCGATACGCAGTGGGCGCGCGACCCGGAGCTCACCGTTGAATTCGTGAGTGTTGAAGAGCTCTGCGACTGGGTGGAGAGCGAAGGGGTAACGTGCGTGACCATCACGGGCGGCGAGCCCACGCTCCAATCGGATCTCTATCGCCTGTTGCATGCGCTTGCTCGTTTGGAAACGGTCGAGGTGGTCGAGATCGAGACCAATGGCTCGACCGACCTTGCTAAGATCATCGCGCACGATTCCAAGCAGGAGGAGGAGTGCCCGATCGCGCTTGCGGAGTTCCCCGCTCCGCGCCCAGAAAAACTCTGTATCACGATGGACTACAAGCTGCCTTCTTCAGGCATGGAAGACAAGATGTTTTGCGAGAATTTCGAGTTGCTCGACGAACGCGACGTGGTGAAGTTCGTGGTCGGTTCGCACGAGGATCTTGAGCGCATGGCTGCAGTGGTGCGCGAACATGAGCTTGCCACGCGCTGCCAAGTGTATATCAGCCCCGTGTTCGGTGCGATAGAGCCAGCTGCTATCGTCGATTTCATGCGTGAGCGCTCCCTCACGCACGCAAGGCTGCAGCTCCAGCTTCACAAGTTCATCTGGCCAAACCAGGAAAGGGGAGTGTAGCGATGGGTTCGACGGACGGTGCCAAGAAGAAGGCGCTCGTGCTCTGCAGCGGTGGGGTGGATTCGACCACTTTGCTGGCGCTCGCGGTCGAGCGTTATGGCGCAGAGAACGTCTATGCGCTTTCGATCTTCTATGGTCAAAAACATGATCGTGAGCTAGAAGCCGCGAAACAGGTAGCGCGCTACTATGGGGTTGAACAGCGTTTTTTGGACCTAGCACCCATCTTTGCGGAAAGCGATTGCTCGCTGCTAGCAGCATCTTCTGCCCAGATCCCGCATGAGACCTACGCTGCGCAGCTGGCTAACGAAAGCGACGCGCCAGTGAGTACCTATGTGCCCTTCCGCAACGGGCTCTTCCTCTCCAGTGCAGCCTCCATCGCCCTTTCGCTCGATTGCTCGGTCGTATGCTACGGCGCCCATGCCGACGATTGGGCGGGTTGCGCCTACCCCGATTGCTCGCAGGAGTTCGTCGATGCGATGGCTTCAGCCATTGAACAAGGCACTGGCGGTCAGCTTAGACTGGTGGCTCCCTTCGTGCAGTGGTCGAAGGCGCGCATCGTTGAAGAAGGCTTGAAGCGCGCGGTTCCTTACGAACTTACGTGGTCGTGTTATGAAGGCGGGGAAGAGCCGTGCGGCACGTGTGGCACCTGTCTCGATCGCAAGCGTGCATTCGAGCTGAATGGGGTCATCGACCCGCTTCTGAAGAAATGATTCAGCACTGTACTGCTGTGAACCCATGCCGCACTGCAAAACCCACGTTGTGCTGAGTGACCCATGTCGCGTCGCAGACGCTTTTAGGAAAGGAAGACCATGACGCAAACCCGCGAAGATGAAGGCCTGGAACTGCTGGGAAACCAGCAGGTAAGCTATCCTACCGATTACGCACCCGAGATGCTCGAGACCTTCCAGAACAAGCATCCCGAAAACGATTACTTCGTGAAGTTCAACTGCCCTGAGTTCACGAGCCTCTGCCCGATCACGGGTCAGCCCGATTTCGCCACGATCTACATCAACTACGTGCCTGATGAGCGCATGGTGGAGAGCAAGAGTCTGAAGCTCTACCTGTTCTCGTTCCGCAACCACGGCGATTTCCACGAGGATTGCGTAAACACTATCATGAAGGACCTCATCGCGCTCATGGATCCGAAGTATATCGAGGTTTGGGGCGAGTTCACGCCTCGCGGCGGCATCTCCATCCATCCCTATGCAAACTACGGCCGCCCGAACACGCGCTGGGAAGAGGTCGCCTGGACCCGCCTCTCCACGCACGAATAAAGGTGTCGAACGACCGGGTAGTTTGTCATCCGTATGAACTTGAAAAGCGTTTCATAACGACCATGCTCTGGCAAGCTGCTTTATTCCTTTCGGTATCTCTTCTTCTGTTATTTTAGAAAACCCTATCAAGATTGAACTTTTCATAGGATGCGTGTCGGTAGTCCAATACTGATCCGTCGGATAAACGCGAACGCTCTTTCGACGCGCAAGCTCTATGAGCTCTTCTTGAGTGCGCTCATATTTATCTACAACGAGCAGGTGCAGACCTGCACCCTCATCCAAAACATCAACCAAGTCTCCCATCTCGCTTTTCAATGATTTCGTCAATATATCGTGTCTTTTTCTGTAAGTATTAACGGTGGAACGCTCGTATCTATCCCAAGCATTCGATTCCAAGAAGAGTCGAAGCATCTCTTGTTCAAGCCAGGGCACAGCACAGAGGTCAGCAGGAAATCTCTTATTCCATCTTTCGAGAAGAGCAGCAGGTAATATGATGTATGAGATGCGAATAGCAGGAGTCAGTATTTTCGACATCGTTCCAAGATATATCGTATTGTCTTTATCGATCGCACGCAACGCTGGCGATGGGCTTGATTCATATCTGAATTCACAACAGTAATCGTCTTCGATTATGTATGCGTCTTTTTTCCGAGCCCAGTCGATCAGTTTCAACCTCATTGAGAGGGACATGACGAAGCCTAAGGGGAATTGGTTTGAAGGAGTGGCAACAACCAACTTCGCATCGCTGTTTTGCAATCTTTCGATCACATTTACCTCATCCATATGCACAGGAAGAGGTTCGATCTTGTATCCCTCTGCAACAAACGCATCCCTTGCGATGTTATAACCTGGATCCTCTACCGCCACACACGCATCTCGTTCATTGAACAGCGAAGCCAGCTTTCGAAGTGCTGCTTGGGTTCCAGATTGAATGACCACCTGCTCAGGGACACATTTGATATCCCTTTTCTTGTAAACGTATTTTGCAATCTCTTTACGCAATCCATAAAGTCCAAAGGGATCCATATAGAGAGAGGCGGATTCAAAATTATTTGCTCGAAACGCCTTGTCGGCCATTGCTCTCATGATATCTATTGGCAATGCGCCTAAATCTTTGTTCCCATAGGCGAAGTCGTATTTACACCCTAGATCGCTCCCGAGAGGAAAGATGTTACGAGCATTTTCACTCGCCTCTATCAGCGCTGAATCGCTTCGCCCTGACGCGTTCCCATCGAAGACAGAAAGATCGAGGTCTTCCACAACATAGCCAATTCCACGATGCCCCTTTGCATATCCTTCTAACGCAAGCTGTTTGTATGCTGCCTCAACCGTGTTACGCGCAATGCCTAGATTTGAAGCTAGTTCTCGTATCTTCGGAAGCTTTTCCCCTGATAGAATCTTCCCCTTCTCTATGTATTCGCTGATCTGAAAATAGAGCTGTCGGTAAGCCGGTGTCTTTAGTGATCGATCTATTGTGAAGTTATACATCGCGCCCATACCTGTGTCAGCCGTTTAATTCTTCAATCCCTATTATTTTCATAAGAATTGAATATTTCAATGGGTAATCCCCATTGACGAAATTCAGAACAATTTAGATGATTTTTATGATTCCTATTTGATTTGAAGTTAAACGAAGAGCAAATGAACGAGAGAAGGGGTTGTGAATGAATCCACAAGTCGAAATCGTTCCTTCTGATGCAGCTACCGAACAGACATCATTAGAACAGCATGGCTTCACAAGGAGGCAATTCATTGCAGGATCAGCAGCAACACTAGCCATTGCAGCGGCAGGCGGAGTGAGTGCGCTGGAATTTCCAGCGAATGCAGAAGCGCTCACTGAAGCCGAGCCGCTTGGCGGCGAATGGATCCGAACCACCTGTTCACCTAACTGCACGGGCGCATGTGGAATCAACGCATGGGTCCAAGATGGTCAGGTGCGCTTGTTGAAGCAGGCGGCTGACTACCCTTATGAGCATTACAATCCGCGCGGATGCCTTAAAGGTCTTTCGATCAATACGATTCTTCATGGTCCCGATCGCCTTACGAAACCGCTCGTTAAGAATGAAGATGGCGAACAGATCGAGACCGATTGGGACACCGCACTCGATACAGCAGCGGACAAGCTGCGCGAGATCGCAGAGAAATACGGCCCCGACTCTATCGGCGTCATCTACCAGGTGCAGGGCACCGGTCACATCCAGAAAGGCGCGCTCGTGCGTATCGCCAACACGTTCGGCTGGTCGATCATCGGCGGCTACGAGCTCAATGGCGACCTGCCCATGTTCTGGCCTGAAACCTTTGGCTGCCAGAGCGAAGAGCTGGAATCGTACTGCTGGGAAGATTCGAAGCTCACGCTCGTATTCGGCTCGAACGTTATGGTCACACGTATGCCCGACGCTCACTTCCTCACCTACTCGCAGGAAAACGGCGGCAAGGTGATCTACTTCGACCCGAACTATTCGGCATCGGCTGAAAAGGCGAATGAATGGGTGCGCATCGCTCCCGACTCAGATGGTGCGTTCGCGCTGGCTATGGCCAAGACCATCATCGATGAAGACCTCTACGACAAGCATTTCATGCAAACGTATACGGATTCACCGTTCCTCATCAATCTCGAAACGGGCAAGAAGATCCTCGCAGAAGAAGTGCAGGGTCTTTCTCCCACGCCGGGCCTGCCCGATTTCCGTAAGAGCTACGTGGCGATCGATCAGACGAGCGGTGCGCTTCAGGCAACGAACCCCCTCAAGCTCGACGACAACAACTATGCACTCATGGGAAGTTACGACGTGCCGCTGAAAGATGGCACGACTGCCAAGGCAAAAACAGGTTTCCAGCTGCTTACCGAACAGTTGGAGAACTATACGCCTGAAGCGGCTGCCGATATCTGCAAGATCGATGCGGACACCATCACGCGCATTGCGCGCGAAGCAGCCACGGTCAAACCGATGCACATCATCTTCGGCGGTGGAACGCAGCAGTGGTACCACGGCGATTTGAAAGGTCGCGCATGTGCGCTCGTGGCATGCCTCACCGGAAACGTAGGGCAGCTCGGCGGCGGCATCTCAACCTACGTTGGTCAGTACAAGACGCGCTTCAACACGGCAAGCTGGATGGTGCCAGAAGGCGCGGTCAAGAATTCGTGCCCATTCCATTATTGGGTGAATGGCCCCACGCCGCAGATGACGGCAAAATATCCCAAGCACGGGTTCAAAGCGCTCGTGGTTGGCTGGGGCAATCCGCTCGAGCAGCATAACGTAGCGAACTGGCTTCGCCATGCGTTCGAGAGCGGTGAGCTGGAGTACCTCGTGTGCATGGAATTCCAAAACACGCTCACGGCATCTCGTGCGGACGTTACGTTCCCCTGCGCGAGCTGGTACGAAAAGACCGAGCTCACCACTACGCCGCTTCACCCATATGTCCAACTTCAGCAGCGTATCGTTGAGCCGCCGGGAGAGGCGCGCGAAGAGATTTGGGTCTTGACCGAGCTTGCGAACCGTATCGATCCTTCGAAGGAATCGCTCTGGCCGCGCTTCGCTCCAGAAGATTCCGAAAAGCGCTCCGATGAGGTGCTTGCGCTCTTGCTCGAAAAGGGCGGCCCCACCATCGAACACCTCACACCCGAGGAACTGCGCAAAGGTCCCGGCAAGCTTGCGCACACGAATCCTGGCGAAAAGAAGATCCCATTCTGGGAACAGGTGCATGATCGTACTCCATTCCCTACGGTCTCGCGTCCGAATCCTATTGATGCCACGGCGAAGTTCGTGAAATCGGGCCGCATCGAGTTCTATCGCGATGAAGACATCTTCCTTGAGTTGAACGAGCAGCTTCCTTGCTATAAACCGCCTTTCGAGGACACTGAATACAAGGACAATCCTGAGGCGCGCGAGCTCTATCCGCTCGGATACACCACGCGCAACAGCGCTTTCCGCGTGCACGCAACATACGTGAACAACCCCTTCATGCTTGAGATCCAGGACAACACTCCCAAGGTATGGCTCAATCCTGAAACGGCAGCTGAGCGCGGCCTGAAAACAGGTGATTGGGTCGAGGTCTACAACAGCCGCGGAACGGTGGAAGGCCAGCTCATCGAGGACCCGGGCGTGTATCCAACGCAGTGCATCTTCGACCAGGGTTGGTGGTCGGCTTACGACAACAAGACGAGTTACAACTCGCTCATCTGGCCATGGATCAATCCTACGAATGAGGTGTACTACATGGTTAGCGTTTGGTCGCCCAATATGGCTTGGAATGAAACGGTCTGCAATGTGCGCCTGTCCAATGGTGGCGCGCCCGAGATCGTGAAGAACACAGGCAAGAGCACGCTTGATGGCAACGTGAAGGATGGCTCGGGCATCGAATACGGAAAGGGGGCGTAAACGATGAGATACGCAATGGCTATCGATTTGAGTCGCTGCATCGGCTGTCGCACGTGCGCGGTCGTATGCAAGAACTATAACTCACAACCCCAAGGCATCTGGTGGAATCGCGTGTTCACCAGCGGTACGCCTGAATATGATGTGGCAGTCGAAGTGAACGACCAGCTGAGAATGGAATTCGTCCCGATCAGCTGCCAGCATTGTAGCGATGCACCGTGTGAGACCGTTTGCCCCACGGGTGCAACCTATATCGACCCCGACACGGGCACGGTGCTGGTGGATTACGACCGTTGCATCGGTTGCCGCACGTGCGCAAGCGCATGCCCCTATGGGGTGCGTCAGTTCAACTGGGGAAAGCCGGCAGAAATGGTCGGGTTGGATAACACCACGTACGACTACGGCTATCCAAAGGATTACTACGATGGCGATCATCTGGTATACACCCCGCACCGCCCCGAAGGCGTGATGGAAAAGTGCACGTTTTGCGCGCAGAACGTTTCGCAAGGGATCCCACCTGCCTGCTGTAGTGCTTGTCCTGGCAATGCGCGTATCTTCGGCGATATGGATGATCCGAACTCCGAGATCAGGAAGTATCTCGAAGGCAAGGAGACCATCACACTGGGCGATCGGTATAAGACGCATCCTAACGTCTACTATGTGGTTTCGCATGAGGTCACGCAGGTCGACCCTATCTCTCAAGAACAGCGTAAGGAGGGCTGATCATGGAAAGATCAACACGTAAGATTGCCCTTGTCGGAATAGTCCTTCTGGTGGTGGGTCTCATCGCCTGGATCGTGCAATTGACCGGCGGCTTGCTAGCTGGATCGAACATGACCAACGTATTCCTTTGGGGCCTTATGATCGCCGTTTTTGCCTTTTTGGTAGGCTTCGGCGCAGGTTCGCAGTTCGTTGCGAGCGCGATCATCCTTTCGGGGAAAGAGGAGCTTAAGCCATTGGCACGTATCGCGGGCGCATGCGGGCTTGCTTGTGTATGCGCTGCTGGCGTGGCGATCCTGGCCGATCTGGGTGCGATTCGCAATGCGCTTGCCATGATCGTTGGTATGAACCCGCGTTCTCCGCTGGCTTGGGACATGATCGCCATGTGCACGTTCATCGTGCTCTCGATCGTGCAGCTGGTCATGATCGCGCGCGATGCGCGTTCCGTGAAGGTGTGGGCAGTGCTTGCTGGCCTTGCGGCACTTGCGCTTCAGATCGTCGAAGGGCTGCTTTTCTCCACGCAAACCGCGCATGGCTGGTGGGCAACGCCGATCATGCCCGTTGATTTCTTGGCGGTCGCGTTCGTGAGCGGTTTCGCGCTCATTCTGCTGATAGCTTGCGTGAAGGGTGCTTCGTCGAAGGCGCTCGCTTGGCTTGGGCGCATTTGCGCTAGTGCGATTGCGGTTCACCTGGTGCTCGCGCTTATCGATCTGTGCCTGATGTTCTTCGAGGGTACCCCAGAATCTGCTGGCATCCTGGCAGCAGTTGGCTCGAACATCCTGTTGTATCTGGTAGAACTTATCCTGCCATTCATTGCGATGATCATGCTCTTCTTGCCGAAGAACCGTGGACAGAAGAAGCCTGCGCTCATCGCTTCGATCCTGGTTATCGTAGGCATCTTCGCGCACCGTTTGATGCTGCTCTTCCCGGCTTACAATGCACCTTCGCTCTACTTGCAGCTTTCGGGAACCGATTTCACCACGGGACCGTATCCGATCTCAACAGGACGCTATCTTGATTGGGACCTAACGTTCGCGAACACCACGCCGTATTTCCCAGCAGGGCCGGAATGGCTGGCTATGCTCTTCCCGATCGGGCTTGCGCTTGTTGCAGCAGTGGTGATTCTCTTCATCATGAAGAAGCTTCAGAAGGATAAGAGCTAGCACGAACGAGGAAAGGTGACAAACTACCCAGTCGTTCGACATCAACTCGACCAGTGGAGAGGGTAAGGCACGAGACCTCGCTTCCCTGTTCGCGAATCAGCAGATGACAAAGCTACCCGGTCTTTTTTCACCTTGGTAAAGGGTAACGGATGCCGAAGAGTTTGAGACAAGGTGGCAAATGCCTGGGTAGTTTGTTATCTTTTGGCGCGTCCAACGAGAAGGGCGTGGAGAGCAACTGTACCTCTGGGGTGTTTCTGTAGAAACAGGATTTAGGCAGTGCAAGAAAACGAAAGCTCTTGAGGTAGGCGATGACTCACCGTTCAAGAGCTTTTATGCTAAGAATGATAACTGTGGCAGTTATTTTATGTCAATCACATTTCCTTTACGATTTATAAAGATTAGGCGGCGCAGCTTCTTAACGCGTCCATTTGCACAAGTGCGCAACTCTCGCTCTACTGCGGTATCGGGGATGTTCTTCATACGACGGCAGTCAAAGATAACATTATTAGATTGCAATAATGCACGTCGTATGTTTTTCTCAACTCTCTTCATAAGAGAACTTTTTGGCGCTTTGATTTCCCATAGCTCACCATTGATTAGTACATCGGGAGTCTTTTCGTAATCATTTTCACTTTTCTTGACGAATTCAACGGTATAGCCAGCAGCTGCCAAAGCTTCAGCTGCTCTCATCTCATGCGGCCAGACATTCAAGCCAGGTTCACGGATTATTTTTCCTTTTGATTTATTCATGAGGATGACCATATATGTTGTCTAAAATAACGAACCTTTAGCCTCTATCGTTATTTTCTTTCCGTGCTTTTCTGCAGTTCGGGTATATCAAGAGGCATCCATTCAGCGGCATCGATCAATTTGTCTCGGTATGCATCGCACAAAGGTAAAGCTATGCCAATGCGTCTTCCAAACAACTCTTTTCCTGCGAGATAATCAATAGATACATGCTTCGGAGCGATGAATACCCAGTCTTCGACGAGCAATACTTCAGCAAGTTCGGAAGCATTTTGCAAGTATGTAGGGAATCTTGTATCGTTCAAGTATTCCCACATCAAAGCCATTTCCTCAGCATGGAAATCAATGAGTTTCTTTATCGTGGCTTCTGTGATCATATTCTCTCTTATTTGTTGTATCATATTTAATTATGATACAATACCATATGAAAGGATGAAAGAGGATGTTATGGGAAAACGCCTTATTAAAATACCTTTGGGCTCAGCATTTGATCTCTCTACAGCAAAAGACATCGAGACGCTCAAGAACGATCTTGATGCCATGGGGGTGAGCCTTGCTGTCTCTGGTTCACTGCTGGGCGGAACGTTGGTTTTTGAATACGATAGCGAAGCTCATAAGCGTAATGCGGGCAGGAAGAAGAAGGCTATTCCGGAAAACAGCACGATTGCAGGGATGGCTCCAGAACAACTGGACGAGTGGCTTCTGAACGCGTCGATCTCTGAAATCCAAGAAGCGCTGGATGTTGGCCGTGCAACTGCTTATCGCCGTGTGAGCGAAGCTCGATCACGGGTGGAGTACGCTGTTGTCTCGCTCGAAAGCGCAAACGATGTGATTGAAGGAGAAGAATCTTCAATAAACTGAGAAGTCTCTTAGGCACGCTGATGATAAGGTAAACTTTGAACATCCACGTTTGATTGGCAGTTTGCATGACCGCACCCGAAATCGCTCATACTGAACCAAACGCTTCCGCCACCCCGAACGCGCCGAAGCAGCCGCTCAAGCAGCGTGTCTACGTAGCGCTCGAAGACCCCGCGAAGGCCTCGCCGCTCGGTAAATTCCTTGGCATCGGGCTCATCGTCTTGATCGTGTTGAACGCTCTTTTGGTCGGCGTGCCGGACAACGACGCAACGCTCGATTTCAACACGCTCATCTTAGGATTCAGCGTGCTTTCAGTGATCGCCTTCGCCGCTGAATATGCCTGCCGCATTTGGATCGCCGATCTTGTCTATCCTGTCCTTGCGCCAACGCGCGCACGTGTGCGTTATATCTTCTCGCTCATGGGCATCATCGATTTCCTTGCGTGGTTTCCTGCGCTCTTCGTCTTCTTCCTGCCTGCCTCGAACGCGCTCAACGATGCGATTCGCATCATCCGTCTGGTGCGTCTGATCAAGATTTCGCGCTACATGCGCGGCCTGCAGACCATCAGCCGCGTGTTCGTGAAGCGCCGTCGCGAGATCGTGGCGGCGTTCATGGTGCTCACGCTTTTGGCGGTGGCCTCGAGCGTGCTCATGTATGAAGCCGAACATACCGCGCAACCCGAAGTGTTCGACAGCGTGTGGACGGGCTTGTACTGGGCTATCACCACCATGACCACGACTGGCTACGGCGACATCGTTCCCATTACGGCGTTCGGGCGCATCATTGGCTTCGTGGTGATGGTCATCTCGATCGGCGTGGTGGCCATTCCAGCAGGTATCTTCTCCGCAGGCTTCATCGAGGAGTTCCGTGCTGCGGACAAGGCCGAAGAAGAAGCGGGCCGCGATGAGGACGCGCGATGAGCGAAACCCCCAACCGTGCACGCCCGGTACTCAATCGCGTTATCTTCGCCCTGCTCACCCTGGTGCTGGGCGGTCTGGCGGGTGCGTTCGTGTGGGTGTTCTTCTTCTTGCTCAACCACGGCATCAACCTCTTTTGGCACGTGCTGCCCGAGCACATCGGTGCTTGGTGGTGGCCGCTTGCCGTGTGCTTGGTAGGCGGCGTGGCGATTGGCCTCTTCGAGCGCCGCTTCGGTGCATATCCTGAAGACCTGAACAAGGTAATGGCGCAGGTGAAGGAGACGGGCCGCTACGAATACGAGCACATCGGCGCCTCTGCGGGCGGCGCGCTCCTGCCCTTGCTCTTCGGCGGCAGCATCGGTCCTGAAGCGGGATTGACGGGCGTGATCGCGGGGCTTTGCACGTGGGTGGGCGATCGCTTGAAGTTTCTCGGCAAGGAGTTTCGCGAACTTTCCCAGGCGGGCACCGCGGCGGTGCTTTCTGCCGTGTTCAACGCGCCCTTGTTCGGTCTGGCGGCACCGCTTCTTGGCAGCTGCGACGAGGTGAAAGCAGGCACCAAGATCGAGGTTCCGAAAGCCACGAAGATCATCGTCTACACGTTTGCGGTGGCTGGGGCGTTCGGCGTAATGATCCTGCTCGGAAGCGTGTTTGGCGGTGGAGAAGGCCTGCCGCATTTCTCGGAGGTCTCCATCGATTGGTACGAACGCGCGCTCATCATTCCGCTGGCGCTGGCGGGCGGTGCGGTGGGCTTGCTCTACCATGCGTTCGACAAGTGCGCAGACACGCTCGCGCATAAGATCGGCGACCATCCAGTTGCAAAGGCGGTCTTGGTCGGACTTATCTTGGGTTCGCTTGGGATCGCATTCCCCTTCGTGATGTTCGCAGGCGAAACGCAAACTGAAACGCTCATAAGCACCTACACGATGCTCGGCGCGGGCTATCTTATTCTTACGGGTGTGCTGAAGGTCTTCACCACGCCGCTCTGTTTACGCCTCGGATGGCGTGGCGGTCATTTCTTTCCGACCATCTTCGCGGGCATCTGCTTGGGCTATGGGTTTGCGCTACTCACGGGCGCTGACCCGGTGTGCTGCCTGTGCATCTGCAGCGCGGCGCTTATGGGCGCCATTATGCGTCAGCCCGTCATGACGGTGTTGCTGCTGTTCCTGCTGTTCCCAGTGCGCGCGTTCGTGGTGATGCTTGTCGCTGCGTGCATTGGCGCGGCGCTCACTTCGCTGGCGCTTTCGCTCGTGAAGCTCGTGAGGAAGGGTTAGCTATGAATCGTGATACTGTGCGAGCCCTTTGCCAGCTCAACACCGAATTCTATGAACGTAATGCTGCTTCCTTTTCGCAAACGCGCACGGCCCCCTGGGAGGGGTGGCGCAGGTGTATGACGGCGTGCGGGTTTGATGGACTCGATGAAGCGCTCGGTCAACCGATGGATGCCCAGATCGCTGATTCAGTCCTTGATATCGCGTGCGGCAACCTGCGCTTCGAGGCGTTCCTTGCGAACACCTATCCACACGTCGACTGGTCGTTCTTCGCGGTGGATAATTGCGAACCGCTTGTTGCGAGCGGTCAAGAAGATATTGCCAAAAAAGTGCATTTTACCTGCGAAGATATTGTGAGCAACCTACTCGATGGTCTGCCCGCTGCCGAACCTGCGAACACTCCTGCGTTTGCAGCTGCAACCCCCTTCGATCTGGTGGTCTCGTTCGGTTTCTTGCATCATATCCCTAGCTTCGATTTACGCCGGCAGTTCTTGCTCGAAGCGCTCAGTCAGGTGAAGCCTGGCGGCTACCTGGTAGTTTCCTTCTGGCAGTTCCTGAACGACCCCGCGAAGAGAGCGAAGATCGAACAGACGCATGCCGAAGCGCTTGCGTTCTTCGCAGGTTCCCTCGAACCTAACGACTACTTCCTCGGTTGGAAGAACGAACCCGGCAACTATCGCTACTGCCATCATTTCCCAAACGAAGAGATCGACCGGATCATTGCCGCTCTCGCGCCGCATGCCACGGTGGTCGAATCCTTCTCTGCCGACGGCAAGCCTGGCAACCTCAACCGCTACGTTGTTTTCAGGAGAGAAGAGCTACCGATAGACTCCATCCCTGCAACGAACGCTCTGTCGTCGATGACCGATGAAGAGATCAGGCAGCTCAAGGTCAAGACGCTGACTTTGTCCTGATATGCGACCCCTAGCACACTCCCAAAAGACAGAGCAGCTTTGTCATCCGAGCAAAAAAGATGTCGAACGACCGGGTAGTTTGTCGCCTTGCACAGGAAGAAGCGCACTTCCGGGGGAATCCAGAAGTGCGCTCGATCAGGAAGGGGGCTCATGCTGAATGGGGGGGAAGCCAGCAAGGTCTCTGCATCATCGTTGTGTATTCCAAACAAGAGAGGTCAGCCTTTGAATCTTGCCGTATGCTTGCTCAGGGCATCAGATCGTAAGCTGTGAACCAGGCATCCCAAGCAAGAACGCAACCGACTCGATATGAAGATCGGGTGTCCCGTCTGCGATGCTGAGCGTTTGGGCGTCGCGAAGATAGCGCGAGATCCCTGTTTCCTCGACGATTCCTAAGCCACCATGCAGCCATACGCACTGCTTCGCAACATCTATCGCCATTTCGCAGGTGGTGTACTTTGAGGTGCTGATGAGCATCTTGGTTTCAGCTGCCAGCGAAGTATCGCCAGTTGCAATCAGCCTATCCGCCATGCCGAGCGATTCGTAGATCAGCGCGCGCGATTGCTCGATCTGCCCCCACATGCGCGCAATTCGATGGGCAACCACTTGCTTTGCTCCGATCGGCTGGCCCTTGTGGCTACGATGCTGGACGAAGTCCATGGTTTTCGCCAGCGCACCTTCGGCGCATCCGAGCGCAACCGCTGCACAAAGCGCGTTTCCAGGACCGAAACCATCAAGCGGGTTCTTCGGGAAGCTATGGTCATCTGCAACGCGAACGTCGGTCAAGAAGTAAGAACCGGAACAATTGCCACAAAGTCCAAGCTTTTCTTCGACGTAATTGTCATCCACACCAGGGCCTGAGGTTTCGACGATGAAGCAGCGCATCTCGCGATCCTCGGTAAGGCCGATAAAGGCAACGAGGTCGGCCTTTCCGCAGTTCGTGACATAGAGCTTGCTGCCGTTCAGGATCCAGTCATCTCCATCGCGCTTCGCTAGAATAGGCCACTCGGGGATGTTGGTCGATCCTTCAGGGTGCGTGATGCCAGCCGCCATGATGGTCCAGCCGCTCATAAGTCCAGGAAGGTACTTCTTCAGGAGCGCTTCGCGGTTGGGCGATTCCATCAGATAGCTCACCATGCAACTATCGACGTAGTAGCTGATCGCGAATGCCGGCGAGACCTTCGCGATCTCTTCGGTCACCACGCCTACCGCAGTAAGCCCGAGCCCCATGCCGCCGATCTGTTCGGGCACGATCAGGCTCAAAAAGCCCAGCTCGCCGGCCTTCAGATAGAGATCGCGGGGGAATTCGTTGGTTTCTTCCATCTCTGCCACGCAGGGCGCGACATATTTTTCGGTGAACTCCTGAGCGCTTTGCTTGAGCAGTTCGAGATCGTCGTTGAGAAAGAATGACATGACCATCACCTTCTAGTTCATCGTAAGGCGATCGACGTTGTCGCCGCCGCCCGTAATACCTTGTGCAGCCAGTTTTTCGGCATAGAACGCGAAATCCACGACCGCCTGATCGCAGGGCTGACCGTTGTTGTTGATCGCTTCAGCTTCGAGCGTAACCACGCGTTCGGTCAGATCCGCGTGAGGTAGCAGATAGAAGCACCCTTCATCGATCTGATCAAGGATGATCTGCGCGGTCTCTTCTGCGGTGAGCATCCCCAGACGATCGCCCGATTCGGTGTGGGCGACGGAAAGGGGCATCTCCTGCCCGTTGCCGTTGATGTTGTTGTACTCTTCGTTGCGATGCAGTGTGCTATTGGCGATCTCCGATTCGAAGACCCCCGGTAGCGAGACGTTGTATTTCACCTTGTCAAGCTCGAATTTGATCGCTTCTGCCTGATAATTCTCAACAAGGCGGACGAGCGCGGTCTTGGTCACCGAATAGGGTGCCCAGCCAGAGAACGCTGAAACGCCGGCGGTGGAAGCAGTGGTCACGATCCTGCCGCCTTCGGGCTGCGTGAACATCAAGCCGCTGAAAACGCGTAGGCCATAGAGCGATCCCCAGAAATTGGTGTCCATGATCCATTTCCAATCGCTCACGCTTGTCTTCATGAGCGCATTCGGTTGCAGCATGACGCCTGCGTTGTTGAAGAGGTAATCGACCCCGCCGAACTCCGATTTCACGGTGAAGGCAAGATTGTTCCAGTCGCTTTCGCTGCTGACATCTTGGCGAAGATAGCGTGCGGTCACACCTTCTGCTTGGAGCTTCTCAATGGCTTCTGCGCCTTTTTCCTCGCGACGACCCGTGATGACGATCGAAGCCCCGCGCCCTCCTAGGATCTTCGCGAGGGCAAAACCGAGACCCGATGTCCCTCCGGTGATGACGGCGGTCTTTCCCGCGTAGTCTTCCATAATTTCCTCCTTTTTCCTTGATCCGTAGATCCCCTTTGTGATCAGCATATTCTGCACCGCGTGAGATTCCCATGATCAATGCAGAGGGCCTTGTCGAACTCTTGAACGCGTGAGCGCGGATTGTCGAACAACTGCCATTTCGGGTGGGGGTGTTCAAGAATTTGACAACAGGGCCTCGATTGTTCAATGCGCCAGAGGATGCCCGCAAGAGAAGGAAGGGGCGATGCGTTAGAATCAGGAAGAAGACCGATTCTCATGCTTGAACGGGGGGAATCGTGATCCATCGGATAGGATGCATCCATGAAGCGCGATGATCTGGTAAAACGAGAACTATCTCGCACGCTGAAAGAGCTCGTGCGAGAAAAGCCCCTTATGAGCATCACGGTGTCTGAGTTGGCCCAGGTTGCTGGAATAAGCAGGGGAACATTCTACAATCACTTCTTCGACATCTACGACTTGATCAATTGGACGTTTGAGATCGATGTGATCCAGCCGCTCCAGAATTACATCAGGCATCATACGCATGCCTGGTCGGGCATCACGGAGCAATGCCTCAAGAAGATGTACGAGGAATCGGAGTTCTATTGTCAGGCCGTCCAATATCGTGGGCAGAATTCCTTGCGAGATTACATGCGCCAGCGAAACCTCGATAGTTGGAAATTGCTGATAGATGGCTATATGGGTGAGGATAAGACCTTCGATGCGGAGGCGCTCGACTTCTTCGAACGCTTCACGGCGCAGGCCATTGCGAACATGGTGATCGAATGGGCCGAGAGTGGGATGAAGATCCCGCCCGAGAAGATGGCCTTGATGGATTGTGTCGCGACACGCGGCATCTATGGAATGATCGATGCCGCGAACTGAGGTGACAAACTATCTGGTTGTTCGCCACCATTTGTTTTCAAGCAAATTGTGTAGTCAGTATCTGGATATCTTTGTAGTGAAACCCTGGATAATCTTGCAGTCAACATCTGGATAATCTTGTAGTCAGGTGCTTTGAGCGGGGGAAAATGCCCGTCTCATCAAAAGAAATGACGAGACACTAGGTATCTCGTCATAAAGAAAGGCTGCTCGGGCAACCAGATATCATGCGTGAAGATCGGTAAGGATCGACTTCCAGAAGGCTGAGAGAATTACGCTTCTAGCGCGCCTTTGATCGCCGCCAGCAGATCATCGAATTCCTCGAACGCCTGCAGGTCCGGGTTCTCGGCGATGATCGCGTCGGTGCTGCGGAACAAGAAACCATCCTTGCTCGCGCGGATCATGCCTAAGTCGTTATGGCTATCGCCCACGGCGATGGTATCGAACCCACAGCTCTGCAGCGCTTTCACGGTGGTGAGCTTCGACTGATCGCAGCGCATCTTGAACCCGGTGATCTCTCCATCAGGCGCAACCACGAGCTCGTTGCAGAACAGCGTGGGCATGCCGAGTTTCTCCATGAGCGGCTTGGCGAATTGCGTGAAGGTGTCAGAGATCACGATGACCTGACCACAGTCGCGCAGCTCGTCCAAGAATTCCTTTGCGCCCGGCAGTGGATCGATAGTGGCGATGGTCTCTTGGATCTCCTTGAGGCCGAGGCCGTGCTCTCGCAGAATGCCCAAGCGCCAGTTCATGAGCTTGTCGTAATCAGGTTCGTCGCGCGTTGTGCGCTTGAGCTCGGGGATGCCGCTCGCCTCTGCGAACGCGATCCAAATTTCGGGAACCAATACACCTTCCATATCGAGGCAGGTCACGTACATGAGAAAGGTCCTTTCATCGTGCGAGCTTGGCGCGTCGAAATGCGCGCGATTCACTGTTCCTTATGAAACCACAAAACGCCCGCGCGATCCGCAACACTTAGGCTAAAGGAAAAGTGTTGCTCGAACCATGCCTGTTAGCTTATAGTGCCCGACCTCCGGCGAAGGCATGGCCCTACAGCTGCTCGCTTACTGTTAACGCCCTAGATACCAACCGCGGCTGCGCAAGCGGTCCATACCTTCCCCTCCGGCCAGACCCTATAAGCTAACAGGTCAAGGTTCGATTAGCGGAGAGGGTGAGGCAACGAGGTGACTCTTCGCCGACTAAATTCGTTTTAATAAAACCCGAGCGAAGCAGCGACGCATGAGCGAATCAGCATGAGCTGATTCGCGAACAGGGAAGCGGGGAACCTCGTGTCTTACCCTCTCCGCTGATGCAGATAAGCCTCGCTCGCTCGGCGCTAATCGGCAGACGAACTTCGTTAATCTGCTGCAACTAAAGCGCAGATGTTTTCGATGTGGGTAGTGTGGGGGAACATGTCGACGGGCTGGATGGCTTCGAGCCGATAACCCCGCTCACGCAAGTAGACAACATCGCGCGCCTGCGTTTTCGGATTACAGGAAATGTAGACGATGCGGCGCGGATGCAAGTGGGCAGTTGCTTGCAGGAATTCGAGGCTGGCGCCTGATCGCGGCGGATCCATGAAGAGCACGTCGAGCGCTTCATCTCTTCCTGCCATCTCATTCATGAATACTCCCGCATCCTCAGCTATGAACGATGCATTCTCTATGCCATTATGCTTCGCGTTGTTACGTGCATCCACGATCGCAGACTCCACCTTGTCTACGCCAACAACCAAGGCACCGTCCTTCGCCGCTGCAGGAGACTTCTCCTGAAGCGCTCGCGCAGCCACCAGCCCGATCGTGCCCGTACCGCAATAGGCATCGAGAATACGCTCTGTGCCTTGTAGGTGCGCCAATTCAATCGCTGCCTCGTAGAGCACTTCTGTTTGTACCGCGTTCACCTGGTAGAACGAATGAGATGAAATACGAAAGCTCAATCCACACAGGCGATCAAGAATGAAGCCCGGTCCATAGAGCGTGCGTTCCTTTCCTTCTCCCAAGATAACGTTCGTTGCGCGCGTATTCACATTCTGAACGATCGTGGTTATTTCAGGACAGCGTTTTACGAGCTCACGCGCAAAATTCTTCGCGCCTGGAAAATCTTCGGCATTGGTTACAAGCGTTACGAGCACCTCATTCGATCGATGCCCCACTCGCACGATCGCGTGACGCAAGAAACCTTTGCCCGTGTCCTCGTTGTAAGGCTCGATTCCATAGCGCATCATCACCAGGCGAATCGCTTGAATGATCTTCTTAGCCACCTGGTTTTCGATCAAGCATTCATCGGTGGGAATGATGCGATGCGTACCCTGTGCATACATGCCACAGAGGATCTCACGTTGCTCGCTTCGGTTCTTGACATTTCGCTTGCCCGCTCTTTGTTCCTGCGAATGCTTCGTATCTTTAGCATGCGCTTTTGAAGCCGTACGTTTCCCTGGTGCATAAGGCGAAATAACCTTGTTACGATAGTGGAGCGGTTCATCCATACCAAGGATCGACTGAATGGTTGCGCCATCTTCTGCAAGCGCGTCCGCAAAGAGCTCCTCGATCTCAGCTTGCTTCGAAGTAAGTTGATCGGCATAAGAGATTGCCAGCAGTTGGCAGGCACCACACTGTTCGTCAACAGGGCAAAACTGCCCAGCTTTCAGCGCTTTATCGCGTTTCGCGATATTTGATTTCGAATCAGGTTTTCTCACAGAAGCAGATCTTTTCTTATGCGTAGATCGATTAGCTACATTGTTTTTCGATCTGCCCTTTGATCTGGCGTTTGCTTTCTTTTGTTCCATGTGATGAATCACGCACAAGCTTCGAACGAGCTACGCAATACCGCGCTTCACGCTACGACGTTTGCGCTTAGGCTCTTCAGTCGGTTCACGAAAATCGAGCATGAGTTGCTCTTGGATCGCGCCTTGCTCAGCTTCCGGAACGCGCTCGATGTCTTTTACCGTCCAGCTGACTGCCTCAGAACCATGCAGCTCAAGCATCTTGTAGCGTGCGTCTTGGATATTCTGCTTGGATCCAGCGCGATACTCGCTCTCAAACTCGATCGAGCTTGAAGCAGGCGCAGCGCCTTGGGGAGAAACGATAGTTGCACGGTATTTCATGGTTTACCCCTCCCCTTTTCGCATGCAATCACGTAGCTGAATGCAGCGATGCGATTCCTTCGCGCTAACCTTATCATACTCAATCATGCGCACCTGAAAGCCCAGCAAAAGAACGTATTGAATCGCTGAAGTTCCACGCTTGCGCTTTTTAACTCTCCATCGCGCAAACTCAGAATGCACGAACCAGCCTGTTAGACAAGGCGAACGAACTTGCGCTTTCCTACTTGGATGACCGCACCCTTGAGCATGCTCGGCTCAACGTTGTACGCTTTTGGTGCCAGTGCTTCACCATTCACCTTCACGCCACCACCATCGATCAAGCGGCGTGCTTCGCCTACCGAGTTCGCCATACCAGCATCGCTGATAAGCTTCGCAACATACACAAGCCCTTCGTCGTTCGGCGTAAGGTCAGCAGCAAACTCAGGAATATCTTCGGGCACATCGTGCTGTTTGAACACGCGATCGAACGCAGCCTCCGCTTCCTTAGCTGCTGATTCATCGTAATAGGCTGCCACAATATTCTGCGCGAGCTCGCGCTTCACCTTGTTCGGATGGAGCGAACCATCCGCAAGGCCTGCTTCGATCGCATCGATCTCGTCGACCGATTTCGTGGAAGCGAGACGATAGTATTTCACCATCAATTCATCAGGAATGGACATGACCTTGCCGAACATATCGTTCGGTTCATCGGTAAGGCCAATGTAATTACCGTAGCTCTTCGACATCTTCTGAACGCCATCGGTGCCTTCGAGCAGCGGCAAGGTGAGGCAAACTTGTGGTTCCTTGTCCATCTTCTCCATGAGCTCACGACCAGCAAGCAGGTTGAACAGCTGGTCGGTGCCGCCCAGTTCAACATCGGCATCGATGCAGACCGAATCGTAGGCCTGCATAGTGGGATAGAGAAACTCGTGCAAGCTGATCGGCTGATTGTTGTTGTAGCGCTTCGTGAAATCGTCACGCTCAAGGATGCGTGCGACCGTGAAATTGGACGTGATCTTCAACAAGCCCTCAAGGTCGAGTGCAAGCAGCCATTCAGAATTGAAACGCAATGTGGTCTTTTCGGGATCGAGGATCTTGTACGCCTGCTCGATATAGGTCTTTGCGTTCTGCTCAACCTGCTCGCGCGTGAGCGGCGGACGCGTAACATTGCGACCTGAAGGATCGCCAATAAGCGCCGTGCCATCACCGATGATAAGCGTGACCTGATGGCCCAGATCTTGGAACGCGCGCAGCTTGCGTAGCGGAACAGCATGACCAAGATGCAGATCGGGAGCCGTTGGATCAACGCCCAACTTGATATTGAGCGGCTTATTGCGCTCAAGCTTTTCCATCAGGGCTTTTTCGGGAATAATCTGAGCTGCGCCAGAAGCGATCACACGGAACTGTTCTTCTGCTGAAATCATCGATCCTCTTTCGTTATCTTCGTGTGTAGTCTCATCTTTCGTACGGATAATCAGGATACCGCAAAAGCACTCGATTCGATGCTTGAACGCTCCTAATGGCACGGGGTTTTACGTATACTCCTCGCTAGCTGCTCAGATAAGGACGAAGATGCCCGAACCTCGATCGAGCGCCTTAGCGCATGCGCAGCTCCCAGAATGCTACAGCCGATGCAGCCGCAACATTGAGCGAGTCGACACCTTCCCGCATCGGGATCTTCGCTACAAGATCCGCCATCTCGATCGTACGCTGCTGCAATCCTTCGCCTTCGGTTCCAAGCAACACCGCAAGTTTTTCAGGACGCTGCAAGCGCACATCATCCAAAAAGACCGATTCATCATGTAACGCAAGCGCCACAGTGGTGAAGCCTTCGTGTTTCAGCGCCGCTACCCCCGATTCGCGCCAGCCTTCCACCGTGCCGGGAAAGCGTGTCCACGGAACTTGAAAGACTGTTCCCATAGAAACGCGGATCGCGCGGCGATAGAGCGGGTCGCAACAGCCCGGCGAGACGATGAGCGCATCGAAGCCAAGCGCAGCCGCATTACGGAAGACCGCACCCACATTCGTATGGTTCGTGATGTCTTCGAGCACGGCAACACGATGGGCATCTGCCAACAGATTAGCAAGACTTGGCAGGGGTTTGCGCTTCATGCCACAGAGCACCCCGCGCGTAAGCTCGAAACCCGTGAGCTTCTCTATCTCATTTGAGGGCGCAACGAAGATAGGAATACTCTCGTCATTCGTGCTACCACCCGCACCTGCCTTCTCTTCCAAGGCATACTGCGTTTCGATACGCTCGATCAGGTGCGCACTGCGCTGCAAACGATGTTCAGGAATCAGAAGCGAGAGCGGCTCATAGCCCGCATCGAGCGCGCGGGCGATGACCTTCTCGGATTCGGCGATGAAGATACCTTTTTCTGGCTCCAGTCGATTGCGCAGCTGAACTTCAGTAAGGCTCACATAGGCCTCAAGCCGCTTATCTTCTAAGGTTTCAACATGAATGATCATTGCTACGCTTCTACCCTAACCGTCATTAGAATTCACCATTCTCTAGAATGGCAACGCATTGAACACCCTGTTCTTCGCAGAGCCGAATGAGTTTGCGATCGAGCGTGAACAGCGTTGCGCCAAAACGGCGCGCCAGTACAAAATAGAACATATCGTAGGAGGAATGATCCAATCGAATACTCTCAGAAAGCACTTCTTCTTGAAGCTCTTGGATTGAATAGTATTCATTGACGAGAGCAGTCGACTCAGTAAGAAAGCTCTGCACCTTTTCAATAGGAATAAGTCCATGCCTGCACAGCTTTCGAAATATGCTTACAACTTCAGCTCGAAGCAGTTCACAGCTGATTACCTTCTCTTCTGAAAGCATGAGCGCGCGAAAAGCCATTCCTTCTTCAGTCTTGCGCACCATATCGCATGCAGCACTTGAATCAAGAACGATCATCGTGCCTCCTTTTCACGAATCTCTGCAAGAATATCTGCGGAAGACGGAGCTAATTCTGAAACTGGAATGGCTGGTAATTTGTCGATCCGTTCGAATATGCGCTTCCGCTTTTCTCTATAGCTATTATTTTCAGCAGCCCTCTTTGATGCAGACACTGATCGATCGTGCGCCACGAAATCTCTGAACCCCAGGTAATCCTCAAGGATCGTGAGCGCCTGCTGAGAGATGCTCCTGTTCTCACGAGAAGCGCAACGACGAAGCTCTTCATACACTTCTGTTGGACAGTCTTTGACCTGTAACGCTGGCATCTTCATCACCCTCTTTCTTTGCCCCTAGTATAGCATGCTTTTTGCATTCATTTCTCATTCATAATGAATTGTTACTCAGATGTGTGAACATGCCTAACCGCCGAAATAGCCTTGTGCATAAGAAACGCTTTTGCGTGCGCCTGTTCAGCCGCCGATGCAACTCGATAAACAAGAAAAGCTCTCCCGAAGGAGAGCTTTTCTCAAGTGTGCGGATTATCCGAAGGAGGGATTACATCATGCCCATTCCGCCGCCCATGCCGGCACCGGCCAGTGCGGACAGATCGGGACCTTCAGCAGGAATCTCATTGACGGTTGCCTCAGTGATGAGGATGAGCGCCGCCACAGATGCTGCAGATTGAAGCGCCGTACGGGTGACCTTCACGGGGTCGTTCACGCCCATGGCGATCATGTTGCCCGTTTCGCCGTTCGCGAAGTTCACGCCTTCGCCTGCCGGCAGACCCTTCACCTTCTCGACCACCACAGAGCCTTCGTAACCTGCGTTGGACGCGATCGCGCGCATTGGAGCTTCGAGCGCTTTGCGGATGATATCAACACCAACCTTCTCGTCGTTATCGGAGACGGTAAGCTTGTCGAGTGCAGGAATCGCATTCACGAGCGCAACGCCGCCACCAGCAACGATGCCCTCTTCAACGGCTGCACGAGTTGCCTGCAGCGCGTCCTCGATGCGGCTCTTCTTCTCCTTGAGCTCAGATTCGGTAGCAGCGCCAACCTTCAGCACTGCAACGCCGCCGGAGAGCTTAGCCAGGCGCTCCTGGAGCTTTTCGCGATCGAACTCAGACTCAAGGCGCTCAAGTTCAGCACGCATCGAAGCGATACGAGCATCGACTGCAGCCTTATCGCCCGCGCCGTCGATGATGACCGTGGTGTCCTTGGTGACCTTGACGGTCTTCGCAGTGCCCAGGTCCTCGAGCTTCACATCAGCAAGCGTCATGCCGAAGTCCTTGGAAACAACTTTGCCACCCGTGACGACTGCAATGTCCTCGAGGATGCGCGAACGACGATCACCAAAGCCCGGAGCCTTGATCGCAACCACGTTCAAGGTGCCACGCAGCTTGTTCAAAAGCAGCGTACCAAGCGCTTCGCCCTCAACATCTTCAGCAACGATGAGGAGCGGACGGCCCGATTTCATAACCTGCTCGAGCAGCGGGATAAGATCCTGGATAGAGGAAACCTTAAGATCGGTGAGCAGGATGAAGGGATCTGCGAGCACTGCTTCCATGCGCTCGGTATCGGTTGCCATGTAAGGTGAAATGTAACCACGATCATACTGCATACCTTGCACGATATCGATGTCGATGCCAAAGGTCTGGGACTCTTCAACAGAGATCGCACCATCTTTGCCAACGGCTTCCATAGCCTCTGCGATCTTCTTGCCGATAACCTCGTCACCTGCGGAAATGGTACCAACGTTCGCCACCTGATCTTCGGTGGTAACTTCCTGCGCTGAAGCCTTGATCGCATCGACCACTGCCTCGGTTGCCATTTCGATACCACGACGAATGCCAAGCGCATCAGCTCCAGCGGTCACATTACGCAGACCCTCTGCCACGATCACATCGGCAAGCAGGGTTGCGGTGGTGGTGCCATCGCCTGCAACATCGTTGGTCTTCACGGCTGCTTCACGAACGAGCTGAGCGCCCATGTTCTCCACGGGATCCTCAAGGTCGATCTCGCGCGCTACCGTAACGCCGTCGTTGGTGACGAGCGGAGCACCGAAAGAGCGCTCGAGCGCAACATAACGGCCCTTAGGACCAAGCGTCACCTTGACTGCATCGGAAAGCTTCTTAACGCCAGCAGCCATACCGCTGCGGGCATCTGCATCGAACAAAATCTCTTTTGCCATTAGTTGAATTCCTTTCGAATTGATACGTGAATCTAAGTCACAAAACGTTTATGAATGAGGTGCTTAATCGGTGTAGACCGCGTAGATATCATCGGCGCGAAGGATGAGCACTGCTTCACCATCAACATCTACTTCGGTTCCGCCATACTTGCCATAGAGAACGCGATCGCCCTCTTTCACGGGCATAGGAAGGTGCTGGCCCTTGTTGTTGATGCGGCCTTCGCCAACAGCAAGAACGACACCGGTCTGCGGCTTCTCCTTAGAATCAGGAGCGATGTAGAGGCCACCTGCCGTGGTTTCCTGAGCTTCGTCCTGCTTAACGATGATGCGATCACCAAGCGGCTTCAAATTCATATACGTACTTCCTTTCCTTTAACGCATTCGCCTTTGAATGCCTTGTTACCCTCGTTTGCTGGCTGACTGCCCGAATTAGTTCGCTTCGCATAAGCGTAAACAGCGCCAGATACGAATTAGCACTCTCACTTGAAGAGTGCTAACACAGACTATACTAACAACTTTTATCGTGATTTCAAGAAAGCATTGAGAAAATATACGTAACAGTGACTCAGATTCACAAAACCGTCATTCTACGCACAACTTATGCATAAGTCTTAATGCTAATCGTAGAACTTTGCCTCTGGGAAAGGGGGTTCGACGGCGCGCTTGAACGCGTAGGAGTTCGTGCGACGGATCGCGTAGGCCACTTCTTCAGGATCGAAGCCTGCTGCAACGATCTCTTCGGCAGGCTTGCCCTGCTCGAAGTGAGCGATCAGGATCTGGTCGAGCGTGGCGTAATCGATGCCGAGCGCCTTCTCGTCTTCAGCGCCTGGTGAGAGCTCTGCGCTGGGCGGCTTCGTGATGATGTGCTCAGGAATGGGCGGGACCTTGCCTTCTGCAGCCGCACGCTCGTTCACCCAGCGAGAAAGCGCAAACACATCGGTCTTGTACAGGCCCCCGATGGGAGCGAACGCACCTGATGTATCGCCGTAGAGCGTCGAGAAGCCCATGGCTGCTTCGCTCTTGTTGCCCGTATTCACCATCATCCAGCCGTAGGTGTTGGAAAGCGCCATCAAGCACACCATACGACAACGTGCCTGCGTGTTCTCAGAAGCAAGGCCAGAAAGCTTACCGCCTGCTGCCGGTTCAAGTGCCGCTACGAATGCTTCGTAGGGGCCGACGATCGAGATAGCTTCGGTCTTGATGCCAAGATTCGCGCCGAGCTCTTCAGCATCGGTGAGCGAATGATCAGTCGAATAAGGACCGGGCAACATATAGGCATGAACGCGGTCAGCACCAAACGCGTCGACGCACATGACCGCCACGAGCGCCGAATCGATGCCGCCTGAAAGGCCGAGCACAACCTCGTTAAATCCCGCCTGCTGCGCATAATCTTTCAGCGCCTGCACGCTTAAGGTGTACTTCTGCTCCAGATCCATGATGGCCTCTTCCCTTGATCGGTATTCAAGAACGCTCGTTTAGATGCCGCTCGGTTCGCACTCTCACAAGCAGCGTGCCTTCAAGGACTTCCGCATCCGAGCGTGCTCAAGCTGAGCTCCCGTGCGTTTTAGAGCGAGCGGATCTGATCGGCAAGCCACTCCGCCCACGCATCAACGCCTTTACCATTTGTAGCAGACATCGGGAAGATGGGCGCAGTAGGATTCAGGTTTTTAATGTGTTCGTAAAAGAGCTCTTCATCGAAATTGAAGACCGGAGCCGTATCGATCTTGTTGAGCACGATAGCAGATGCTGCCTGGAACACACCTGGGTACTTGAGCGGTTTATCGTCGCCTTCTGGGACTGAAAGGATCATGGCTTTCATGCTCTCGCCCAGGTCGAAATCGGTCGGGCAGACCAAGTTGCCCACGTTCTCGATGATGATGAGATCGAGGTTATCCAGATCGAGCACATCCACCGCGCGACGGATCATCGCACTTTCCAAATGGCATGCGCCACCGGTATTGATCTGCACCGCAGCGATTCCCTGACTCTTGATCTTCTCAGAATCGACTGAAGAAGCAATGTCGCCTTCGATGACCGCGATGTTGAATTCATCGCGCAGTGCTTCGATGGTGGCCAAGATCGTAGAGGTCTTGCCTGAACCGGGAGAAGCAAGCAGATCCAGCACGAATACCTTCTTCTCGCGGAATAACTCGCGGTTTTCATCCGCAAGACGGTCGTTCTTATCAAGAATCGGTTTATGGAGATCGATCTGCATAGCATTACTCCTTTTCGTGTTCGGAATCGACCGCTTGGTCGACTTCGCTGCTCTCATTTTCCTGAGCAGGGTTGGTAGTATCGTCTTCTTCATCGGGTAAGTCAACTTCGATGGAGGAAATCTGCAGCTCCTTGCCTTCGAGCAACTGTAAGAAGGGGCTGCCGCATTCTGGGCAAAGCATGTGAAAGCGATCGTGTGTGAATTCGTAACCGCACTGCGTACAGATACTCTTCGGTTGGATCATCTCCACCTCAAGCGTGGCACCTTCAAAATAATCGTTATTCTCTGCCAAAGCCTCGAATGCGAACTGGAGCGCGTCTTCGATAGCTTCGGTCATGACACCCACCTGAAGCGAGACCTTGAGCACGCGTTCGGCTCCTGCCTCGCGCGCAACGCTCTCGACCGACTCCATAACTCCTGTCATGATGCCCAATTCGTGCATTATTCGCCTTTGCTCGACTTATCTGATGCGCTGACAGGCTGGCTCGACGCAGGGCTGGCTGCCTCAGCCGTTGCTTTCGCGGGTTTCTTTGCGGGGGCAAGCTCATCTTCGCTTCCCCAAAGATGCTCGTCGAAATCTCGCTTAAGCTGACGCAATTCCTCGCGCGCTTCTTCTGCTTCTTTTGCCTCGATCTCGGCACGTTCCGCTTTGGTCTTTGCGCGCTTACGCAACGCGATGCGAGCCACGAGCAGACTTGCTTCATAGAGCAAAACGAGCGCGGCGAACATGAGGCCCATCGTTACCGGCGAAGCATCCGGCGTGACCATGGCTGCAAATATGAGCAGGCCGATATAAACGTATCGCCAGCTCTTGCGCAGCTTATCGTAGGAGATGATATTGAACATGACCAAATAGAACACGATCAGGGGCAGCTCGAAGCCGAAGCCGAAGCCGATCTCGAACTTGATGATGATATCGACCCACCTGCTTGCCTCGGGCATGATGGTCGCGAACCCTGATGCCTGATCGGTGAGCCATTCGAACGCCGGTGGCAAGATGATGAGGTAGCAGAAGATCGTGCCGAGAATGAACAGCCCCACACCTGCAATGAAGGTTGGCACGAACCATTTGCGCTCTTTCGGTTTGAGCGCAGGCAGGAAAAATGCCAAGATCTGCCAGAGGATGAACGGAGCCGTGGCCACAAGCGAAGCCCAAAATGCGATCTGGAAACGCAGACCAAATGCGTCGAACGCACCGAACACATTCAAAAGCACCTGTCCGTCTTCGTTAGCTGGAAGATACTGTGCAACCGGCATGAGCATGAACTGCGCGATAGTTGGCGTTGCCAGATAGAAGATGAGGCACGAAACGAGCAGTACCACCACGATGCGCACAAGACGCATACGCAGTTCGCCAAGATGCTCCATGAGCGACATACGCGCTGGTCCGATAGGCATGCTAAGCTTCACCTCCCGCAGAAGAGGAAGGGGCGGAGCCGGCCTCTTGTTCAGACTGGGCTGCTTGAGATTGGGTTGGTTTGGGCTGCGCCGCCTTGATTGAGGCGGAAGCAGGCTTCTGCTCGCGTACAAATTCTTTGTTCAGCGGCACATTGCCGTAGAGTTCGTCGGCCGAAGGCTTCTTCGCTTGCTCTTCTGCCTTCTTGGCGGCTTCAGCTTTCATCTTCTGACGGTTCGCATCGATGTCTGCCTGCTTTTTCGCATCGACTTCAGCGCGCTTCTTCATCTCCGCGCGTTCACGGTCGTAGCGCGCTTTACGTTCGGCGAACGTTTCTTCATGTTCGCTACGTGCGACCTTTTCTTTCACCTTGCCGTGCGCACGGTCGATAGCACGTGCCGGATTCTTGAAGGGCTCTTCCGCATTGGGGTCGAACACCTCTTCGCGGATAACGCCATCCATCTCATCTTTTGCTTTTTTGAATTTGTTGACGGCCATGCCGATAGTCTTGGCGATCTCCGGCAGCTTATCGGGCCCGAAGATCAGAAAGCCAAAGAGGAGTATGAGGAAAAACTCAAATCCACCGATACCAAACAAGACGAGGCCTCTTATCTTTTACCAAAACCGCCGGCGCTCTTACGAGTTGCCGCCGAGGAACATTAATCCAACCGTTGGGATCGAAAGAGCGAGAACCAAAATGACGCATACGATGATGATGCCGACGCGCTTCAAAAACTCTTTGCGTGCCTGCGCTTCTTTTTGACGACGTGCACGTTCAAGTGCGGCCTGACGACGCTCTTCAGCCTGTTTAGCGCTTATCTTCTGCTTTTTTCCAGCCATTTCGATACATCACTTTCCTACGATCACGCTCACTTTACCCTACCGCGTGGCTGCGCGTAGGCTCGATTCGGTGTGATGTAGCCAATCACAGCGAAGAGGATGGGATTGGTCACTTTAGTGCGCGAAGGTTAATCCTGGTCGGGTCTGAGCGCGTTGCGGATGCTCAAGACACGTCCGATATTGCGTGCAACATCGGTGCTGTCGACATGCCATTGACCACGCTCGAAAAGAACATCGCCGTCGACCATGGTCATCATGATATCGCTGTTAGAAGCCGAGCTTAACAGCGTGAAGATCGGGTCGTTCGCTGAAGTTTGATGCGCACCGGCGAAGTCGATCGCGATAATGTCTGCCTGTTTGCCCACCTCGAGCGAGCCCACCTTGTCTTCGATACCGAGCACTTTCGCTGCCGAGAGCGTTCCCATCTCAAGTAGCGTTTGAGCGCTGATGAAATCGCGGTTGTTCAGCGCGCGCTGGATGAGCAGCTCGACGCGCATTTCCGTGAACAGGTCGAGGAAGTCGAGCGAGCCAGGAGCACCAGTGGCAAGCCCGACACGCAAGCCCGCACGCAAGTATTCATCGACCGGCGCAACACCCATGCCAAGCTGCGCATTCAAACTCGGTGTTGCAGCGATCGCAACGTCGTATTCTTTCAGCTTGCTGATGTCTTCAGGGGTAACGCATACACCATAGATGACCATGACGTTTTCCGCCTCAAAACCATCCCAGTTCAACACATAGTTCACTGGAGTAACTCCCGTAGGCAACCAGGGCGGAAGCTCCATGAAGCCTGAGAGCTCGAAGCGTATGTCGCTCTCGATCGCGCGACCATTCTTGACGAAGCGATACTCTTCGCGGCTGCCAGCCAAGCGCATGGCAACAGGAAGGTTGTGCTCGAGTGCGTACTGCGAAACCATCTTATAGATGAGTGGATGGCACTGGAACACCGGGGCTGGAGCCAGGCCGAACGAAACGCGATCGGACTCGAGCTTCGATGACCATTTTTTCAGATCACTCACACCTTTCTTGAGCGAATAGTTAACGAGGTTCTTATCGATCGCCGAGATCTCGCGGTATACCACCGCGCGAAGACCGACTTTGTCGGCCGCTTTCGCTGCAGCACCCGTTGTGGAAATATCGCCCACGGTAGTGATGCCACTTGCAAGCGACTCGAGCGCGCCAAGGTAAGCCGACTCATACGACTCTTCGGCCGAAAGACGCCTGCGTAGATCGGAGATTTCCTTCATCCATGCCGCGTAGGGGACATCGCTCATAAGACCACGAAAAATAGCATCTTCAAGACGCGCGTAGAGGTTGATCAAGCCAGGGCAGATAGCGGCGGTGCCGAAATCGCGTACCTCTTCTTCCGCATAGCGAATGCGCAGCATGTCTGCTTTGCCAATGTCGGCGATCTTTCCGTCTTTGACCAGAACAGCGCCGTTTTCGATCGGCGCAGACGAGACGGGTAAAACATGTTGTGCACACAGCAGCATGGCTTCCTCCTGAGATACTAGCTCACGCGATATCTTATCACGTAAACAGGTGCATTCGTTGCCATGCACACTCTATATGCATTACTAGCAAGCTCGACGGAAAAAGATGACAAACTACCCGGTCGTTCGACATCAACTCGACCAGTGGAGAGGGTGAGACACGAGGTTCCCCGCTTCCCTGCTCAAGAACCTGCATCCTGCAGGTTCTTTCGTGCGTCGCTACTTTGCTCGGGTTTTATTAAAAATGAATTTAGTCGGCAAAGAGTCACCTTGTTGCCTCACCCTCTCCGCTGATGCAGAAAGGTGACGAACTACCCTTGATGCGCCTCCGTGAAGCGAAGGATGTCTTCGCTGTAGACCGACAGTGTGTCGAGCGGTTCTTCCAGGTAGAATGGCTTTTCCTTGAGGGCTGGATGGTTGGTGAGCGCGCTGAGCGCCTCGAACCCGATCGCTCCTTCGCCGATGCGCGCGTGGCGATCTGCATGAGCACCGCACGCTTCTTTGCAATCGTTCAGGTGCACGGCCAAAAGCTTGTCGAGGCCGATCGCCTTGTCGAACTGGGCGAGCACTCCATCAAGATCGTTCACGATGTCGTAGCCAGCTGCCCATACCGCGCTCGCATCCAGACAAACGCCCACCTTATCCTTCAGGTTCACCTGTTCGATCACCTGCGCAAGCTCTTCGAACTGCGAGCAGATCTGTGTGCCTGAACCGGGCATGGTGTAGAGCAGCACGGTGGTCGATTGCGTGGGTGTGATCGTTTCATTGAGCGTGGCAGCAAGATTCTTCATGGCCTCTTCGGCGGCTATATCGAGCGCGCTGCCTGGACGCAGAAGATAGCCCTGGCCAGGGATAGCCTCAAGCTGTGCGAGGTCTTCGGCCATGACCATCGCCGCGAAATCGTGCTGTTTCGTGTCGGCGCTCGCTGGCTCGAGCGTGTAGGGCGCGTAGGCGAGGAGGTACTTGATGCCATGCTCCTTCGTGAATACGTTGAAGCGTTGCAAATCGCGTGGATCTATGGCCTTCTCGTGGCCGCCGCGCGGATTGCGCGTGAAGAACTGGATCGCTTTCGCCCCGATCGAAGCTGCCGCTTCGGCCATGATGAGCATGCCCTTTTTCTTCGATAGGTGACACCCGATGTAGAACATTGTTCTCACTCACTTTCTCTATTTGCACGATCGCTACGCTGTGACCTGCATGCGCACAACTTCCGCGACCGATCGCTTACAACCTCTACCCTACCCTGCGGACCATAAAGAAACGACTCAATAAGGTATTTGTAACGGCTATGTTGCAAACCCGCTATCTTGCTGCGAATTCAGAGGTGAACACGTATGCTCTGACTAGTCGAATGGGCTGATTTGTCGCATTCTTAGCGCGCCTGCGTTGTGCGAGATTTTTGGGAATCCTGCTGCGATGGCGTGCGGAGTAGCGAAATGAGGAGGGAATCATGCAATCGTTCTTGAATGTCGTTAAGTCGAATATCGTTGCGCAAGCGATCATTTCGATCGTTGTTGGTTTGCTGCTCATGTTCTGGCCAGGCATCACGATCGTGACCGTGCTGTATTTGGTGGGCGTCGTGTTCGCCGTGATGGGCATCTCTTCACTGGTGAGTTACTTTAGGACACCGGAGGCCGAACGCCAGGTAGGCGTGGTGGCAACTGGCGTGTTCTTCTGCCTCGTTGCCCTTATCGTGTTCCTGTTTCCGCAGGTGATCGCCGGGTTCTTTTCGGTGGTGCTGGGAATCATCCTCGTGATCTGCGGCGCGGTGAACGCGGTGCGATCGGGCGAACTCAAGAAATACGGGGAACGCTCGTGGGGGTTTTCTATGGGGTTGAGCGTGCTCATCATCATCGGCGGCCTCGTTATTATCGCGAACCCGTTCGAAACCACGTCGCTGTTCGTGTTCATCCTGGGTCTTATCATTGCTGCGAACGGTATCGTGGACTTGATCGTCGATGCTGAACTGCGCAAAGCCATCAAGAAAGCATAAGATGTCGAACGACCGGGTAGTTTGTCATCTAGAGGGGTTTTTGCTGGTAGAGGCCGTTGTCGACGAAGCCGAGGTTGCGGTAATACGGGCGGGTGCCGATGGCGCTGATCACGTTGAGTTTGGTGTAGCCCGCTTCGCGCGCCAGCTCGCTCGCACGCTCGATGAGCTTCTTGCCAAGGCCGCGGTGCTGAGCGCTCGTTCCGCTCTTGTGCAAGCCTGAAGCGCGGCCATACACGTGCACTTCACGGATCATCGCTTCGCCAGGAGACACGGGAAGTGCGTCTGCGTAAGTTTCAAAGGCTTCAGGTTTCGGAAGCGAAAGGCGCAAGAAGCCCGCGATCTTGTTCTCAGGCGTGACCCACTGCAGGAATCGTTCGTGCGTTGAGGTGGTTTCATAGGGAACCACCTCGAGCGTCAATTCGCCCAGTTCGATGTCTTGCGTCGAGATCTCACGATAGCGAATCTCCTGGATAGCTGGCAAAGATGTCGAACGACCGAGTAGTTTGTCATCTTTTGCGCGGGCTTCGACCAGTTGGCGCAGGTTCACCTTCTTGTTACCTGCTTCGATGTCGTGCGCGGAGAAATCGCGGATCATGCGCGAGATACGCGTGAAAGGCGGCGTTGCGAGCACGTCGGCAACGAGCACGTCCACCAGCGTCTCTTCATCGTAGGGCTGCCACTCCCCTCTTTCGTAGCGCTCGCAAAGTTCGGTGCCGCGCACGAGCGCACAGGGATAGAGCTTTATCTCGTCGGGCTGGTAGGGCGTCTCGGTAACGAAGCGTCGAAAGTCCGCGCGATCGGTTTCGGGCGTTTGGCCGAGCAAGTTCACCATGAAATGCGTGTGCGTCTTGAAGCCAAACAGGCGCGTGAGGTCGAGCGCGCGATCGATCTGCGCGATGCTCACGGGACGCTGGTTGATGTCGTGAATGTGCTGGTCAAGGCTTTGGACCCCCATCTGCACCTTCGTTGCACCAAGTGTGCGCAGGAAGGTGAGATTCTCAGGCGTGATCAGGCTCGGGCGCGTTTCGACCACCAGGCCCACCACGCGGTGCGCTGCTTGCTCGTTGCGCACGTGTTCGCGTTCAAGCTCATCGAGCGTGGCATGCTGGTGCTTCGCGATCGCCTTCCACGGTTCGCCTGTTTCGTAGAGGTTCACCATGGCTTCGTTGTAGGTGAGCTCTCCTTCGTTGACCAGGCACTGCTGCGCCTGCGTGAAGGCAACAAGGTCATCCCTTTCATAGCTCAGCCCGCAATCGCGATAGAACTGGCGGCGTTCACGGGCGTTCGCCGCCTCAAAAGATGACGAACGACCAGGTAGTTTGTCACCTTCTCCCGAAAAAGATGTCGAACGACCGGGTAGTTTGTCGTCTGCGTCGTTGAGGGCGCGGAAGAGCTCGGTGATGAACCAGATCTGGTAGGCGCGCGGGTAATCGCTCCAGGTGCCGCCGAGCACGATGAGCTCAATCTTATCGGTCACGTGCCCCATCTGATTGAGCGCACGCAGGCGCGAGGTCACCTGCAAATACGGATCGAAGTAGTTACGCTCGGCGCGCTGGCAGGCAGGCTCATCGGAGAGATAGCTCTTGGGCATGCGCAGGTCGTTCGGACAGTAGATGCACGCACCGCCGCACTTCCACGGTTTGGTGATAACTGTGATGGTGGCCACGCCCGAAGCACTGCGACGCGGCTTCACCTGCAACAGATGTACCAGCTGTTGTTCCAGCTCAGGCGTTATATTCCACGACTGCCAACGCTGCGGGTCGCGCTCTTTCGTGCGCAAGTAGAACGGCAGCAGCTTCTTCTTGGAATAGTGCGGCGCGTTCGCATCCAAGCGCTTGTTGTGATCGTTCAAGATGCGCAGCAGAGCCTTCGCGTCGAGTTCTTCGCCTGCACGCAATCGATCGAGTATTTCTTGAATGATGCTTTCCAAAAGATCCGGACCGTTCACTCCCTGAACTGTTCTGAACCGCGCTGCCGCCTATCGAGCAGCAATCAAACCAAGCGGTCGAACACCAGGTTTCGCATGAGCCTTTCCTGCTGTTCGACCGCCGTTATTCGACCACCGCTGTTCTTGCTATCCCGCCTGAACTGGCGCTTTGCCGACTATTCCGCCTAGCTGAAGTAATCCACGCCACCTTCGAAGATAGGCTGATAGAGGTTGCCCGGCACGTTCTTGTAGAGGCCAGCGCCGCTGCGTTCGCTGTGGCCCATCTTGCCGAACACGCGTCCATCGGGGCTGGTGATGCCCTCGATCGCCCATGCCGAACCATTGGGGTTGAACGCAAGATCCATGGAGGGCTGGCCGGCCGCATCCACGTATTGGGTCGCGATCTGGCCGTTCGCTTTCAGCTGTTCGAGCATTTCAGGCGTGGCGACGAAGCGGCCTTCGCCATGACTTACCGCAACCGTGTGGATGTCGCCCACCTGGCAGTGGCTCAGCCACGGGGAAAGCGTGGAGGCCACGCGCGTATCGACCAGCATGCTCTGATGGCGGCCGATCGAGTTGAACGTGAGCGTGGGGCACGTGCTATCCATCTCGCGGATGTCGCCGTAGGGCACGAGGCCGAGCTTCACCAGCGCTTGGAAACCGTTGCAGATGCCGAGCATGAGGCCATCGCGATTCTGGAGCAGATCGCGCACGGCTTCGGTGACCTCAGGCGCGCGGAAGAACGAGGTGATGAACTTCGCGGAGCCATCGGGCTCGTCGCCGCCAGAGAAGCCGCCGGGAATCATGACGATCTGGCTTTCACGGATGGCGCTGGCCAGGGCTTTCGTGCTCTCGATGACCGCCTGCGGCGTGAGATTGTTCACGATGAGCGTGGTGGGTGCAGCGCCGGCGCGTTCGAAGGCACGGGCGGTGTCGTATTCGCAGTTGTTGCCTGGGAAGACCGGGATGATCACGCGCGGCTTCGCGACCGAGCCGCAGTAAACGAGCGGGGCTGCGCCTTCGAAGCTGATCGTTTCAACGGCTGCGTGTTCCTGCTCGGTTGGATCGATGCCCGCCGCCTGGTCTTGCGCGGTGTCTTCCTCGTCTTCGAACGTGCGATACGGGAAGACGGACTCGAGCTTCTGCTCCCACGCTTCCTGCAGATCTGCCAGCGCGACCGACTCATCACCGAGCGCGAATTCGTATTCGGCAGTGGTGATGCCCGCTTCGATGACCTCGAGGTTTTCGGCGGAAGCAGGAACATCGGCATCGGTGGCGAGTTCTACGATGAAGCTGCCATACGCCGGCTCGAAGAGCGCCGAGGGACTGATGCTGCCATCGATCTGAACGCCGATGCGGTTGCCCAGCGCCATCTTGAAGAGCGCTTCAGCGTAGCTGCCATAGCCCGGCGTAGAGACCGCAAGCGCCGCGCCGCTGCCGATCAGGCGCTCGACCAGGTCGCATGCTTCGCGGAAGCCTTCCGCATCAGGCAGGAGACCATCTTCTTGGTAGGCCGGCGAGATGAAGAGCACGCGGTTGCCCGCGCCCTTGAATTCGGGAGAGGTCACGCGGTCGACCGGGCCGCATGCGGTGGCGAACGAGACGAGCGTGGGCGGTACGTCGAGCTGTTCGAAGGAGCCCGACATGGAGTCCTTGCCGCCGATCGAGCCCACTTCGGTATCGATCTGCGCCATGAGTGCGCCGAGCACAGAGGCGACCGGCTTGCCCCAACGCGTGGGTTCTTCACGAAGGCGCTCGAAGTATTCCTGGAACGAATAGTAGGCGTTCTCGCGCTTGAAGCCCGCAGCCACAAGCTTCGCGAGCGATTCGATAACCGCGAGGTAGGCGCCATCGAACTGGTTCGCCTCGGAAAGATAGGGGTTGAAGCCCCAGGCCATACCTGAGCATGTGGTGGTCTCGCCGTCGACCGGGAACTTCGCCGCCATGGCCATGGAAGGCGTGAGCTGGTGTTTTCCGCCGAAGGGCATGAGCACCGTGGCCGCGCCGATGGTGGAGTCGAAGCGCTCTACCAGGCCCTTGTTGGAGGCCACGTTAAGGTCGGTAACCACCGCATTCAGGCGCTCGGCGAGCGTATTGCCCGGCCAATCGGGAATGTAGCTGCCGCCCTCTTCGACGTGCACGTTCATGTGCTTGGGCGCGCCATTGCTCGCGAGGAATTCGCGGGATACGTCCACGATGGTATCGCCGCGCCAGGTCATGCGCACGCGACCGCTATCGGTGACGACCGCGACCGGCGTGGCTTCGAGGTTCTCTGCATGTGCAAGCTCGATGAAGCGATCCACGTCCTCGGGCGCGAGCGCGACCGCCATGCGCTCCTGGCTTTCGGAGATGGCGAGCTCGGTGCCGTCGAGGCCTTCGTATTTCTTGGGTACGCGATCTAGATCGATCTCGAGGCTGTCGGCCAGCTCGCCGATGGCGACCGAAACGCCGCCTGCGCCGAAATCGTTGCAGCGCTTGATCATGCGGCTGGCCTCGGAGTTGCGGAACAAGCGCTGGATCTTGCGCTCGACCGGGGCATTGCCCTTCTGCACCTCCGCGCCACACGTTTCGATGGACTCGAGGTTGTGCGCCTTTGAAGAACCCGTTGCGCCGCCGATGCCGTCGCGACCGGTGCGTCCACCGAGCAAGACGACCACATCGTCTGGAGCAGGGGTTTCACGGCGAACATCGGCCGCGGGCGTTGCGCCCACCACCGCGCCGATCTCCATGCGCTTTGCGGCATAACCGGGGTGGTAAAGCTCGTTCACCTGGCCCGTTGCCAAACCGATTTGGTTGCCGTAGGAAGAAAAGCCCGCTGCTGCCGTGGTGACGAGCTTGCGCTGCGGCAGCTTGCCGGGAAGCGTTTCGGCCACGGGGACGAGCGGATCGGCCGCGCCCGTTACACGCATCGACTGGTATACGTAGCTGCGGCCCGAAAGCGGGTCGCGGATCGCGCCACCCACGCAGGTTGCCGCGCCGCCGAAGGGCTCGATCTCCGTAGGGTGATTGTGCGTTTCGTTCTTGAAGAGGTAGAGCCAATCCTGCTCTTCACCGTCCACATCTACCTTCACCTTCACGGTGCAGGCGTTGATCTCCTCGGATTCGTCGAGGTTCGTGAGGATGCCCTTGCTCTTGAGCCATTTCGCGCCGATCGTGCCCATGTCCATGAGCGAAACCGGCTTCGCATCGCGGCCGAGATCGGTGCGCATGCGCATATATTGGTCGAACGCCGCGCGCACCTTTTCGTCGTCGATCTGCATGTTCTCGAGCTCGGTCTCGAACGTGGTGTGACGGCAGTGGTCGGACCAGTAGGTGTCGATCATCTTGATCTCGGTGATGGTGGGGTTGCGCTTCTCGTTCGCAAAATACTGCTGACAGAATTGGATGTCGGCCAGGTCCATGGCTAGACCGCGTTCGGCGATGAACGCTTCGAGGCCTGCAGCATCGAGGTCGATGAAGCCTTCGACCACCTCGACAGGATCGGGCGTGGGGAATTCCATCTTCAGCGTTGCATGCGGCTCGAGCGTTGCTTCGCGCGCTTCCACTGGGTTGATGACGTAGTGCTTGATGGCATCCACGTCTTCGCTGGTGAGATCGCCCTCGAGGAAATAGATCTTCGCGCTGCGCACTTCGGGGCGTTCGCCTTGGCTGATGAGCTGGATGCACTCGCTTGCCGAATCGGCGCGCTGGTCGAACTGGCCGGGAAGGAATTCGACGCCGAAGACCGTGGCGTTCGCGTCTTCGGGAAGTTCGGCGTAGATAGTATCGGATTGCGGCTCGCTGAACACCGTGGGGGTGCAGGTTGCGAAGAGCTCTTCGGTGATGCCTTCCACATCGTAACGATTGAGCAAACGCAAGTTCTCCAGTCGCTCGATGCCGAGGATCGTGCGCAATTCGTGCAGCAGCTGCTGCGCTTCGACATCGAATCCGGGCTTCTTTTCAACATAGATACGTGAAACCATGGGCTCCTACTTTCTTGGAGTTCATCGTGAAAGCGCTTGTTGCGCGCTGCTTCTATGATAAGGCCTAACAGAGACCTTGCGCACGAGAACCCACGTTATTCGTACAAGAAGCAACGTAGCTCGATCAGCGCCGAGCGCGAGACACGAGGTTCCCCGCTTCCCTGTTCGCGAAT
>OLSL01000320.1_pt1 | contig 52667 bp, 47 predicted proteins | sample 1672511 | NCBI WGS metagenome assembly OLSL01 (sample SAMEA3136694, study PRJEB25190) | human gut metagenome | biome: human gut; feature: human-associated habitat; material: faeces | place: Austria | collected 2013
AAGGATATATTGAACTCTACTGTAATCTCATAATCCCGCCGGACATAAACTGCTTGCGGTATACTGAATCTCCGCGCCATCCACCTTGAGAAGAATCATGAGGTAGGCGAGATGCTCAGGCCCCTTGATCGGCTGCAAGAATCTCGTCGATGCGGCTGGTCACTTCCTTCATCACCTCGTCGCTGGTGATGCCGCCTACAATGGGATCACCGACGATGTTGCCGTTCCGGTCTACCAGAAGGGTGGTGGGGAAGGAGAAAATCTGGGAGAGCATATTGCCCGCGTCAGAGTCCCAGGCAAAGTAGATGTTCTGATAGCTGGCACCCTTTTCACTGAGGATGCTCTTAGCTTCTGCAATGGCGTCTTCGTTTCCGTCCAGAGTGTCAGTGTTGATGCCGATCACGGCGCCGCCCTTTGCCTTCAGGTCTTCATTGAGCTGATTCAGCGCAGAAAGCTCCTCTACGCAGGGCTTGCAGCCACTGAACCAGAGGTTCACCAGGGTGACGGCATTCTGAGAGAACATATTGTTGTCCACATCGTTTCCATCCAGATCCTTGCCGGAGAAGGCGGGGAATGCACTTACGGAGATGGACTGCGTCTCAGCGGCGTCTGTGGGATTACACTGCTCAAGGATCTGAGCCATCTGATCCTCAATGGGGCGAATCAGCTCCACATCTGCTTTCAGGGTGTTTACATCATCATCGGATAGTCCCTCTGCTGCGTCAATGGCGCTGGACAGAACGTCGCAGTAGTCGGCTTCAGGATTTACAGTGTTCTTGTCCATGGAGGCGAAAACCTTTTCCCATAGCTCTTTATGGGAGTCGATTATGGCGTTTTCCTGGTTTGTCAGGTCATTCAGCTGGTTCTGGAGCGCCTCCTGATCGACTGCGGAATCTGCCGGTTCGACGGAGGATACGGTTGTGTGTTCGGTGGCAGCGGCGGTCTCAGTGGGGATGCTGCTCGCCGCTGCGGCAGAGCTGCTGGTGTTACTTCCACAGGCGGTGAGACCAAAGATCATTGCGCCGGCCAGAAGTCCGGCGAGCCATTTTGTTTGTTTCATGTGAGATACCTCCAAAAAATTAGTCTTGCGTGGATATTTCTTTTTGCGTAGTGGATGCAGCGCTACAGCCAAAGCCATAGCGGTAGCGGATTGCACCGGTGGGACAGGACTTCATACATTTTCCGCAGCGAATACACTCCGCGTGGTTTGGCGTTTTCGTTACGTCCACGTCCATGCCACAAACCTTCTGGCATTTTCCGCAGGAGACGCATTTCCCTGCATCCACCTGAATCCCCAGCAGGGAGACGCGGTTAAACAGAGAATAAAATGCGCCAAGGGGACAAATCCATTTGCAGAAGGGCCGGTAGAACAGCCAGGACAGCAGGATGACGGCAATTAAAATCACGCTTTTCCAGGCGAATAGCTTGCCCAAGGCCCCGCGGATGCTGACGTTGGCCAGAGATAGGGGGATGGCACCTTCGATGACGCCCTGGGGGCAGATGTATTTGCAGAAATAAGGATCGCCCATGCCCAGATCATTGGTAATCAGTAGGGGCAGCAGAATCACAAATACGATTAGGATACCGTATTTTAGAAACCGCAGGGGCCTCAGTCTTTTCGTGGACAGCTTTTTTCCGGGAATCTTATGGATCAGATCCTGGAGCCAGCCAAAGGGACAGAGAAATCCGCAGATAAACCGTCCCAGCAAGACGCCCAGCAAAATCAAGAATCCGGTGATGTAGTAAGCAAATTTGAATTTCGAGGAACCAATCACGGCCTGCATGGCGCCGATGGGGCAGGTTCCTGCCGCGCCCGGGCAGGAATAACAGTTGAGTCCGGGCACGCAGACCACCTTTCCCTTGCCCTGATAGATGGTTCCCTTAAAAAAGTTTGGAAGATGGATGTTGGTGCCCAGGGCGGCAATTGCCTGAATCCATCCCCGAAAACGGGCAAGAAAACCCGAAATGCCCCTGAGTTTCTTATCCAATTCCAACACACTCCATACACAGTCGAATTGCTTTTCCAAATACGGTCTGCACCTCACCCCGGTAGGCCCCGAATGCCACCATGGCAGCGCCGGCCATCAAAAGCCCGATTTGCAGGCAAATTTTTGTCCCTGATCTCATAACGTGCCGCTCCTTTCCTGTTGTGCAAAGCGATTATAGCAGACGGGGGTTAAATTCTCTGTTAAGATTGTCGAAAACTTACACAGATTTTATGGCGGTGTGATATACTAAGGGCAAGCAGAAACGGAGGAACGGACATGAGACTTCTTATCATTGAGGACGAGCAGGCCCTGGCGGATATGGTTGCGCAGCACCTGAGAACCGCCGGATATGAGATAGACGTGTGCTATGACGGAGATTCCGGGCTGGAGGCAGCCACGACGGAATCCTACGATTTAATCATTTTGGATTTGAATCTGCCGAAGATGGACGGAATGGAGCTTTTGAAGGAGCTTCGAACCCAGGACGGGGAGACCGGCGTATTGATTCTTTCTGCCCGCAGCGGGATCAGCGATAAGGTAGAGGGACTGGATGCGGGTGCAAATGATTTTCTGTCCAAGCCCTTTCATATGCAGGAGCTGGATGCCAGAATCCGCAGCCTGACCCGGCGGAAGTTTATTCAGAACAGTCTGACCCTGACGCTGGGAAAGCTGATGTTCGACACCAAAAGCCGGATTGCATCTGTGGACGGAGTTCCGTTGCAGCTGACTCGCAAGGAGACAGGAATTTTGGAGTATCTACTGCTGCACCAGGGCCGTCCGGTGAGCCAGGAAGAGCTGATGGAACACGTATGGGACAGCAGTGTGGACGCATTCAGCAATTCCATTCGGGTACACATCTCCTCTCTGCGGAAGAAGCTCCGGGCAGCGCTGGAGTATGACCCCATTCGCAATCGGATTGGGGAAGGATATGTGATGGGAGGCGATTCCTGATGAAGCGGCTTTCCCTGCAATGGCGGCTGACGCTGATGACGGCAATTCTAATTGCGGCGGCCTGCGTACTGCTGAATTTGGCGGTGCTCTATTCCGGCACTTCGCATATGGATGCGCTAGGCAAGTATGTGGCAGATAATGAAACGGAGAATACCATCTATATTGACCTCTCCGAAGCTCAGTGGGAGGAGTTTTCGGGAGATTTTGCATTGCAAGTCCAGAGTAGTAAGGCGGGCTTTCGGCTGGAGGCATGGATTATTACGGTGCTGATTACCTTTTTATCCGGCGCTATTACCTATTTCGTCAGCGGAAGGTGTCTGCGGCCTCTGCGGGAGTTTTCCAAACAGGCCGAGCAGATTCAAATGCAGAATTTGATGAACAGCCCTTTGCCCGAGCAGACCATTCGGGAATATCAGCAGCTGGCGTCCGCCTTTAATGGAATGCTGGAGCGGTTGGGCAGCGCCTTTGAGGTACAGCGGCGGTTTACCGGAAATGCGGCTCATGAGTTAAAAACGCCCCTGGCTTTGATGCAGGCGCAGCTGGAGGTGTGGATGGAGTCGGAAGATCTATCCGAAATAGAGCGGAAAAATGTAAAGAGTCTGCAGGGGCAGCTGGAGCGGTTAACGGCGCTGGTGCGAACCCTGCTGGACATGAGCGAGATGGAGACCATTCCTCGGACGGAGCGGGTGGAGCTGGCACCCATGGCAGAGGAGATTTTGCAGGATCTGGAGCCCGCCGCCCAAAAGCGCGGGATTACCATGACAGCGTCCGGAGAGGTATCGCCGGTGACCGGCAGCGACATTTTGCTCTACCGGATGCTCTATAACCTGGTGGAAAATGCCATTAAGTATGGAAAACAGGGGGGAGCTGTGGCGGTGACACTGGAAGAAAACCGCGGAAAAACGGAAATCCGGGTAGCGGATGATGGCCCCGGAATTCCCATAGAGATGCAGGAGCAGGTGTTTGAACCGTTTTTCCGGGTGGATCAATCCCGCAGTCGGGCCTCCGGCGGCGTTGGCCTGGGTCTGGCGCTGGCGCAACAAATTGCCGCGCTCCATGGCGGCAGTCTGACTGTGGAAAAAAGCGATGAAACGGGGACGGTGTTCCTGTGCAGAATGTAACGAGTAAAAGAGAAACACTCATAGTTGAGGAGGAAACGAAAAATGGATCGGGCAAACATTACGGCACTATTTGAAACATACATCCGAAAACTGCGGATCACCCCGGCATGGGATGTTCGGCTGGAATTTGTGGAAGACCCATCCTGGACGAAAACCGGCGATTTCAAGATCGACTGCGACGACAGAAAGGCAATCCTGCTGCTAAACGCCGGAAATCCCAATCAGGAAAATCTCGAGGAAATCATCATCCATGAGTTGATGCACATTAAAATGTATCCCCTGGATCAGGTGACGGAATCGCTGATTGCTAACTGCTTTGAGGAGGACTCGGCGGCCAGCAATTTTGCCTATCAGCAGTTCTTTGTGACCCTGGAGCAGACCGTGGAGGAACTGGCGAAGTGCTTTCTGCTGGAGTTTGGGGAAAACAAGGAGTTTTCCTATGGACGGTGCAGCAAACAAAAGTCCTTTCATGAATTGTATGACGGCCTGAAGAACATCGACTGAGCTTAGCCAAAGCAAGACGACCCCTATGGAGTGGACATTCCATAGGGGCTTTTTGCGCAAATCTATTACACTTATGTAATGGTTTGCCCCTGAAAAGGCATTGGATTTTAGACTGGTGCTGAGGTATAGTGTAATCAGAGATAATTTGCAGGGGAAATTTCCCTGCGCAGAACGAATGGAGGTAATACCATGGGCAAGAAACAGCTGACCCCGGAGGAGCAGGTGACCCGTTGGGAGCACATCCGGGCCATTGAGAACCTGGTGGGCAAGATGACCTACTACGGCATCAACTGCTGGGACGAGAAGATCTGGGAGGAGATGTGGGCCAAAAAGGCTGAGGACATCACCCTGGGCTTTAACAACGGATATTACAAGGGCGCGGAAGCCATTGAGGGCTATTACAAGGCAAGCGCCGAGCTGATGCGGCTTCGGACCGAGGTGGTCAAGGCCGCCAATCCCGACAAGTTCGAGGACAAGAGTGTGGAGGAAATCTTCGGCGCAGGGTCTCTGGACGTCAACAACTTTACCACGCCCATTGTGGAGCTGGCAGAGGATATGAAGACTGCAAAGGGCCTCTGGTACTTCATGCGGGGCAACACCAACTATGACGAAACCGGCATCGCCACCTATCATCAGTGGGGCTGGATGGGCATCGACTTTATCTATGAGGACGGCGCTTGGAAGATCTGGCACATGGTGAACGCTGAGGATCTCAATTTCCGCGCAGGCACCACCTGGGTGGAGAAGGCGGAGCCCCTGCCCGTGCTGCCCGAGTATGCAGCCATTGCAGACTTCAAGTTCCCCGAGCCCAATGTTCCCGCTGAGGTCTATGAGCACTGGCATGACCGCCGGAAGAATGTAGACTTCCCCGGTGTTCCCCAGCCCTACGCCAGCTTCGCGGACACCTTCACCTACGGACTTTAAGAAAGGAGGCCGACACAATGAAATACGCAGTGAAAAAGGAATTCACCGATGAGGAGCTCATCCAGCGGGTAACCGATGTGATGGAGATTCGCAACGTCATGGGCCGCCATGCCTACTACCATGCCAAGGGCCTCCACGAGAAGGAACTCAAGGAGATTTGGGTGCAGAAGCCCGAGAACCAGAAGACCGCTTCCTTCGGCCAGAACTGGGGCTACAATGTCGGTATGGAGCGCATCGACGCTTACTACGGCAAGGGCAGCGTAGAGAACTACCAGAAGGATCTGGAGGAACTCCATGCAGCCGATCCCAGCGTAGAGGTAAACAAGGAAAACCTGGGCATTGGCTCCCTGGTGATCCATATGCTCACCGCACCCTATATTGAGGTGGCAGCCGACGGCAAGACCGCCCAGGGCCTGTGGTATTCCCCCGGCGCGGTAGGCGGCGTACATCCCGACCATTCCGACGGCCTGATGATGTATGAAAAGTACGGCGTGGACTTCATGAAGGAGGACGGCGAGTGGAAGATCTGGCACCTGTTCATCGGCACCGACTTTGCGGTTCCCGCCGGTCAGGACCTGAAGGGCGACACCATTCTGGAACAGGAGCGCAAGATCGCTGCCGGCGAGATGGAGAAGCCCAAGAATCCCATGGCGGACTGCAAGGATCCCAGCTTCATCCCCATGGACGCTTATTCCCTGAAATATAACTATAGCTTCTATCCGGCCATTCCGGAGCCTTATTACTCCTTTGATGAGTGCGTCAGCAACGGCCCCGAAGGCAACCCCAACTACAAGAAGGAGGGCTGAGAAAAATGTCTGATCTGCATACCAGAATCCAGCGTGCGGTAGGCGCGGTGGAGTGCGAAAAGGTCATGAGCCGCCATGTCTACTGGCATTCCGCGGGCATTCATCGTGACGAGTGGGAAGAGTATTGGTCCAAGTCCGTAGACATCACCTGGGGCCACGGCTGGGGCCGTCAGGATGACCGCTACAGCTACTACTTCAGCTATGTGCTGGAGAAGGAGCGCAATGCGTTCAAGACCTTTATGGGCATCAAGCTCAAATATCCAGATGTGGAGAACTGCACCCGTCTCGACGGCGTGGCGGAGTACTCCAACCATCTGACTACCTCTCCGGTCATCGAGGTGGCCGAGGACGGCAAGAGCGCCAAGGGCCTGTGGTACACCCCCGGCTTCATCAACAGCCATGCTTCCGCCAACGGTCAGATCCGTTCTCAGGCCCTGTGGGAGCGCTACGGCGGCGACTTCGTGCTGGAGGACGGTCGCTGGCTGTATAAAAACCTGCGGGTTTGCCCCGATATCGGCGGCAACGTGGGCGGCGGAGGCTTTGCCTACCGCGTCCGTATGGCGCCCCCTCCGGAGATGCTCAAGAAGATGGCACAGGAGATGGGCGGCGGCGCATCGGATATCCCCGGCATGATGCCCAAGAAGCCCGGCGCATCCCCCGCAGCGCAGTCTATGGTGGCTCCCGCTACCCCCGGCCCGCTGTTTGAGGACTGGACAAAGTTCACTGTTCCTCAGCCGGTGCCGATCCCGGAGCCCTACACCACCGACAGCGAGATTTGGCATTACTGCGATAATCCCTGCCTGGAGGACTAAAACATAACAACAAATGCCCAGACGGTACACTTGGTATCGTCTGGGCATTTTTCAATGCTTATAAGAAATTGGTCAGCCAGCGGGAGTAATTTTCCCGAAAGCTGTCGCAGCAGCTTCGGCCCACCGGCAGGGTTTGCCCGGTGGATAGGGTGAGCTCCAGCCGCTTGGTGGATGAAATAAAGCTGTGGCTTACAATGAAGCCCCGATGGCAGATGGAGAACTGCTCTTTGGGAAGCAGCTCGTAGATCTCCTTGATGCTCAGGATGGAGGGAAAATCCCGGCCATCGTCCAGGTAGAAATGAACCGTCCGCCCAACCCGTTCGCAGTAAACCAGCTGCTTTAAGGGAATTGCAACGGTGGCGCTGCCGGATATGATGGAAATATACCGCTGCTGCTCCATTCGGCACTGGAAAAAGCGCTTCATGGCCTTGGGAATCCGGGTGTCGTATCAGAATTTGTATCTGGAGACCCACACGAATCTGGAGGTGGCCCGGAAGCTGTATGAAAGGCTTGGCTTTGCGGAGATTGAGCGCCCGGCCTCGGTGTGCCACGGGACGATGGATCATTTTTATCTCAAGAAGCTGTAATAAAAGCCGGGGGGCGTTGGTACTCCGACTTTCGTGGTCTTATGGCAGTATGGGGCATGGATGGCTGAATGGGCTTATGCTTGCAGGGAACCATAAACCAGCCTTCTAAAAAACGATTCGGGGCGGCAGGTACAAAACCCGCCGCCCCTGGTTATGGATCGGAGGACGCAGAAATTTGCGTCCTATCTATATAGTGTCGTCAGGGAAAATTTTTGTTGCAGGAATCCAGAAAATTTTTCGGTTACGAAACGGTGTTGATCATTTCCAGCAGCGTGTCCTTATCGGCAACATTTGCAATGCAGCAGCAGTAATTGTCCGTCAGCCATGCAGCGGTGTAGACATCGACATTTTTCATGATATAGAACGTCAGACCGTTGGCTTTATAAATCTCGGGGTCGCCGGCATTCTTCTGGAAGGCAACGGCGCCGTGCTTGGAGGTAACGATATTGATGAGAATATTGTTGTCACCCTTTACAAAGACGGCGGTGATGCTGGGCATATCGGGGTAATAATCAAATTCCACCTGCTCATATCCGTCGGGAAGATAGCGGGGCATGACCGGCTCGGTGATCCCGATCTCCTCCAGCGTGTCGGCCAGCTCGGTGAGGGGCTGGCTGATGGGGAAGCTGACGTTATCGGTGGCTCCGGACAGATTCAGCGTCTCGTCGGTCCAGGTGATGATGGATTGAATCCAATTTTCTCCCGCTGCCTGCGCCACTCCCAGGGTCAAGAGCATACAGGCAATCAGTGCTGCGGCCAGGAATGGGACACGGCGCCATTTCCGTTTGCGCCTGGAGGGACACAGAGAAGCTGGCTCTGCAGCGGCTGCCGGCTTCGGGCAGGCTGCATCCCCGGTGAATGCATCCCATGCGGTCTTTTCCTCCGGGAACTCCGGCATGGGGGCCTTTCGCTCCAATTCGTCCAGATAGGCGTCGATGATGGCGGCATCGTAGGTTTCCGGTGTCATAGTGCCCAGCGCCTGCTCCATCTCCTGGGCAACCTGGCTGGCAGGCATCTCGGCCAGACGCTTAGCCAGTATGGCCGGATTGTCCTGGCTGATGCGGGTTTGTGCCATATCATCGCCCCCTTTCTCTATAATAATAGTGTCGTCATGTCAGGATTCTGTGGCAGTGTCCTGGTGAGTTTCTAATAATTTTTTACAGCGGGCCAGCGCCCGGGATAAGCGGGAGCGGCACGCTGTTTCTGAGATCCCCAGCTGATTGGAAATCTCCGTGTGATTCAGTTGGGCTTCATATTTCATGCGAAGGATATCCTGATCCTCCTGGGATAGACCGGCGGGCAAAACCTCGCTGAGTCCGGCGCTGAGATCGTCCTTCGAAGGAAGCTCGTCAGAGAGCGGGACTTCGCTGCGGCGGGAGGTCATACGCCGCTGGTTTAATACCTGATAATGCAGAGTCAGGTGCAGCCAGGCCTCCGGGGCGTCGTAGGTGCGGAGGGTGTCGTAGTGCAGCGTGGCCAGCACAAACACCTCCTGTACCAGATCGGCGGCGGTCTCCATGTCGCCGGTTTCCCGGTAGGCGGTGCGGATCAGTCGTCGGTAAAATTTTATATGAAGTTGATGGATAAATTCACTTCGGTTTTCGTTCATACCCTTGCTCCGATTCAAAATACTTTTTCTGCTCCATTATTTCTGCTGTCCATTGTACCACGGAAAGAACAGAAAAGAAAGGAAAATTGGGGCAAACCAAACAAAAAAACTGTGGAATGGAATAAAAACAGAAAAAAGTAAAAGTTGGGCGCGCTGCAATGAATGGTTGCAGCGCGCCGATTGTTATGCGTCGTTTGAATTATCTTTCCGGGTGAGCACGTGGATCCAGCGATAGCTGTTGGCGTAAATGGCCACGGGAATGCACTTAAACAGCTGGTCGCTATTGAGGCACAGCACCACCCAGAAGACGGGCAGCTTCCACCAGAACGCCGCCGCGAAGCTCAGGGGCATGACAATGCCCCAGGTGGAGATCAGGTTCATGTACATATTGAACTTTGTCTCGCCGCCGCCCCGGATAATGCCCACGGACACCGGCATCTGATAGGCCATGCCTACGAAGATGACCACCATGAGAATCAGCAGCTGGTTCGCCAGCACCATAGCCGAGGGGCTCAGGGCATAGAGACTCAGCAGCGGCTGACGGATTGCCAGCAGAATGCCGCCCAATACCAGCCCCATCACCAGGAAGATCACCTGGAGCGCGCGGACATAGGGCCGAAGCCGGTCGGGACTGCGATAGCCCTGGCCCACCATTTTTCCGATGGACACCGAGGTGGCAGAGGCCTGACTGACCGTGACCACCTTGAGATACTGGAACATGGTGGTGGCAACGGAATTGGCGGCAATGGCGTCGGAGGAAAGGTGCCCGAGAATGCCTGTTTGAATGGGTGTGGCCAGGCTCCAGAGCAGATTGGTCAGCACCACGGGCACGGCCACCCTGCGATAGTCCTGGGCCAGACCCTTGGCCCGGCGGAAGGGATTTTCGGAAAAGAGCCGGATGTTTTTCTCCCGGAACAGCACATAGCACAGCACCACAAGAAACTCCAGAATCCGCGCGGTGAGGGTGCCGATGGCTGCGCCCCGAAGTCCCAGCTCCGGGCAGCCAAAGTGGCCGAAAATCAGCGTGTAGTTGATGGAGACGTTGACGATCAGGCTCATCAGGCTCACCGCGAAGGAGATGGTCACCACCTCCAGGCTCCGAAGGAAGGCGATGAGGATGGTGGTGAGCACATAAAAGAGGTAGGAATATTTCAGAATCGACAGATATTCCACACCGGCTGCGATAATTTCCGGGGCGGAGGTAAACAGCGCCAGCAGCCGATGGGGAAACAGCGCCGTAAGCAGCAGAACCAGAAGTCCGAATACAAAGCCGGTTTTCAAGGTGACGCCCGTAATGCGGCGGATGGGCTCAGCGTCACCCTTGCCGCGATATTGGGCGTTGAGCATGACCATGGCGTCGCCCATGGCGATGGTAATCTGCTGCACCAAAAACTGCACCTGATTGACGGTGGCCGCGCCGGACAGCGCTGCCTGACTGTAGCTGCCCAGCATGATATTGTCCGCCACGTTGACGGAGTAGGCGAGGATATTCTGGAGGGAGACCACCAGAATCAGCCGGAACAGCGTATGATAAAAAACCCGATCCCGGGCGAAATAGGGGGAATTCATGGGATACTTCCTTTACCTGTGGAGTTTATGGCGAATGGCCATCAAAAATAACCATACCATAATACGTTTGGAAGTGCAAGAAAAAGTGTCAGCAGCACTTTCCAGGAATCTCTGTTACAGGAATCAATACAGAGCCATGATATTTTACGGGAAGATGATTGTAAAATGCAGATATTCCGGATATAATATACTATATCATTATATTTTGAGGGAAACATATGACTAGAACTGAACTGGAATCGTTTCTTGCAGTGGTGCAGGCGGGAAGTCTCAGCGCTGCGGCGAAAAATCTGTATATTACCCAGCCGGCCCTGAGCCGCAGAATCCAGTCCCTGGAGCAGGAGCTGGGTTATCCGCTGCTCCAGCGCAGCCCCGGCGTTCGGAAGGCAACGCTGACGGCCCAGGGGGAGCAGTTTGTATCTCTGGCAACCCAGTGGATGGGCATTTGGAACGAGGCCCAGGAGATTCCCGCCCGCCTGAGCCGGAAAAGCTATACCATCGCCACCAACGACAGCATCGAGGTTTGCCTGCTGCCACCGGTTCTGCATCTGCTGGCACAGCGGAATCCGGAGGTGGATGTCCGGATGCTGAGCCTGCATTCTGCGGAAGCCTATCTCTATATGGAGCGGGGACAGGCGGACATTGCGTTTATTTCCGACGCCCGGTACTCCAAGAATATCGACACCGTGAATCTCAGCAGTGAAAAATTTGTGCTGCTGTCCGACCCCAACATGAAGCTGCCCGGAGACGTGACCCCGGAGGTGCTGGACGGCGCGAAGGAAATCTACATGAACTGGACCCCGGGCTTTGACCGCTGGCACCGGTATTGGTTCCGGATGCCCCGGCCCCATTTGCAGGTGGATTCTACGGCGTTCCTGGCCTATATGCTCTCCCGGGGCGGCTATTGGGCGGTGGTGCCGGTGTCCGTGGCGGATTACATCCGGAAGCAGGTGGAGCTCAGCTGCTCCCACCTGATTCAGCCGCCGCCGGATCGGGTTTGCTGCTGCCTGACCAAGCCCCAGCGCCAGCCCATGGACGAGCTGCTGTTTTCCTGCATTCGGGAGGTCTATCGGGGGCAGGATCGGATTCAAATCTTGCTGTAATCCAAATGGGATCGCATTGCGATCCCATTTTTATGATGAAATGGTAAGTAAAATTACCCAAATTGCAGAGATATAATTTATTATAATTTACGAATTTGGGCTGCACCAGTTGTATATCCAGAGCGCATATGGTAGGATGAAACAAAACGATAGAAAGGGGCAGGAACGATGAAGTGGCGCAGACTGTTGGCGGCGGGGCTCAGCGGTATTATGATGGCAGGGCTGTGCGCCTGTGGTGAGAGGAATCATGGGGCGGAAAATCTGCCGGATGCGGTGCTGAAACCGGAGGACTATCGGGTGGAAACAGTGGAAGCAACGTGGAAGGAAGGATTTCTGTGGTTTTTCTGCGCAGATCAGCGTTTTTTCTATACCGCAGGAGTACAGGAGCTGATGGATGATGCCAGCCGGGAGGTACCGCTCTATGCCTTTGATCCCGAAATAGGGCAAACCGAGGAAATTGCCCTGCCTTTGGGGGAGGGCTGGCACCTTTATGCCATGACTCCGGCACCCGATGGGGGCTATTGGATGGCCTTTACTCCCTTGACCTTTGGCGGAACCGCCACCGATTATACGCCCAACCCCTGTTGGCTGGTAAAAACCGACGGGGACTTCCGGGAGCAGCTTCGGATTGACCTGTCCCCTTACAGTCAGGAGCAGGTGCGGATTGCCAATGCCATCTGTCCAAAGTCCAGCCAATATGCCAAGGATTCGGAGGATTCTCTGGGCTGGCTCCCGGCAGAGAAAATGGAGTTCTTCAAGCCGGAGCTGATTTGTGACGATCAGGGTCGGGTTTATGTGGCGGCGGCCAATGAGAATTTGCTGGTATTCGACCGGGATGGAACGCTGCTTACAGAACTGGACGTTTTCGATGTGGCCTATGCCCAGGGGGTATATCTTGCAAAAAGCTATGATGGAGAGATTGTCCTTGGCTGTACCGGCGGGGATGACTATTTGCTGCGAACCGTGGAGCCTGATACGCTGACTCTGGGGGAGCCCATACAGCGAAACAGGGAAGGTAGTCAGCGAGATCGACTGACCCCGGCGCCGTCGCTGCTGCCGGAGTATGACCTGTTTGGCTATGGCTACTATGGGCTGTATGGAATCACATTCGGGGCTGACGGCACCTATTCCAGTGCGCCGCTGTTATACTACGGAACGGGGAACGACCTGCCCCAGGACAGAAACGGCACCTTACGGGTAACGAAGACCGGACGACAGCTTGCCTATATGCATCTCGGAGAATTGCAGGATGATGGGAGTAAAACCGTCTACTATTACATGCTTACAATGAAATAACAGAAGCCCGGCCATCGGAACCATACCGATGACCGGGCATTTGCTTATTTCTTATGAGGATGATGCAGCTGATGCTCAATGGCAGTGTGCTCCTGATTCAGCTCTTTGTGGAGATCCTGACCGATTTGCCGCAGCTCCTGATGGATGCTGCTTTCTGCGGCTTGGATTTCCGGATTTTCCTCCAGATCCTCCCGGATGAACATCACCAGGAAGCCCAGGGTCAAAATCAGGCAGGAAAACCAGATGGTTTTGTCGCCGAACCGGGGAATCAGCAGTCCGCCAATTCCGGCCCCCAGGGCAAAGAGTAAAATCACGGAGAAATAATGTCCGGCTTTCCCCAGGAGCTTTCGATCCCGGGTGCGGCCGCCTGCCATGAGGGATTCCACGCCGCTGCGGAGGTTGCCAATGCACATGGTGCTGGCAAAGGCATAGCCGTCCACCTTCCGGAACGCCTGAACCTGCATGGCGCAAGCAAAGGAAACCAGCGCGTTGGCCAGTATGTTCAGGGGCTGAGACAACAGTCCCACCGCCAGAAGCAGCAGAATCTCCACCAGCAGCACCAGCTGACGCCAGTGGACGGTACGGATTTTCTGAAACCTCCAGCGGATTGCCTCGGCGGCTGCAACCCCCAGCCCGAAGGCGCACAGGGGGAACAGATAGTGGAGCACGCGGGCCCAGTTGCCGGAGAACAGGTTTTGACTGAGCAGTACGATATTTCCCGTCTGGGCGTTGGCGAAAACCTGCCCACGGGCAATATAGGTGTAGGCATCCTGCAATCCCCCGGAGACGGAGAGCAGGGCGGCGGTGAGAAAGGCCTCAGACATCTGCCCATGCTTCTTTTTCAAAGGGATCTCCTCCTTAATTAATGCTTATTTGCGGAGCTCTTGACCTGGAGCCGGCTCAGAGCACGGGCCAGATTGGACTGGGCCATGCGGTACTCCTGAATGCTCTTTTTCTGGAGCAGCTCCTCTTTGGCCTGATCAGCGGCACGCTGGGCGCGGTTGGCGTCGATTTCCTCAGGGCGCTCTGCGGAGTCTACTAGGATCAGCACCTCACCGTTTTCCACCTTCATCAATCCGGCGGATACGGCAGCCAGCTTTTCGTCCTCGCCCTCGCAGCGATACCGGAGGGTGCCGGGGACGATGGCCAGAATCACGTTGGTATGGTGGGCCAATACGCCGTACATACCGGTGGTGGTGGGCACGGAAATGGACTGGCAGGGGCCCTCGTAAAAGGGCTCGTCAGCAGCCAGAATGTGAACGGGGAAGTTCTCCATTACAGCTCACCTGCCTCGAGCTTTTTCGCCTTTTCTACCACGTCGTCGATGGTGCCGACGTTATAGAAGGCGGCCTCGGGATACTGGTCCATTTCGCCGTCTACAATGGCCTTGAAGCCACGAAGGGTTTCGCTGAGCGGCACATAGATACCGGGGATGCCGGTGAACTTCTCTGCCACGTGGGTGGGCTGAGCCAGAAAACGCTGGAGCTTACGGGCGCGGGTGACCACAACCCGGTCTTCATCGCTGAGCTCATCCATACCCAGAATGGCGATGATATCCTGGAGCTCACTGTACTTCTGAAGGGTCTCCTGCACCTGGCGGGCAATGCGATAGTGCTCCTGGCCCACAATGTCGGCCTCTAGAATACGGGAGGTGGACTCCAGGGGATCCACGGCCGGGTAAATGCCCTGCTCGGCGATCTTACGGCTCAGAACCGTGGTGGCGTCCAGATGGGCGAAGGTGGTGGAGGTGGCGGGATCGGTGAGGTCGTCGGCGGGGACGTAAACGGCCTGAACCGAGGTAACGGAGCCGTCCTTGGTGGAGGTGATCCGCTCCTGAAGCTCGCCCATTTCATTGGCCAGGGTGGGCTGATAACCTACGGCAGAAGGCATACGGCCCAGCAGGGTGGATACCTCACTGCCTGCCTGGACGAAACGGAAGATGTTGTCGATAAACAGCAAAACGTCCTTATGCTCTTCATCTCGGAAATGCTCTGCCATGGTCAGACCGGACAGCGCCACGCGCATACGAACACCGGGGGACTCGTTCATCTGACCGAATACCAGCGCGGTCTTGTCGGATACGCCGCTTTCCCGCATTTCCTTCCAAAGATCGTTGCCCTCACGGCTTCTCTCGCCGACACCGGTGAAGATGGAATAGCCGCCGTGCTCCATGGCAACGTTGTGGATCAGCTCCTGAATCAGTACGGTCTTGCCCACGCCTGCGCCGCCGAATAGACCGATTTTACCGCCCTTGGGATAGGGCTCCAGCAGGTCGATGACCTTGATACCGGTCTCCAGAATCTCAACGGCGGGACTCTGCTCGGAGAAGTCCGGGGGATTGCGGTAGATGCTCTTACGCTGGGCGTCCTCGGGGATGGGTTCGCCGCCGTCGATGGGCTGGCCCAGAACGTTGAACATTCTGCCCAGGGTCTGCTCGCCCACGGGAACCGCAATGGTCTTGCCGGGGGCCAGCACCTGCATACCGCGATACAGTCCATCACTGCCGGAAAGCATGACGCACCGAACCGTGTTGTCGCCCACGTGCTGGGCAACCTCCATAATATGCTCCTTGCCCTCCAGCTTGACGCTCAGCGCTTCCCGGATTCTGGGCAGATGCCCCGGGGCAAACTCCACGTCTACCACAGGACCGGAGATCTGTACAATGGTACCTGTTTTCATCTGTATCACACTTCCTTCCTGCGCTGGGCACGCTGCGCCTTAGCGCCTGCCGATACCTCGGTGATTTCCTGGGTAATGGCAGCCTGACGCACCCGGTTATACTGGAGCGAAAGGGAATCCAGCAGCTCCTGGGCGTTCTGGTTGGCTGCATCCATGGCGGTCATACGGGCGTTCTGCTCGGAGCAGAAGCTGTCGATGAGCGCACTGTAAATAAAGCCCGAGATATAGCATTTCATCACGTTATTCAGTACCGCCGTGACGGACGGGATAAATTCAAAGGGGGCTGTAACGGCCTTCTCCTGCTTTTCCTTCGCCGAGGTGGCGAAATGGGAGCGGTGGAAGGGCAGCAGCCGGGTGGAATGGGCAGCAGAGGATAGGCTGCTTTCCATATCCGTATAGATGACGAAGATTTCCGTCAACTCTCCGCGCTCATAGGCGCTGAGGAGGATGGAGCAGATCTCTCTGGCCCGCTGCATGGTGGGGTTCTGGGCGGTGTAGAGAAAACTATGCTCTACGGGAATATGGTGCTGCTGGAAATAGTGCCGTCCGTATTCGCCCACCACATAGAGCTTGGTATCCGGATGCTGGGCCAGCAGCGTTTCCGCTTTTTTCAGCACATTCTGGTTGTAAGCGCCTGCCAGGCCCTTATCAGCGGTGATGACTAGGCAGCCGTAGGTTCCCTCCAGAGGCTCTTCGTGGCCCATGGGGTAGAAATAGGGGCTGTCAACCTCGCCTGCGGTACGGAAGATTCGCTTAATCTCTCCACGCAGGGCCTCGAAGTAGGGCCGGGTATGATCCAGCTCGGAGCGGGCGCGGCGGAGCTTGGTGGAGGCGATGAGATACATGGCGTTGGTGATCTTTTTCGTATCCTTAACGCTCTCCATGCGGCTCTTGATCTCCTTGGTGCTCGCCATATTATGCACCACACTTTCCGGCGAAGGCTTCGGTCAGGAAGGCCTTTGCCAGAGATGTGATCTGGTCGCGATCCTCATCGCTGAGCTTGCCGGTGGAATCAATGCGGCTGCAAAGATCCGGGGCCTTCTGCTCCACATGCGCCAGCAACTGGGCAGCGGCGGTGTTCACCTGATCCACCGGAACGGGCAAAAACAGATGATTCAGCGCGGAAACCAGAAGGATAACCTGCTGATGCTGGCTGTAGGGATGGTACTGGGCCTGCCGCAGAAGCCGCATCAGGCCCTGGCCGTACTGGAGCTGACGCTTGGTGGTGTCGTCCAGATCGCTGGAGAACTGGGTGAAGACCTCCATCTCCCGGTACTGGGCAAGATCCAGACGGATGGCGCCCGCAGCGGTCTTCATGGCCTTGGTCTGGGCGTCGCCGCCGACTCGGGATACGCTGATACCGACGTTGACTGCCGGACGCTGGCCGGAGAAGAACAGGTCGCTCTCCAGGAAGATCTGGCCGTCGGTGATGGAGATGATGTTGGTGGGGATGTATGCGGAAACGTCGCCTGCCTGGGTCTCGACGATGGGAAGTGCGGTCATGCTGCCGCCGCCCAGTTCATCGGACAGGTGGGCAGACCGCTCCAGCAGACGGGAGTGCAGATAGAAGACGTCGCCGGGGTAGGCTTCCCGTCCGGGAGACCGCTCCAGCAGCAGGCTCAGTGCACGGTAGGCAATGGCGTGCTTGGAAAGGTCATCGTAGACGATCAGAACATCCCGGCCCTGATACATGAAGTACTCGCCCATGGCGCAGCCTGCGTAGGGGGCGATATACTGCATGGAGGCGGAGGAGCTTGCGGGGGCATGGAACACGATGGTATAGTCCATAGCACCCCGGGCCTTGAGGTTTTCCACCATCTGCGCCACGGAGGAGGACTTCTGACCGATGGCGACATAGATGCAGACCACGTTCTTGCCCTTCTGGTTCAGAATGGTGTCCAAAGCCACGGCGGTTTTACCGGTCTGGCGGTCGCCGATGATCAGCTCACGCTGGCCTCTGCCGATGGGGAACATGGAGTCGATGGCAAGCAGGCCGGTTTCCATGGGGGTGTTGACAGGCTGACGGTCAATGATGCCAGGGGCAGGATTCTCAATGGGACGGTAGCCCTCGGCGGGGATTTCTCCGCCGCCGTCAATGGGCTCGCCCAGGGCGTTGATGACACGGCCCAGGAAGGCGTCGCCCACGGGGATACCGGCGGTTTTACCGGTCCGGCGGACAATGCTGCCCTCGGAGATCTCGTCGCCGTCGCCGAACAGAATGCAGCCGATCTCGTCCCGCTTCAAATCCTGAACCATGCCCTTGACACCGCCCGAAAACAGCAGAATTTCGCCGTAGGCCGCATGGGGAAGACCGCGCACGGTGGCGATCTCATCACCAACGGTAAGAACCTCGCCGGTCTCCTGGGCAAGTACCTCAGGGGTGAAGTTCTCAACGGCTTCCTTCATCAGGGGGATGATCTTTTCGGACTGGGGCTTCAGCTGCTCCAGACGCTCCCGGAACTGGCGGAGACGCCCCTCCAGACTCCAGTCGTAAACGTCGTCGCCGGCATTGAGGATAAAGCCGTCGGCAAGGGCATCGTTTTGTTCAAAGTTGAGTTCGACAGGCTGATGGTATTTTGCAGTGAGAAAGTCAGTAAAACGCTGAAGCTGCTGCGGGGTGGGCGCTTTGCTGCCATGGAGTACAGCAGCCAGCACAGAGGTTGTTTCCTTAGCCATGCTGCTCCTCCTCTGCCTTGTCCAGGAACTGATCGTAGGGATCGCCGCCCTGCTTTGTGAGCAGCAGCTTTTCGGTGGCGGTCATGGCAAGCTCCTGAATTTCCTTCTGACTCTGGGCAAGGAGCTTGTCATGCTCCCGCTGGGCAGCCACATGGGCATCGGCCACCAGCTTGTCGGCCTGGGCCTGTGCATCCTTCCGCTGTTCCTGACGGTACTGATCCAGCTCCTGCTGGGCGTCCTGGCGCTTCTGCTGGAGCTCGGTTTCCAGATCCTGAAGCTGGGCTTCATAGTTCTTCTTGTATTCCTCTGCCTGAGCACGATCTGCCTGGGCATTATCATGCTCCTGCCGGTAGTAAGCCTCACGCTTTTCCATGAACTGCTTTACCGGCTTGTAGAGCAGCAGATACAGGCCACCGCCCAGAATCGCAAAGTTCAGGAGGTGCAGCAGGATCTGCTGAAAGTCGATATTAAGTGGAATATTCACGGTTGGCACCTGCCTTTATAGTACGAAGATAATCAGAATAACGACCAGCAGTGCATAGATGATAGCAGTCTCGATGAACACCAGGCTCAGCATCAGGGTAGTACGGATCTTATCCTGGGCCTCGGGCTGACGGGCAATGCCCTCGGCGGACTTACCGGCAACAACGCCCATTGCGATTGCACCGCCTGCGGCGGCAAGGCCGATGGCAATGGCGGCACCCAGTGCCTTAGCGGCAGTGTCAGACAGACCACCGGCGGATTCTACTGCGGTGGTAGCGGCAGCAGCGTCGGAGCTGTTGGCTGCAAATGCGGGGATGGCAAAGGCCATGATCAGGATGACCACCAGAAGCAGGGCGGGAATTCTAAGGTTCAGCTTTTTCATTTTGAAAGACCTCCAATGTATGTTTGATTATGCGTGTTTCTTTTTTGCTTTGACTTTTTTGGGGCTGGGCTCCGAAACCTCACCGTAGAACAGGGCGGTGAGCATGGTGAGCACGTAGCTCTGGATCAGTGCATGGAGCAGCGTGAACAGAACGGCAACCAGCACCGGGAGCACGAAGCTCAGCTGGATGTAATAGTAGATCAGTTCAGTGACCAGCAGTCCGCTGAGCAGGGCGCCAAACAGACGGAAGCTCATGGAGATGGGCAGGGAGAACTCCTTCAGGGTACTGCCAACACCCTTGAATCCGTTTCCGGCAATTCCACCGGAGAGGATAATCAGGTAAGAAAGGCAGCCCAAAGCGATGGCACCATTGACATCGGACAAGGGAGCAGGCAGGGTAATGGATGCACCGCTGATGCTCACGGCCTGAACGCCAAACAGCTCAAACAGGGTTCCCACAAAGATGTAGACACCTGCGGCGAAGATATAAGCGCCCAGAAAGCCGTTCCGGTGAGGAGAATTGCTCTTGGCGAGGTTGTCGAACATCCCGACCACCTGCTCCAGGAGCATCTGGAATTTGCCCGGCACATACCGAAACTTGGGGATCGCAAAGATCCGAATGAGAGCGGCGACGATCAGCAGAAACGCAGTGACCACCATACCGGAAATCAGTCCGGGATTGACGTTTTTCAGCCCGAACAGACTCACGCGGCCGGTTTCGTGGAGCACGGCATCCCGCATCGCCTCTTGAATGGTTTCCTGACTGGCGGGAGAGGAAACCAGGATGCTGGCAACAGCCAGTACGGCAACCACCAGAATCCAGCCGATCAGAAACTTTTTATGCTTCATAGGTTACTCCTTTCCTGCAGCTCCGAGGCCTGAAAATACAATAAAAACGAGGGTTTTCCGGATGGAGTTGCAATTCTAAGACGCAGGTATTATACTGTTATCTTAGCAAGATGTAAAATGTATAATTCGTATCGTAAACATACCAATATCATATGGCAGAAAGGACAATTTTATGGCGGTTCCCTACGATTACTACCGTATTTTTTACCATGTAGCACAGCAGCATAGCTTTACCCGGGCAGCAGCGGTTTTGGGTAACAACCAGCCCAATGTAACCCGGTGCATGAACAATCTGGAGCAGGAGCTGGGATGCTCCCTGTTTGTTCGCTCCAACCGGGGCGTATCCCTGACCCCAGAGGGGGAAAAACTCTTTGCCCATGTGCGTCTGGCCTACGATCAGCTCACCGCCGGGGAGGAGGAGCTGCGGAAGGACTGCCGGCTGGAAAACGGCGTAATTTCCATCAGTGCCAGTGAAACGGCTTTGCATTTGCTTCTGATGCGACGGCTGGCGGATTTCCATGTCCGATATCCCAACATTCAGCTGCGGATCACCAACGATACCTCCCCTCAGGCCATTCGGGCGCTGGCACAGCACCGGACGGACTGTGCGGTGATCACGACCCCCTGCCAAAGTGGGCCGTCGCTGCAAATTACGCCCCTGTGCTCCTTCCGGGAGGTGCTGGTGGGAGGGAGCAACTATAAAAGTCTTGCCTCCGGCCTCCGGCATCTCCGGGATATTTCCTCCATTCCCCTGGTGTGCCTGGGCTCCGGCACCAGCACCTATGATTTTTATCAGCGATTCTTCTCCAAGCACGACCTGGGCTTCCGGGTGGATATGGAGGCGGCCACCATGGATCAGGTGTTGCCCATGGTGATGTACAACCTAGGGGTGGGCTTTGTGCCGGAACCCATGGCGGAGTCCTATCTGCGCCGGGGCGACGTGTTTGAAATCCGGCTGGCGGAGTCCATTCCCCAGCGGCAGATTGCGCTGGTGGAGAATACCACCCGGAGTCCCAGCATTGCGTTCCAGCGGTTTAAGAAAATGCTGCTGGAGCAGCCGGATAAATTATAACGATGCATCAATTACCGGTTGACAGGTCCCCTCGGGTATAATATAATTAATCATATCGGATATATAGGGAATAAAATACCCGTTGGAGGATGAACAATGAGAATTTCTGCAAAGGCCCGGTATGGGCTGTCGGCGATGGTGTATTTCGCCATGCGCTATCCCGCCCAGACTAAGTTCACCGTATTGGAGATTTCCGAGGCACTGAAAATCTCGAAGATTTATCTGGAGCAGGTGTTTACCCGGCTGAAGGTGGAGGGAATCGTCGGCGCCACCAAGGGGCCTCAGGGTGGCTATTCGCTCAAGCGTCCCCCGGCGGAGATTACGGCTTATGAGGTGCTGGCCGCCACGGAAACCAGCCTATTTGATTCCACCCCGGAGACCCTGGGGGAGCAGGCCCCGTATTTGGAGCAGGTGATGGTAGAAGAGGTGTTCCGAGTGCTGGACGATACCGTAAAGGAAACGCTTTCCAATATCACCCTGGAGCAGCTGGCCCAGAAGGCCATTGAAAAAAGCACCACCGGCTATATGTATTATCTATAAAACAGCAGGACAGCGGATTCAAGCGAACCGCTGTCCTTTTGCTCGTTGCAATTGATAATTCTCTGATGAAAATGATGATTTTCTCCATGCTCCTTCTGCGATATAATCATTATAATCAGTAATACTTTTGCGGAACGGGAGAGAGCCATGGGAAAAACGATCATTCGGAATATGACGGAGGGCAGTGTGTTTCGGCAGCTGGCGGCGTTTTCACTACCGCTTCTGCTGGCAAACAGCCTCCAGACCCTTTACACCACGGTGGATACGCTGGTGGTGGGGCGATTTGTGGGAACGGCGGCGCTGTCCGCGGTGTCTACCTGCGGAGAATTGGTGAATTTCTATAGCATGATCGGCATGGGGCTTGCCTCGGCGGGTCAGATCATCATTGCCCAGTTTGTGGGGAAGGACGATAAGGAGTCCGTGGGAAAAACCATTGGCGCAATGTTTTCGACGCTTACGGTGCTGGCGGTGCTGTTCAGCGCGCTGTGCATCTTGACCCTGGATCGTCAGCTCCAATGGATCAAGCTCCCGGCGGAGGCGTTGGCAGACGGAAGACGCTATACGCTGGTTTCCGCAGTGGGCTTTGTGTTTATCTATGGGTATAATGCAGTCAGCGCAGCGCTGCGGGGCATGGGAGACAGTAAGCGGCCGCTGCTGTTTGTTGCCATTGCATCCGTAGCGAATCTGCTGCTGGATCTGCTGTTTGTGCTGGGCTTTGGCTGGGGCGCGTTTGGTGCGGCGCTGGCAACGATTTTGGGGCAGGGATTTTCTCTGGTGAGCTCGGTGATTTATCTGTATCGCCGAAAAGACGCCTTCTGCTTTGATTTCCGGTTCCGCAGCTTTCGTCCGGAACGCCGGTATCTGAAAATGCTGCTGCAGCTGGGTGTTCCCACTGCGGCACAGTTTGCGGCGATCCTGATTTCCGTGCTGTTTATCGGCGCGCAGATCAACAGCTTTGGCGTTGCGGCCTCGGCAGCCAACGGAATTGCCAACAAGCTGGAGAATATTCTGCGAATCGTCAGCAATTCCGTGGGGACGGCGGGCTCGGCGATGATTGCCCAAAACCTGGCGGCCAAGCAGCATAAGCGTGTGGAGAAAATTCTGGGCTGGGTTATGGTCATCTGCGTCAGCTGGGCGGCACTCTGCTCTGCAGCGATCCTTCTGCTGCCCCAACAGATATTCAGCCTGTTTAACCGGGATGCGGCGGTGCTGGAATATGCGATGATCTATGGGCCTGTGGGCGTCCTGTGCTATATGAGCAATGGTCTGCGGGCAACGGCAAATGCACTCATCAATGGCATTGGTTTTGCGGCGCTGTCTCTGACCTCGGGACTTCTGGACGGTGTGGCGGCAAGAATCGGCTTCTCGCTGCTGCTGGGTGTCGGCTTCGGTATGGGACTGCTGGGCTTCTGGATCGGCAGCGCATTGGCTGGGTATGTTCCCGTTGTGATTGGCCTGGTATATTTCCTGTCCGGAAGATGGAAAACCCACCGGCTGATTACCCATCAGGAGAACGAAAAAACGAAAGCATAAAAATTGCCCTGGAGCGGGCTGCAAAGTTTGCGGCAGGCTCCAGGGCGTTCGTTATGTTCCGGCCTTGTCCTTTAGGGAAAACAGCAGCTTCAGCAGCCGATAATGCTTTCCCTCCAACAGGGTATAGGCCAGATGCTTGCTGCGGGGAAGTTCCCCAAGCAGCGGGTTTTTTTGATAATCGGGGAAGTTTTTTCGGAGGTACTCCCGGAATTCCTTCAAAAGCGGATGGGCGGGATCTACCCGAAGCACTCGAACTGAGGCGGCCAGATACACATGGTCAATGCAAAGCCGCTCCAGCTGCGGGGCATATTGGTCAAATAAGCCCTGGGCACGGTACCAGCCCAGAAGGTCCTCAAAAGCGTCGATGATCTCGTGATTCCGGGCAAGATTGGTGTTTCGGGTGATGGAGCCCTCACGCTGGACATAGTGATACCAGGTGTTGGGCAGAACAACAATGGAGCCGGCCAGGGCAGAGAGCTTCGGGGTGGTGCGGATGTCCTCATACCACACCCGAGACGGGAATCGAATGCCGGAAGACAGAAACAGGCTGCGGCGGACAACCCGGGTCCAGGCGTTGGGCAGTGCCAGCAGCAGTTCCGGATGCTCGCGAAGGGTCAGCGGCTGATGATAGGGAAGATCGTCCACGAAGGGGGCAAGATCCTTGGCACCGTCGGAGGTGACAAAGCCAAAGGTGTAGATGTCCGCGTCCACCCGATCCATTTCCTCGGAAAGCCCCTGAAGGGTATCCGGGGAGAGAAAATCATCGCTGTCCAAAAACACCAGATAGTCGCCCCGGGCCGCTTCGATGCCGGTATTGCGGGCGGCACCCAGTCCGCCGTTTGCCTGATGGATCACCCGGCAATGGTACTGCCGGGCCAGCCGGTCGCACATGGCGCCGCTCTGATCCGTGGAGCCGTCGTCCACCAGAATCAGCTCATAGTCCTGGCAGGTCTGGGCAATCACGGAGGCTACGCAGGTTTCCAGATAGTCCTCTACGTTATATACGGGAACGATCACAGAAAATCTCACAGGCGCGTTTCCTCCTTGTTGGGGTAAGTCTTGAGCTTCGTCAGGTAATACACCAGCGCCAGCACAGCCGACAGATAGAACGAAGCATTGGGGCGGCGAAGCACACCGGCGGTGAAATAGGAGAACACCAGCAGAATCACCAGGGAGATTCCGATGGCGCCGGCCATGGGGGTAAAGTAGGTCTTGAAATCCCGCACCAGCGCCTGCACAATCAGCGCCAGAAAATAGCCGATGAAGCAGCACAGTAGAATCAGGCCCACGATGCCGTAGAGAAAGTAGATGCCATAGAAGTCATTTTCCACATCGTAAGTTACGCCCTTGTGGGTCATATCTCCCAGCTCCATGCCAAAGAGCTTGGCGGTGAAGGGCAGCTCCTCCTGGAGCATCTCGCAGAAATAGATTTTCTGCTGCCGGGCGGCGGTGATGTCCTTTACGGTGGAGGTAAAGTTATATTTGCGGATGACGGTTTCGGCCCCGAAGCGATCCACCACATTGGGGGCGCACCACTCATATACCGGGGTGAGCCGACGGATTTTCATTTCCTCGGTCTCCTGGGGCAGTTCGGCGGTGGAATCAAAATCGGAAGTCTTTTCTGCGGCGGCTACGTCCGCTTCTTCCATTTTTTCTTCTGCCCAGCCCTGCTTTTCCGACATGGCGTCGCTGTAGATGTGCTGGTTCCGGTACATGGGTGAGAGCTGATAGCAGGCGCAGCAGCACAGGGCGCACAGCAGGAGAATGGCGGCTTGCTTCCAGCTGAACTGACGGGTGATGAGAAGCACCACTGGCAGTCCCACCGCAGTGGCCAGCATGGAGGCAAAGGCCAGCCGGGTGCCGTTAAAATAGAGGGCGGCAAACACGGCGGCAGTCACAGCCAGCAGCAGGGGCAGGCGATACCGGCCCTGATAGCGCATGGTTAGCATCAAAACGATGGGGGCCGATGCGCTTAAAATGGCCGCCTGGGAGTTGGTGGTGGAGAACCAGCCGAGAACGCCCAACTGATTGATCACATAAGTATGGGGATCGGTTCCGGTGACGGTACTCAGCAGCATCACCGCAAGGCAGATGCCTAGATTCAGGCAGAAGCCCAGCAGAATACTGCGGTAAATGCCCTCGTCACGCCGGAGAAACGTGATAAAGCACAGGGTGTAAACCACAATTTGTACCACACGGACATAGTTTGCAAAATCAGCGAAGGGTTCCTGATAGCCTGCCTGCCAGCACACGGCCATATGCGCAGCCCAAAACACAGCACAGATTCCGGCGGCAATCAGGTAAATCCGTTTCCGGTTGCTGAGAAGGAAGGCATACAGCCCGGTGACGGCCAGAAGCCCCATGCGAAGGCCCAGGGTCAGCAGATTGCTTCTGCCGGTTTCGGCCCAGAAGAAGGAGATGATATCCAGAATCGGCTGCAAGGCCATAAGAATCAGGACAAACATCGAAAGCCGAGTGGGTAATACGGATTTGCGCATAAAAATGGGACCCTCCCTACAGAATGAAATCACGCTCCAAATGTCTCATCATTATAACATAGGAAATGCTGGGAAGTCAACGCGGCGTGCTGTAGTGGATTTTGACTTTAAGTAGGAGATATGCTACAATACAATGTCTAACATTACCCGATTGGGGGATCACTTATGAAGAAATCATCGCCCAGTTCCGCTGGAAAATCCACCGGCCGTCTGGGGAATACCCGGCTGGGGAGGTGGCTGACCGGACAGCCCGATCAGGCCCCGGAGCGGGATAGGCTAACAAAGGCGGCAGGCGGCATTTCCGGCGGCCGGCAATCGCTGATAAAAACACTGCATCTTGGAAACGTGCTGGAGGGAAGCGTATTCCTCCATCCGGTACTGTTCTGCCTGCTGGCGGCGGCATTGATCCCGTTCCTGCCCACCATGGCGCTGCTGGCACTGGTGATGGCGGCGGGATTGGCACTGATTCTGACCTATGGCATGGGCCGGGGCGGGATTGGCGGCTATCAGCCCACGTTCCGGTGGACGGTGCTGCTGGCGCTATGCTATCTTTTCAGTATTTTCACCTCCGTTGCCCCGGGACGAAGCCTGCTTCCGGGTCTGCTCATGGCGGCATTTGTGCTGTTTGCACCGGCGGTGTATTTGAGTGTGAAAAAATACGGCGATATCCGGCGGATTTTGGCGGCCATTGCCCTGGGCGGCGTATTGGTGAGCCTCTACGGCTTCTGGCAGCGGCTGAATCCCGGAGATTATAACACCGGCTGGGTGGACAAGGATATGTTCTCATCCATTACCTTCCGGGTGTACTCCACCTTTGCAAACCCCAATGTGCTGGGCGAGTATTTCCTGCTGGTGATCCCCTTTGCCTTTGCCCTGGGACTGACGGCCCCCAACCGCAGAAAGAAAATCCTTTGGATCGGGGCTACGGCGATGATGTGCCTGTGCCTGCTGCTGACCTATTCCCGGGGCTGCTATCTGGGGCTGCTGTTTGGCATGGTGATTTTCCTGGTGCTGCTGGATCGGCGGTTCCTGATCCTGGTAGGGGTATTGACGGTGCTGTCGCCGCTGTATGTGCCGGATACCATTTGGCAGCGACTGTTGTCCATTGGCAATCTGGGGGATACCTCCACCAACTACCGGGTCAACATCTGGATCGGCACCATGAAAATGCTGAAGGACTTCTGGTTCTGCGGCGTGGGCCCCGGGGAGGATGCGTTCAATACGGTCTATCCCCTCTACAGCCTCAGCGCCATTGATACCCCCCATTCCCACAACCTCTATTTGCAGCTGCTGTGCGATACCGGTCTCCCGGGACTGCTGGCGCTGCTGGGCTTTGCGGGCAGCCTGCTTCGGGGCCTGATAACCACCCTGCACCGCAGCCGCCGGAGAGAGACCAAAATCTATGCCATGGCGGGGATTTCGGCGTTTTCCGGCATCCTGCTCCAGGGGGTTACGGATTATCCCTTCTATAATTACCGGGTGATGCTGCTGTTTTTCCTGCTGGCGGGAATTTGTATGTGCCTGCGCCGGGAGGAAGCGCTGATCCTTGCCCATGGGGAGCTGGGACGGCAGATGAACCGGGAGCGGGAACGGCCCCTGGTGCTGCAAATTCTGTCCGACACCAATCTGGGCGGCGCGGGACGGTATCTTCTGAACCTGTTTTCCGCCTGGGATCGGGAGCGGTACGATATGGTTTTGGCAGTTCCCAAGGGCGCGGTTCTCACCGATCAGGTGCGGGCCCTGGGGGTTCCGGTGATTGAAGTGGGCATGGACGGTGAGCGCTCCATGGATGTCCGGGGGATTCTCCGGCTGCGGGATGTGTGTATGCTGCTCCGGCCCGAGCTGGTGCAGACCCACGGCTCCCTCAGTGGAAGAATCGCTGCCCGGGCCTGCGGTGCAAAGATCATCTATACCCGGCACAGCGCGTTCCCGGTATCTCCGCGCCTGAAAAAGGGACCGGGACATCTGGTGAGCCGCTGGATGACCCGGCATTATGCGGATCTCTGTCTGGCGGTCAGCCCTGCGGCGGAGGAAAATCTACTGGAGCTGGGTGCACGAAAAGACCGAATCGTTACGATGATGAACGGTGCGGAACCTCTGACCCCGGCAACCCTTCCGGAGCGGGAGGCGCTGAGCCGGAAGTACGGACTGAAAAAAGATGGGTTCACAGCGGGGATTTTCGCCCGGCTGGAGGAATATAAGGGCCAGACTACGGTGTTGGAGGCCACGAAACTACTAAAGGACCGGGGCCATTCCCTGAAAATCCTGATTTGCGGCACCGGCCCCATGGAGGAAGCGCTGGAGCAGGAAATCCGGCAGCTTGGACTCCAGGATACGGCGGTACTGTGCGGCTTTGTGGAGAATGTAGCGCCGCTGCTGTCCATGCTGGATGTACAGCTCAATGCATCTACCGGGACGGAGACGTCTTCTCTGGCGCTGATTGAGGGTATGAGCCTGGGCCTTCCCACCATTGCCAGCAGCTACGGCGGCAATCCCTATCTGATTCAGGACGGCTACGACGGCCTGCTGTTTGCGCCGGGGGATGCATCCGGGCTGGCGGACTGCATGGAAAAGCTCATGGCCGATCCTGACCTGCGGCATACGTTTTCCGTCCATGCCCGGGAGGCCTATGAAACGCATTTTACTGCGCAGGTATTTGCATCCGGCATTCTGAATGCCTATGATCGGGCGCTGGGAAAGGAGGCACAGCAGTGAAACGATATAAAATCAGCCTGTTTGACCTGTTGCTGCTGCTTCTGGTTGTGTTGGCGGGCGGGGCGGCTTATTGGCAGCTCCATCACACCGCAGTAAAACAGCCCGCCACGGCCGAGGTACTGCTGGAGGATCTCCATCGAGGCGCGGAGCGCTACACCGAGCAGTCGGCCATGGAGGAAACTACAGATTACCTGGTGGACTACAAGCTTAGAATTCAAAATATGGACAAGGATTTGCTGGGCGACCTGCTGGTGCCCGGAGTAACCGTGTACAATATCTATGGCGGCGCTTCTCTGGGGACGCTGAAATCCATTGAATATACGGAGACGGACGAGGGAGTTTCCGCAGAGCTGACCATTAACGCATACAGCAGGTTCTATAAGACCTATATCATGGCCCTGCCCGGTGGCACAAAGCTCGGTGTAGGGAGAGATCTGTCCATGCAGTTGGAGGACAGCACCTATATTGGAACAGGCCGCGTTGTCTGGATTGAGCACTAGGAGGCGCAAAATGAAACGAAATCGTTTTTTGATTGGCAGTGCTGTGCTGCTTCTGCTGTTGCTGCTGGGCGGCGTTTATAAGCATACAGTGCTGGGGGAGCAGCGAGTGGTGCTAAGCTATCCCTATCAGATGAAGTACACCGTGGAAATTCCGGATGTGGATGCGGAAATCGCGGAGATGTATTTTAAGGGCATGGGCCTGTATCTGGATGAGGAAACGTCCGCCGGTACCGTCAGTGCAGTAAAAACCCAGGCGGCAGCATCCGGAGCGGCGGATCGGGTAGATGTCACCCTGACGGTCAGCGCTTCTGGCCTGCGGCTGAGCAGCGAAAGCCGGGGCAGCTATACCCTGAGCAAGGAGAACTCCTGCCATTTTATCAGCCGCTTTATAGAGTTTGACGGATTTATCACCCAGGTGAAAGAGGAGTAAGTGCATGAAAAAAATACTCATGGTTCTCATGGGCCTGGAAATCGGCGGTGCGGAAACCCATGTGGTGGAGCTGTCCCTGACCCTGCAAAAGCGAGGGTGGGAGGTGCTGGTGGCGTCCAATGGCGGCGTCTATGAGAAGACGCTGGAGGAACACGGAATCCGGCATTTTTCGGTTCCAACGCACACCCGGTCTCCCAAGCTGATGCGCAGAGCGTATTTTGCCCTGGAGCGGATCATTCGACAGGAGAAGCCGGACATTGTCCATGCCCATGCGCGGATTCCGGCGTTTCTCTGCGGAAAGCTCCAGAAAAAGCTGGGATTCCCCTTTGTCACCACGGCCCACGGGGTATTTCGGATCAACCCGATGCTGCGATTCCTGTCGAATTGGGGCCGGCAGACCCTGGCGGTCAGCGAGGATATTCGGGAGTATCTCATTGACCAGTACGATTTGCCCGCCGGACAGATTCATGTGATTTCCAACGGCATCGACACGGCGGCCTTTTCTCCGGAGCACTCCGGAAAGGAAGCCCGAGCGGAATTTCAAATTCCGGAGGATGTACCGGTGGTGGCCTGCGTTACCCGGCTCCAGCCGGATAATTCTCTGGCGGCGGAGCTGCTGCTGGCGAGTGCGGCGGCTTTGGCGGAGCAGAACCAGGGCCTTCGCATTCTACTGGTGGGCGATGGCGAACGGCTGGAGGAGTTCAAACAGCAGGCTGCGGCAATCAATCAGAAGCTGGGCTATCCCTGCGTGGTAATGACCGGCGGAAGAACGGATGTGGCACGGCTGGTTGCGGCTTGCGATGTGTTCGTTGGCGTGAGCCGGGCGGCATTGGAGGCAATGAGCGCCGGAAAACCCACGGTGCTCTGCGGCAATGCGGGCTATGGCGGCATTGCCCGGGAGGAAGCTGCTGCGGCAAATCTGGCATCCAACTACTGCTGCCGTGGAAATCGAATGGGCACAGCGGTGGAACTGACGGCGGACATCCAAACGCTGCTGACCATGCCGAAGGAGCAGCGAATTGCCATTGGCATGGAAGATCGCGGCATTGTAGAGCGGGATTTTTCCCTGAATGCCATGGTGCGGAACTGCGAAACAGTCTATCAGCTGGCGCTGCAGCCCAAGCGGCGGGTGGTAGTATCCGGCTACTACGGCTATGAAAACCTGGGGGATGAAACCATCCTCAGCACCATTTGCAGTCGCTATCGAGAGCAATATGACCTGGTTGTGCTGTCCAAGCAGCCCCATTTGACGGAGAAAAAATTCGGCGTGACGGCCATTTCCCGGTTCCATATGATCAAGGTGCAGCGGGCCATTCGCGGCTGTGATCTGCTCATCAGCGGCGGCGGAAGTTTGCTCCAGGATCGCACCTCCACCCGGTCACTGATGTACTACCTTTCCGTGATGTATCTGGCCCAGCGGAAGAAAAAGCCTGTGGTGGTCTATGCCAACGGAATTGGGCCGGTGCGGGGAAAACGGAACCGAAAACTGGTGGTCAAGGTGCTCCAGCGGGCATCGGCCATCACCCTGCGGGACGAGGATTCCCTCCAGGAGCTTCGGAATATGGGCCTGAGCCGTCAGGATATTCTGGTGACGGCAGACCCGGTATTCTCTCTGGAACCTGTGGGGACGGAGACGGCAAAACGGCTCTGGGCTCAGGCGGGAATTCCGGCGGAGGCACCTGTGCTGGGCATTTCACTCCGGGCGGTCAGTCCCAGCGCGGCGGAGCGTCTGGCAGAGCTGTTTGACGGCATTTGCCGGGATACGGGCTATATCCCCGTGTTCCTGTGTATGCAGCCATCAGCGGATTTCCGGGGCGCCAAGAGCGTGATGGAGCTGATGAACACGAAGTCCTATCTGCTGCCCGATCAGCTCACCGCCCAGGAGATGATGAGCGCGTTGGGGAACATGAAGCTGGTAATCAGTATGCGGCTTCACACCCTGATTTTTGCGGCGGCAGCCGGTACGCCAGTGATGGGCTTTGACTATGACCCCAAGGTCATCAGTATGCTCAGAACGCTGGAGATGCCCTCCCTGGGAACGGTGCAGGATTTGAACGCGTCCCAGGGAAGACAGTTGGTGGCGGAATTCGTTGCCCGGGAGGAGGACTACCGCCGGAGCATCAAAGCAGCCGCCCAGGCCCTTCGGGAAAAGGAGCGGGAGAATGACCGGGTTCTCCAGCGGGTGATGAGCCTGGCTCCGGAGCCGTCCAGTGTGCTGTTCCTGATTGGCGGCGGCGATACCGGCGGCGCAAAGACCCATGTGCTGACCCTCTTGCAGGGACTGATGGAGCGGGGTTATCGGGTGAAGCTGGTGTGCTTTATGGAGGGCCCCTTTGCCGAGGATACCAGACAGGCGGGGATTCCCATTGAGGTGCTGCCCAGAACCCGGGTGATTACCTGTGTCCGGGCGCTATTGCAAATTGTTCGGGAAATGCAGCCGGATTTGATTCACTGCCACGGCGCCAAGGCGAATATGTTCGGTCGCTTGCTGCTGCCCCATATTATCCAGCCGGTGCTGACCACGGTGCACTCCGACCCGCAGCTGGACTATCTGGGCCGGCCTGCGGCGAAACTGATTTATGGCACCATTAATGATTGGGCCCTGCGGAAAATCCCCTATCGGGTGTGCGTATCGGACACCATGCGGCAGCTGCTGATTTCCCGGCATTTTGACGCGGACAGCCTGTATGTGATCTATAACGGCGTTGCAATTTCCTCGGAACGGCCGCCGCTGAACCGGGAGGAATTCTTTGAGAAAATCGGACTTTCCGTGGAACCGGATTCCGTGGTGTTCGGCATTGCGGCCCGGCTGTCGCCGGTAAAGGATATTCCGACGCTGCTGGAAGCGTTTTCCCGGGTGGTGAAGGAGAAACCGACGGCGCGTCTGGTGATTGCAGGCGACGGAGAAGATGAGGAAAACCTCCATGCTCTGGCGCGGCAGCTGTGCCCTGAGGGGACGGTATGCTTTGCCGGGTGGCTTCAGGATACGGACAGCTTCTATCATGCCATTGACGTCAATGTGCTTTCTTCGCTGTCAGAGGGATTCCCCTATGCGCTGCCTGAGGGCGGAAAGATGCACTGCGCCACCATTGCAACGGCGGTGGGCGGCATCCCATATATGGTAGACAATGGAAAAAACGGCCTGCTGCTCCAGCCCAAGGATGTGGGCAAGCTGGCAGAGCATATGCTGCGGATGATTCGGGAGCCGGAATTCCGGAAACAGCTGGCAGAGGCCATGTATCAGCGCACCTGCCGGGGCTTCTCCCTGGAGGCAACGGTTCGCACCCAGCAGGAAATCTATCGGGATATTCTGAGCCGGGAGCGGGAAAAACGAAAATAAGCCGAAAAAACACGTCGGAGGATTTCCTCCGGCGTGTTTTACATGTTTGGTTATTTTCCGACGCAAAATCGGGAGAAGATATCCGCAGTGATATCCTCCCGCATGGACCGGCCTGTGACCTCGCCAATGGCACTGAGGGCATCCTCCACGTCCATCAGCACGGCATCCGGGGTTTCGCCGCAGGACAGGGAAATCCGTGCCTGCTTGAGCCCGTCCCTGGCCCGGGTGATGGCGGAAATATGGCGGGCATTGGTCAGCAGACTGCCGTCGCAGGGAGCGTCGGAGGAAAACAGCTGGGCAACGGCGGACTCCAATGCGTCGATGCCCTGGCCGGTTTTGGCACTGAGGGTTAAAATCCGGTCAAAATGCAGCTGATCGGGGTCTACCACCTGAGGCAGATCGGCCTTGCCCAGAATGCAAATGGTATGCCGGGCGTTTCGGGCAGCGTCCATGGCCCGGAAGTCCTCGGGGGTCAGAGCTTGGGAGCCGTCCAGCACCAGTAGGGCCAAATCGGCGCTCTCTGCGGCCTCCAGCGCACGGGTCACGCCGATTTGCTCCACGGCGTCCCTGGTGTCGCGGATTCCGGCAGTGTCGATGAGCCGCAGGATCAGCCCGCCCATGCGGATTTTTTCCTCTACGGTATCCCGGGTGGTGCCGGGAATGTCGGTGACAATCACCCGCTCATAGCCTGCCAAGGCGTTGAGCAGACTGGATTTTCCTGCATTGGGCCGCCCGAGAATGACGGATTTGACACCGTTCCGGACGATTTGTCCCCGCTGGCAGGTGGAAAGCAGTTGCTCCAGCGCGTCAATCTGCGTGTCCAGCAGCGCCGCGTAATTCTGGAGGGAGAAATCGTCGATGTCCTCGTCGGGATAGTCCAGCACCGCATGGAAGTGGCTCATCATGGACACCAGCGCTTCATAAATGGGATCCAGCTTCCGAAGCAGCGCGCCGCCTACCTGACCGGCTGCGTTGGCGGCAGCATCGGCGGTTTCCGCCTCGATCAGGTCAATTACGGCTTCTGCGGCGGTGAGATCCATTTGACCGTTCAAAAATGCACGCTTGGTAAATTCCCCGGGCCCCGCCTGACGTGCGCCGTGCTGAAACAGGGCGGAGAGCGCCTCGGTGAGTACCGCGGGGGAGCCGTGGCACTGGAGCTCCACGGTGTCCTCGCCGGTGTAGCTGTGGGGGCCGGGGGTATAGACCGCCAGAATCCGGTCAATGATCCGCCCCTGTCGGTCATGGAGATCGTAAAGGCAGAGCTTCCGGGGGACGGCTTCCGGCAGCGGCTTTCCGTGTACCGGGGTGAGAATTTCGGCGGCAGTCCGGGCGCAGTTGTCGCCGGAGAGCCGGATCACACCGATGCCCGAGGGGGCAAGGGCGGTGGAAATGGCGGCGATGATATCAGCCATGGGCGGCTTCCTCCTTTGCGGTCTGTGTGCCTGTGCGGACAACACCCTTCGTCTTCCACTTCCCGGTGAGATAGCGGATAAATACGATCGACGTGCCGCAGACCCAGCCGATGGGGATGGAATAGAAAATGCTGCGATAGCCGATGGCCGGGAAGGTTGCCATGATATTGGCCACGATCACCCGAACGATCAGGCTGGTCATGGAACCGGCGGTGGGATAGGCCACGTCGCCGCTGCCCTGAAGCACGCCGTTGGTGATATACATCACGCAGAAAATCAGGAAGAACCAGGCCAGCGTCCGGAGATATTCGCTGCCGATGGCGGTGGCAGCCTCGTTCATGTGGAACAGTCCAATGGCATAGGGGCCTGCAAAAATCAGAAGCAGGATAATACCTGCGCAGGTAATCATGGCCATGACCATGGTCTGATGATAGCCCCGCTTGATGCGGTCCAGCTTTCCGGCGCCCATATTCTGCCCGGTGAAGTTGGACAGGCCCATGTAGAACATCATAATGGGCACCATGGCGAAGCTCTCCAGCTTCATGGCAGCGGTGATGGCGGAGATGGTGTCCACGCCGAAGGAGTTAATGAGCCGCTGCATCAGCACCATACCCAGGCCCACGGAGCACTGCTGAATGGACGTGGGCACGCCCAGACGAAGGCTCATGGTGAACATCTCCTTGTGGAACCGGAACTGCTCCTTGTGGAACTTTGCCAGCTCTACCTTTCGGAACAGGTAAATGCCCGCGATGATGGCGGAGACGGCCTGTGCAATCACCGTTGCCCATGCCACACCGGCTACCTGCCAGAACTGTACGAAAATCAGATCCAGCACGATGTTCACCACCGTGGCGATCAGCAGAAAATACATGGTGGAACGGCTGTCGCCAATGGAGCGGAGAATGGCGGCGAAGGTGTTATAGGCGAACTGAAACACCAGGCCGATACAGTAGATTCGCAGATACAGCAGCGCATCGTCCAGAATCGAAGCGTCCGCCTGCAACAGTCCCGCCAGCAGGGGACGGCTGGTGAGAACACCCAGAATCGTAATCAGAATTCCGGCGCCCAGCAGCGTAAAGCAGGCGGTGGACAGATTCTTCCGGAAGGCATCGGCATTTTTGGCCCCGAAGAACTGGGAGGCCATTACGCCGACGCCGTTGGTCAGGCCCGTTGCCAGCGCCAACAGCAAGAAGGTGATGGGAAAGCTGGTGCCGACGGAAGCCAGCGCGTTCTGTCCGGCAAAGTTGCCCACGATCAGGCTGTCGGCCAGGGAATAAATCTGCTGTAGTAGGTTGCCACCGATCAGCGGCAGGGTAAAGGAAAGAATCAGCTTCCATTCCTTCCCGGTGGTCATGTCTTTTGCCATGGGGATTCCTCATTTCGGTGCATAATCATTTCGTCTATATTATACCGCAAAATCCGGCGGTTTCCAATACCGGTTTTGCGGAAGTCTGTCATCGCCGGCTATAAAAAACGCCTGAACCGAAGCCGGTTCAGGCGCAATGTAAAGCAAATGAAATTACTTGATGATACGAAGCCGCAGAACGCCCTCCAGCGCGCGAACATGGGACAGGGTCTCCTCGGAGATTTCCTGGCCCAGATCAATCAGGGTATAGGCGTAATCGCCCCGGGACTTGTTGGTCATATTCTCAATGTTGGCACCCTCGGCGGACAAAAGGGTGGAGATGTTGGAGATCATCTTGGGGATGTTCCGATGGATGATGCCCAGACGTGCCGCGCCGGTGCGGGGCATTTCCACATTGGGCATATTCACGGAATTGCGGATATTGCCGGTGTTCAGGTATTCCCGCAGCTCCTGAGCGGCCATAATGGCGCAGTTTTCCTCGCTCTCGGGGGTGGAAGCACCCAGGTGGGGGATGGTGACGACACCGGGCTTGCCCACCAGCTTATTGTTGGGGAAGTCGGTGACATAACGGGCAACCTTACCGCTTTCCAGAGCCACCAGGATATCCTCATCGTCCACCAAACCGCCCCGGGCCAGGTTGATGATCCGGACGCCGTAGCGCATGGAGGAGATGGAGGCCTCGTTGATCATGCCCTTGGTGGAGGGCAGCAGGGGAGAATGGACGGTGATGTAATCGCTCATCTCATAAATGGTCTTGAGATCCACAACCTTGACGGAGGAATCCAGCACCAGCGCGTTCTGCACGGACAGATAGGGGTCGTAGCCATAGACGTTCATGCCCAGCTTTACGGCGGCATTTGCCACCTTTACGCCGACCGCACCCAGACCGATGACGCCCAGGTTCTTGCCCATGATCTCGGGGCCGACGAACTTGCTCTTGCCCTTCTCTACCAGCTTTTCTACATCGCCGTCCGCCTCGGTGAGTCCGGAAACCCACTCAATGCCGCCGACTACGTTACGGGAAGCCAGCATCAATGCGCAGATTACCAGCTCCTTGACGGCGTTGGCGTTGGCACCGGGGGTGTTGAACACCACGATACCGGCTTCGGCGCACTTGTCCAGCGGAATGTTGTTGGTACCGGCACCGGCGCGGGCAATGGCACGAAGGTTGGTGCCGAATGCCATCTCGTGCATATCGGCGGAACGAACCAGAATGCCGTCGGGGTTCTCGCAGGTATCGGTGACGGTGAATTCCTTCTCGTCCAGCTGGCCTAGGCCCAGAGGGCTGATTTTATTCAAAGTTTGAATGGTATACATAATATTATTATCCCCTTATTAAGCGTTCTCTTTATCGAACTTCTTAATGAAATCGCAGAGCTTTTCCACGCCCTCTACCGGCATGGCGTTGTAGATGGAGGCGCGCATCCCGCCTACCTTCCGGTGACCCTTCAGGTTGGAGAAGCCTGCCTCGATGGACTCTGCCACGAACTTGGCATCCAGATCGGCGCTTCCGGTGCGGAAGGTGACGTTCATATCGGAGCGGGAGCCGGGCTTTGCGGCGGCGGTGAACAGCTTGGAACCGTCAATGACGTCATAGAGCATCTGCGCCTTGCCATGCTTGATCTTCTCCATGCCGGGAATGCCGCCCTGCTCGTCCAGCCAATCCAGCACCAAACCCAGCATATAGATGCACCAGCAGGGAGGGGTGTTGTACATGGAATCCTTGTCGATCATGGTCTTGTAGTTCATCATCAGGGGGGTATAGGGCAGCTCGTGGCCGGCCAGCTCCTCCTTGACAATGGCAACGGTCAGACCGGCGGGAGCCATGTTCTTCTGGGCTCCGGCGAAGATGATGCCGTACTTGCTCACGTCCACCTGACGGGAGAGGATATCCGAAGACATGTCGCACACCAGGGGCACATCACCGGTCTCGGGGACATACTGCCACTCGGTGCCGTAGATGGTGTTGTTGGCGCAGTAGTAGAAATAGGATGCGTCGGGGGTCAGCTGGAGCTGATCCTGGGTGGGGATATAGGTAAAGTCCTGATCCTCAGAGGAAGCGGCAACATGGATGTCGCCGTACTTTGTGGCCTCCTGATAGGCGATATTTGCAAAGTTGCCGGTAACGGCGTAATCGGCCTTACCGGTCTTCCCAATGAGGTTCAGGGGAACCATGGAGAACTGGGAGGATGCGCCGCCCTGGAGGAACAAAATCTTGTAGCCCTCGGGGACATTCATCAGGCGGCGGAACTTTGCCTGGGTATCGTCGAAGATCTTCTGAAAAGCCTTAGAACGGTGACTCATTTCCATGACTGACATTCCGCTGCCGCCATAGTTCATCATTTCCCGTGAAGCGCGCTCCAAAGCGGGAAGGGGAAGCATACTGGGGCCGGCAGAGAAGTTGTAGATACGATCATAAGCTGCCATAGATTGGTCACTCCTGTTAATGTAATTTGCCATTGCCGGGCGGTTTGAAAGGAAGCGTCTGGCAATGTGCTAAGCTTTATTATAATAAAGAAATAATACTTTGTCAATGTAATGCGGTCTGGGGAAATACCCAAAGATAAGGTTGAAACCGATGATAATTTAGTGATATAATGAAAACCGAATTGTTTTGATTTTTAGGGCGATACTGCATCAATGGACGGCTCCGCTCGGCGGGCCGTCGGGGAGGAACACGATATGCAAATTTCATACCTGCGGGATTTGCTGGAGGCGTCGGTGCTCTGCGGGGAAGACCGGCTGGAGGAGGACGTTTCCACGGTATTTGCCAGCGATATGATGAGCGATGTTCTGGCATGTCCCGATGAGATCCAGTGTATGCTTACGGGGCTCATCAATAGCCAGGTAATCCGCACGGCGGATATGATGGACATCGGACTGATTGTCTTTGTCCGGGGCAAATGTCCCCCGGAGGACGTGGTAGAAATGGCACGGCAGCGGGATATGGTTGTTTTGGTCACCGACTGCCGTATGTTCAGCGCCTGCGGGCGGCTGTATGCAGCCGGTTTGGGCTGCCGTTAAGGAGGATATTATGGAAACCGTAAAACTGACTTACGAGATCGACGGAGATAATTTCAACGCGGCGGGGGATGCCTCCACGGCGGTGAAGCGGGTGCTGAAAAAGCTGCGTCTGCCTGCTCAGATCGTGCGCCGGGCCGTGGTGTGTATGTATGAGGGCGAGATCAACATGGTCATCCATGCGGACGGCGGCGTGGCAGAGCTGGAGGTGGACGAGGAGAAAATCGTCATTGTGCTGAAGGATAAGGGCCCCGGCATTCCCGATATCGACAAGGCCATGGAGGAGGGCTGGTCCACCGCATCCCCCACCGTTCGGGCTAGGGGCTTTGGCGCAGGTATGGGCCTGCCCAATATGAAGCGCAATGCCGATGAAATGGACATTCAGACCACCCTTGGCGTCGGCACCACTGTAACCATGGTGATCTACATCGGCGGTGACGGAAAGTGAGCCATTCTATTGAGCTGAATCTCGACAAATGCGCCGGGTGTACCGCCTGCGTCAAGGTCTGCCCCACAGAGGCGATCCGGGTGGTGCGCAGTAAGGCAGTCATTTTCGATCAGCGGTGTATTGACTGCGGGCGCTGTGTCAGCGTTTGCCCCCATCACGCCTATTCCGTGAAATCCGACAGCTTTGATAAGCTCAAGGAGTATAAATACAACATTGCCATGCCCGATACGGCGCTGTATGGCCAGTTTAAGAACCTCTATGACATCAATCTGGTCCACGAGGGACTCTTGATGCTGGGCTTTCAGGACGTTTATCCCTGCGCCATCGGGGCGGAGCTGCTGTCGGACTATTATCAAAAGCATCAGGACGAGTTCCTGTCCGAGGATTTGCCCAAAATCAACTCCGAATGCCCGGCTACGGTGCGGCTGATTGCCATGGAGTTTCAGGATTTGATCCCCAACGTGGTGGAAAAGCTGTGCAGCTTTGAGGTCACGGCAATTCTGGCCCGGAAGGAAGCGGCGGAAAAAACGGGGCTGAGGCCGGAGGAGATTGGGATCTGCCTGATTTCTCCCTGCCCGGCGAAGAATACCCGGGCCTATCATCCCCTGGGATTGGAGAAGCCGGTGGTGGACTATGTATTGCCGGTGAGCGATGTCTATCTCAAGCTGCTGACGCCCATGAAATCCGTGGAGCAGCCCAGGGATTTCCTCCGCTGCGGGAAGCTGGGGCTGAGCTGGGGCAGAACCGGCGGTCAGAGCGGCCTGTTTGCCAATCGGGATGCCCTGGCGGTGGACGGCACCAAGAGTGTTGTCAACATCCTCAGTGAGCTGGAGGACGACAAGGTCAGCGAGGCGGAATATGTGGAGCTGGGGATGTGTACCCAGAGCTGTTTTGGCGGCTGCATGATGGTGGAGAATCCCTACACTGCAAAGCTCCGGATGCGCTGCATTACCGACCCGATTCCCGATCAGCGCATGGAGATTCCCCGGTGGCTGGAGGATCGGCTGGACTGGGACTTTGAGCTGGAGGAAATTGATACGGAAATCGCCGATACCATCGCCCAGGCGCTGCAAATTGAAGCCTCTGCGGAACGGCTGCTGAAAACCCTGCCGAAATTCGACTGCGGCAACTGCGGCGCACCCACCTGCCGGGCCTTTTCACGGGATGTGGCAGAGGGCTTTGCCGACGAGGGCGACTGTATTTTCAATATCATTAAGGCGATGCGGGAGGGGCGCAGTCACGAGGATGAATCCGACGAATTTGTGCCGCCGCCCTATCGAAAGCCGCTCCGGTAACTCCGGAGGAATTCACACGAAAGGAGCAGTTTTATGACGGTAAAGGAACTGATCGAGGCCCTGAGCCTCAAGGCCTTTTATGTAGAGGAAGAGGAGCGGGAGATCGAAGGGGTCTACTGCGGCGATCTACTCAGCTGGGTCATGGGAAAATGCCCGGCGGATGCGGCGTGGATCACCATTATGTCCAACCAGAACGTGGCCGCAGTGGCGGTGCTGTGTGATACGGCGTGCATCATTCTGTCCGAGAATGTACAGCCGGACGCAGAGCTGCTGGAGCGGGCGGAAAAACAGGGCGTTACGCTGCTGGGCAGTGAGATGGACGAGTATCAGCTCTGCTGGCGGATGAAAGCACTGCTGGGATGAAGGTATATTACGATCTCCATATGCACTCCTGCCTGTCTCCCTGCGGGGCGGACGATATGACGCCCAACAATCTGGTGCATATGGCGGCGCTGGCAGGGCTGGAGGTCATTGCCCTGTCCGACCACAACACCACCCGGAATGTTCCGGCAGCGGTGGCGGTGGGAAAGGCGTGCGGGGTGCTGGTGGTGCCTGCCATGGAGCTCACCACCAAGGAGGATATCCATGTGCTGTGCCTGCTGCCCACGGTAGAGGCGGCGGAGGAACTGCGGCAGTATGTCTATCCCCGGCTCCCCCAGCGGAAAAACCGGCCCAAAGCCTTTGGCCATCAATATGTGATGAACGAAAAAGATGAGATTTTGGAGGAAGAACCGCAGCTACTATCCTTTGGTTCCTCCATCGGCATCTATGAAGCCAAGGGACTGCTGGAGGAATTCGGCGGGCTGGCGATCCCGGCGCACATTGACCGGGCCAGCTACTCCCTGATCGGTGTGATGGGCCTGGTGGATCCGGAGATGGGCTTTGCGGTCTATGAAACAACCCCCGGCTGTGACCGGCAGGCGCTGATGGCGCAGTATCAGTTTTCCGGGGGCTTTTTGTCCAATTCCGATGCCCACGACCTGATTGCCATTGCCGATGCCAAGCGGCAGCTGGAGATTCCGGAGCGTTCGGCCCCGGGGGTCATTGCCGGAGTTCGGGCATTGGGAGAGCAAAAAATTGGAGTATGAAAAAGGAGAAGAAAGGAAGAACCATGTCGATTTTAAAGCGGTTTGTATCCTACTACAAGCCTTATCGGCACCTGTTTTACTTGGACTGCCTTTGTGCAACGGTGCTGTGTATCATTGATCTGAGCTTTCCGCAGATTCTGCGGTGGCTGCCGGAGGGGCTGTTTTCCGGCAATGCGGCGTCCATATTCTCGGCGCTGCGGTGGCTGTTCCCGGCACTGCTGATTTGGTATCTGCTGCGGGCGCTGTGCCAGTTTTATGTCACGTCCTATGGCCACGTGATGGGCACCCGGATGGAGACGGATATGCGCCAGGACTTATTCGACAAATATATGTCCCTGTCCTATTCCTACTATGACCAGAACAACACCGGCGAGATGATGTCCCGGCTGGTCAGCGACCTGTTTGACATCTCCGAGCTTGCCCACCATGGGCCGGAGAACCTTTTGATGTGCTCCATTAAGATCATCGGCAGTTTCATTCTGCTGCTGTGGGTGAATGTACCCATGACCATGCTGCTTTTGGCAGTGACGGCGATTCTGGTGATCTTTACGGTGTTCCGCCAGCTGAGGATGCAGCGGATTTTCACCGAGAATCGGGAGCGGATCGCGGACGTCAACGCTGGAGTGCAGAATTCACTGGCAGGAATCCGTGTGGTCAAGACCTTTGCGGTGGAGCAGGGGGAGAAGGACAACTTCCGGGCCTCCAATGGGCGCTATCGCCAGTCCAAGGAAAAGAGCTACATGGCCATGGGCATTTTCCACGGCGGCAGCAATTTTCTTCAGGGGATGCTGTATGTGGTGACGCTGGTATCCGGCGGCTTTTTCATCGCCCGGGGGAGCCTGAGCTATAATGATCTTGCGGTATATGCCCTGTATATCGGTATTTTCATCACCCCCGTCGGTCAGCTCATGGACTTCACGGAGATGCTCCAGAAGGGCTATGCAGGCTTTAAGCGGTTTGCGCAGATCATGGAGACGGAGCCGGACATCCAGGAGGCCTCCGATGCGGTGGAGCTGGAGCATGTCACCGGCGACATTCAGTACAAGGACGTATCCTTCCAGTACACGGACAAGGAGCAGGTGCTCAGCCATCTGAACATTCAGATTCCTGCGGGAAAAACCTGCGCACTGGTTGGCCCGTCCGGCGGCGGCAAAACCACCATTTGCTCCCTGCTGCCCAGATTTTATGACGTCACCGGCGGCAGCGTTCTGGTGGACGGTCACGACGTTCGCCAGCTGAAGCTCAAAAGCCTGCGGGAGGCCATCGGCATTGTCCAGCAGGATGTGTATATCTTTGCGGGAACCGTCCGGGAGAACATCGCTTATGGAAAAAAGGATGCCACCCAGCAGGAGATCGAGGAAGCGGCGAAGAATGCCAACATCCACGACTTTATCATGGGCCTGGAGGATGGCTATGATACCTACGTGGGCGAGCGCGGTACCCGGCTTTCCGGTGGCCAGAAGCAGCGCATTGCCATTGCCCGGGTATTCCTGAAAAACCCGCCGATTCTGATTTTGGATGAAGCCACCTCTGCGTTGGATAACGAATCGGAGAAGCACATTCAGGAGGCGCTGGACCGGCTGAGCGTGGGCCGTACCACCGTGGTCATTGCCCACCGGCTTTCCACCATCCGTTCCGCGGAAAAGATCATCGTTATCGACGAGGGCGGCGTAAAGGAGCAGGGCAACCATCATCAGCTCATGGAGCTGGACGGTATTTACGCCCGGTACTTCAATATGCAGTTCGAGGGCCTTGACGTGGAAATGGACGCATAACAGGATACAGAAAACCCCTGCGGATTCCAAATTGGATATGCTTCAGTTTTCTGGACTCTGTAAGGCACCGCACAGAGAAAATTGAGGGGATTTCTCCCCCATTTGCGTAGGTGCAAGGACGCTCCGAAAATATAGAAAAGGCACCGGCAGGAAGCGCCCTGTCGGTGCCTTTTTGGGGTTGGTGTGAATTTATGTTGTTGTGTGGGATGCAAAATAATCAAGGGCGCAGCTGTCCCTGATAAGTTGCTATACGGTGCCACAGGTGGATTAGACTTGCGGCACCAAGGCGGCCACAACAGTGCATAGAACTTAGCCGCTAGATCAGTTCCCTAGGAATTCAGTACGCCCTTACGAACGCAAGAAATCAGCTCTGGGAGATTTGCAAGATTGCCGACCATGTAGGGATTGTGGAATCCTGTGATGGAAGCACTGTGTACACCATCGAGGGAAATGCCAATAATGCCTGCAAACAGCTCAGTTATGCCGTTGGGGATCGGAGGATTCTGGGGTATGGGACAATTTCGTAAAGATGGCGGCTTGCTTTCTAGCGGGTAACCCCTCCCCTACTTCTTTGGCATACAAAATTTTGCATACTTCCGGTTGGTTTCGTAATTGTTCTGGAGATATGCGTGGATTCGGTCGGCATCCCGCGACACAAACAGTGCAAGTCGATCCACCAATTTTTGATCCTCATCGCGAAGCTGATCCCGGCGGGCGATCAGATCTTCATCGGAGTCCCAGATAACATCGTGCTGGCGCAAAATCGCACGAATCACTTTGGCAGCAGAATCCCAGTCCCCCGCGGCTGCATATGGTGCAGCTTTCAGGGAATCATTCCAACGAGTGCTGCCACTTCCCTGTATATCCGCAAAGCAAATGGCTTCACATAATTGGAGCTGTGTTTGAATGCTGCTTAAATACGGCAAAATCATGTCACGAAACTCGGAAAGATCCAGATGGAATTCTATCCAATCTTCCAGAGAGTCGCCGGCGGTCAGGTCGATCACCGTAGGGAGCGGAGAAGGCTCACGCTCGGCGCGGGATTTTGTCAAATAGCGGGTATCATATCGCGGAATGGCACCTTGGCTGGTGAACCACTGGGGAAGCAGTTCGTCGTACATGGAGAAAAAGCCAAACCACAACCGTTCGGAGTAAAAGGGGCGCAGTTTTCGTTCATATTGCAGAACCAGGAGAACGCCATCCCCTTGTACTCGGAAGAAGGTGTGACCGCGACGGTGAAAGCCGCTTTGCTTGCAGATTTCACATAATTCCTGAAAGATGATGTTTGAAGTTGCCATAAGTTATCTCCAATCTGTTTTTAACCAACAAGCGCGCCAAGCGCTCCACCTAGTGCGGGGCCAGCAACAGTTGCACCTGCACCGCATGTTGCATAGGTTATAACTCCAATGGCAATAACGGTTAGTGCGGCTTCTGCATACTCAAGCTCTTTGCTTTTGGTATATACATAGTCATATCGCAAGATTCCGTCTCCTTCATCCCAGTATGTAATATCGTATCTACCAGTCCAATCAGTAACAGTAAAGCTCCCACTTTCAAACTCAGTATATCCTACTTCTAGCTCTAACCCAAGATCTTCCTTGAGCCTTCCGGATACGTACCGGTCTAATTGCGCTTTAGCATATTTGGTCCTGCAGCTTCTTGAGTTTGAATCACGTTTTACTTCCCAAACCTCGCCAGTTTTGCTATCGTATATATCGCAAAAGCCAATGCCACCGCGAGCGTCTTTTTTGTTATAATAGATCATCGTTTTAGATGACATAAGGTTTTTACGCTGGCTTGCAAATTTTCTCACTACGTAGTTATGTATTTGTCCTCTGGTTAGTGTACCATCTGGATCAGAGGATGCAATTGGGGAATTCAAGCAATAGGCAAATAAATTGTGCCCAATAAGTCCTTGACCTGTGCTTGCATATACATCAGCATTAATAAACCGCCCAATCGCCGGATCATAATATCTGCTTTGCAGGTAGTACAGCCGGGTATCCCCGTCATAGCGATACCCACGATACCGGAAGGGGTTATAAGCCGCTACATGATATGCCGTCTGTGAGATTGTGGAACCATTTGCGTCATAAATGCCGGTCGGTGCGCCCCAGGGATCGTAGGTGTAGGTCGCGATTAAAGTAGGCGAGTAGGATTTGCTGGTGGAGTTGTAATCGCTACGGTACAGCGCAATGACATCGCCCTGCAAGTTCTTGCCGAAATAGTAATACTGCCAATAGGGAGAAGATGCGGTGGGATAGTAGATGCCAAAGCCAACCGGGCTGTTGCCTTCATCGTAGAGATACCGCAGAATATACTGCTTGGTACCATTGGCTCTAAAGCGCTGCTCAGCTACCGGCAGACCGTTTACTACATAATACTCCGTATAGCCGCCATCATAGTTGGTCTTTCGTGTCCGAATACCGCTGGAGTTATATTCATAGCTGTAGGTCTTACCGCCAACTGCTGCGCTGGCAAGCCGCCATCTAGTACCGCAGGCAGTCTAAGCCTACGGCACCGTGATTATAGATGTTTCCTATTGCACAATATCATTCTTAGCCCGAAATATGTTTAGCCCATTAATCTCAACAGTTACTTCTTTCGACACAATATGTAATTCATCCCCAGAGAGCATTTGAAACAGCAGATAGAGAGCGTTTTCGGGATATTCGTTGCACTTTGAAAGATAAGTTTGTAAATATGAATAATCTTCTTCCACAGTTAACGAAATGACAGTTTCACGGCTCCCGAGCTCTTGTCCTTTTTTTGCGAAAACGAGTTCTATATTGTGAAAGGTCATATCAAGCTGGTAATTAAAATATGGATGCAAGAGCTCGATTTTGATACAATCTTCTCTGCATCTATACTCGAGATTTTCCATGCTTGCATCGTGAACGCAACTGTTGTACAAGAGCTTTTTTAATTCTTTCATATTGCTTTTTGAAAATTTTGGCATTTCGGAATTTTCTCCTATCTGAGTGGGAAATAGATTGTTGCATAAGGTTCGGGTACAATAGTTCCTGGGTAATAATGTTCGCCACTACCGGCACTTGTTATATGGTAATGTGGTCCATTGGGATAGTTGGGGTTTTCATCCCACCGAAACACCTCGGTGTTTGTAAGCGGATCCATCCAACTAATAATTGCGCCGTTCTTTGTGCCAGGTCTGTACACTTTAACTAAACCAATGGGATTAAAATCGTTTGGGTCAACCGGGAAAAAAACTGGCCCCTTAGGCTTGGCAGGAACAGCTACGGCTTCATCTCTTTTATCAGCCTTCGGTATTGATATAGAAGGGGTCGGTGCAGTTATAGCGGTATGCATTGCTATTCCGGTGCAAATCAATACGCCGCCAAGCAGTAATGCACCTGATACTAGATCAGCCGGTCCTGGTAAAGGTGTATCTGCCTGGGAAATTCCGGCGGCCACTGCGAAGTAACTGCTAGCTTGGTGAAGCGTTTTGGTAAGCGCATCCCATAGTTCTTTCCAGAATTGGCCTGTAGAATCAGTTCTGTTTACAGGATTGTCCCCACAGTATGCGAACATATTGTGACCAATAAGCCCACGTCCTGTGCTTATATACCCATCCGCATTCACGAACCGTCCAATTGCCGGATCATAGTATCTGCTTTGCAGGTAGTACAGCCGCGTATCTCCGTCATAGCGATACCCACGATACCGGAAGGGATTATAAGCCGCTACATGGTATGCCGTCTGTGAGATTGTGGAACCATTTGCGTCAAAAATGCCAATAGGTGTGCCCCAGGGATCATAGGTATAGGTTGCAACCAATGTGGGCGTGTAAGTTTTACTGGTGGAATTGTAATCGCTGCGGTACAGCGCAATGACATCACCCTGCGGGTTTTTGCTGAAATAGTAATACTGCCAATAGGGAGAAGATGCGGTGGGATAGTAGATGCCGAAGCCAACCGGGCTGTTGCCTTCGTCAAAGAGATACCGCAGGATATACTGTTTGGTACCATTGGCTCTAAAGCGCTGCTCAGCTACCGGCAGACCGTTTACTACATAATACTCCGTATAGCCGCCATCATAGTTGGTCTTTCGTGTCCGAATGCCGCTGGAGTTATATTCGTAGCTGTAGGTTTTACCGCCAACTGCTGCACTGGCAAGCTGCGTCCCGTTTTGCCAAGTCATAGTATAGCGGCTGCCGTTATAGTAGCTCAGGGGGTTGCCTGCACCGTCATAAGTGATGCTTTGACCGTCGAAGGCAGTGAGCAGATCCTTCCAATCCGAATCACCATAGGTGTAGGTGTGGGAGACCTTGGTGCTTGTGCCGCTATCGTCTTGGATTTTCCAGGAAGTCAGGTTGCCGGCATTGTCATAGTAATACTTGTAGCGGTTGTTTGCGGTACCATTTGCCTGATAGTCCGTAGCATAGCGAAGCTGGCCCAAACCGTCATAAGCGTAGTTCCAATAGGTCTTGTCTACCTGGTTTGTAATTTTGGTGATGTTGCCAATATTATCATAGGCGTACTGGAACCCTGAAAGCTTGGTAGTGCTGCCCTTTGCGGAAGTATAGTAGGTTTCCGGAAGCGTGGTAGTGGTGCAGTCACCGCTGCCGGCCAGATAGGTCTGGTGCTCGGTCAGCACATTTCCGAGATCTCGCTCTTTCAGACGGGAAAGGCTATCATAGCGGTAGTAAATCCAGCTGTCATTGAACATCGCCATACTAGTCAGACTGCCATCGGATATTGCGTCTGAAGTATTGGTATTATAATAGAAGCTTTCTGTGGCGCTGTCAATGACACCGGGAATAGAATAATTAATCTTTTTCAGCCGGTTTTCCGTGTCATAGACGAAAGACGAACGAAGGTTGGCGTTACCACCGGTTTGACTCGAGTTAATTAGTCTGCCCAGCGAGTCATAATTGTACTGGTAGGTCACTCCAGCTGCCGAGTCTTCCATTTTATAAAGCTGACCATCTCCGGTATAGCTGTAATAATAGGTGCTGCTGCTTCCACTCGAAGATGTGATCGTTTTACTGGTGGTACGATTCAGGTCGTCATATTGCATACTGACCGTATCGCCATTTCCGTAGGTCTGCTTCTCTAGCATACCGTTTTTACTGCCGTAGGTATACTCTGCCAGTTTTCGGTTTCCGACGCTAAGAGATGTAGTATTGCCAAAGCTGTCATAAACGAAACGATAGCTTTGAACCGTGCTTCCGGCAGTTCTGGAAACGGTTTGCAGCAGGCTATTGCTATATTGATAAGACACAGAGCCCAGGTTACTTCCGGACTTTGAAACCGTTGATGTGGTAGGACGGCCGGTGCTGTCATAGCTTGTTGAAACGGTTACGCCTAGAGGATCTACTACACTGGACGGGAGCCCGAGCATTTTGTTCTGGGCATCGGCATAGGTGTAGGTTGTAGTGAGATTCCCTCGCTGCGTTACACTGGCAAGCAGATTGTTGCTGTTGCTATAAGTATTGGTGGTAACAATCTTATCGCCGCCGCTCTTTGGCGCAACGGTAGCAGACAGCACGTTGCCACTGGAATCATAGGTTGTATTCTCGACCACGATTCCGTTGCTGGCAGACGTTACATTATGCTTGGAATCATAAGTATACGTGAAGGTGCCGCTTGCGCCGGTCTTTAGGCTGGTAAGGTTGCCACTGGAAAAGGCGCGCTGTTCTTCACTGCTTCCGCTGGATTTCACAGATACCAGGTTGCCGTCTTTGTCATATTTCATGGTCTGGGCAGCTTCTTCTACGAGAGAAAGATTGTCAAACCATGCGTAATTGCAGTTGCGTTCATATGCGCAAACAACACGGATGCTGCTGACTACAACGCTGTCCTTTTTGGGAACAATTGCCGTAGATGTATACTGCCAGTCTGTGATATCCGGATTAAAAGGAACGTAGTGATATTCGGTTGAACCATCCGAATAAGTTAAAATAGCACGAAGACCAAACTGCTTGTGCTTATCCTTTGCGGCAGCGTCGTCGCCGGTTTCGGTTTGCTTGTTATCCGGAATAGCGTTTGCCTTTGCCCAGCCGGACATAACAAAGCTTGCGCCAGCCTTGCCGACGGGAACATCCTGATATGCGCAGCTTTCCGTATAAGCGTCTCCGGTAGTACGGATGGAGTAAGCATAATGACTTTCAGAGAACAGACCACAATCATCCTGGTATTTCGCATTTGAGCCCATGGTCCAACCATGTCCCCAGTATTGCAGATTTCCGTTCTCTAATAGATTTAGCGTGGATGGCGTGTCGGAGCATTCCAACTGAAAATCATCGACATAGACGTCACCGCCAACGCAGTGGCTATATACGCAGACCTTATAAGTTTTCTTCTCCGATACGGTAAACGGAAGACTAAGCCGTACCCATCCTTGGTCGATGGCGGTATCAGTAGCATAGTTCAAGTAATCGCTGGTGGCTACTGTCTTATCCCCGTCCATAACGAGCAAATATACGCCGCGCCCCTGAAAAGCTGTTGCCTTTGAAGTATAATCATCGAGCGGCTCTTTTACGAAAATAGACTCTTTGATGTCATAGCTGTATAGTTCATACTGCAAATCGACCCCGGGGTATACATCGGCGTAGGATACCTGCGTATACAGATGGGGCGGCGTAATTTTTTCGGAAAATGCCTGGTCGGAAGTATCATCATTTTGCGTCGAAACAGGGCAATGCCTTCCTGATCGAGATAAGAAATTTGCGCTTCCGCATTCCGATTAAACTGCACTTGTTCTTCTGCGTCGTCATCGACAGCTTGCGGTGCGGAGGGAGACGGAGTGGGAAGCGGGTCAGCTTCGGAGTCCTGGGAATTGTCTGATACTTGCGGAGCAGGTTCCTGCTCCGGTGCAGAGTCGGGCTCTGAAGTGTCTTGGTCGGTACTTGCGGGGGTGGCCGGGTCAGCATGATCATCCTTGGAGACAGTAGCAGATTCGCTGTTGGCGGCTTGTGCTACTGGCTGCTCCTCCTCAGCGTCTTGGTCGCTGTTGTTAGTTGGCTCAGCGGAGGAAGCGGTGTCTGTTTCACCGGAATCAGAGCTTTCATCCTCCTGCGGGTTGTCGGTTGTTATTTCTTCTGGTTTTTCGTTTTCGGCTGAGGATTCGTCTGCGGGCAAGGCCTCGTTTTCGGGCAGACAAAGCCGCACGCCGGTATTCCCGCGTTGTGACGAAAAGAGAAAACCGGTTGAAAGGCTCGCGGCAAAGGATTTGTTGTCTTCACCGTTTTCAGCGGTATATGTTGGAACGTCGTCTGTAGAGTGGACGCTATATGTCGCGATTTCAGAATGGTTGGTGTCCTGTAGAACCAGGGTGTTGTCAATATCTTTCCAAGTTTCGTCATCGAGTGCATAGTGTACGGGAACGCCATAATCCACAGCGATAAAACTGCCGTCATCCATGCGGAAGTGTTTCTCCGACTCGTTGCGGTACTCGGTAACCTCTCCTACGACCTGTGCATCCGGGGGCGATGCGTCATCATCGTAGGTCGTTTCGGTGGGCGTATCGGGGGCATCCCCCACGACTGCTGGGGCGCTGCTAGCGGAATTGTCGTCTGCTGCAAACACCATGCTGGGTGCAAGCTGAAGAAGCAGGGCGAATGTTAGAAGCCAGCTTAGAATGCGCCGAAAGTACTTTTTCATATTCACTTTCCTCTCATCTTCTTTTGAAAAATATGCTCCTGCGGTAAAAATCCATCACCTCCGTATAATTGTTTTTTGGTAAAAATATGGAGCCTATTTTTCGCGAATAATATATTTGATTTTTCAAAATTTAGCAAGGGGTTTGGCCTGAAAGGGTAAAAATACGACCTGAAATGATAGGTGCAGAGAAAATTGAGGGGATTTCTCCCCTCTTCGCGCAGGTGCAGAGACGCCCCGTAAACATAGAAAAGGCACCGGCAGGAAGCGTCCTGTCGGTGCCTTTTGGTGGTTGGCGTGAATTTATGTTGTTGTGTGGGATGCAAAATAATCAAGGGCGCAGCTGCCCTCGATAAGTTGCTATACGGTGCCGCAGGCGGGTTAGGCCTGCGGCACCGTGATTATAGCTGTACTGGCTTTCCTTTCTTCTTATTCAAGATGCGATTTTCCTTTTTCAGTGCCTACTTCGTTGTAAGTATTTTGCGTCGCCGCAATCCACCATTTTAGGACCTGGCTGTATTGCTCTTGGTTCAGCGTGCAGCCAAAGACTTCACGCTGAACGAATTTCTCTGGTTTTTCCAGCCCAAGGAACATCTTTTGCAAATCGCGGTCACAGACAACTTTAGTACCGTAACCAGTGAGCGGCATACCATCGAAGTTCTGATTTAACTCTTTGCAAAATTTAATTGTGAATGGATTTTGATACATCACACATACTGAGGGATACCCAAGACCGCATCCATACAATTTACATTTACAAATCGCTTTCCAAGAAATCTGTGCAACCTCACCTTTTAGTGGTACAACCGCATGAATTCCTTGTGCATCCAACACCAGTTTCCCACGTTGGGTAAGAATATCGATTAGAAGCGCTATAGGGATGATCCACAATAATCGCCAATAGACCGACATACCACACCCTACGCTTCCGAGGTGATAAATAGTACAAAAAAAGGAGAATATAATCATTTCTAAGCACTCGTATTGCTTTATCTTGGGCTTATATATTATTTTTTCCATCTACGTTCTCCATTAGGACGTCGCCGTCCTAGTATACCGGGTGAGCGATCTATACCATTTTGAGAATGTATGTTTGGCAAACCGGGTAATCTTTCGATAATAATTGTTGTATTTAGAATTGTTGAGATTTCCTGATTTCCTTGCTTTGTATGTATCGAAGCCCGTTGTTCCAATGGCCGAAAGGGTATTAGTTGCCAAACTGGAAACATATTTGACAGCAGAAGCACCTATGGAAGCTTTTCTGTTTGCGTTTTTCAACGCCTTGCCGACTGCACCTCCGATTGCGCCGGAAACAGCGCCAGATACACCAGCTACTATGGCTCCTCCTAAATTGGGTGCCGAAGATGTCGCACCATACGAGATAACTGACGTAATAGCACCAACTACAGCGCCTACGATTGGTTTTTTTATCGCTGCAGTGGCTGCACCAGATACCGCGCCCATTACTATGCTGGCACCAACGTCACCGCCCGAAACAGCAGCACTAAGACCACCCCATATTCCACCAACAACAGCACTACCAACAATATCCCAGAATTGACCGCCGTCATCGCTTCTGCTCGTCGGATTATTATCGCAATAAGCAAAATAGTTCTTATCGGTGAGACCATTGCTATAGGGATTAATCGTCGCAAGTGCAGCACCATCGGCATTCA
>OLSL01000323.1_pt1 | contig 52548 bp, 44 predicted proteins | sample 1672511 | NCBI WGS metagenome assembly OLSL01 (sample SAMEA3136694, study PRJEB25190) | human gut metagenome | biome: human gut; feature: human-associated habitat; material: faeces | place: Austria | collected 2013
GCTGGGGCGAGCTGTGGGGCGTGGCCGACCGCACCGACTACGACCTGACCCAGCATCAGAACACCTCCGGCAGAGACCTCACCTACTACGATCAGGAGAAGAACACCCGGTATATCCCCTACGTCATCGAGCCTTCTCTGGGCGTAGAGCGTTCCGTGCTGGCCTTCCTGGTGAACGCATACGACGAGGAAGTGGTCGGTCAGGACAAGAAGGGCAACGACGACGTCCGCGTGGTCATGCACTTCCATCCCGCACTGGCTCCCTTCAAGTGCGCCGTACTGCCTCTGTCCAAGAAGCTGGGCGACAAGGCCACCGAGATCTATAACGAGCTGTCGAAGCAGTTCATGTGCGACTATGACGAGACCGGCTCCATCGGCAAGCGTTATCGCCGGGAAGACGAGGTCGGCACCCCCTTCTGCATCACCGTTGACTTCCAGACCGTAGGCGACGAGAACACCCCCGCCGACAACTGCGTCACCGTCCGTGAGCGTGACTCCATGGAGCAGGTGCGTATGCCCATCGACCAGGTTGCCGCTTATATCGCAGAACGAATCAAATTCTAACTTCTAAATTACCGCCTGCCGGTAATTCCTTTGAAAGAGAGGATATTATGGATCAGAATCATAAGATGGCACTGGCCACAGCAACCCGTGCCCGGCTGCTGGCACTTCAGTGTGTCCACGAGGCCGCTTCCGGACATCCCGGCGGCTCTATGAGCTGCATGGATCTGCTGACCGTGCTGTATTTCGGCGTCATGCGCATCGACCCCGACGCCCCTCATGCCCCCAACCGCGACCGCTTCGTGCTGTCCAAGGGCCACTGTACTCCCGCCCTGTATTCCGTGCTGGCACTCCGGGGCTTCTTCCCCCTGGATGACCTCCACAAGTTCCGCTCCATCGATGACCACTATTCCGGCCACCCGGACATGGTTCATGTCAAGGGCGTTGATATGTCCACCGGTTCTCTGGGCCAGGGCATTTCCGCCGCTGTCGGCATGGCGCTGGCCGGCAAGATGGACAATAAGGCCTACCGGGTCTACACCATCCTGGGCGACGGCGAGATCGAGGAAGGCCAGACCTGGGAGGCTGCTATGTCCGCCGCCAAGTATCATCTGGACAACCTCTGTGCCATTGTGGACGTAAACGGTCTCCAGATCGACGGCAAGACCGCTGACGTCATGCCCTCCGAGCCTCTGGACAAGAAGTACGAGGCCTTTGGCTGGCATGTCATTAAGATCGACGGCCACGACTTTGACCAGATCAACGCTGCCTTTCAGGAGGCCCAGGAGACCAAGGGTCAGCCCACCGTCATCCTGGCCAAAACCGTAAAGGGCAAGGGCATCTCCTACATGGAGAACAACGCTGGCTGGCACGGCAAGGCACCCAATGATGAGCAGTATGCTCAGGGTGTTGCCGAGCTCACCGCGATTCTGAACGAACTGGAGGAGGCGTAACCATGAAAATCGCAACTCGTGCCGCTTATGGCGAGGCTCTTGCAGAGCTTGCCGAGGCTTATCCTCAGCTTGTGGTGCTGGACGCCGATCTGTCCGGTTCTACCATGACCAAAACCTTTGCCGCAAAGTATCCCCAGCGGTTCTTCGATATGGGCATCGCCGAGGGAAACATGGCCGGTGTGGCTGCCGGTCTTGCCACCTGCGGTAAGATTCCCTTTATCAACTCCTTTGCCATGTTCTCCGCAGGCCGTGCCTGGGAGCAGGTGCGCAACTCCATCGCCTATCCCGGCCTGAACGTGAAGGTTATCGGATCTCACGGCGGTCTCAGCGTGGGCGAGGACGGCGCAACCCATCAGTGCATCGAGGATTATGCCATCATGCGTGCCATTCCCGGTATGCTGGTGCTGTCCCCCTGCGACGGCCCCGAGATGAAGCTGGCTGTCAAGGCACTGCTGGATTATCAGGGCCCCGCTTATATGCGTCTGGGCCGTCTGGCGGTAGAGTCCGTCACCGACACCATCCCCGGCTACACCTTTGCGCTGGGCAAGGGCAGCATGCTCCGGGACGGCACCGACGCCACCATTATTGCCACCGGCATGATGGTGCAGTGCGCCTATGAGGCTGCCGAAACCCTGGCTGCCGAGGGGATTTCCCTGCGGGTCATTGATATGCACACCATCAAGCCCATCGACAAGGACATCGTGCTGAAAGCCGCCGAGGAAACCGGCTGCATCATCACCTCCGAGGAAGCCAACATCATCGGCGGTCTTGGTTCCGCCGTTGCCGAGGTGGTATCCGAGGGCTGTCCGGTTCCCGTGGTGCGTCACGGCGTCAACGACGAGTTTGGCCGCTCCGGCAAGGCTCAGGCCGTGCTGGATGCTTACAAGCTCAACGCCCAGGGCATCGCCGAGAAGGTTCGCTACGCCCTGACCCTGAAGAAGTAAGATGGATACCGCATCCATGAAGCAGGCACTGGCATCCGGACTTCCCCAGCTGGAGCGGAAGCTCACGGATGCTCAGCTGGATACGTTCTGCGCCTTCGGTTCGGCCCTGGTGGAAAAGAATCAGGTGATGAATCTCACCGCCATCACCGAGCCGGAGCAGGTGGCGCGGCTCCATTTTCTCGACTGCATTGCGCTGCTGGGTGCCGCCAATTTCTACGGCAAATCCGTGATTGATGTGGGCTGCGGCGCCGGATTTCCCGGTGTGCCCCTGAAAATTGCAGAGCCCTCCATTGACCTCACCCTGCTGGACAGTCTGAAAAAGCGCATGGACTGGCTGGAGGCCACCCTGCCGGAATTGGGCATTGAGGCGCAATGTGTTGCCGCAAGAGCCGAGGAATACGCTCTGGCGCATCGGGAGCAGTATGACATTGCCGTATCCCGTGCCGTGGCAAGGCTCACCATGCTGGCGGAATTGTGTCTCCCCCTGGTGCGGGTGGGCGGTCATTTCGTCGCTATGAAGTCTGCCGACAGCGATGAGGAGCTCTCCCAGGCGGCGCACGCCATCGCTACCCTGGGCGGAAAGGTCACCCGGATTTGGGATTATCCCGTTCCCGGTACCGACGCCGTTCACCGTGCGGTGGTGATCACCAAGGTCAAGGCCACCCCGAAGCCCTATCCCCGCCGCTTTGCAAAAATCAAGCAACAGCCCCTGTAGTAACGCACAACGAAGCCGCAGGCCATATTCGGTCTGCGGCTTTTGCGATAAATTTCCGGGTTCCTGCATATAGTAGAGGTACCCGAGCTTCCATTTCCGCACATTTTGCTGTAAAAGTTACTGTATCGGAAAAGAATCCTGTTGAAATTTGCTGAATGACTGGTTATAATGTTATCATGTGACTGCGAAAGGAGATCTGTCCATGGGCGAAGTATTAGTGGTAACCTCCGGCAAAGGCGGCACCGGAAAAACCACCCTTTGTGCCGGACTTGCCTCCTGTCTTGCCGCTATGGGGCAGCGGGTTCTGGCCATCGACTGCGACATCGGCCTGAGCAACCTGGACATTGCCCTGGGCATGACCGACTGCGCTACGGTTAGCTTTCTGGACGTGATGATGGAGAATCAATATCTCTCCGATGCGCCGGAGCATCCGGTGATCCCCGGGCTTCAGCTGCTCACGGCCCCCAGCAAAACCCGCGCCGGTCTGGTGGACGACATTATTTTCGGCAGGCTCATTGAAGAAGCCTCCGAGACCTATGACTGGGTGCTCTTGGATGCTCCCGCCGGAATCGGTTTCGGCTTTGATCTGGCGGCCGCCTATGCCACCCGGGCCATCATTGTTTCCACGCCGGACGCTGCGGCCCTGCGCGACGGGCAGCATACCGCATCGCTGCTGGTGGAAAAGGGGCTTTCCCCCATTGAGCTGGTGGTCAATCGGGTTTCCCGGCATCTGCTGGGTTCCCTGCGTTCCAATGTGGACGACATCATGGACTCCATCGGTCTGCCGCTGCTGGGTCTGATTCCTGAGGATCAGGCGGTTCCCGTGGCCGCATCCCAGGGAAGCGCATTGGTACTCCGCAGCCGAAAAGGCGCAGCGGTTGCCTGCCTCCATATCAGCCGCCGGCTGATGGGCATGGAGGCTCCTTTGATGCATATGCACTTTTAACTAACGGATTCAATCTGAGCTGGAGGCGATAGATATGAACATTGCAATCATGGCACACGACAAAAAGAAGGAACTGATGGTACAGTTCTGCATTGCCTACAAGGGCATTCTGGCAAAGCATTCTCTTTCCGCCACCAACACCACAGGACGGCTGGTGTCTGAGGCAACGGGCCTCCCGATCACCCTCTATCTGTCCCGTGCTCAGGGCGGTCAACAGCAGGTGGGCGCACGCATTGCCTACAACGAAATTGATCTGGTGCTGTTCTTCACCGATCCCGGCTGCAACGACCCCGTTCAGGAGCAGAACCTGCTCCAGATCGAGCGGCTTTGCGATATGCACAACGTTCCCTTTGCCACCAACCTGGCCACAGCCGAAATGCTGACGCTGGGTCTTGCCCGGGGCGACCTTGACTGGCGTGAGGGCAATGGAAAGTCCGCTCCCCTTTATGAATTTTAACAGGCAAAAAGCGTCGGAGCCATTCTCCGGCGCTTTTCTTATGAGGTAATCCATGTACTACGTCTATATGCTCTCCTGCGGTGACGGCTCGCTGTACACCGGTATTGCCGCCGATGTGGAAAAACGGCTCCGGCAGCATCAGTCCGGTGCCGGGGCCAAATATACCCGCAGTCATCTTCCGGTCACGCTGGTCTATCAGGAGTGCCTGCCGGATAAGTCTGCGGCCCTTCGCCGGGAATATGCCATTAAGCAGCTGCCCCGTGCAAAAAAGCTCCTGCTGGTGGAAGCATACCGGAAGTCGCAGGCTTAATTTCACAGGAACATACAAAAATCCTCCGCAGCACTGTAAACTGCGGAGGATCTTTTATTTTACTTATTCGTCGATCTGGAGCACATAGCCCTTCTTGCCGGAATACTCACTGACGGAGTTTGCGGTGTCGTTGTTATACCAGGTGCCATTGACGCTGAACATAGCCAGATAGTATTCGTCGCCGCCGCTGGGCTCGCCGGAATACCAGTTGGTGTAGCCCACTGCGCCGCCGCTCATCCAGGATGCGCTGTCCCATTCGGAAACGTCATCCACATAGGCGTTGAGCCACAGGAATACCATACCATTGTCGGTGCCCAGCTTTGCGATGGTGTCGAACTCCTCCTGGGTATCAGGCGTGGCAATATGTCCGCCGCGCTCTTCCGCATCGGCATAGGCCTCCCACCAGGTGAAGTTGCCCATAATCAGCTGATACTTATGACCATTGAACGTAATCACATCCGAGGTAGTCACAGGGGGCTCCGTGGGAGTCGGAGAAGGCGAAGGAGCAGCCGTCGGTGTAGGAGACGGCGAGGGCGAAGGAGATGTAGAGGGCTTCGGGGTTGCCGTAGGCTTCGCAGTGGGAGTGGGGGTGGGAGTGGGCTTCGCCGTGGGGGTCGGAGTGGGCGTTGGCGTTACAACCGCTTCTTCCGTCTCCGTTACCGTGCCGCTGGCCGAGGGAGAAGGCGGTGCAATCACCGGGGAGGTCTCCGGCTTTGCGGTGGCGGTGGCAGAGGGTGTGGGATTTGTAACCGCGCCCTGCTTCAGGCTTGCCAGCCCTGCAATGGCCGTGGAGTTGCTGGGATCCAGCTGCTCCAGTACCGTATCATAATACTCTTTTGCTTTTACATAATCTTCTTCCGCCTTGGCCTCATCGCCCAGCTTCAGATAGGCATCCATGGCAGACTTTTTCAGGCTGCTTTCGTTGAGCGCCTGATAGCCCCGGAGATAAGCATCCGCCGCCCCCTCGGGATCTTCGTTGCCGGTATAGGCCTCGGCCAGCAGCTCATAGGTCTCCTTGGTGGCTTTGCCGTCGGCAATGATCTTTTCCAGCTGGGAGATGGCCTCGGCATAGTTCTGCTGATCCAGCTCCTGCTGTGCCAGCACCGTGGGATCGTCCTTATCCTTGGAGCCCACAATGCCCAGCCGGAAGGCCATGACCACACCAAAGGCGATGACCACCACCAGCAGCGCCGCCGCTACAACGGTAACGACCAGGCCCTTTTTCTTGCCGCCGTCATCGTCCGGATCCGGCGCAGAGGCAGCCTCGGCCTGAGTCTTGCCATAGGGCACCTCGCCATATTCCGTGTCCTCCGGCTGCTCCCAGCCATCGTCACCGCGGAAGCTGTCGGAGCCCTGATTGTCCATCCCCGGCATTTCACCGCCGGACACGGGTCTGGGCTGACGGCGGGCGTCATAATTGCCCCCCTGATCCGGGCCGGGATACATATTCTGGCCGCCGCCCATATCGTTCTGCCCGTCATAGGGCGAATACACCATGGTGTCGTCCAGATTGCCGCCAGCCGGTGCGCCATTTGCAGGCTGCTCGGGATTTTGATAGCGCTCATAGGCTACAAAGTCCGCACCTTCCGTACCGAAGGGCGTTCCACAGGTGGGGCAGAACTTGGCCGCAACGGATACAGACTGCCCGCACTGGGGACATATCTTAAAAACAGAGGATTCCTCAGACATAAGCTTCATTCCTTTCTCTGGCTGTGCCCGCTTCAAAATGGGCATACCAATCCTGATGCTTCATTATATCATAGTTTTTCTCCTTTGTGTGATAGAACCGTGAATTTTGTCAAAACTTACATGATTTTTTTCTCCGGATTTGTTCCGGCGCCGATTTTTCATAGAAAAAAAGCGAAAAAATCAATTGTATGTAGAAAAACACGCCGGAATGCGCTATACTGTAGGAACGAGATTTTTTGATTTTACGGAGGTACTCATGGGAAAACGAGTTCTCATTTCTATTCTGCTGGTGGTGGTTATCATCGGTTCCATCGCCGCAGGCGCTGCATTGTTCTTTCAAGGCCGCTACAACAACCTGGCCGAGGAGCAGGCCAAGCAATCCGCAGCCGCCAGCCAGAACCTTTCCGATCTGGCCGCAGCAGCCGGTGCCGCACTGGAGCAGCAGCCCATTACCGGAGACAGTTCCGTAGATTCCGTCGATTCGTCGGAAGAAACGGCCGCCACGTCCGTTGCACCCATCAGTGATGCAGCTCAGGCCGATGCCAGCGCCGCCCGCGCCCGGGTGATGCTCCGGGATATGACATTGGAAGAGAAGATCTGTCAAATGCTGTTCGTCACCCCGGAGGCCCTCACCGGCTATACCCGTGTGACCCAGAGCGGCGACACCACCAAGGCCGCCATTGAGCAGTGGCCGGTGGGCGGTATCATCTATTTCAGCACCAACCTGGTCTCCACCGATCAGACCACCGAGATGATCGAGAATATCCAGAGTTTTTCTCAAAGCGCCACGGGACGCAGGCTGTTCATCGGCGTGGATGAAGAAGGCGGTTCCGTCGCCCGGGCAGCCGATTCTCTGGGCACCACCCAGTTTGATGATATGTCCGTTTACGGCGAAAAGGGCGACACTCAGGAAGCCTACAACATCGGCTCCACCCAGGCAAAGGATCTCACCGCCCTGGGCTTCAACGTCAACTTCTCCCCGGTCGCCGACGTACTGACCAACGAGGACAATACCGTGGTCAAAGATCGCAGCTTCGGTTCCGATCCCGTGCTGGTTTCCAGTATGGTTTCTCAGGTAGTCAAAGGACTGACCGACGGCGGTATGCTGTGCGCCCCCAAGCATTTCCCCGGCCACGGCAGCACCGGCGGCGATACCCACGACGGCTTTGCCTCCTCTGACCGCACCCTGGAGGAGCTGGAATCCTGTGATTTTAAGCCCTTCGAGGCCGCCATTGAGGCCGGCGCTCCCATGATTATGGTAGGCCATATGACCATGACCGCCATTGATCCCGATAATCCGGCTTCCCTGTCGGAACCCATCGTCACCGGGCTTCTGCGGGATGAGCTGGGCTATGACGGCATTATCATCACCGACGCGCTGAACATGGGCGCGATTTCCGAGAACTATACCAATGCCGACGCTGCGGTGAAGGCCGTTTCCGCAGGCTGCGATATGCTGCTGTGCGTCTCCAACATTTCTTCCGTGGTGGATGCCCTCACCGAAGCGGTTTCCGATGGCACAATTACAGAAGAACGAATTGATGAGAGCGTTACCCGGATTCTCCAGGCCAAGCTCCAGTATGGCATCATCTCTTAACCTACTCCATAACAGCAAAACCACCGAGTCCAGTCCGGATTCGGTGGTTTTTTTCGTCCACAAAATTTTTTCGAAAAAAGCGAAAATTTTTTCAAAAACCCCTTTACAAATGGATTTCACCATGCTATAATGCAGACATAATCAATAACAATTCTCATTATTGAAAGGAGCCACAGTGATTCAACGTTTCAGTAAAAAGCGTCAGGCGATTTATGATTGCCTCTCCGGCACCACATCTCACCCCACCGCAGATTGGATCTACCACCAGCTCCATGCTGACTACCCGGACCTGAGTCTGGGCACGGTCTACCGGAATCTCTCCCAGCTCAAGGACGCGGGTCTGATCCAATCGGTAGGCGTCATCAACGGGCAGGAGCATTTCGACGCCAATGTCTCCCCCCACACCCATCTGATTTGCCGAAGCTGCGGCACCGTCCGGGATCTGTTTGAAATCAATGTCTCCGACGAAATTGCCCAGCAGGCGGCCGATGTAAGCGGCTATCAAATCACCGGCGTCAGCCTGCGGCTCACGGGTCTCTGCCCCAGCTGCAAGAAGAAAACCCTTTCGTAGTTCACGGGAATCATTCCCACAATTTTAATAACAATTTTATGGAGGTACTAATTATGGCGAAGTATGTTTGCACTGTTTGCGGTTATGTTTACGAAGGCGAGACCCTGCCCGCCGATTTCAAATGTCCCCTTTGCGGCGTTGGCGCTGACAAGTTCAAGAAGATTGAGGGCGAGATGACCCTGGCTGCCGAGCACGAGTATGGCGTATACGACAGCACCGTAAAGAACAACGCCGCCGTTTCCGACGAAGACAAGGCTTATATCCTGGAGCAGCTGAAGGCGAACTTCACCGGCGAGTGCTCTGAGGTTGGCATGTATCTGTGCATGGCCCGCATCGCCCATCGTGAGGGCTATCCCGAGATCGGCCTGTACTGGGAGAAGGCCGCTTATGAAGAGGCCGAGCACGCTGCAAAGTTCGCAGAGCTCCTGGGCACCGAGCTGGAGCCTAACATGACCGCTTCCACCGAGAAGAACCTGGCATGGCGTGTGGACTGTGAGTACGGCGCTACCGAGGGCAAGGTGGAGCTGGCTACCGTGGCGAAGAAGAACGGCCTGGATGCCATTCACGACACCGTCCATGAGATGGCTCGTGACGAGGCAAGACACGGCAAGGCACTGGCTGGTCTGCTCAAGAGATATTTTGGGAAGTAATTTGCCCTGAAATTAAGGAATTTGAGAGGAGAGGGAGAAATCCTTCTCCTCTCTTTTAAGGAGGTGTGAAATGATTTCCTACGACAATCTCTGGAATGTAATGAAAGAGAAAGGCATTTCGCAGTACGCCCTCATCAAGCGCTACCACATCAGCCCCGGGCAAATCACCCGGCTCAAGCGCAACGAAAGCGTCAGTACCCACACCATCGACGTGTTTTGCAAGATTCTAAACTGCGAAGTCGCTGACATTATGAAGTATATTCCGGATCAAGATTAGGACTGTTCCTGCGGCCCTAATCTTTTTGCATATCTCCCTTCATTTTTATTCACTATTTCATCATTTTTGCAAGTTTTCCGCCGTATTTTGCAAAAAATTCTTCACCCTGATGCAATTATTCTTGTAATTCCTTCATTTTGATGCTATAATGGCCAAGTGCGACAAAAGGAAGCGGCGGCCCATACACGCCTCCGCGAAAAAGAAGGAGAGATTCATTTGAACAAAAAGAAGTTTCCTCTGGCATTTTGGATCTTTATCGGTCTGTGCGTTGGCATTGTGGCCGGTCTGATCCTGATGGCTGTTCCAAACGGTGTAGATTTCGCGGAAAGCTACATTAAACCCTTCGGCACCATCTTCCTGAACCTGCTGAAATTCGTGGTGGTTCCCATTGTGCTGTTCTCCATCGCCGCCGGTGTGATTTCCATGGGCGATATTAAAAAGGTCGGCTCCGTGGGCGGCAAGACCATTGTGTACTATATGTGCACCACCGCATTTGCAATCGCTCTGGCCCTGGTGCTGGCCAGCATTGCCCAGAGTCTCCACCTGTTTACGCCCCTGGCCACCACTGATCTGGAATATACGCCTCCCGAGAGCCAGGGTATTATGGACACCATCGTGGCCATCTTCCCCTCCAACGCCATTGCGCCCCTGGCCAACGCCTCCATGCTCCAGGTCATCGTCATTGCGCTGTTCCTGGGCTTTGGCATTCTGCTGGCCGGTGACAAGGGTCTCACCGCCGGCAATGTGGTTGAGAGCTTCAACGAGGTCTTCCAGAGAATTATGGACGTGATCATCAAGCTGTCCCCCATCGGCGTTGCCTGCCTGATCTGCCCCGTCATCGCCGCCAACGGCCCCTCTGTGCTGGGCAAGCTGGCTATGGTGCTGCTGGTTGCCTATATCGGCTATATCGTCCATGCCGCACTGGTTTACTCCACCACCGTCGCCACCCTGGGCAAGGTCACTCCCCTGCAGTTCTTCAAGGGAATGCTGCCCGCAATCATGATGGCGTTCTCCTCTGCTTCCTCCGTCGGCACCCTGCCCTTCACCATGGAGTGCTCCGAAAAGCTGGGAGCAAAGCGTGAGATTTCCTCCTTCGTGCTGCCCCTGGGCGCTACCATCAACATGGACGGCACCGCCATTTATCAGGGCGTCTGCGCTGTGTTCATTGCCGCCTGCTATGGCATCCATCTGGACTTGGGCAACATGATCACCATCGTCTTCACCGCAACCCTGGCTTCCATCGGTACCGCCGGTGTTCCCGGTGCCGGTATGGTCATGCTGGCTATGGTGCTCCAGAGCGTCAACATCCCCGTAGAGGGCATTGCACTGGTTGCCGGTATCGATCGTATCTTTGATATGGGCCGTACCACCGTCAACATCACCGGTGATGCCGCCTGTGCCGTCATCGTCTCCCGTCTCGAGGAGAAGAAGGCTGCCAGAAAGGCCGCCATCCGGCAAAAGACGTAATTCTAAAGCCGCTGTTCCAAACTCCGGAACAGCGGCTTTTCTTATGCTTTTTTCTGCTTTTTCTCCCTCTTGGTATACACCAGCGCCGAAATTGCCGACGCAACCGGCACCGTCAGCACCACGCCGCCGGTGGATGCAATGCCCTGCGCCAGCTCCATGGCGAGATAATCGGAGCTGAGCAGGTGGCCTATATCATAGCCGTAGGCCAGCAGCAGAATCATGGTGGTCAGCGCCGTACCGGTATAGGCCAGGATTAAGGTATTGGTCATGGTGCCGATCATGTCCCTGCCGATGCGCATACCGGAGCCCATCAGCGCCCGGGCATTGAGCGCAGGATTCAGCGTGTGAATCTCCTCCAACGACGCCGCAACGGACATGCCAACGTCCATCACTGCGCCCAGCGCCGCAATCAGCACCGACGCCATGAGCATTGGCCGCAGCTCCATCCCCGTGGTCTGGGTAATCATCAACAGCGACTCTGCGGAATCCAGATTATAGCCGGAGATATGCAGCACCCCGGAGAAGATCCAGAACAGCACGCCGGACAGCGCCGTGCCCAACAGCGTCGACGCAGCTGCCGCAAAGGTCTTCCGCCCGATCCCGCCCAGCAGGATCAGCGCCGCAAAGGTGCCCACCGCAATGGTTGCCACCACCGACCCCATGACGTTCCAGCCGTGGAAAATCGCCTGCACCAGGAAAAACAGGATCACGAACACGGTATACCCCAGGCCCAGCAGCGACCAGCCGCCCTTCCCCCGGCCCACTGCCAGCACAATCACCGCAAAAATCGCCACGGTGAAAATCAGCCACGGCACCCGGTAGTAGTTGAACACCGTATAATAGGGCTCGGCATTTTCCGGCTGATCCACGCAGATCACAATGGTCATGCCCTGCTTTGCCACCACGTTCAGGGTTCGGGTCACATAGTTGGTGACGCTGACCGTCTTCCCCTGCTCCGTGCCCGCCAGGATCTTCACCGTGAGCATCTGTACGCCCACCTGTCGATCCGGCTCCAGCGTGTCCGGCTCCAGCTGCTCGCTGTCCACGGATTCCACATAGCCCCGGACATAGTGGAGGCTGTCGTTGTTGACCATCCGAAACGTATTAATTTCATTCCACTGGATCATCAGAATTCCCGCCATAGTGACCAGCATCAGCCCCAGGCAAATCAGCTTTTTCCAGGGCAGCTGAACTTTCTTCATCTAAATCGTCTCCTGACTGCCGCCCATTGTCTCACTGCGGCGCTATTTATCCTACCGCGCCCCGGTAAAGTGCGAAGACAGTTCCGTGTAAAGAATATGAAAAGGCCCAGGGATTTTTCCCTGAGCCTTTGTTTTGGTTCGGTGCTTATGCTGCCTTCCCAAGCCGGTAGAGCATAACCGCACACTGCTCTCTGGGCAGCGTAGCCTTTGGAGACAGGGTATCGCTTGTGGTGCCCTGAATAATTCCTGCGTCTACCGCCCACGCCATTGCAGTCTTTGCATACGATCCAACATCTCCGTTATCCCGGAAGTTGCCGAGATCATTCTGACCGGTGACATCCATACCCTGGAGCTTTGCATACCGGTAGAGGAACGCTGCCATCTGCTGACGGCTGATGATCTGATCCGGTGCAAAGGTGTTCTTGTCATAGCCCTGGGCAATGCCGTTCTCTGCTGCCCAAATGACAGCCTTTTCGTAGAACGCACCCTTGCGGAGATCCGTGAAGGTCGCAGTTCCGGTTACCTCGGGGCTGCCTACCATCCGGTAGAGCACGGTTACCACCATACCGCGGGTCATGGGCTTGCCGATGCCGTAGGTGGTGTCGTTATAGCCAACCATCACGCCGTCGGTGTAGAGCTGATCCACTGCCTCATGATAATACTTGGTCTGGTCTACATCCTTAAAGCCCTTGGTGGGGCACTTGTCGCCGCCGTCGCAGGGCTTCTGCTCCTTGTGGAGGGTGAAGGTATCCACCACGCTCTGATCACTGGTACGATAGGTGGTTACGGTAAAGGTCTCGGGGGTAACGGAAACCTTGGAATAGTTGGGAACCTTCTCCTGGTTCTGCACGGCAGTGTAGGTAAAGGCCTCGTTGGTTATGTTATAGAACTTGGAGCCGGAACCGGAGTTCAGGGTGACATACTGCACGCCGTCGGGAGCATAGATGTCTGTAAGCGCCTTGCCGTCCTCTGTCTTCTGAACATCGGCGGTCATGCCGTCCTGGCCGCCCATGATGTAGCTTCTGGCGTACACATGGTCATGGCCCTGGAGCACAACGTCAATGCCCAGCTCCTTAAAGATGGGGCTCAGTCCGGTACGCAGCGCCACAATGTCGTCCTCGGTGACATGGCTTGCCACGGAGTACATGGACTTATGGAAGCTCACCACATTCCAGTTGGCGTCGGGATTCTTCTTCAGCGTCTCCTCCAGGAAGGCCTTATGCTCTGCAATGGACAGGTTGGAGGTGTTCAGCGTCATAAACAGCACGCCGCCGTAGGTGAAGTAGTAGTCGCCGTCACCGGTTCCCACTTCGCCGTAATCGGTGGTGTTGGGCAGGGAGAAGTGATCGGTATAGAGCTTGGAGTTGTTGCCGTTATCGTGGTTGCCCACTGCGGTAGCCAGCGCCATGGAGCTCAGGCCCTCGGGGGTAAAGAAGCCGGTGTACTCGGACTCCACCTTTTCTATGTTGGAGCCGTCGGCGGCATAGTATTCGTTGATCTGGTCACCCATGGAGAACAGGAAGCTGTAGTCGGTGCCGTCCTTCTGGATCTCATCCACAGTCTTGCTCCAGCCCTCGATGTTGGCGTCCAGGCTCTTGGCATACAGCTGAGGGTCGCCCACTGCTGCAAAGCTGAAGGTCTCACCGAAGGAGCCGGTGTGATAGGTGTATTCCTTGGAGGTTTTATCGCCGCACTGGATGGTATAGGTGTAATCGGTCTTTTCAGTCAGGCCGGTTACCTCGGCACGATGGACATAGTAGCCGGTCTTGTCTACCGCAGTTGCGGAAGCCTTATACTCCTTGCCGCCAAAGGTCAGGGTCTCGTCCGCGTCGGTCTGATCGTACCAGGACACGGTGACGGTATCCTCGGTGGCGCCGATGTTCACCACCAGATCCTCTACGTTCAGCTCCTTGCTCTCTGCCTTCTTGTGCAGGGTAAAGGTATCTACCACGCTCTGATCGCTTGTGCGGTAGGTGGTTACGGAGAAGGTATCGGGGGTGACGGAAACCTTGGAGTAGTTGGGCACCTTCTCCTGATTCTGCACGGCAGTGTAGGTGAAGGCCTCGTTGGTGATGCTGTAGAACTTGGAGCCGGAGCCGGAGTTCAGGGTGACATACTGCACGCCGTCGGGCTCATAGATATCGTTCAGTGCGGTACCGTCTGCATTCTTCTGCACGTCGGCGGTCATGCCGTCTTCGCCACCCATGATGTAGCTTCTTGCATACACATGGTCATGGCCCTGGAGCACCACATCAATGCCCAGCTCCTTGAAGATGGGGCTCAGGCCGGTGCGGAGCTGCACAATGTCGTCCTCGGTGACATGCTTTGCCACGGAGTACATGGACTTATGGAAACATACCACATTCCAGTTGGCATTGGGGTTCTTCTTCAGGGTCTCCTCCAGGAATGCCTTATGGTCTGCAATGGAAAGGTTGGAGGTGTTCAGCACCATAAACTGTACGCCGCCATAGGTAAAGCTGTAGTCACCATCGCCTTCCTTGTTCTGGCCGTAAGAGGTAACGCCAGGCATCTGAAAGTGCTCGGTATAGAGGGTGGAGTTGTTGCCGTTATCGTGGTTGCCCACCAGAGTTGCCAGGGCAATGGAGCTCAGGCTCTCATTGTTGAAGAAGCCGCTGTACTCTGCCTCTACCTTGTCAAGGTTGGAACCGTCGGCTGCATAATACTCGTTGATCTGATCACCCAGGGAGAACAGGAAGCTGTAATCCGTGCCGTCGGAGAGCACCTCGTTGACGGTCTTGGTCCAGCCCTCGATGTTGGCGTCCAGGCTCTTGGCATACAGTTGGGGGTCGCCCACCGCTGCAAAGCTAAAGCTGTCGGAACCGAATGCCGGGGTTTCGTAGGTGTACTCCTTGGAGGTCTTGCCGCCAGCGGAGATGGTGTAGGTGTACTTGGTGGAGGGCGTCAGGCCGCTGAGCTCCACGTGGTTGACGTAAAACCCGGTCTTGGAAGCCTGCTTTACCGTCGCGGTGTAATCCTTGCCTCCAAAATGCAGTACCGCCGCCTGATCGCTGGTGTCATACCAGGTGATTCCCAGGCGGTCCTCCGTTGCGCCGATGTTGACGGTCAGACTGTCTACCTCCAGCGCATCACTCTCTGCCTCTGCGGAAGCAGCGAACTCATTGACAGCCAGATAAATATCCGAGCTGGAAGCCCGTCCCTGATGGAGCTCCACTGCCAGCACATTGGTACCGTTCACCAGCATAGAGGTATCGTTTACCGAAATCTCACCGGTCTTGGGATCGCCTGCATTGGAGCCGCCGTAAGCCAGATTGGAGGAAAATCCGCCGTCCGGCTCATCAAATGCCGCCACCTTTACGCCGTTGACATAGACGATTGCCGCATCATCATACAGCAGCTGGCCCTGGAGCTTGGTTACCGCAGCCGCATCCTTGACCTGGAACGTCGTACGGAAGAAAAATGCGGGAATATCATCACCGGAATTTCCGTCAATGTACTGATTGAGCAGCACATCCGGCGTACATCCGCCGCCAAGGTCTGCAATCGCACCCCGCTTCGCGCCAAACCGGCCCGCCGCTGTTTTCCAGCTGCTGTCGTCATAATCTGCCTTTGTCCAGCTCAGCCGGTCATAGCCCGCTGTTGCGGAGTCTCCGGCCGGATCGGTGTTGTTGTCCAGATAGCGCCATCCGGTGGTAAGATCCACCGTCTCCGTTTCCGATCCGACCACTACCGCCTGCACATTCGGCTGGAGTTCCACATCCGTAGCCGTTGCCGCACAGGTCAGCATGGAAATGCAGGTTGTTGCTGCCAGGATCGATGCCAGGAGCTTTTTCATTCTGTTCAAACTGGTCATCCTTTCATCTTCTTATTGTCATCTTGGGATTTTGGAACAACATTATGATAAAGGACGGCCCGTAAAATGCGCTATGCCCCTTCGGTAAAATCTCTGAGAAAAGCAACCGGAAAACTTTACAGAAAATTGGCGGCCCTGAGCCCATGCCCAAAGCCGCCGCTTTCTACACTTGATTAAATTCTCGACGCCGCGTCATAGCCGGATCGGGTGGCACCGCGTACGTTTTTCGCCACCACGCAGTCGCCCACAGGCTCAAAGAACAGGCTCAGCCCTCGGAATTCCTCCGCCTGCTTTGCTCTTGCCCGCATTCCTGCCGCCAATACCACCGTATCCGCAGGCAGAACAGCATGGTTTCCATAGCTGTCCGCAACCGCCATGCCCTCGTCGGTAATGCCGGTACACTTCACGCCGCAATAGCAGGTGACATATTCGTTCAGGTGCTCGATCAGCGCCTGCCGGGGAATGGAATAGTCCTCCATGGCAACGCTCTGCGTCATTTCCACCAGGGTAACATGCTTATGGAGATACATGGAAAGGTACAGCGCCGTCTCGCAGCCCACCAGACCGCCGCCCAGCACCGCAATATTGTCGCCCATGTCCTCTCCGGCCAGCCCCTTCCGGTAGCATTCCTCCGCAGTAATCACGTTGTCACCGTGGACGCCGGGAATGGGCGGAATCACCGCATCTGCGCCCACTGCCGCAATCACCGCATCAGGCTCCATGGCCTCCACCATCTCCGGAGTCGCCTTGGTGGACAGCCGAACGTCCACCCCCAGCTTATCCAGCATATGAATCTGGTAGTCCATAAAATTCTCCAGCACCTTCTTAAAGGCCACCTGCCGGGAGAAAATCAGCTTACCGCCCAGGTGATCCTCCTGCTCCAGCAGCGTTACCTGATGGCCCCGCTGGGCTGCCACCATCGCAGATTCCATGCCCGCCGGTCCGCCGCCAATGACCACCACCCGGCGCTTTTCCTTGGGGGGCTCCTCCAGCAGCTTCAGCCGGTATTCCCGTCCCACCGTGGGGTTGACGGAGCAGGCAAAGGCCGTATTCCGTCCGTAGTCCAGGCAGTGGAAGCAGCGGATGCAGGGAATGATCTCGTCTTCCTTGCCATGGAGGGCCTTGTCCGGTGCATACGCATCGGAAATGGTTCCTCGGGCCATGGCGATCAGATCCGCACCGCCGGTGGCGATGGTCTCCTCCATCAGCTCCGGCTGCTGGAATGCGCCCAGGGTCAGTACGGGAATGTGAATCTCCCCGCTCTCCTTCACCTCCCGGGCAAGATAGGCATTGCAGCCTGCAGGCAGGAAATTGTTGGGGTGCATAATGTGCTCGGTCTCGCTGTAAAAGCTGCCGCAGGAGATATGGGCGATGTCAATTTTGTCCTGCACCAGCTTCAAAAATGCGATACAGTCCTTGGGGGTAAAGCCGCCGTCGGTGAGCTCACTGCCGGAGATACGATATTCAATCAGCAGCTTCCGTCCCACCCGATTCCGGATGGCATCCAGAATCATAATCGGGAACTTCGCCCGATTTTCCAGACTGCCGCCGAATTCGTCCTTCCGGGTGTTGAACTTGGGGGAAAGCATCTGGGACAGCACCAGTCCATGGCCGCCGTGGATCAAAAGCATGTCGAAGCCGCAGTCCAATGCCGCCTCCGCCGCATCGGCATAGCTGGCCGCGATCCGCTCCATCACCGGCTTTGTGAGCTTGGGATAGCGCTTGCCGTGGCCATTGACCGTATAGGACACCAGATTGCCGTCGTCGTCATAGCCGTGGTACTCAAAGGCCAGCAGCTCCAGGGAGATTTTCGCCCCATAATAGTGCACCGCATCGGTGAGCTGCCGCCACATCCGGTGGTTCTTCTGGAGGAAGATATTCTCATGGGCGTGAACATCGTCGTCGGGGCGATAGATGTCCATGTTCTGCGCGGAAAATGTAATATTAGCGCTGCCGCCCTTGGCCTTGTTGGCGTAATAGGCAATAACCGCCTCGTTGGGGTACTCCTCCAGTCCCGCCAGCAGATGGGTGCCCGCCGGCGCCGACCAGATCCGATTCTTGAAGGTCACGCCCCCGATGGTGATGGGGGAGAACAGATGGGGATATTTCAGCTTCATGTTCGCTGCCTCCGTAATGATCTTAAATTTTTTCTTTATCATAGCACAACCGGCAGGCAGGAACAAGCCCCGCCCGCCGGTATAAGTTTACATAATTTTGATTACAGCAGCATTGCCTTGGAAAATGCATCCCGCATACCCCGCTGGACGTTGCCGTCCCGGTTGGCGTCACCGATGACATAGAACTTGGGCACAATGCCTGCAAAGGTCAGCGCCTCGTCCACGTTGGGATTCATGCCGCCGGAGATAATCACGCTGTCGCCGGACACGGTCTTCTCCTCGCCGTCCTGAATGTAGGTGACGGTGCTGCCCTCTACCTTCACGGTGGTGGCGTTTAGGATCCCCTTAATGCCCTCATACTTCTCCCAGGCGGGAGCCATGTGGGTTCTGCCGTCGGGCTCGGTTTTGATCCATGCCATGGTGATGTAGTGGAGGTGGCTTGCATCCTTGGCCAGCTCGTCCTGACGGGTGAGCAGGGTCACGTCATGTCCGTTCTCCGCCAGATACATGGCCGTCTCAATGGCGGTTTCGCTGCCGCCGATGCAGACCACATGATGGCCCAGCTCTTTTTCATGGCCGTAAACATCCAGGCAGACCTTGTACTCGGGCTTTACGTTACCGTTTTCATCCCGCAGGCCGTCGATCTTCGGCACGTTGGGGGTTGCACCGGTGGCTGCCAGCACAGCATCAAAGCCGCCTGCATTGAGCTTCTGGGGGGTGGCTTCGGTGTTCATCAGCACCTTGACGCCAACCTGGCCCATCCGGCGAATCAGATAGTTCTTGAAGTCTCTCAGAGGCCACTTGAAGCTGGAGTAATCGCTGTGGATCAGCTGGCCGCCCAGATAGTCGGTCTTCTCAAACAGGGTCACGTCATGGCCCCGCTCCGCCGCCACAATGGCCGCCTTCATGCCCACCGGGCCGCCGCCGATGACTGCCACCTTCTTGGGGGTGGTCTCAGCGTCCACCATCTTGCCCACCTTATGGGCAATGCCCTGGATGGGGTTCACGGAACAGAAGGTCATATAGGGAGCCGACATGGTACCATGGCACTTGTTGCACCACAGGCATGGCACCACATCCTCGCCCCGGCCCTCATAGAGTTTCTTGCCGTACTCGGGATCGCACATAAATGCCCGGGCCATGCCGATCATGTCGCACTTGCCCTCTTTGATATAGGCATTGATCTCCTCGGGATCCTGGAAACCGCCCACCGGCTCGGTGAGAATCTTACATCCCGCCGCCTTAATGGCCTGAGAATAGCGAATGGTCTCGTGCTCGCCCTTCTGGAATGTAAAGCCCGTGGGATGGGACTTGGTCATATCGCATTCCCGCAGCTGGAGAATGTCCGCTACGTCCTCGATGCACTTGGCAAACTCAATGGTGTCCTCCAGCGTATAGCCCTTTGCACCGCCCACATAGCCGTTGGGCTGCTCGCCTGCCACGCACAGCTCCACAATAAAGCTCTTGCCGAAGCGCTTCTTCACAGCTTCCAGGGTTTCATGGAGGAAGCGCACCCGGTTCTCCATGGGGCCGCCGTATTCGTCGGTGCGGAGGTTGGGGTACAGCAGCATTTCCACGCGCATGGCAACGCCGTCATAGCCGAAGTCCTTGAACAGCTGGAGCTTCTGGAGGAACGTCTCGATGACCTCGGGCATCATCTCCTTGGGAAGCATCTTGACCGGCTTGCCCGCCATTCCCGGAGGGCCGAATGCCTTGCCGTCAAAGCTGTAGCCGTCGGGATACTTGATATCGGTGTTCACCAGCAGCTTGGAGCCGTAGAAATGAACATCGTCGGCCATCTGGGTGAAATAGTTATAGGTGCCGGGATCGGTGTAGTCAAAGTTCTGCATCCGCTTGGCATCTTCCACCGGGGCAGAGCGCTGACCCGGATTCGACCACTCTGCCAGGGTGATAATGGCCGCACCGTTCCGGGCCAGGCCGCCCATAAAGGTCATAAAGCTGTCGGCGGGATAGGTCTCGGGGCCCTGGAGGAAGTGGGGCGAGGCGTTGGGATACATCGTCCGGTTTTTGATGACTGCGTCCCCGATCTTAATGGGGCTCAGCAGTGCGTCATAACGATAGCTCATAGCGGTTCTCCTTTCATTCTTAAAAGGCGGAGTGCCGCGGTGCAGCACTCCGCCCAAATTTACTTAAGGCAATACCGTACAAATCGGCAAGAGAGTCTGGCGAGAGATTTTTCGTCAGAAAAAGGTGGAAAACCGCAGGAATACTTTGTGTATTTCAAGGTTTTCCGAACGAATTTCTGGCGGAAAAGATCCGTCAGAATCCGCAGACGCATTTGTGCGGTGTTGCCTTAAGCTACGGTAAGGACAATCTTGCCGGTGTAGGTGCCGGGAACGATTGCGGTTTCCTTGCCGTCTACGGTCATGCTGAGGGTCTTGCCCTCCACAGCCTGGATCTTTGCGCCCTCGGCAATGGTCAGCCCGCCCAGATAGCAGGTCTTGTTGACCGTCCACTGAGAAGCTGCATCGAAGATCGCCTTGGTGCCCTTGTCCTTCTCCACAGGCTCCAGGGTATCGTCCACCAGCCCGATGAGCCACCACTTGCTCTCCTCGGGCTCGCCCTGGGTATGGGTTGCCTTGCCGGTGGAAATCGCGCCGGTGAGGGTGCAGCCCTTGAAGTCCAGGATCATCTCGTGATCCTCGGCCTGAGCGTTGATGAAGTCGCCATTCAGGGTGCAGCCGGTGAGATGGACTTCCACCTCATCATGCGCGGGGCCCATGTCCGGCATTGCAGGCATACCAGCAGGGCCACCGGGGCCACCAGGACCACCAGGACCACCAGGACCTCCAGGACCTCCAGGGCCACCGGGACCTCCAGGACCTCCAGGGCCGCCAGGGCCGCCGGCAGGCATCGGGCCCATGTTGGGGTCATCGTTGGGGAATGCCTCCAGAATGACGCCGATCTTGCTGTTCAGCTGCGCGTCGGAGATGTTCATGGTAACGCCTCTGCCCTTCACCTGAAGCACAGCGCGATCCGTATGAAATACAGTGCCCTTGTCCACAATCAGGGTGCCCTGACCGTTGCCGCCGTGGCACATCACGCCGACCTTCCCCGAGTTCACGGTGCAGCCGGTAAAGGTGGCATTGCCCTCCATGCACATGATCACAGGATAGTTGCCCATGTTCAGGGTACAGCCGGTGAACTGATCCAGGCAGTTGCCGATGGAGTAAGCGCCGTAGCCGGTGTTCTCAGACTCCAGCAGGCAGTCGTTCAGGTACAGCCGTGCCTTCTTGGTGGCATCGGTGGACATGCAGCCCCAGTTCTCACACTTGATATGGCAGCGGTTATAGGTAGCGGTTGCGGAATCCACCAGGTTGGTGGCACGGACGCGGCCGGTGAGACCCAGCATCCACGGCACCTTGGTCATGCCGGAAACATGGTTGGGCTTGGTGCCGTCCTTCACGAACAGCTCAGAGTCGTTGACCTCCAGGGTTGCCTCCTCACGGCCAACCACGGTCACGCGAATGGAGCCAACGGAGTGGATCTTTGCACGGTTTACGGTAACATGAGAGGTGCCTGCAGCGGTAATACCTGCACCGTGGCCAACAAAGTCGTTGCCGCCGTTGCCGTTGAGGGTCATGGTGGCGTCGTTGATGGTCACCACGCTGTTGCCGTCTACATATACGCCGCCGAAGTTGTCGGCCTCGGAGTCCACGGTCAGACCGTCTACCGTGGTATCGGTCACATTGCCCGCCAGCACGGCAGCGGAAACGGACTTCTCGGGCACATACTTGCCATCGGAAATCACAACGGCGTTTGCCATTTCAAAATGATCCACCTTGCCGTGGTTCTCATAGTCCACCTGTACGGCATCGGATACGGTCAGCACCACATCACCGGTGTAGGTGCCAGGCTCGATCTGACGGTTGACGCCGTCAACAGTCAGGGTCAGGCACTTGCCCGCAGGGGCAGAAAGGACAGCCTCGGGGGCGATGGTCAGAGACGCAAACTTCTCCGTTGCTTCCGCCACATAGCTGCCGCTGATGGTTTTTTCGTTCATAGGATACTCTCCTTTTGGCGCTGGGCGCCTGGACTCGATATCGGGCATTGCCCCGTTCCGGTTCCTCCGCAATATCTACCAAAAAGTATAGAGACCGAAACATCCACTGTCAAGGGATGGAGACAAATGCAACGAAATGGGCAAATTGCGACGTGTCCTCCTTGGGTTCCCGGAAAAAATAATTTTGCGGAATTCGGTATATTCTTCCATTTTACCGGTGATAATAGCCTCGGAGGTGCAGAATATGCAACATGACAACAACAAGAAACGCTTCGCAGGCAAGGGCTACTACATAGCCCTGATCGCCTGCCTTGCAGCAGTCGGAATTTCAGGCTATGTATTCGTTCAGACCGCAAGAGACTCAGCCCTGGAGGCCAGTGCGTCGGCAACCATCTCGCCCGCTCCCACTCAGGAGACCGGCGACGTCCCCAGCGCATCCCAGAAGCCAAAATCCACTGCGGATTCCGCCGCAGCCTCGGACAAGATGGAGGATTCCTACGAATCCACCGTTGCCGCAGAGGAATCGGAGACCATGCAGTGGCCCCTGGAGGGTCAGGTGCTCTCCAGCTTCAGCCGGGACACCCTGACCTACAGCCAGACCATGGCGGATTGGCGCACCCATGAGGGACTGGACATTGCCGCCGAGGCAGATAGTCCGGTGATGGCAGCCCAGTCCGGCACCGTCACCGCCGTTTACGAGGATGATTTTTTAGGCAGCGTGGTAGTGGTATCCCACGACGATGACTGCTCCACCCTCTATGCCAATCTGGCCAAGGCCCCCGAGGTCAGCGTCGGCGATACGGTTTCCGCCGGCGATGTGATCGGTCGTGTGGGCGGCACCGCACTGCTGGAGACCAAGGAGCCTGACCACCTGCATTTTGAGGTCTTCAGCGCCGGAACTCCCGTAGATCCCATGGATTATCTTCCCAGCGCATCCTAACCGGCAATACCGCATAAATTGGCGGCGAAGATTCAGCCAGAGATTTTTCGTCGGAAAAAGGCAGTTTTTCGCAGGCATACTTTGTGTATGGCAAGAAAAATGGGCGCATTTCCGGCGAAAAAGATCGGCTGTAGCCCGACGACACATTTGTGCGGTGTTGCCCTAAGCAAACAGAGCGCAAGAAAGCACCGCAGGACGGGGACCAGCCGACTGCGGTGCTTTCCATAAAAGAGAGAGAAAATGAAAGCCAGTTCGTTTGAACTGTGCTTTTATGATAGCGTAGTAATTTGAAGGTTCGTTGAAAAAAATGTGGCGGATCTGTTAATAATTGCACGATTCTTTCGGTGTTTTCCGATTGACCGCAAACATTTGATCAAAGCGATTGACACTTTCGTGATTTGATGCCATAATGTAAGAAACTCATCCAGAAAGCAGGTACATCATAATTATGCGAATCTGTATCAAGGTTGGAACCTCTACCCTGGCCCACCCCTCCGGGCATTTGAACATTCGCCAGGTGGAAAGCCTCTGTAAGGTCATCAGCGATCTCAAAAATGCAGGGAATCAGATCGTGCTGGTTTCCTCCGGCGCCATCGGCATGGGCGTTGGAAAGCTGGGGCTGAAGCATCGGCCCAGCGATATGCCCACCAAGCAGGCCGCTGCCGCCGTGGGGCAGTGCGAGCTCATGTACATCTATGATAAGGCTTTCGGCGCCTATAACCATACCGTTGCCCAGATTTTGCTCACCGGCACAGACTTTGACCACCCCGAGCGTCTGGACAATTTCCGCAACACCCTGTTCCGTCTGCTGGAGCTGGACGCCCTGCCTATTATCAATGAAAACGACACCATCGTCACCGATGAGATCAGCATTGGCGACAACGACACGTTGGCCGCACTGGTGGCGGTCAATGCCGGGGCGGATTTGCTGATTCTCTTGAGTGATATTGATGGGCTCTATACCGCCGATCCCCACAAGCATCCCGACGCCACGCTGATCCACGAGGTCAAGGAATTGACCCCGGAAATTCTGGCATTGGGCGAGGGCAAAGGCTCGGAGCTGGCCACCGGCGGTATGTCCACCAAGCTCTCCGCCGCAAAAATCGCCACCAGTCAGGGCTGCGATATGATCATCACCAACGGAAAGAACCCCCAGGCCCTCTATGACATTCTGGACGGCATTCCCACCGGCACCCGTTTTCTCAGGAAAGGAGCGAAATAATGACCACGAAAGAGCTGTTAATCGCCGCAAAGGCTGCGGTGTCTGCCCTGTCCCGGGCAACCTCTCAGCAGAAAAATGACGCGCTGCTTGCCATGGCACAGGCCCTGGAGGATCACAAGGACGAGATTCTCGCCGCCAATGCCCAGGATGTTTCCGCCGCAACCGGGCATATTTCCACGGTGATGCTGGATCGGCTTGCCCTCAGCGAAGGGCGAATTTCCGACATGGCCGAGGGCATCCGTCAGGTGGTAGCCCTGCCCGATCCCGTGGGCAAGGTACTCCGCCGGGTAGAGCGGCCCAACGGACTTGTCATTGAAAAAACCGCCGTTCCCATGGGCGTGGTGGCCATCATCTATGAAAGCCGCCCCAACGTCACCTCCGATGCCGCCGCACTGGCCCTGAAAAGCGGCAATGTCTGCGTGCTTCGGGGCGGAAAAGAGGCCTATCGTTCCGCCGCCGCCATTGTCCGGGCCATGAAAACCGGATTAACCGCCGCCGGACTGCCGGAAACCGCCGTGAATCTGGTGGAGGATACCACCCGCCAGAGCGCCACGGAGCTTATGGAAGCAGTGGGTTATGTAGATCTGCTGATTCCCCGGGGCGGTGCGGGACTGATTCGCGCCGTCACGGAAAACGCCAAGGTGCCCTGCATCCAGACCGGCACCGGCATCTGCCACGTGTATGTGGACCGGGCCGCCGACCTCAATATGGCTGTGAACATCATTGAGAACGCAAAAACCAGCCGTCCCTCCGTCTGCAACGCCGAGGAGGTCTGCCTGGTACACCGGGATATCGCCGCAGAATTTCTCCCCATGCTCCAGGATCGGCTCCAGACCAAGCGAATCGCCGCCGGTCAAACACCCGTTACCCTGCTGGCTGACCCCGAGGCCAACGCCATTCTAAAGGCCGTGCCCGCCGGGGAGAAGGATTTTGACACGGAATTTCTGGATTATACCCTGGCCGTCGGGCTGGTGGGCAGCGTAGAGGAAGCCATTGACCACATCGCCCAACACTCCACCGGCCATTCCGAGGCCATTATCACCGGCGACGACAGGGCCGCCCGGCTGTTCTGCCAGTGCGTGGACAGCGCCGCAGTTTATGTCAACGCCTCCACCCGGTTCACCGACGGCGGAGAATTCGGTCTGGGCTGTGAAATGGGTATCTCCACCCAAAAGCTCCACGCCCGGGGCCCCATGGGTCTGGAGGAGCTTTGCACCTATAAATACATCATCCACGGCTCCGGTCAAATCCGCTGAGCCTTCGCCCAAACATAGAAACGCAGGAATCCGGACATCCAGATTCCTGCGTTTTGTTGTCTTATCCCTGGGGAGGCGGTCCGGGAGGCAGCTCCATTTTCTCCTCGCCAAACTGCCAGTCATACCAGCGCTTGAGGATGAGATAGGCCATTCGTGTGCCCACAAACAGGAAGACCTCCTGCCGCTGCGCCATGGTCATGGGTTCTTCTTCACGATAGGCCCAGCGTAGATTCCGCGCCGTCAGACTGAGGATCGGCTCCATGCCCTGCCAAAAGTCCAGAATATCCTTGTATTCCGGGTTTCCGGCGAACATATAGTCATAGAATCCCGTCAGCACGTGCTTGGGAATCCCGTCCGTCAGCAGCGGAATCAGCAGTTCCCCCCGCTCCGGCTGTGACAGCGGATGATTTTTGTCAAAGCACTGCTCCAGCACCGGCTGAACCTTGCTGGAAAGGGCCTCAACGCTGGACGACATAAAGTCCTCATAGGGCTTGGGCGCACCTTCCTCCCACAGCCACCGGGTGAAATTGCCCAGCATCATATGGGGATACATGGTGAAGATTCCCTGGCAGTAGTCTTTTTTCTCGGCCACCGTGGGATACTTTTCGCCGGAAAAATAGCCGCGGATGTCGGGGCCGGTCATTAAAATGTGCCCCCACATATCCTGAGCAATGTAATCACGGACGCTTTTCATCGGGCACCTCCTAAAATGGGGTATTGAATTAATAGCTCCAGGTCTTGTCCAGAGATTCAAAGGGCTCGGGCAGCTTGGGGGTCTCCGTGGGGATCCGGGTGGGCTTATAGTCGGTATAACGTCCGGGCTCGTCCTTTTCAACGCTCACGCCGCCGCCCATGGCCGGGGATTTGCCCCGCTTGCCGTCGGGATCGTCGGGATCCACTTCCTTCTTCTCCTCGGGGGGCGGGCCCATGGGCTTCTTTGGCTCGGTCCAGCAGCCGTCATCCGCGCCGCAAACCATGTCCATGCCGATCAGCAACCGCAGGAACCGCCACTCGCCGTCCTCATAGATGAAGTCGCCGCCGTACTTTTCCCACATCCAGGTGACGTTGGCCGTGCCGTTGATATAATCATGCCGCAGGGCAAAGCCGGGGGTATACCACACACCCTTTGCGCTCATGCCGTCGGCGGATACCTCAATAATGGGAGAGGCCAGGGTGTGCACGGGCATCTCTGCCAGGGCGCGGCCGTCGATCTCCTTCAGCACCTCCTCCATCTCGGGATGTGCCTTTACGATCTTCCCCTTCAGCCACTCGGCGTCGGTGTATTTATTGTCGCCGGCATACAGGGGCATCAGCTTGTGCATACCCTGCCAGCGGCCAAAGTTCTGACTCCAGATGATCTCGTCGCCTCTGGTTTTGCTCCAGCAGTTCAGCAGCTCCTCCCGGTTCTGGTCGGCAGCGTGATAATAGGCGTGGAGGCTCATCAGGTTTTCAATGGCGCCAACCGCTTCAATCCGGTGGGCTCTCAGTTCCAGTTCTGTCATGGCTTACTCTCCCTCCTTCATAAACGGCTCGGGGCCATAGCTGATCTCCGGGGTCCAGGTCTCATAGGGAACCGGGAAATGGGGGTAGCTGCTCCAACCATACTTGGATGTATACAGATCGGGGATCCGCAGCACGCCGTACTGAGGCGGACGCTCCGGTCTGGGGCCGTGCTCGGGTTCGGAATAGGGCTGACCGGCCTGCCAGCTGAAATCGGTGCCCACAAAGAAGTGCCAAATCTTCCACTCGCCGTCTTCCTTAATAAAGTCGATGGCGTAACGCTCATACATCCACTGGCCATCCAGCGGTGCATCGTCGGGATCCATGGGGCCGCCGTGGCCGCAGATATAGCCGGGGGTGTACCACATGGCCTGGGCCGTCTGACCGTCGCCTGCAATCTCAATCAGCGGAGTAGTCAGGGTATGCACCTGGGTCTCGCCGGGCTTCATACCGTGACCCACATGGGGCTTCGCGTAAAAGCTCCAAACCACGTCCCGCCCGATCTGGAAGCCGCCGGAGTTGCCCCAGCTGACATTGGGGGCTTTATGGGCCCACAGGGTTTCCATCTCGATGTCGTGGCGGTTGGCCGCATGGTAGAACGCATGACGGGCCATGACGTTTTTGATCTGAATCATATCATAGGCGCGCTGGATCTTTTCCTCCGGCGTAAATTCACGAATATTCTTTGCCATGGTTGCACCTCCTTAATAGCTGAATGTGTTGGCAAAGGTGTCATAGGGCTCGGGCAGCGGGGGCTCCACCAGGGACAGGAAATCCTCGCCGTAGCCGGTGTAGTAGTGCTCCTTCACCGTTGGCTCCGGGATCTCTACGCCCTCATGGGGGTACATCTTATCCTTGCCCCAGTTGCCGCCAACCGGGCACTGAATATCGGTGAACATGGTCATATGCCAGATCTTCCACACACCGTCTTCCTTCACAAAGTCCACGGCGCAGCGGCCAAAGTTCCAGGCTGCCTTGGGGCCGGTGGAATAGACCTCGGTGGTGGAGCCGTAGACATACCACATACCCTTGGCAGTCTGACCGTCAAAGGCCACCTCGATCAGGGGCGTGGTAAAGTTCAGCACGGTGTTGGAGCCCACCGCCCAGATCTCCTCGTCGGATTTGTCGCCCAGCTCCTCCGGGAACAGCTTCCGCATGGTTTCGTTGGCCCAGCGGGTCTGCGCCTCATGATAATCCACAAAGAATGCCTTTACAGCCTCATAGCCCACATATTTCCCATCGTTCAGGGTGATGGTGGGCTCGTTGTGGGACCAGTTTTCAAACTGACGCTTGTGCTGCTTGTAGCAATTCAGGAAGGTGAATGCTCCCATGATGTTTGCAATGGCGGTGGTATCCTCAACCACGTCTGCCATATGGAGCAGGTCAAGCGGTGGATGCTTATACATATGCGTTCCTCCATTCTTTTGAAGCAGTTGTCTTCTATTCCAGTGTATCGGCTTACAGTTTGAGATGCAAGTATCACATTCCCACCTGGGGATTCACTTTTTTCTGATATGGATTTTAACATCTCAGTGAGTCTTCCAGTATTCGGGCTACATTTTTTGCTTTGGAGCCGCAATTTTTTCATTTTTTGCTGGACACTTTCCCCGAAATCTGTTATACTACCTCCGTAATTATTAAGATTGTGTGACGTTTATGTTTATCTTGCATGAACTCCCACATTCTAATGATCGAAAGGAGAGAGAGAACATGAAACATCTCAAGCAGAGTCTCGCACTGCTGCTTTCCGCAGCGATGATGCTGGCCGTAATGGCCGGATGCGGCGGTTCCGCTTCCTCGGCTCCCGCAGCGGAGGCATCCAAAAGCGAGCCCGCCCCTGCCGCCACCGAGGAGGCCGCACCCCAGCAGCCTCAGGCATCCGCAGCAGACGAGACCGCCAGCGCAGCTGAGACCAGCGCTGTAGAGGAGGAAGCCATTCCCGACCTGCAGTTGCCCCTGACCGAGGGCGAAACCCTTAGCTACTGGCAGACCAAGCCCGGCGGAGCTGTATCCAACATGGCCCCCAACGGCTACTTTGACTACCCCCATTTCCAGGAGGCAGCCAAGCTCACCGGCGTAACTCTGGACTTCATCCAGTCCGATTTCATGGTTGCCAACGAGCAGTTCAACCTGATGATTGCATCCCAGGACTATCCGGATATCTTCGGTAACTTCAACAGCCTGTACTCCGACGGTGACGACAACGGCATCGAGGAGGAGATCATCCTGGCCCTGGAGGACTATGAGGATCTGTTCCCCCACTACCAGAAGTACCGCACCTCCACCAAGTTCCTGGAGACCGCTACCTCCACCGCAGAAGGCCACATCTCCGGCTTCTATGAGCTGATGAGCGACTTTATCGGCCCCTTCTTCGGCATGATGGGCCGCGGCGACTGGATTGAGGCCCTGGGCATGGACGTTCCCGAGACCTACGACGAGCTTCATGAGCTGCTGATGGCCATGAAGAACCAGTACGGCTGCACCACCGCCATTTATCTGGACTCCGCAGCCGTCGGCAACGACAACTTCCTGGCTGCCGGTTACGGCGCCCCCTGTATGCTGGCCACCAATGCCAAGGAAAGCTACTGGATGGTTCAGGACGGCAAGGTGCTGGACGGCATCACCAATGAAGGCTACAAGGAGTATCTGACCATGCTGCATCAGTGGTATGAAGACGGTCTGATCTCCCGCGACTTCGCCAACGCGCCCGGCGCCATGGATCCCTCCGGCATGGCTGAGATCACCTCCGGCAACTGCGGCGTATTCTTCAACGGCGCCCCCATGATGAGTATGTATTCCACTATGTCCGACGATCCCAACCTGCGTCTCATCGGCCTGCCCGACCCCGTGAAGGAAAAGGGCGACAAGACCCATGTGGATACCACCGAGTATGACTTTGGCCTAGAGCGTATGAGCATCTCCACCAAGTGCAAGGATCCTGAGCTGGCCATCCAGTACTGCGATTTCTGGTTCACCGATCAGGGCATCCAGCTGGCCAACTACGGCGTAGAAGGCCTGTCCTGCGAAGTGGTAGACGGCAAGCCCCAGTTCACCGACACCGTGCTGAACAACCCCGATCTGGCTGCCGGCGACGCGATCTCCTTCTACACCGGCCGGAACAGCACTCCCTCCTGGTCCTCCAACTCCAAGCTGCTGGTCTCCTTCAGCGAGGATGAGGCCAATGCATTTGATGTTTGGTCCTCCAGCCGTGACAACCGGGATTCCTATCCCTACGTTGCTCAGCTGACCATCGACGAGAACTATGAGATCAGCAAGCTGGCTGCGGACTATGAGTCCTATGCTCTGGAGTGCCGTGACAAGTTCATTACCGGCGATATGGACATCGAGAAGGAGTATGACTCCTATGTGGAAAAGGTTCGCACCATGGGCCTGACCCGCGCCCTGGAAATCAAGCAGGAGGCCTATGACCGCTACATGGCGGAGTAATCCCCTCTGATTTTGCCACTCCTTTCTTACCCCCCTATATTTGGACCTGCTGTCTTCTCAGGCAGCAGGCCCATTTTTTTGCGTCCCCCTTGACAGGGAACTGTATGCTCTGTATAATAGCTGTATTAAGACAGTTAGTACAGCCGATTCACACAGAAACGAGGTGTTTCCATGCTGAGCATCAACTATAAGGATCCCCGCCCGATCTACGAGCAGGTCCGCGATGCCCTGCGGCAGCTGATTCTGTCCGGCGCCATCGCCCCGGGAGAAAAGCTCCCTTCAGTGCGTGAGCTGGCAGCATCTCTTGCCATCAATCCCAACACCATTCAGCGCTCCTATCGAGAGCTGGAGGGCTTGGGGCTCATTAACACCGTCCCCGGAAAGGGTGCCTTTGCCGCCACCGACCACACTGCAGCTCAGCGGCGCACCCAGGAGCTCACCGATACGCTCGTCGCCGCCGTGCAGGAACTAAAGCTCCTGGGCATTTCCCGGGAGGATGTGCTGGCCGCCGCCGATGCGGCCTATGGAAAGGAGGAACAGGCATGATTGCCGTAACCGATCTTACAAAATCCTTTGGTCGTTTCCGCGCCCTAGATCAGGTCTCCCTGAACGTGCAGAAGGGCAACGTCTATGGTCTCGTTGGCCCCAATGGCGCAGGAAAATCCACGCTGATTCGCCACCTCACCGGAGTCTACCGCCCCGACAGCGGCAGCGTTATCATCGACGGTGTGCCGGTGTGGGATAACCCCGCCGTCAAATCAAAAATTCTCTGCATTTACGACGACATCTACTATTATATGCACGCCACCACCCGAGATTTGATGCAGCTCTACCGCGGGCTCTATCCCAATTTCGACCTGGAGCGCTATAACAAACTCCGGGAGGTCTTCCCCGAGGTGAAAGAAACCGCGCCCCTCCGCAGCCTGTCCAAAGGTATGCTGAAGCAGAGCGCCTTCTGGCTGAGCATGAGCTGCCGTCCGGAGATTCTTTTGCTGGATGAGCCGGTGGACGGTCTTGACCCGGTGATGCGCCGCCAGGTCATGTCCATTCTCATGAGCGACGTGGCAGAATACGGCACCACCGTGCTGCTGTCCTCCCACAATCTCCGGGAGCTGGAGGACGTGTGCGACCACGTGGGCATTCTCCATCACGGAAAGGTTCTGCTGGAACGGAGCCTGTCGGAGCTTCAGGACAGCATCTGCAAAATCCAGATTCTCTTTGGCGACACCCCGCCCGTGGAGCTGCCCGGGCTGAAGATTCTCCACGAATCCGCCGCCGGACGGCTGAAAACCTACATTGTCCGGGGTGGGCCGGACGTGACCCAGGCAAAGCTCGCGGTCTATGACCCCCTCTATGTGGAGGCTCTGCCCCTGACCCTGGAGGAGATCTTTATCTATGAGTTAGGAGGTATGTCCTATGAAGTGCACGACATCCTGCTTTAATCCCAGTCTGGCCAAAAACGATTTGCGGCGGTTCTGGCCCCTGCCGGTGTGCAGCTTCCTTGTGTTCTTCGTTTCGCTGGTGCTGCCCCTTTATCGCCACCTCTATAGGGCAATATCCGGACAATTGGGGTATTACACCGTAGATGGGGAATCTCTGGCGCAAACCATCACGGCCTATACGGGCACACAGTTCGTCATTCAAACGCTGATCCTTGCCGCAGCCGCTCTGGTGACCGCCCTGCTGCTGTTCCACCATCTCCACGGCAAAAAGGAGATTCAGTTCTACCTGAGTCTGCCCATGCGCCGCAGCGGACTGTATCTGACCTCCATGCTCACCGGCCTTTTGATGATCCTGCTGCCCATGGTGCTGTGCTATGGAATCGCGGTAGGCGTTTGCCTGCACTTCGGCGTCACGATTCAGCCGATCCTACAGCTGCTGGCCGCGTGCTGCCTCATGTTCCTGCTGTTTTACGGCATAGCCGTGCTCTCCTGCGTATTGGCCGGACAGCGGTTCGGTGCATTCCTGCTGTATGCAGGGATCCACGGGGCTGCCATCATCATTTGGGTGGGTCTTGCCCAGGTGGCAGCGTGCTTTATCCCCGGCTTTTCCGCCAGCGTCAATCCCCCCAGCTGGCTCACCTGGCAGAGCCCGCTGTTAAAGCTCTTTTCCGACGGCCCGCTGGATCTGAACAACCGCATTGGTTTGACCATTCCGATGATTTATGGCGCGGTAGGACTGGTGCTCCTGGTACTCTCCGGCGTGCTCTATCAAATTCGCCGGGCCGAAACCGCCGGAGATATGCTGTCGTTCTCCGTCATCCAAATCATCAGCAAAATATTTGCCGCGCTTGCCGTGGGACTGGGCGGCTTTGCCCTGCTCCAACTGGTTGCCTTCCCGAATCAGTCCGTTTCCTTTGGGATTTTGATGCTGCTGGTGCTGGTGCTCATCGCCATCGGCTGGATCGCCGCCGAGATGATTATTCAGAAGTCCTTCCGGATTTTCCACTCCCGCTCGGTGCTCGTCGGCTGTGCCCTGCTGGTGGTCACCGCCGCCGCAATGCTGGGTGCAAAAGCGGACGCCTTTGGTTATATTCATCGGCTGCCGGACAGCGATCAGGTGGAGTCCGCCAGCATCTCCCTACAGTATTATCAATGCTATAATTATACGACGGTTTCTCCCGCAGACGCCCTTGCTCTCCACGAAGCCGCGCTGGATCACCTGGATCAGCTCACCGCCTACGATGACCGCGACTCTATGTTGCAGTTCTCCGTCAGCTACGGGCTCAAGGACGGGGACACCATGGAGCGAACCTATTACTTTGATGAGAATGTCGCTCCGGAGTTGAAGGAATCCATCCTTTCCGTTCTGGATAAGCCTGAAAATGTTTACAACGAGATTTTCAATGGCTGGACTGCCAAACCTGCTGCTGATACTTTCCTAAACGGATGGGTCAGTGCAAACTACCATGACGGCTCCGACATCCCCAATTTCTCCCACAATGGCGGCGACAGCGCTGATCTTACCGCAGAGGAAGCCGTTACCTTGTACAAGGCCGTTCTCCAGGATATTCAGGACGGAAACGTCATCCCACCGGCTCGCCTTCAAGCCGGGAACTTCACCGATGGCGCAGTGCCGTCCCCCATTGGCTATTTCTATCTGACCTTCGCCGCGCGCCCCTATAATTCTGCCGAGGAAAGCTACAGTCACTACCAGGAAACGGTTCGACAGCAGCACGCCAGCATTGACCTGTATTCCACCATGACCCACACCATCGCTGCCATGAAGGACATGGACTTCCAATTCCGCTAATCTTCGTTCCCTTTTGGGCAGAGGTTCTAATTTAGAATCTCTGCCCTTTGCGTTTTTTCTCCATTCTGCAAAAGAATTATGAACATTTGCCTGCATCTGTTGCTTTTTTCGCCGCAATGCGCTATGATAAGCGTTACGTTTACAGATATTTTACAAAAATTATACCATAGAAAGGAGTCTATCATGGCAAGCAATACTGTGGCGCCGTCCCCTGAGGACAGTCAGGATCAGCTCGGCGCATCTACTGTTTCCCCTGATGGTCTTGACACCACCCCCGCAGAGAATCCCACCGAGGATTCCGCTGAACCCAAAAAGAAATCCCGGCGCAAGCTCCGCAAAACGCAGGACAAGCCGGAATTTGACAACCTGAATATGCCGCCCATGCAGGGCCCGGTGCTTCGCCGTGCCCTGTGGCGGGAATTCCGGAAAAGCCTGCTGCTGTTCTGCTTTGTAAGCGTTTATGTGGAGCTGTGCCTCCATATGTGCGTATTCAAGGAGATCGACGGGCGCATCATCTACCCCATTCTCTTTGCACTGGTGGGCGGCAGTCTTATGACGTTCCTGTGCACCCTGCTGCCCCGGATTCCGGGCCGGATCTTAACGGTGGTGCTCATTGCCGCAGAGGTGATTTACGCAGAAGTCCAGCTGGTCTACCACTCCATCTTCGGCAACTTCATGCCCATCTCGCTGGCGGGCATGGGTGAAAACGTCGTAACCAACTTCGGTAAGCAGATTCTCTACGGCATTGGGCAGAACATCGTGCCCATTGTGCTGCTTCTGATTCCGCTGATTCTGGTAATCGTACTGCTGGCCCTCCACCGAGCCCCCCAGCAGCGCACCGGCTGGAAGCAGAGCTTGACCTCCGTGGGTATTGTTGCCGTCATCAGCCTGATTCTGGGCGGCATGCTGTTCTCCCAGAAGGGCGAAACCTTCTCGGTCTATGAGATTCTCACCAATGTCAACACCTCCACCGACACCAGCTATAAAAGCGTCGGTATGCTGGCCACCACCGAGCAGGAGCTTCGGTATATGCTTTTGGGCGTCAGTCAGGAGGATTCCTCCCTCAGCAGTGTATCCATGGGCCGTTCCGCCCCGGGCCGGAAGTACTCCTCCCAGGAATACAACGCCATGGACATCGACTTTGAAAAGCTGGCGGACTCCACCGATGACGAGATGCTCAAGAGTCTGGATCAGTTCTTCGACACCATGATGCCCACCCGGAAGAACGACTACACCGGTATGCTCAAGGACTACAACCTGATTACCATCTGCGCCGAGTCCTTCTGCCCCTACTTCATCAGCAAGGAGCTGACGCCGACCCTGTACAAGCTCAGCAACACCGGCATCATCTTCAACAACTATTATGGCACGTTCCAGAGCGTCACCACCAACGGTGAATACACCATGAACATGGGCCTGTATCCGGATATGTCTCGTACGAAGACCCAGTCCAGCTTTGACGTGTCCTCCCACAACTACCTGCCCTTCTGCCTGGGCAACGCCCTGAAAAACGAGGGCTATCAGACCTGGGCTTACCACGATTATATCGGTGACTTCTACAACCGGAATCTCACCCATTCCAATATGGGCTACACCTTCAAGGCTGCGGATTCCGGCCTGAACATCACCGTGGACTGGCCCTCCTCCGACCTGGAAATGATGGAGGCCTCCGTGGATGATTACATCGACAGCGGTTCCCCCTTCCACGCCTACTATATGACCTTCAGCGGCCACTATCAGTACAACTGGGAGAACGCCATGAGCGCCAAGAACCGGGACAAGGTAGAGGATCTTCCCTATTCCGACACCGTAAAGGCCTATATCGCCTGCAATTTGGAGCTGGAGTATGCCCTGGAATACCTGATGGATCGGCTGGAGCAGGCCGGTATTGCCGACAAGACCTGCATCGTCCTCACCAATGACCATTATCCCTACGGCCTCACCGAGGAGGAGTACGATGAGCTGGCCGGCGAAGAGCTGGACACCACCTTTGAGCGCTACCGCAATTCCTTCATCTGCTATGTGCCCGGTCTCCGGGAAAATGTCTATGTAGATGAATACTGCTCCACGGCAGATATCCTCCCCACCCTGCTGAACCTGTTTGGCGTGGAATATGACTCCCGTCTGCTGGAGGGCACCGACATCTTCTCCAACGGCATTCACCTGGCGGTGCTGTCGGATCAGTCCTTTATCACAAAGGACTTCCGGTTTGACGCCGCCACGGAGACCTTAACCGTCACCACCCCAGGCGTTACCGTCAGCGACGAAACCCTGGACAACTACCGATTGTATGTCTCCAATAAATTTGCCCTGTCCACCGGCATTCTGAACAATGACTATTACGGTCATGTCTTCGGAAAAACCAGCGACGGCGAACTGGAGGACACCGTAATCTTCACGGATATCAAGAACATCTTCAACCAGGCCAGCGTGCTGTATATGTACCGGAACGGCTATGTTGACCCCATTTCCGAAGATACCTTCGGCGGACGGAATGTGGCCCAGGTTGGCGAATACTGCGACGTGCTCTATCGCATTGCCGGAAAGCCCGCCACCAGCGCCGACGCTCTGCCGGAAGACTATGAGGACGATGAATTCAATGCGGACAACAAGTACTACGACGCCGTCTGCTGGGCTTGGCAAAACGGCATCATCCAGGACGGCGACATCGACGACCTGTGGGATGACAGCGTAGACTACCGCACCGCCGGACTACTGACCCTCCGCTTTGCACAGTACATGGGCATCAACACCAACGTAGATGACGCCACCCTGAACGCCGCCATCGAGGATCACCCCCGGCTCAGCGCCGAAACGGTCCATGCGTTCCTGTGGATGAACCAGGAGAACATCACCACCAAGGATTCGGAGCTCAGCGAGCTGTTTGCCAACTATTCCACCCGGATCAGCCGCTATCAGATGACCTCCTTCCTGTTCTACCTGTGCACCTACGAGCTGCAATCTGACGGACAAACCGAATAACCAGCAAAGGCCGCCCGATTCCACGTGGATCGGGTGGCCTTTTATATGCCATGGGGGCGCTGACGAGGGCGCTGCTTTGTTTTTATCGCAGATGCATCATTGTGCATAGTTGCTCTATTCGCCCCTCTCAGCGCGTTCAGATGGCGCAGAAAAGCAGCAGGCAGACCGTTTTGATCTGCCTGCTGCCAATTTTATAGGTTAGCCGTTATCGTCGTATTCGGTGCCTTCATAAACGGTACCCTGGAGGTACTTGATGTTGGCATCCAGATCCAGACTGATGACGCTCATACCGCTGATGGTGGCGCTGGAATAAGTGCCGCTGGTGGGAATCTGCTGCTGCTGAATGTCATAGCCCAGGTAAGCCGCCACATTGGCCGCATAGCCCAGGATTTCGGACTTTGTCATATCCGTGGTCACCTGGGGCAGGATCACCTGTGCCAGATCCACCAGAGTGGCGGGAGAGGCCTGCATGGCACCGTCAATGATCTGATTGATGATGGCTCTCTGCCGTGCGGTGCGCTCATAGTCGTTGCCGGTGTAGCGGTTTCGGGCATAGCACAGAGCCTGCTTGCCGTTGAGCTTCTGCCAGCCGGAGGACCAGAGATAGTCATTGCTCCAGTCCTCGTCCATGAGCTTATTCATGGACCAGATATAGTTGTTGGTAACCTTCTGCTCATCCTCGCTGACATTGATATACACGCCGCCCAGGGTGTCGATGACATCCATAAACGAGAAGAAGTCCACGGCTACATACCGGTCTACATGCACCTTGAAGTTCTGCTCCAGGGTCTTCTCCAGCAGATCCGGGCCGCCATAGGCAAAGGCGTGGTTCAGTCGAGTATTGCCATAGCCGGGGATGCTCACATAGCAGTCCCGGAGGAAGGAGGTGAGGTAAATGGTCTGGGTCTTCTGATTGATGGACACCAGAATCATGGCGTCAGACCGTCCCACCTCGCCGGATTCTCTGGTATCCGAACCAATGAGCAGGATGTTATATACATCCTTGGAAATGGGAATCGCGTAGCTGGAGCTGTCAGAGGTCACGTCCTCAATATGCTCATTCCACTGTTCCAGCTCCGAAGCGGTGGCCTCCAGCTCGTCCTTCTTATCCTCCTCATCCAGCTGTTCCAGATAGGAGTTCTCCGCCGTTTCCTCCGGCAATTCCTCTGCGGTAGACACGGTTGCAAAGTAATCGCTGTTAGCGGCCTGGTAGTTGATGAGGTCCAGCAGGTAGTTGATAAACAGCCCCACGCCGCCCAACAGCACCACCAAGAAAATGACAACGCCGATCAGAACCTTTTTTCGGGTAGACATCCGGCGTTTGCCGTTCTCGTCATACTCGTCCTCATCCTCATATTCCTCGTCGTACTCATCATCATACTCATCATCGTACTCGTCGTCTTCGTATTCATCGTCGTACGCATCGTCATACTCGTCGTCTTCGTATTCATCGTCGTACTCGTCATAAGCGTCATCTGCGTCGTCGCCATACTCGGACTGGTCGTAGTCGTCGTATTCCTCCTGCTCCTCGTCCAGGTATTCCTCCTGGATCTCCTCCCCGGCGGGGTAATTGCGTTTCCGGCGGGATTTGTCCTTGGGGGCCGGAATTCCCTCTTTGGATTCATGTTTTGGTTTTTTCGGGCTGTCGCCAAACAACTTCATATCATCATTCCCACTTCTGTTGATTCATCTCGGATTTTCACAAGATGTATATTATAAAATGATTTCCGCCTAAAGTCAATGCAGCTTGGGTCGATTTCAGGCTCTCCCTAGTATCCTGCCAAAGCACCGGTATGTCAAGAACAAAACGGTATCAAACGTTGCATTTTTGTATCACGAATTTGCTTCAAATCCGCTGGAATTCCTATGCTTTTCCCGCTTCCTGCATCAAAAAGCTGCCCAGTTCCTCCGGGGTGTCTGCAATGGCGCACGCACCGGCCTCCAGCATCTCGCCCACATCGCCATAGCCCCAGCTGACACCGATGGTTGGAATCTTGTGGGCCGCCGCACCAATTACGTCAAAGGCCGTATCGCCCACCATTACGGTTTTCTGCGTCCGGCCCTCCAGTTCCAGAAGATAGGCGATCACCGCTTCCTTGCTGTCCCGGCCGCTGTCCATGGACGCGCCGCAGATTCGGGTGAAATATTGGCTAAGCTCAAATTTATTGAGGATTTCCACTGCGGTGGATTCCGGTTTCGAGGTGGCCACATACAGCCGATGCCCCTGCTCCTTCAATGTCCGGAGTAACGGTTCAATCCCCGGATAAGGGACGTTTTCAAACTTGCCCACGGTGAGATACCGGCCGCGGAACACCGTAATGGCCTCCTCCACCCGATCCTCCGGCACGCCGAACTTCGGGAAGCTCTCGCGCAGGGGCGGTCCCACAAAGCACCGGAGCTGTGTCCGATCCTCGATAGAAATGCCAAAGTGGCGCAGGGCCAGCTGTGCGCATTTTGTAATCCCCTCGCCGGAGTCGGTCAGGGTGCCGTCCAGGTCAAACAGAATAACCATGGTTCTCTCCTTGCTGCAAAAATTGCGGCAGAATACCGCTCCTTAATAAAATACCATATTTCGCGGCAAAAGCCCAGTAAAATTCCCCCAAATGGCAGAAAAAAAGGCCACCGGACGGTGACCTTTTTTGATATTTACTTGTTGCGCTCAACCATCGTGGCGGCGTCGGCAATCAGCGCCGCGATTCCGTCGGTGTCCAGCATGGAGGTGTCAACCGAAAGCATCGCGCTGCCTGCATCGCCCCATTTTTTGTGGGTGAAGAAATTATAGTAGTCCGCCCGAGCCTTATCTTGCTTTTTGATGGTCTTCTCAGCCAAGGTGGGATTGGTGATGGACTGATCGGTCATCACGCGCTTTACCCGGTACTCCATGGGCGCATGGAGGAATACGGTGAGAAGGTTCTTCTTTTCCCGCAGGATGTAGTCGGCGCAGCGGCCCACGATCACGCAGTTATCTGCCTGGGCAACCTTCCGGATGATGTTGAACTGTGCGAAAGCCAGCTGCTGGTTCAGCGGCAGATTGTCGCTGGTGGCCGCGCCGGTCATATAGAGACTATAAATGAGACTGCCGCTGGGCCTTTCGTCGTAATGCTGCATTGCCGCAGGGGAAAAGCCGCTTTCTTCCGCAGCCATGGTCAGGATTTCTTTGTCGTAAAAGGCGTATCCCAGCCGCTTGGCTACCTTTTCACCAATCTCCCGTCCGCCGGATCCAAACTGTCTTCCAATTGTGATAATCATAGGAACACCGCCTTCTTAAAAATTTGGAGCTATGTGCCCATCTTCACCTTTAGAATAGCACTTTTCGTGAGAAATATCAACTTTTAATTTGAAATCAACCCACGTTTTATCTACCATGCACAATCACAATCCTGAAATTCCGTCAAAATCGCAAGACCTTAATCAGGTTGGTGGAGCCGCTGATGCCCACAGGAATGCCCGCCGTCACCACGGCCAAATCATCCTCCTGCACATAACCAAGCTCCCAGGTGCGGCTCCGGGCCAGGTTCAGAAGCTTATCGGTAGAATCCACCACCGGCGCCAGAGCGGTCTCAACGCCCCACACCAGGCTTAAAAGGCGGCGGGTGCGCTCATCCACCGTCAGGGCCAGAATCGGGCAGCCGGGACGGTAGCGTGCCACAGCCTTGGCCGTAATGCCCCGGTTGGTCACGGTGACAATGGCCTTGGCGTCCAGCTCCATGGCCGTGGTGCAGCAGGCCCGGGAAATGGCAAGGCCCACATTGCGGCTGTGAACAATCTTCTGCCCGCAGAAATCCTTCCAATAGTCAATGCTGCTCTCCACGTGCTGGGCAATGTCCGCCATGGTGGTCAGCGCCTCCACGGGATATTTGCCGGACGCGGTTTCGCCGGACAGCATCACGGCACTAGCCCCGTCATAGACCGCCTGGGCCACATCGTTGACCTCGGCGCGGGTGGGACGGGGGTTGCGGATCATGGAATCCAGCATCTGCGTGGCCACAATGACGTTTTTCCCGGCCTTCCGGCAGCGCTCTATAATCTCCTTCTGGAGTATGGGCACCTGATAGCTTGGCACCTCCACCCCGAGGTCGCCCCGGGCCACCATAATACCATCGGCAGCCTCGATGATCTCGTCAATATTGTCAATGCCCTGCTGATTTTCAATCTTCGCAATAATCTCCACACTGCCAGCGCCCACCCGCTCCAGCAGGCTGCGGATGTCCATCACGTCCTGAGCCGAACGGGTAAAGGAGGCCGCAATGAAGTCAAAGCCGTTTTCCACTGCAAACAGAATATCACTGCGATCCTGGGGAGACAGGAACGGCAGATCCACGGGGGTTCCCGGCAGGTTGATGCCCTTATGATCCTTTACCTCGCCGCCGTTTGCCACAGTGCAAATCACATTGTCCCCGGAAATCTCCCGGACAATCAGCTCAATTAGGCCATCGTCCACGCAGATGCGCACCCCGGGCTCCACCACATGGCTGAGATTGGGATAACTGGTGGAGCAGCCGGTTTCGTCCCCCATGCGGCCGTCACCGTAGAAGGTAAAAGTCTCCCCTGCCTTCAGCACCGCCTTGCCGCCGTGGAACAGGCCGGTGCGAATCTCCGGGCCCTTGGTGTCGCACATGGTTCCGATGGGCAGGCCCAGCTGTTCCCGAATCTCCTGAAGCAGATTCAGCTGCTCCAGATGGCTGTCGTGGCTTCCGTGGGAAAAGTTCATCCGGGCAACGTTCATTCCGCCGAGGCAGAGCTTTTTCAGAACCTCCTGATCCATGGTGGCAGGCCCCATGGTGCAGATAATCTTTGTTTTGCGCATTGGAAAACCTCCTTGCCTCCCGGCACATCATTCTATGCGTTCCCGCCCCACGGTTTCTTTGGGGCAGAGTGGTCTTTCGTTGTGCTTACATTATACCATACGTTTGTAACAACGCAAGCAAAAACCGTCTCATTTCCCCGAAATTTTACGCAAGCACAAACAAAAATTACAAAACAACCCAGGGATCGCTCCCCGGGTCGTTGTCGTATTGCGTAATGAAATTATTCCGCGTCCACCTTCGCCATATGCCGGATCAGCTCCAGAATCTTATGGGAATATCCCATCTCATTATCATACCACGCAACCACCTTCACAAAGGTGTCGGTGAGGGCAATGCCCGCCTTGGCATCGAAGATGGAGGTTCTGGAATCGCCCAGGAAATCAGAGGAAACAACCGCCTCGTCGGTATAGCCCAGAACGCCCTTGAGCTCGCCCTCGGAAGCGTCCTTCATGGCCTTGCAGATTTCCTCATAGGTTGCGGGCTTCTTGAGGTTGACGGTCAGATCCACCACGGAAACATCCAGCGTGGGAACACGCAGACTCATGCCGGTGAGCTTACCGTTGAGCGCGGGAATGACCTTGCCCACCGCCTTGGCCGCACCGGTGGAGGAGGGGATGATATTGCCGGTAGCTGCACGGCCGCCGCGCCAATCCTTCATAGAGGGGCCGTCAACGGTCTTCTGGGTGGCAGTGACGGAGTGAACGGTGGTCATCAGGCCGTCTTCAATGCCGAAATGATCGTTGAGCACCTTGGCCACAGGAGCCAGGCAGTTGGTGGTGCAGGAAGCGCCCGACACAAACTGCATATCGCTGCGATACTGATCCTGGTTGACGCCCATGACGAACATGGGGGTATCATCCTTCGAGGGTGCAGACATCACCACGTGCTTTGCACCGGCAGCCAGATGCCCCTTTGCCTTCTCCTTGGTCAGGAACAGACCGGTGGATTCGATTACATAATCCGCGCCCACCTTGGCCCAGGGAATATTGGCAGGATCACGCTCTGCAAATACGGGAATCTCTTTTCCGTTTACCACAATGGCGCCATCGGTGCTGGACACCTCGCCCTGGAAGCGGCCATGCATGGTGTCGTACTTGAGCATATAGGCCAGATACTCCGGCTCACACAGATCGTTAATCCCCACGATCTCAATTTCGGGATAATTGACGCTGGCCCGGAATGCCATCCGTCCGATGCGTCCAAATCCGTTGATACCAACTTTAATAGACATACCTTCTACCTCCTAAAACGAAACGCTGCCGTTTCTTCCTAACGCGCCTGGAAGATGACATGTGAAGTATAGTATACGCCGCCTTCTGTCCATGTATGTGTTCAAGTAGGTTATACTCATTCCACTTGTTCCATACGTTTATTACATCATTATCCTACCATGTTTCTTCCCTTCTGTCAATGGACAATTGCCTTTTCTCTGTAAAATTCCATAGATTTGCTGCAAACGCCCGGAGATATTATGGTAAAACCGTGAAAAGGGTGCTCTTTAGTTAAAAAAAGTGTTGAATTTCCCGGGAACCATGCTATAATGAAGACAAGTTTTCACGTGTGAGGTAACGCTATGCGCATCGAGTCCAATCGATTTTACGGTCTGTTTACCTGCTCCTTTTGGGGAGCGGGCGTTTGTCGTATTTAGATTGGATCATAACCTTCCGGGAAAGCTGACGGTAGCGCGCTCCTGCTGAATGTTAGGTTCAGTCGGGGCGTATTTTTTATTCTGTGAAAGTTTTAATTTTGATACAAGGGGAGATCAACAATGGTCATTATTATGAAGCCCGGCACCACCCAGGAGCGCATCGACGCACTGGCCCATGAGCTGGAGGTCAAGGGGCTGCGGGTCGGCATTACCAACGGCGTAGGCTGCTCCATTCTCGGTCTGGTGGGCGACACCACCAATCTGGACGCCGACGATCTGATGCTGCACGAGGGCGTTGAGCGCGTCATGCGCGTGCAGGAGCCCTATAAAAAGGCAAACCGCAAGTTCCATCCCGCCGACACCGTAGTACAGGTGGGCGATGCCAAAATCGGCGGCGGCAATTTCACCGTAATTGCAGGCCCCTGCTCCGTGGAAAACGAGGAGCAGATTGTCTCCGTGGCAAGGGATGTGCAGAAAAGCGGCGCAAAGCTCATGCGCGGCGGTGCCTTCAAGCCCCGTACCTCCCCCTACTCCTTCCAGGGCATGGGCGTTCAGGGTCTGGAGCTGCTGCTGAAGGCAAAGAAGGCCACCGGACTTCCCATTGTCACCGAGATCATGAGCCCCAAATACTGCGAGATCTTCGAGAACACCGTAGACGTGGTGCAGATCGGCGCACGGAATATGCAGAACTTCGACCTTTTGAAGGAAGTGGGCAAGATGTCCAAGCCCGTTCTGCTCAAGCGCGGCCTTGCCAACACCTATGAGGAGTGGATCATGTCCGCAGAGTATATCATGTCCGAAGGCAACGAGAACGTCATCCTCTGCGAGCGCGGCATTCGCACCTTCGAAACCTACACCCGCAACACCCTGGACATCAGCGCCATCCCCTGTCTGCGGAAAATGACCCACCTACCCATTATTGTAGACCCCAGTCATTCCGGCGGCACTGCATGGTTGGTGGAGCCTCTAACCATGGCCGCCATTGCAGCCGGTGCCGACGGTATCATTGTAGAGGTACACAACGATCCTCCCCACGCCAAGTGCGACGGCAAGCAGAGCCTGACTCCTGAGCAGTTCGACAATCTGATGCAAAAAGCCAATGCACTGGCCCAGTTCATGGGGAAGACCGTATGAAAACCCTTCATGTAAGCATCCCCGGGCGGGAATATGACATCGTATCCCAGCCCGGGCTCCTGGATCAGGCCGGAGCCCTCCTCCGTCCGATTCTCAAGGGCAAAATGGCCGCCATTGTCACCGACAGCAATGTGGAGCCCCTCTATGCCGCTCGGCTGGCCCGCAGTCTCCATCTGGCGGGCTTTCAGGCGGCGCTGCTGGAGATTCCCGCCGGGGAAACCAGCAAATGCCCCGAGGTACTGGCAGAGCTGTGGGAACAGATGATGGACATCGGCCTCACCCGCACCGATGCCGTGATTGCACTGGGCGGCGGCGTGGTGGGCGATCTTGCAGGCTTTGCCGCAGCCACCATCCTGCGCGGTGTGGACTTCGTTCAAATTCCCACCACCCTGCTTGCTCAGGTGGATTCCTCCGTGGGCGGTAAGGTGGCCGTGGATCTTCGTGCCGGAAAGAACCTAGCCGGCGCGTTCTATCAGCCGAAAATGGTGATTATGGACCCGGATTGCCTGAACACTCTGCCGGATCGAGTCTTCTCTGACGGTATGGCGGAGGTCATTAAATACGGATGCATCTGGGACCGGGCACTGTTTGACCGCCTCCGAGCGCTTCGGGATCGAAAGGGCATCATGGCCCACATTGAAGACATCACCCTCCGCTGCTGCGACATCAAGCGCCAGGTGGTGGAGGAAGACGAGCGCGACACCGGCATTCGGATGCTCCTGAACTTCGGCCACACCTTGGGCCATGTCTATGAAAAGGCCTATCACTACGAGAAATACACCCATGGGGAAGCCGTGGCCGCCGGTATGGTTGCCGCCGCAAACATCGGCGCACACCTGGGCATCACCCCCGCATCCGCCCAGCAGGAAATTGCATCGCTGCTCCAGAGCTATGGACTGCCCACCGCCATTTCCGCATCGGAGCAGGACTACCGCGACACCCTGGTCAAGGATAAAAAGAGCCAGGGCAGCGACATCAACCTCATCGCCCTCACGGAAATCGGCCACGCCCAGCCCGTGAAAATGCCCCAGACTAAGCTGCTGGAGCTGGCAAAGGAGTGTGGGCTATGAATCTACGGATCACACCCCATCCGCTTCACGGTGCCATTACCCCGCCTGCGTCCAAAAGTCAGGCCCACCGGCTGATTATGGGCGCCGCACTGGCCGGTGGCTCCAGCGTACTTCGTTCCGTCTCCGGCAGCAATGACATCACCGCTACTCTGGGCTGCATGGAGGCGCTGGGCGCAAAGAGCAAGCAGCTAGACGACACCACCCTGCAAATCACCGGAAATGCCGGAAATGCCGCCCCGGCCGGTCAGGTATTGGACTGCGGCGAATCCGGCTCCACCCTTCGTTTTCTGATTCCCATCGCATTGGCCCTCACCGGCGACGTGACCTTTCGGGGCCATGGCAGACTGATGCAGCGGCCTCAGACCCCCTATTTCGAAATCTTTCAGGAGAAGGGCATCGAATATCACCTGGAGGGGGATTTGCTCACGGTTCGGGGCGCACTGACTCCGGGACAGTATTCCCTCCGCGGGGATGTATCCAGCCAGTTTATCACCGGCCTGCTCTATGCCCTGCCCCTTTTGCACAGCGACAGCGACATTGTGCTCACCACTCAGCTGGAGTCGGAAAGCTATGTAAACCTCACCCTGGATGCGCTCCGGCAGTTCGGCATTACCATCGTTTCCACCGCTCAGGGCTGGCATATTCCCGGGAATCAGGCCTATACCGGCCACGACCTTGCGGTGGAAGCGGATTATTCCCAATCCGGCTTCTTATATGCCGCCCAAGGCATCGGCAATCCGGTAAGCGTCACGGGTATGAACCCGGACAGCGTGCAGGGAGATCGCATCATCCTCCCCTACATGGACAAGCTAAACGGCACCGGCCTTGTGGATCTGGACGTAAGGGACTGCCCGGATCTGGTGCCGCCCCTGGCCCTTCGCGCTGCCTTGCGTGACGGCGAAACCACCGTGATCTCTAACGCCGCCCGGCTGCGGCTCAAGGAAAGTGACCGGCTGGCCTCCGTTACGGCGGTCCTTGGCGCAATGGGGGCCAATATCGACGAAGGCCTCGACAGCCTGACCATCCACGGCGTTCCGTCTCTCAAAGGCGGCGTTACCGTGGACAGTTGGGGCGACCACCGAATCGCCATGATGGCCGCTATGGCTGCTACCATGTGCCGGGAGCCCATCACCCTCACCGGTGCCGAAAGCGTCCGAAAATCCTACCCCGGCTTCTGGGATGACTATTGCCGTCTCGGCGGCAGCATTCAGGAGGTGTCATCGTGAATTACACCATCTTTGGCGAAAGCCACGGCCCGGCCATCGGCGTGGTGCTGGAGGATGTTCCGTCCGGCATTTCCATGGACATGGACTTTATTGCCGCAGAACTCCGCCGCCGCGCCACCGGAAACAGCCCCCTGTCCACCCCCCGGAAGGAAGCGGATCAGGTGGAAGTGCTCTCCGGCGTGTTCGAGGGCAAAACCACCGGCACGCCCCTTTGCATGATGATCCGCAACGGCGATCAGCACTCCAAGGACTACGCCGCCATCCGCCATCTGGCCCGCCCCGGTCATGCGGATCTCACCGGCTTTGTCCGCTATCAGGGCTGCAACGACTATCGGGGCGGCGGGCATTTCTCCGGACGGCTTACTGCGCCGTTGGTGGCAGCCGGTGCCGTTGCAAAATTGATCCTTCGGGAAAAGGGCGTGCAGTCTGCGGCCCATATTGCTTCCATCGGCACTGTTCAGGATGCGCTCATCGACCCGGTACATCCGGATATGGATGCCTTAACCGCCTGCGGTCAAAAGCCCTTTCCGGTTCTGTCCGATGCCCAGGGCCAGCAGATGCAGGAATTGATCCTCAACGCAAAGGCCCATCTTGACTCCATCGGCGGCACCATTGAATGCGTGGTCACCGGGCTTCCCATGGGATTGGGTGCGCCGGATTTTGACCGAAATGCCGAAACGGAATTTGCCCGGCAGCTGTTTGCCATTCCCGCCATCAAGGGGCTGGAATTCGGCGATGGCTTCGGTCTTTCCACCATGCACGGAAGTCAGGCCAACGATCCCTGGACCATGGACGGCGATACCCCCGTGACCACAACGAATCACAACGGCGGCATTTTAGGCGGCATCACCACCGGAATGCCCGTCGTGTTCCGGGTTGCCGTAAAGCCCACTCCCTCCATTGCCCAGCCCCAGCATACCGTTGATTTCTCCGCCCAAACCGATGCGGAAATCACCGTACAGGGACGGCATGACCCCTGCATTGTCCACCGGGCTGTTCCGGTGGTGGAAGCAGCTGCGGCCCTCGGGGCACTTCGGCTGCTGAAACTCTGAAAAGAAGGTGATCATCATGAGCGAGCTTGACATGATGCGCGGCGCCATTGATGAAATTGACAATCAAATCGTACACCTGTTTGAGCGGCGCATGGCCGTCACCCGTCAGGTGGGCGAATATAAGCAGAAAATCTCCATGCCGGTGCTGGATTCCGCCCGGGAGCGGGAGGTGCTGGCCGGAAAAGCCGCACTGGTCTCCGATCCCAAGCTGAAGACCGGCGTTACCCTGCTCTATGAAACCATCATGGGCATCTCCCGGCGGCAGCAGCGGGAAATCGTCCGGGAAGGCGCGGAGGATCCCAACTTCGCCCGGTTTCAACTAGCCTATGAGGGCCGCCGTGCTCCGGTAAGCAGTCCCCGGGTGGTCTATCAGGGCTGTCCCGGCGCTTATAGCGAACAGGCAGCCGTGAACTTCTTCGGCCCGGAGATTGCCCCCATCGGTCTAAGGCATTTCGAGGACGTATTCGTCGCCATCAAAGAGGGCAAGGCGGACTACGGCGTGGTGCCCATTGAGAACAATTCCACCGGCGCCATTCGTCAGATTTACGATCTGCTCTCCCAGTATGAATTCTATCTGGTAGGCGAGACCACCGTCCCCGTGGAGCACTGCCTGATGGCCCCTCCCGGCGCGACGCTGGACACCATCACCCATGTCTACAGCCATGAACAGGGGCTGTTCCAGTCGGAGAAGTTTCTAAACGACCATCCGGACTGGATTCAAACGCCCTTGGCCGATACCGCAGGCAGCGCAAAATATGTGGCGGAATCCGGTGACATTACCAAGGCCGCCATTTGCTCGGCCCGGGCCGCAGACATCTATGGGCTCAACATTCTGGTCACCGGCGTCAACTACAGCGATATCAACACCACCCGCTTTGTGGTGGTCTCCCCGTATATGGAGCTGCGGGAGGGCGCGGATAAGATCAGCACCATCGTCACCACCCCCCATGAGTCCGGCTGTCTCCACGAAATTCTGACCATTTTCGCCGTCAACGGTCTGAACATGGTCAAGCTGGAGTCCCGTCCCATTCAGGGGCGCAGCTGGGAGTACATGTTCTTCCTGGAGTTCACCGGCAGCCTCCAGGCTCCGGAGATGGACGGCATTCTCCATGAAATTTCCCAGACCGCAGGAGATTTCCGGGTGCTGGGCAACTTCAAGAGCAATTTGGAGTAAGCCATGAAGAACATCATACTTTGCGGCATGATGGGCTGCGGAAAAACCACCTGTGCAAATCTCTTGGGAACAGAGCTCGGTCGTCAGGTGGTGGATACCGACGATTTAGTGGTAAAAAAGGCGGGCATGAGCATTTCCGAGCTGTTTGCCGCCCAGGGCGAAGCTGCCATGCGGAATTTGGAAACCCAGGTCGCCCGGGAACTGAGTGAGAAGCAGGATTTGGTGATTGCCACCGGCGGAGGACTTCCCCTCCGGGAGGAGAACCGAAATCTGCTTCGAACCACCGGCATTGTGGTATTTCTCCGCCGGGACCCCGGTGAGATTTACGACACCGGCGATATGTCCGGCCGTCCCCTGGGGCAGCAGGGCCGGGACGCGTTTCTCGGCCGATTTGCCCAGCGCGAGCCCATCTATCAGGCGTTTTCTCACGTCATCATCAACGATTTCTCCAGCCCGGAAGCCACCGTGGCGGAGATTATAACCAAACTGGAGGGAAAGCTATGAGATTTTTAGTCATTAACGGCCCTAATCTGAACCTGCTCGGCTCCCGGGAGCCGGAGATCTACGGACAGAGCGGCTATGATGCGCTGGTAGCCCGGATTCGGGAATCCGCAGCCAGCATGAACGTAGAAGTGGAGTGCATGCAGTCCAATCACGAGGGCGCGATCATCGACGCCATCCACAAGGCAAAGGGCGCGTTCCACGGCATCATCATCAACCCCGGCGCTTATACCCATTACAGCTATGCCATTCTCGATGCCTTAAAGGCGGTAGACCTGCCCGCAGTAGAGGTGCACCTCTCCAACATCCACAAGCGGGAGGAATTCCGGCACAAGTCCGTGACTGCCGCAGGCTGCGACGGTCAGATTTGCGGTCTTGGTCAGTTTGGCTATGTGGCGGCTATGGGATATCTCATTGAAAAGCTGAGCAGCCATGCAGATTGAGTATCATAACGGCACACGGCTCCTGTGCGTCATCGGGGACCCCATCGGCCACAGTCTGTCGCCCCTGCTCCACAACACCATGCTCCGGGAGCTTTACGAGGACGCGCTGTATCTGGCCGTTCCCGTGCCCGCCGGAACCGTAGGGAAATTCGTCGCCGCCGCCAAAACCATCGGCATTCAGGGCTTCAACCTGACCATGCCCCACAAGGAGGATATCCTCCCCTACCTCTCCGAAATGACGCCGGAAGCAATGCGGTGCCATTCCGTTAACTCTGTACGGATTCGGGACGGAAAGCTGGAGGGGCATTCCACCGACGGTTTGGGCTTTCGTCAGTCCCTGAAAGAATTCTCTCGGGATTTCCCCGGGCAGACCGTAACCATTCTGGGTGCAGGCGGCGCGGCAAAATCCATTGCCATGACGGCGGTGGGCAGCGGCGCGGAGAAGGTTTATATTGCCAACCGCACCCTCTCCCGTGCTCAGGCGCTTTGCGAAAATGAGCCGAATATGGAGGCACTGTCGCTGGAGCATCTAAACGATGTATTGCCCCAGACCGGCATTCTAATCAGCACCCTGCCCATCGGAATGTCCGGTGTGGGCGGAAGCCAGGTGCCCTGTCTGGACGCCCTGAAGCCCGGTGCCCTGTGCATGGACTGCATTTATTCCCCTGCCGTGACTCCGTTTATGAAGGAAGCCCGCCGCACCGGTCACGAAGCCGGAAACGGCATCGGAATGCTGATCTATCAGGCGATTTTCGCACTGGAATTCTTCCTGGATCAGCGCTATTCTACGGAGACCGTGCAGCACCTTGGGAAGCTGCTGCAAAGCGCCTGCGGTGTGGATCCCCGGGGACTTGCCTAAATAACACAAAATCCGAAACCCGGTTTTCCGAGTTTCGGATTTTTTCATGCCTGATACTTTTGCTTGAGATATTCCACCACGTCGGCTATGGCCCCCTGGTCGCAGTCGCAGACGATCACGTCCGCTGTGCTGAGCGCCGCCTGGGTACTGCCTGCGGGCGTGAATCCAACCGCTGCCGCTTCCAGCATGGCAAGGTCGTTTTCGTTGTCTCCGGCGCAGTAGAGGTTTGCCCGGTCTACGCCCAGCAGCTCCGCCAGCTTGATTACGCCCGTACCCTTATTGCAGCCGCCGGGGGTAATCTCCAGCAGCATGGGATGGGAGAAGAAGATGCCATAGCGGTCTCCAAACCGTGCCTTCATCCACCGCTGCATCTCCGCCAGCCGCTCGTGGTCGTCCTCAAACTTGGCATAGACCCACGGCATTGGAATATCCTCCAGTTCTGCCACCTGTGCGTGCTGCCCCGTGACCTCCAGATGTACTTTCGTCACCTTATTGGGCCGCACCGCATAGAGCTGTCCGGCTCCGAAAATTTCCACCGCCGAGGTTGGAAATGCCGCCAGAGTTTCGGCAAAATCCGCCTGCGTCGTCTTCTGAAATTCCGCTTCAAACAGCATATTCTCCCGGCTTAGATCATAAATCTGCGTCCCGTTTGCCACAATCACCGGCGCACCGATGGGCAATCCCGGCGCTTGCAGCCTTACCGATTCCAGTCCGCGGCCCGACGCCAGGGTAAACAGTCCGCCCTGGGATACGAACCACTCAAGGGCTGCCTTCGTCCGCTCCGGCAGGTGCTTTTTCCGGTCCACCAGGGTATCGTCAAAGTCCGACACCAGCAGGACCCCGTCCATTGTTCCCATATGCTCCCCTCCATTCCGAAAAGAAGGGCGAAAACGTATGCCGCGTTTTCGCCCTTTGTTTTGTGTTAGCCGCCCAGATATGCCTTCTGCACTCTGGGATCGCTGAGCAGCGCTTTTGCGTCGCCGCTCATGGAAATGGTGCCGGTCTCCAACACGTAGGCGCGGTCTGCAATGGACAGTGCCACCTGTGCGTTCTGCTCTACCAGCAGGATGGTGGTGCCCGCCTGGTGCAGCTCCTTGATGATATCAAAGATCTGCTCCACCAGAATGGGAGCCAGGCCCATGGAAGGCTCGTCCAGCATGAGAAGCTTGGGCTTGCTCATCATCGCACGGCCCATGGCAAGCATCTGCTGCTCACCGCCGGACAGGGTGCCGGCCGTCTGCTTATAGCGCTCTTTCAGACGAGGAAACCGCTGATACACATCCTCGATGGAACCGGCAATTTCGCTCTGGTTCCGGGTATAGCCGCCCATCTCCAGGTTCTCCTGCACGGTCATCTGGAGGAACACCCGCCGTCCCTCGGGGCACAGGGCCATGCCGTGGGCCACGATCTTGTGGGCCGGAACATTGACTATGTTCTTGCCCTCAAACTCAATGCTGCCGCTTCTGGGCTTCAAAAGGCCGGAGACGGTGTTCAGGGTGGTGGACTTACCGGCGCCGTTGGCACCGATCAGGGTTACGATCTCCCCTTCTTCCACCTCGAAGGAGACGCCCTTAATGGCATGGATGCTGCCATAATATACGTGGAGATCCTCAACCTTCAGCATACTCATGACTTAGCCCTCCTTCTTCTTGCCCAGATATGCCTCGATAACCTGGGGATTTGCCTGGATTTCCTCGGGGGTGCCCTTGGCAATGATCTTGCCGTAGTTCAGCACGGCAATGCCCTCGCAGATGCCCATGACCAGATTCATATCGTGCTCAAT
>OLSL01000328.1_pt1 | contig 52170 bp, 42 predicted proteins | sample 1672511 | NCBI WGS metagenome assembly OLSL01 (sample SAMEA3136694, study PRJEB25190) | human gut metagenome | biome: human gut; feature: human-associated habitat; material: faeces | place: Austria | collected 2013
TTGGCCGTGTATTCCGTAATGAGGGTGTTGATACCCGTCACAATCCGGAATTTACACTGATGGAGCTTTACCAGGCATATACAGATTATGAAGGAATGATGGAACTTACCGAATCCATGTTCCGCTATCTGGCAGAGAAGGTCTGCGGATCCACTAAGATTTCTTACAATGGTATCGAGATTGATCTTGGGAAGCCATTTGAGCGTCTGACCATGAATGATGCGATCAAGAAATATGCAGGAATTGACTTCGACCAGGTAGCAGATGATGAAGCTGCCAAGAAGCTTGCTGCTGAGCATCATATCGAGTATGAGGAGCGTCACAAGAAAGGCGATATTATCAATCTCTTCTTCGAAGAATATTGTGAGAAAGAGCTGATTCAGCCTACATTTATCATGGATCACCCGATCGAGATTTCTCCTCTGACCAAGAAGAAACCTACTGATCCGAGTAAGGTAGAGCGTTTCGAGCTTTTCATCAACACATGGGAGATGTGTAACGCATACTCCGAGCTGAACGACCCGATTGATCAGCGCGAGCGCTTCAAGGCGCAGGATGCACTTGCAGATGCTGGTGATGAAGAAGCAAACCATACAGATGAAGATTTCCTGAATGCACTTGAGATTGGTATGCCGCCCACAGGTGGTATTGGATACGGAATCGACCGTCTGGTTATGCTTCTCACCGATAGCCAGGCCATCCGTGACGTACTGCTCTTCCCGACAATGAAGTCACAGGGCGCTTCCAAGAACGAAGCAAACAATGCGGCACAGGCAGCACCGGCTGTAAAAGCAGAGGAAAAACCTGCTGAGAAGATTGATTTTTCCAATGTAAAAATCGAACCGCTTTTTGAAGAAAACGTTGACTTTGACACTTTCAGCAAGTCAGATTTTCGAGCCGTAAAGATTGAAGCGTGTGAGGCAGTTCCGAAGAGTAAGAAGCTTTTAAAGTTCACTCTGAATGACGGAACAGACCGGAAACGCACGATTTTAAGCGGTATTCACGAGTATTATGAGCCGGAAGAACTGGTTGGAAAGACCTGTATCGCAATCGTAAATCTGCCGCCCAGAAAGATGATGGGCATTGATTCCGAGGGTATGCTGATTTCAGCAGTATACGAGAATGACGGAAAAGAAGGGCTGAATCTTCTGATGGTCGATGACAGGATTCCGGCAGGGGCGAAGCTGTATTAAATCTTTGCAAAAGACTCCGAAAAGAATACTTTTTGTGGTACAGTACGACAAGAGTACGACAAATTAAACTCTCTTAAAGGGCTTTAATCAATGATTTTAAATTAAGCCCTGTTAGCACAAGTGAATAGAACGCATGATAAGGACACTTTTCTAAAAGAAATTTTAGAGGAGTGTCCTTTTTTGTTATGGTCGAAAAATTATGAATTGGAGGAAAATCAAATGGCAAACACAGCGACAGGAGCAAAAGTAAAACAGGAAAGAAAAATCACTTTCAAGAACGAGGAACATGAAAAATTTTACAACACCTATCTTTCAAAATGTCGGTATCAGGATTCGTATCACAAAACTCTCATTTATTGCCTGGGATTGTCGGAAGATACCAGACGGAATGTAAACCGGATCTATGACTTTGAGACGGGATTTATAAAGCCGGAGTGTCTGCAGGAAGGCTGGCAGACCAGCGGCAGTGAACGGATTGTCCGTTTGGCGTTTAACCTTTATACAGACGGGACGCCGACAACGGACGAATATGACGATACAGAAGAACAGATTACAGAGACACGGCTTTATTCTGTCAGCGATATATTCTGCACAGGGGATGCCAGATATTTTTGGGAAGCGATCAAAATCCGCTATCCGGATTACTGCTTCTATGTGGATTGGGAGGAGATGTTTTATGCTGAAGATTAGGCTGCAAGGAACCGTGAAGGATATTCGATGGTTTAAACATCTGTTGGAGAGACACCCGGAGATCCGGGTTCTCTCAGCATCAGAGATATTTTCTAATAAAGGGACGAACCGATATTTCCGCTCCTATGCGGAAGTTGAAAAGAAAGAGGAAGAAAGGTAGGTAAAGATATATGTGCAGAATTATCGCAATCGCAAACCAAAAGGGCGGTGTTGGAAAAACAACAACCTGTGTAAATTTAGGTATCGGTCTGGCAAGAGCCGGGGAAAAGGTGCTTCTGGTGGAAGCAGACGCCCAGGGCAGCATGGCAGTGAGTTTAGGCATCCAAGAGCCGGATGAACTGGATGTAACCTTAGTAAATATCATGGAGAAGATTATCAACGACGAAGACGTGGAGCCGGGAGAAGGGATTATCCACCATGAGGAGGGGATTGACTTTATCCCCGCCAATATCGAGCTTGCCGGATTGGAGACTTCCCTTGTGAACGTGATGTGCCGGGAGCAGGTGCTTCGCCTGTACCTGGACGGGATAAAAGACGGATATGATTATATCCTGATTGATTGTATGCCTTCTTTGGGAATGATCACCATCAATGCTCTGGTGGCAGCGGACAGTGTGCTGATCCCGGTGGAGGCGGCTTATCTTCCGGTAAAGGGATTACAGCAGCTTATCAAGACTATCGGCAAGGTACATAGACGGCTGAATCCCAGGCTGTCCATTCTGGGGATTCTGCTGACAAAGGTTGACCGCCGGACAAACTTTGCAAAGGATATATCTGAACAGATCCGGGAGGTTTACGGCAATAACATCCATATCTTTGAGAACTGTATCCCGATGTCTGTACGGGCGGCAGAGACAACAGCGGAGGGAAAGAGTATCTATCTTCATGATCCGAAAGGAATTGTGGCAGAGGAATACCGCCACCTGACCGGGGAGGTGCTTGCAGATGAAAAGTAAAAGTGCGGAAAAAATCAAGCTGACCTCCTATGACGAGCTGTTTGGAGCAGAAGAAAACAACGTAGAGGGAAAATATACAAAAGTCCCGTTAAGCCAGCTCCATCCTTTTAAGAATCATCCGTTTAAGGTACTGGATGATGAAAAGATGCAGGAGACGGTGGATAGCGTGAAGCAGCACGGCGTGATCCAGCCAGGGATTGTGCGCCCTTGCGCAGACGGATATGAGGTAGTGGCAGGACACCGGAGATGGAGGGCCTGTGAGTTGGCAGGAGAAACAGAGATGCCGGTGATTATCCGGGATCTGGATGATGATGCCGCCACGGTGCTTATGGTAGACACCAATATCCAGAGAGAGAACCTTCTGCCCAGCGAGAAAGCCAGGGCTTATAAGATGAAATATGAGGCGCTGAAACACCAGGGAAGCAAAGGGGACAAACATACGGCAGACGCCGTAGGAGAGAAAGCCGGGGACAGCGGACGGACAGTGCAGAGATATATCCGGCTTGCAAGCCTGATTGAAGGGCTTCTGGAACTGGTGGATACAGGCAGGATTGCGATGGTAGCCGGGGAGCGCTTATCTTTTCTGAAGCCGGAAGAACAGGAAATGGTGCTGGAAGCAGCGGGGAACATTGGCGCTTATCCATCTCCGGCACAGGCAGGACAGCTCAAAGCTATGAGTGAGGAAGGAACGTTTTCAGAAGGGAGCATCTATGCGCTTCTGGTAAAGAAAGAGGGCGGCGGACAGAGTGTGACAATCTCTTCAAAGAAGATCCGGGATTACTTCCCGCCGGCATATACGAAAACGCAGATTGAGGAAGTGATCTATTCGCTTCTGGAACAGTGGAAACAGAGAAAGGGGGAAGAAATAGATGCAGGAGATACAGTTTGATTACTTCCGTGGGATGGAAGCGGAACAGTACAGCTTTTACCGTGTCCCGAAGGTGCTGTTTACCGCAGAATGTTTTAAATCCCTTTCCTGTGAAGCGAAGGTTTTATACGGTCTGATGTTAGACCGTATGAGCCTTAGCATTAAGAACCGCTGGTTTGATGAGGAAGACCGGGTATATATCATTTTTACCGTGGAAGAAATAGCGGAGCTTTTGAACTGTGGAACGCAGAAGGCAGTCAAGCTGATGAAAGAGTTGGACAGCGGACAGGGGATAGGATTGATTGAAAAGAAACGTCTGGGCCTGGGAAAACCGAATGTAATCTATGTGAAAAACTTTATGCTGAAAGAGAAACATTCCTTTGAGCAGGAGAAAAAAACACCGGAAAACCTTGAAAATACACAGAATAGTGAAAATCACAATTCAAGGATTGTGAAAACCACAATTCAGCAATTTCCAGAATCACAATTCAAGAATGGTGAAAATCACAATTCAGGAATTGTGAAAACCACAAATCAAAAATTTCCAGAATCACAATTCAAGAATGGTGAAAATCATACTTCAAGAATAGTGAAAATCACAACTCAAGAAGTTCCAAAATCACAATCTAATAATACTGATATTAACAAGACTGATTTTAGTGAGACTGATCTTATCCAATCGTATCTATCCCATTCTGCGGGTGAAGTGCGCCCTGCTGGCAGTGATATGATGGAACGGATGGAAACCTACCGGGAAATTTTGCGGGTCAATGTGGATTATGAGGGCTTTGTAGAGAAAGGCGAAGGGGAGGATGTGGACGAGCTTATTGAGCTTATGGTGGAGATCCTGATGCTGCCGGATGACAGTATGGTGCGGATCGGCGGCATGGACAAGCCGGTGTCTGTGGTCAAGAGCCGGTTCCTGAAGCTGAACTGCTCCCACATCGAGTATGTCCTGTTCAGCCTGCACCGGAATACGTCCAAAGTGGCCAATATTAAGGCGTATCTTCTGACGACGCTTTATAATTCGTCTATGACGATGAACCATTACTACCAGGCGGAAGTGAACCATGACCTGTACGGAGGTGGCTAAGATGTATGAATTTGTAAAAAAGGTGATTGCCCCGGTGGGGGCGGCGGCAATTCTGGCGGCGCTGTTCTATCCCCTCTGTGTGGAGAATGGGCAGTGCGACTACCTAAAGTTGTGGATATTTATGGGAATCCCCTTTGGCATCCACCGGATGTTCTTGTGGATCATCCCGAAAGGCTTTGATATTGGTGGCACGGTGGGGATGTTTGTATTCAACCTGCTGGTCGGCGGCGTGATCGGAGGGTTCGTCCTGGCTTGGCGTCTTTTGATGGCGGTCTGTTATCTGGTGAAAACGGTGATTGCCGAGATTTCAAGAATTGTAAGGGCAAAAGCCATGTGAAATTTTTACGGAAGAAGAACAAGTGAATGAGAGAGTTACGAAAGCAGCTAAGTCCATGTACCTGGCTGCTTTTTTCTGCCTTTATGGCTGGGAACTTTGCGACACGGTGTCGCAAAGTGAAAATCTATCATGGAAGGAGGGACTGTGTTGGGGAACCGTGCGGGATCGCAGAGGCTGATCCAGTTGGGGGAACGCATACGGCAAAAGAGGAAAGACAGCCATTTATCCCAGGAAACCTTTGCAGAGAAAGCCGGTATCAGTGTCAACACAGTGAGCCGGATCGAGGGAGGACAGGCGGCGATGTCCGTGGAGATTTTCGCAAAGCTAGTGGAAGTCCTGGACACGGATGCCAATGAACTGTTGGGAAGAAAGCCTATGGGAAACAGGGAAGATGATCCGGCAGCAAAAACAATCGCCCGTATCCGGCGGCTGAAACCAAAAGAACAGAGGATTGTGCTTAAGACCATGAAAACCCTGATGGATGGGATGGAGGGAAAGGACGGATGGGAAATTCCACAGATATGAGGGGAACCGGCTATATTTTCCCCATATCTGCCAAGGGAATTTTGCTGCACGGCTGATACACTGGAAACACAGACACAGGAAATGTGGAGGGAGGGAAGGAACAATGACTAGGGAAGAAAACCTGCTTTACCGGAGAAGCTGTCCCTATGATGCCATGGGGGACTATTCAATCCTGATGGAAGAAAACCAGGACAGGGCAAAAAATCCGGAAGAAAAGCGGAACCGGACGGAACCAGCAACAGATCCGCTCCGGCAGTATCGGTAAGCATATAAGCGCAGAGGTGATCTGGCGGCAGAAGGAGTTTCAGGCTCCCGTTAAAAAAAACGGGTGTGCCGGAAACCTTTTTTGCTGCCTTTTGCCTGGATTCCTGTGCGCTGCCATCTGGCCGCCCGTAGCCTGCGGGCGGAAAGGTGGCTGTTATGGTGACATTGCAGGATTTAAAGTGGATCGTAAAACAACCGGGAAAAGAGGAAAAGGCTCCAACGGCAAGGTATTTGCTGGAGCATGGAAAACGTGTGGTAAGCATGGAAAATGGCAGGGATGTGCAGCTTCTGGTGTTTGCGGAAGGATGGGCGCTTTACCGGGTAGGAAAGTATACCACGGTTTTCCCCGTACATAGCTGCGGCGGTTATTGTTATAAAAGCCACGGGCGGCAGATTTTTGTGGACGCCGCTTTCTTTGAGGAACAGGAGTGGTATGTGCGCCTGATGTTAGAGGGAGAGGATCGTCTGATGAAAAACCGGGAATCAAGCCGGAAAGGCAAGGTCGTTTCTTACCATGCGGTTTCCGAGGAATGGTTTTTCCTGACTTCTCCGGTATTGCCGCCCCTGGAGCAGTTGATTGAAAAAGAGCAGATTTTGGAACTGATGGGACTTTTGACAAAGCGGCAGAGGGATATTGTGATCCTGTATTTTTACTATGGGGAAACTCAGGGGGAGATTGCAAAGACCCTTGGCGTTTCCCAGCCTGCGGTTTCCCAGGCGCTTATGGCGGCGCTGCGGCGGATGCGGGAAGGTCAGGAAGAAATCTTCCCCGGAAAAGCTGGCTTCGGGAGGTGTGCCGTATGAGAGGAAAACGCCCAAAGGAGCGGAAATGTTATGTGCTTCGTGCCGGGGATGGGACTGTGGTGGAAGTCACCAGGGAGGTCTATCTGGAATGGTATCAATCCCGCAGACGGGAGCGCTACCAGAACGAGAGAAAACAGAAATATGGCGTGTCCAGCCTGGAAGCCCTGTCGGAGAAAGGGATTCTCCCGGATGGGAGGGCAGACGGCCCGGAAGAGATGGTGATCCGGGAATTGTGTGTGGAGAAACTGCGTTCCGTGATGGAAGAACTGGCGGAAGCAGACGCTTATCTTCTGTATCTCCTGTTTTTTGAGGAAGTGACGGTAAAGGAAGCGGCGCAGCTTTGCGGGTGCAGCCGGAAAACCATTGCCAACCGGAGAAAGCGGATTTTAAGGGAATTGAATGAAAAACTGAAAGCGATGGGGATCATGGGAGGCTGCTTCTAAAAGGTTCCTGCCAGAATACAGCACAGCCACTTTACGACACGATGTCGCAAAGTGGCTGTTGCATTATAGAAAGTTCTTTGGATAAAATGGGAATGTAATTCTTGGTAAAGAATGTTAGAATTATTTTATCCTAAGACATAAGGGGGAATAATGGCATGGTAGATAGAATGAAAAATAGGAAATTAACGGATGATGATATTGTTAAGGAAATAATCAATTATGTTGATGAAACTTTATATAATTATGCAGTAATGATTGATGGCGAATGGGGATGTGGTAAAACATATTTTATTCAAAAGAGACTCTATAAAGAATTAGAGAAACATGAAAATAAACACGGACAGTCCGATCATGATTATCAACAAAGAAAAATTATCTATGTTTCTTTGTATGGAGTAAAATCCATAGAAGAAGTAACAAAGCAGTTGTTTATGGAAGCCCTTGTAGCAAAAGCAGGAAAAGGGAAAGGCATGATAAAAAAAGGAACTGAAGCAATTAGTTCAATGCTTCCGGTAATGTTTGACATTTTGAAAAATAAGGGAATAGAACTTGATGTTAATAATATAACTGAAGCAACGGAAAAATTGATTCCAATAAAAAATAGTATTTTAATTTTTGATGATTTAGAGCGATGTGATTGCCCGACAAATGAAATTTTAGGGTACATTAATTCGTTTGTGGAACATGAAAATATGAAAGTTATTATTGTTGCAAATCAAAAAGAAATAGGTAAAGGGGTAAGTTCTGCAAATCAAGAGTTGAAATATCTGGTGGCGGCTCATAATAATATCCTATTTGAAAAAAACCAAAAAAGTGAAGTGATAAATCAATATTCGAATTCGGAAAGGAAAAATGAAAATACAAGTCCTGTGGACATAGAGACAGTAAAAAATAGAGTTCAGAAACTATTCGTAGAGGATAATTTATATGACAAAGTAAAAGAAAAATTAATTGGAGTAACAATCTATTACCAGCCAGATTTGCAGACTGTTTTTAAAAAACTTATTACTTCAGCAAAATTGGATGATAACCTTAAAAAATACTTATATGATGATATAGCTTTTTTTGAAGAATATATGATAAATGAAGCACACGCTAACATAAGAACATTCCAGTTCTTTTTATCGAAAATAAATCAGTTATATAAAAAACTCATACAGTTAGAAGATAAGGGACGAGAGGCTTTCTTAAAATATATAGTTAAATATTCATTTAAAATAAGTGTTTCCTTCAAAAATGGAGATTATAAATACGAGTGGAAAGGCACAGAAGAATATGCCTTTAAAAGTATAGGAAGTATTGACATTTTGGGGAATCAATTATCGTTTCGATTTGTAGATGATTTTATTATTAAGAGTATATTAGAAGATGGACGCATAAAAGATATGTTTGAATTATTTGCAAACGAATATCTTAGAAAAAGTAGTCCAGAGAAAGAAGCATTTGCTGAACTAGATTCCCACTGGTATGAGCTAACAGATATAGTAATTGAGAAAAAAATAGATATAATTTTAAAAGGATTGGAAAATGATGCATATGATGTTAAGGACTATCCTCGAATCATTAATCGTTTCCTTGAATTGCAAGAGCATGGTTTCCCAGAGGATAATACAATAAAAATGATTGAAAATATGAAAATTAGCTTATCTAAGCTGTCTCGCTATATAGAAATTGATAATGGTTATGGAGTAATGTATGAGGGGGACAGAAGAAATAAATATCAGAGGATAGTAACAGATTTACAGAATGATATTGATCAAAAGTTTCAAAATAATTATTCAAATACATTAGATTCATACCTAACTATGAAAGAAGGATGGGGAGAAAAAATAGAAAACTATGTTTTTCATAACAAAAATGAAATTTGTTCATCTAGAGGTTTCCTCAGAGAATTAGATTTTGATATGTTATGTGAGCGAATTAAAGCAGCTACGTCAAAAGATTTGCAGGCATTTAGAAGTTGTATTATAAATTTATATACAAGAGGTATTTTAGGGGAGGCTTTAGAGGAAGAACGTATGCTATTACCTAAATTGAGACAATGTATAGAGAATATAAATACAGAAGGATTTGATAGAATCAAGAAAATGCAAATTAGTTTTTTGGTTAAAAACTTGAAAGATGGAGAAAAAGTATATTTTGCAAAACAAAGCTAAATTCCTCAACTTGAGGATATAATGAATTATGCTATATAGGCTCATGCGATTCAGCGTGGGTCTTTTTTTATGATTAATTTCTCAAATTTTAAATTTAAACCTATATTTTCCCCTCTGAAACCTCCTATTGGTGAGAGGGCGAAGTTCTAAGACACATTCTTTTATTTTCCCCTTTCGCTGAACCTTGAAAATTTCATTGCCTGTCCAGAATGATACCCGGTATTTGAGTGTGCATATCTGCGTGCCTTGCCGGAGAGAACGCTGCGGAAAGTGAACCGGAGCAGGAACGGGTCTGGAGAGAGAACAGGCGTAACGCTCAGAAATAAGTTTTCAGCCTGCCAGGTGCAGGCTGGATAACAGCAGATACCATGCGGGGAAGTCTTTTTTAGGCTTCTCCGTATTCATGTGCTGTTATCAGCGCAATTCCGGGAAAGGGGGGCAGGGAGCCATGAACAGATAAAACATATGGAACTGTATAGACAATGCAACGAAGAAAGAGAGGTTTAATTAATGAAAGGGAAAGGAAAACGACTGCTTTCCGGGTTACTTTCGCTGCTGACGATCCTGACTTCCGTGATCCAGCCGGTTATCACTTATGCCGCAGAGCCGGAACCCTCAGGGTATGAAGCACAGTACCCGGCCTTGGAGACTGTAAGGGAGTTCCTGGACACAGAGGAAGTAGTAACTGCAGAAGATTACGAAGTGGAAACCGGGAGCAACTTTGATGTGAAATCGGATTTTTCCGGCTTAGAGATCAATGATGAAAAAGTCCGGGTAACATTCCATGAAGCGAAAAACGAAGCCGGGCAGGATTTTGACGGGAACCATGTGGACACTTACAGGGCAGTGTACTTTGTAGAGCCTTTAAGCGGCCATCCGTCTTACCATATCTGCAGGAACATTATCGTAAAAGAGCCGGCGGTGGAGAGCCAGCCAGAGAGTTATTCCGATGGCAGCGGAACCGGTGAGGAGAGTACAGAATCGGAAAGTGAGGACGAAGATGCAGAACCACAGCCGCAGACAGAGACAGAGGCAGTGACAGGACTGCCGGAGGAGACAGAAATGCTGCCGGAGGAGGCTCTGGATGCGGCGTTAGAGGAAACAGAAGATCAAAAAACGGTAGATGAAGAAAGCGGCCTGACGCTTGGTGAAGTACTTCTTCAGGCAGAAGATCAGGGCATTGATATTCAGGAACTGGAAAAAGGCGAAAGCGTCAGCTTTACGGCACAGGCTCCCATGGCACGGGCAGCCAGAGCATCACAGTCTGTCACGATTACCCAGGGCAGTTATTACTATTATGCGGATTACGGACTTGGCTCTTATGTGACCGCTCCGTTTACCGTGTCCTTTGGGAATGTAACAGCAACGGCGTATTGTATCCAGCCGTCAAAACCGGGGCCGGGGAGCGGCACTTACCAGATCACAAAGCTGGAAGGGAACAGGGAGCTGGCAAAAACAATCTATTATGGAACAGAGGCATCCGGATCGGCATACTTCTTTAACCATTACCATACCGATTTCTCTGCAGGCAAGCGGTTTATCGTAACGCACCTGGCAGCTTCCTACGCCAATGGGAGCAGTGATGCCTTCTATGGAACCAACAGCATCGGGGAAGCTCTGGCAAAAGAACTTTACAATTATGCCGTGGGACAGCCGGATATTCCCGATGTGGAGATGTCTTTTTCCAATGCCAATGTGACCGCCTATGTAGACGGCGATCAACAGCGGACAGAGGAAATCACATTTCAGGCGGCCAGCCAGCAGACGATCACTCTGGATCTGCCGGATGGAGTAAAGCTCCATAATGTCAGCACCGGAATGACGAGTGCTGCAGGAGCAGCCGTGACAATCTCCGGCGGCACACGGTTCTATCTGACCGCACCGCTGACACAGACGAAAGACGTGTCCGGTTCCTGGTCGGCAAAGATGCAGGGAAGTATTACGAAAGATTACTCCGCCTATAAGATCACCACAGGAAGCGGGACACAGGATCTTGCCTTGGTGTTTGGCGAGGGTGTGGAGGATGAAAAGTATGTGAGCCTTTCCGTGAAATGGCTGGAGCTGGCGAAGGTGGAAGTCATTAAGGTGGATTCCAATCACTCGGACGCAAAGCTGGCCGGGGCTGTATTTGGCATTTACAGTGATAAAGACTGCACAAAGCTGATCACGCAGATGCCGGCAACGGATCTGAACGGTTCCTCCGTTGCAGAGATCATCAAGACACAGGATACGGTCTATCTGAAGGAGATTACAGCGCCCACGGGATACCGTCTGAACACTTCTTCCTATAACGTAAATCTGGTGGCAAACCAGACGACTTCGGTGACAGTTCCGGATCAGGAACAGCTTGGGGAACTGACGGTCTACAAAGAAGGGGAAGTGCTGGCCGGAGCGGATGTAACAAAAGATAGTGTTACCTTCCGCTACGAAAGCCACAGACAGGAAGGCGCTGTTTATAATGTCTATGCGGGAGCGGATATTGTAACGGCTTACGGTGCGAAAGTCTACAGTAAAGGTGATCTGGTGAAAGCGAACTTGAACACAGATTCCAATGGGACTGCAGTGCTGAAAAATCTCCATCTTGGGACTTACACCATTAAAGAAGTGCAGGCCCCGGAGAATTTTTATAACGCCGGGGAGGAAAAGAACGTTACGCTTACTTATGCCGGACAGAACGTGGAAACCGTATTCAGCGAGAGTACCTTCCATAATGACAGGCAGAAAGCGGAAGTTTCCGTGGTGAAAAAGGATAAGGACACCTTAAATCCCCTGGATGGCGGCGTGTTTGGCTTATATGCGGGAAGCGATATTAAAAACGCTGATGGAAGTGTTGTGGTATCGAAGGGAACGCTGATTGAAAAAGCGGTGACTGGAGAGGATGGAAAAGCCGTATTTACGGCAGACCTGCCGATCGGATTTTCCTATGATGTGAAAGAAATCCAGGCACCGGAAGGGTATGTGAGGAATCAGGCAGATGTATATTCCTTTACTTTCTATTATACCAATGACAGCGAAGCGAAGGTGACATTTACCCATACCTTTGTCAATGAGCGTGTGAACGCTGCGATCCGCCTGCAGAAAAAAGACGCAGAGACAAACCAGGCAATCCCCCAGGGAGACGCCACACTGGAAAATGCGGTGTATGGCCTGTATGCCCGTGAGGATATTGTCCATCCGGACGGGGCAACCGGCGTGATCTATAAAGCCGGTGACAGGGTGGCAACGCTGACCACGGATGAGAACGGGGAAGCGTCTGTAGAAAACCTTTATCTTGGGGAGTATTTTATCAAAGAGATCACGCCTCCGGTCGGGTATCTGGCGGATGAGAGTGAACATGACCTGGTGTGCAGTTATGAAGGAGATCTGACCGCAACGGTGGAGCGGGAGTGCATTTCACTGGAACAGGTAAAGAAGCAGCCCTTTGAGATCATCAAAGCGGCCAATAACGGGGAGACGGACGCTGATCTGCTTTCCGGCGCCGGATTTACGGCTTATCTGCAGTCAGACCTGACAGTAAAAGAAGATGGCAGTTATGATTTCGATTCCGCAGAACCGGTGGTGATCGGGGAGAACGGGGCAACAGAGATCTTTACGGATGAAAGAGGACATGCCTGCAGTATTGCGCTGCCTTATGGCACATACGTTGTCCGTGAGACAACCACGCCTCATAATTACAAGCCGGTGGACGATTTTATCGTGCGGATCACGGAGCATAGCCCCAACACGCCCCAGGTATGGAGGGTGCTTCTGGATGAAGAATTTGAAGCAAAGTTGAAAATTGTGAAACAGGATGATGAGACGAAAAAACCGGTGCTTCACAAAGGCACCGAGTTCCGGATCTATGACCTGGACAATCAAGAATACGTTGAGCAGGTAACAACGTACCCTACGACAACGGTTCACAAGACATTCTTTACCGATGAGGAAGGCTATCTGATCCTGCCCCAGAACTTAAAAATCGGCCATTACCGGATCGAGGAAGTGACAGCGCCTTACGGCTATACCCTCAATGAGAATTATTTTGAAATTGCGGTGGATTCCGATACCGCTTACCAGATCGACCCGGTGTCCGGGGACGTGGTGATTGAGGCGGTCTATGAGAACCATCCGGTAAAAGGGAAACTGAAAATCGTAAAGCAGGGCGAAGTGCTGGACGGTTTCAGCAAAGACTTTATCTATGAAATAGAAAACCTGGCAGGCGCAGCCTTTGAGGTATATGCGGCGGAGGACATTTATACCGCTGACTTCCAGAAGGACGCAGAGGGGAATCGTATCCTGGAATACGCTGCCGGCGAGTTAGTCGGAACGGTGACGACGGATGAAAACGGGGAGGCATATCTTTCGGATCTCCCGCTTGGAAGCTACAAGGTTGTGGAAGTTACCGCCCCGGAAGGCTTTGTGCTGAATGGGGAAGCGCAGACAGTGACTTTTGCTTATAAAGATCAGGAGACGCCTGTGATTGAGCAGGAAGCCGTTTTCCAGAATGAACGCCAGAAAGTGGAAGTGTCTGTGGTGAAAAAGGATGCCGAGACACAGGCAACCGTGGAAGGCGCAGTCTTTGGGCTGTATGCCAAAGAGGACATCCTGGCCCATGGCGAAGTGATCGTGAAAGCGGACACGCTGATCGGCAAGGCACTGTCAGATGAAAACGGGAAAGCGGTCTTTCTGAATGACCTGCCCTTTGGACGTTACTATATCAAGGAAGAAGCAGCTCCGGACGGGTATGTTTCTTCCGATAAAGTGATAGAAATAACTGCAGAGTATCAGGGACAGGAGATTCCCGTGGTGGAACTGGCCTCTGAATATGAAAATGAGCCGACAAAGATTTCTGTGAAAAAGACAGATCTCACAACCGGCGTGGAGCTGGTAGGCGCAAAGCTGACCGTACTGGATAAAGATGGGAATATTATAGACAGTTGGACTTCCGTAAAAGGGGAGGAACATCTGATCGAGCGCCTGACCGTGGGCGAGACGTACACGCTCCGGGAAGAACTGGCTCCTTACGGGTATCTGAAAGCGGAAGAGATCACATTTACCGTGGAGGATACCGCAGAAATCCAGAAGGTGGAAATGAAAGACGATGTGCCGACAGGAACGCTGATCATCAATAAGAAAGGCGAGTTCCTGGAGGATGTGACGCTGGCCGATACCATTGGCGGCTGGATCAGCCATCTTTTCGAGTATCTTACCGGCGCTCTGAAAGATGTAACCTTTGAAGTGTATGCCCTGGAGGATATTCATGCAGCGGACGGTGAGAGCGAGGATTATTACAAGAAGGACGAGCTGATCGCCACAATCACCACAGATGAGACAGGGATTGCGAAGCTGTCTGAACTTCCTCTTGGAAAATACTATGTGAAAGAAAAGGAGACTGCGGGAGGCTATGTACTGGACGGGGAGATCCGGGAGATTGACCTGAGCTATGTGGATCAGGACACGGCGGAAGTCACCTGGTCTGGAGACTGGCAGAATAACCGCCAGAAGGTGGAAGTCTCTGTTTTGAAGAAGGAGAAAGATTCTGACCGGGTGCTTCCTGGCGCTGTGTTAGCCCTTTCCGCAAAAGAGGACATTACCAATAAAGACGGGGATGTAATTCTGGAAGCGGGAACTGTGATCGAGGAAAAGGCAACCGGTGAGGATGGAAAGCTGACCTTTGAGGCGGATCTTCCTATTGGATTTTCCTATACCGTGAAAGAAACTTCCCCGGCTCCGGGATTTGCCACTACAGATGAGGTGCAGGAGTTTACCTTTACAGCGGAATCTTCTGAAAAAGCCACAGTTTCTTATGAATTTACTTTTGAGGATGAACCGACTGTCTTTGAATTTACCAAAACTTCCCTGACAGATGGAAAAGAAGTGGAGGGAGCGAAGCTGACGGTGACGGACGAAAAGGGTGAAGTTGTAGATGAATGGGTTTCCGGCAAAGAACCCCATATCATCAAGGAGCTGGTAGTCGGTCAGACCTATACCATGACGGAAGTGCTTCCGGCTCCGGGGTATGTGACCGCTGAGAGCATCCAGTTTACGGTGGAGGATACCGCTGAAGTCCAGAAAGTCGAGATGAAAGACGACGTGACAAAGGTGGAAATCTCTAAGACGGATATTGCCGGAGAGGAACTGCCTGGAGCGAAGCTCACCATCCTGGACGAGAATGGTGAGGTAGTAGAGAGCTGGACTTCCACGGAGGAGCCGCATTATGTTGAGATGCTTCCGATTGGGAAGTACACGCTCCATGAGGAATCCGCACCGGAGGGCTTTCTGATAGCAGAGGATTTGGCCTTTGAGGTAAAAGATACCGGGGAGATCCAGAAAGTTGTGATGAAGGATGAGGCGGAGCCGGAAGAGACACCGGAGACGCCGGACACACCGACAACCACGGTAGACGCACCGAAAACCGGGGATCACACGCCGATTGCGGCGCTTATGATCTCCTGTGGTCTGGGGCTTGTGGGAGCTATTGCTGCTGCTGTCTGGATGAAAGCAAGAAAAAAGAAACAGGATTGATAGGATAGGATTGGGCGTTTGTGGACAGCTATGGGCTTTCCATGAACGCCTTTTTTGATTTTGAAGAAAGAGGTGGATGAAAATGAAATGGCTGATTGCTGCAGGTGGGGTGCTTGTGTTCCTGCTCTTATTTGGACTGTACTGCTGCATTGTGGTCGGGGCGAGAGAGGACAGGTTCCTGGAAGAACTGGAATGGAAAGGCAGGCAGGATGGGGACGGGGAAAACGGATAGAGGAAACTATGCGCCGGACAAGCCAAAGGATTGCGCCTACTGTTATTTCTGGCACAGTCGGAAACGGAAATGCCGAAAGAAACGCTGCTACTATCTTTTGCCGGAGAAAAGTCAGGAGCGTCCCGGCGGGGAAAGTGGGAGCCGTGGAGATTGCAGCGTCTGTCCTTATGGGCGGCATTCCCCCTGTATCGGCTACTGCCTGCAGAAAATCCTTATGGAAATGCGGCTGCACCGGAAAGCACTGTGAAGAAAGAAGGTGATCCAGTATGCAGGATGAAGTTAACCAGAAGGTGGTGACGCTTTGTATTACCGGCGGGAAAATCTCTGCCCGGATACTGAAAAATGTCCTTGGGAAACTCCTGCGGAAGATGGAGCAGATGAAGCGGGAACAGAAGCAGGCTGCCAGGGCGTCCAGACAGCAGAAAGAACCGGCGGCGTATCACGGAAAACAGAGCATGGAAAAGCTGATGAAGCAGAACTGCCAGCTTACCAATATCGAAGTGACGGACGGGAATATCAAATCTTTTGAAAAATATGCCCGGAAGTACAACATTGATTTCAGCCTGAAAAAAGATACCTCCGTATCGCCGCCACGGTATTTTGTTTTCTTTAAGGCCAGAGACGTGGACATTATGACCGCCGCCTTTAAAGAATATACCGGGAAACAGCTTTCCAAAGGGAAGAAACCGTCCCTCAGAAAAAAGCTGTCGCTGGCAAAAGAACGTCTGGCAAAGCACCGGGAGCGGGAGAAAGGCCGCCAGAAGGAGCGTGGGCCGGAGCGTTGAGTAAGAAAAAAACTGTAAAACGAAAAAATGACATGGCACCGGATGAAACGCTCAGACAGTTCTTTGAAAAGGGTGGGAAAAAGCTGTTGGAGTCAGTCAAGGGTAAACTGTCAGCGGTGGATAGGAAACGTCTTATTATGCTGAACATTCCCTATGTGATCGTATTTTATCTCATAGACAAAGCGGCATGGCTGTACCGGTACTGTATGGGAGATTCTTTGATCGAAAAGCTGGGAGCGCTTTTCCTGAATTTTTCCCTGGCGTTCCAGAACGTCTTTCCTAGTTTCCATCCGCAGGATTTATGTATCGGGATTGCCGGCGCAGTCCTGGTAAAGCTGGCTGTATACCTGAAGGGGAAAAATGCGAAGAAATACCGGCAGGGCGTGGAGTATGGTTCTGCCCGGTGGGGAACGCCAAAAGATATAGCGCCCTTTATTGATCCGGTCTTTGAAAACAATATCCTGCTGACACAGACGGAGCGGCTCACAATGAACAGCCGCCCGAAGCTGCCAAAGTATGCCAGGAATAAAAACGTGATCGTGGTCGGCGGCTCCGGTTCCGGCAAGACGAGATTTTATGTGAAGCCACAACTTATGCAGATGACGCCGAATGTTTCCTATGTGGTTACGGATCCGAAAGGCACGATCCTGGTGGAGTGCGGGAAGATGCTGGAGCGGGGTTCCCCGAAGATGAAGGATGGGAAGCCCTTACGGGATAAAAATGGGAGGATTGTGTATGAGCCATATAAGATCAAGGTTCTGAACACCATCAATTTCAAGAAAAGTATGCATTACAACCCCTTCATGTATATCCGCAGCGAGAAGGATATTTTGAAGCTGGTAAATACGATCATTGCCAACACGAAAGGAGAGGGCGAGAAATCTTCAGAAGATTTCTGGGTGAAAGCCGAACGGCTTTTGTATTGTGCGCTGATCGGCTACATCTATTACGAAGCCCCGGAGGAAGAACAGAATTTCTCCACGCTTCTGGAACTGATCAATGCGTCCGAAGCCAGGGAGGATGATGAAGAATTTAAAAATGCCGTGGACGAGCTGTTTGAGGAACTGGAACGGGAAAAGCCGGAGCATTTCGCTGTGCGCCAGTATAAGAAATATAAGCTGGCGGCAGGAAAGACAGCAAAATCCATCCTTATTTCCTGCGGGGCCAGGCTTGCGCCTTTTGATATAGCGGAGCTTAGGGAACTGACAAGCTATGACGAGATGGAACTGGATATGCTGGGGGATCAGCGGACGGCCATGTTTGTTATCATCTCGGACACAGACGATACCTTTAACTTTATCGTGGCGATCATGTATACCCAGCTTTTCAATCTGCTCTGTGACCGGGCGGATGATGTGCATGGGGGAAGGCTCCCATACCATGTAAGGCTTTTGCTTGACGAGTTCGCTAATATCGGACAAATCCCAAAATTTGATAAGCTGATCGCAACCATCCGGAGCCGGGAAATCTCGGCTTCAATTATTCTGCAGTCCCAGAGCCAGCTAAAAACCATCTATAAAGACGCCGCAGAAACCATTCTGGGGAATTGTGACACCATGCTTTTCCTGGGTGGTAAAGAAGGCAGTACATTAAAAGAAATCTCAGAGACGCTGGGAAAAGAAACGATAGATCTTTATAACACCTCGGATACCCGTGGGCAGAGCCGTTCATATGGATTAAATTATCAGAAAACCGGCAAAGAACTGATGAGCCGGGATGAACTGGCGGTCATGGATGGCAACAAATGCATCCTGCAGCTTCGAGGGGTACGACCGTTTTTCAGCGATAAGTTCGATATTACCCGGCACAAAAGATATAAGCTGTTGTCGGACTATGATAAGAAAAATGCCTTTGATGTAGAGGCATATATGAAACACTCTCTGAAACTGCGGATGAAAGAGGAATTTGACCTTTTTGAGATAGAAGGGGATGAAAGTGAATGAATGATATTTTCAAGGAGATGCAGGCAAAGATCGGCTGCCGGAACATTTCAGATCTTCCTTATTATAAACGGGCGGTCTGGTATGAACTGCGCCGGATGCCTCTTGTGGGATATGGACAGGAACAGTTGGAGGACTTCGCCCGGTATGTGTTTGGGGTAAGATACTCCGTTTTAAAAGAAGTCATGGAACTGTTGGAGGCAGAGCCGGCCTTTGCGACACCATGACGCAAAGTTTGCGGCATCAGAACTTTACGACACGGTGTCGTAAAGTGACAGGAAAACCTTGCGACACGATGTCGCAAAGTTGGAAAGGGGAGTTTATGGATTTTTTTACAGAGGCGGTCAATGTTCTGGCAGATCTTGTCCGTGCGTTATCCTGTCCGGATTTTCCGGAAGAATGGCCGGAAATGTTTCCGGTGGAGGTAAGGGAAGCGGCTGTCTTGCCAGTGCGGATTAGACGCCTTTGGCCGCCGATCCGGGCGGAGCCGGGGAGCGGAAGGCAGGGACAGGGCATAATGAAACAACAAAAATAAAAGAGAAAGGATAAGGAAACCGGATTCTCGGAAGATTTGAGCGGCTATGGAAAGATGGCGGCTCTTTTTTGTCCCTGCAGATCAGCCGAAACGGAATCCGGTTTCCAGGTAGCATATGGCTTTTTTTAGCTCGGCAATTTCTATTTTACAGACGCTTGTGGTAGCCATCGGAGCCGGTCTTGCGGTCTGGGGCGTGATCAATCTGCTGGAAGGTTACGGAAACGATAATCCAGGTGCTAAATCACAGGGAATTAAGCAACTGATGGCCGGAGGTGGGGTTGTCCTGATCGGGACACAGTTAATCCCCTTACTTGGAGGGCTATTCTGAGGTAGAAGGGGGACTCATTTATGTTCGATGGCATTTTCGAGGCAATCGAGAACTGGATGAGGGATCTCCTGACCGGGATGGTCACGTCCAACCTGACAACCATGTTTACCGATGTCAATGAAAAGACCGGGGAGATTGCGTCCCAGGTTGGGCAGACGCCCCAGGCGTGGAACGGCAGCATTTTCAGCCTGATACAGAACCTGTCAAACTCGGTGATCATCCCTATTGCGGGGATGATTATCACGTTCGTGCTGTGCTATGAGCTGATTTCCATGCTGACGGAAAAGAACAACATGCACGAGATCGACACCTGGATGTTTTTTAAATATTTCTTCAAGATGTGGGTAGCGGTCTGGTTGGTTTCCAATACGTTTACAATCACTATGGCTGTCTTTGACGTGGGCCAGTATGTAGTCAATGCGGCGGGAGGCGTGATCAGTTCCGATACGGCGATCAACGTGGAATCCATGCTGGACGCTATGGAAACGGCGATGGAATCCATGAATATCGGGGAGCTGGTAGTGCTTGCCATGGAAAGTATGCTGGTGAGCCTGTGCATGAAGATTTTATCTGTCCTGATCACGGTCATTTTGTATGGACGTATGATTGAGATTTACCTTTATACCTCGGTTGCGCCGATTCCCTTTGCCACCCTTTCCAACCGGGAATGGGGGCAGGTGGGAAACAACTATTTCCGTGGGCTTTTAGCTCTCGGTTTTCAGGGATTTTTTATGATGGTGTGCGTCGGCATTTATGCGGTGCTGGTATCTACCATTGAAATCTCCGACAACATGCACTCAGCCCTTTTTGGTGTGGCAGCCTATACGGTCATTTTGTGTTTCAGCCTGATGAAAACGGCAAGTTTAAGCCGCTCGATTTTCAATGCGCATTAGGAGGAGGCAGGATGGAACAGAAGAAATACAGCATCATTTATGCCGACCCGCCGTGGCGGTATGAGATGAAAAAGGGGCAGGGAGTTGCGGAAAACCATTATTCTACCATGGGGATTGAGGAAATCTGCAGCTTGCCGGTGCAGGAAATCTGCGAAAAGGATTGTGTGCTGTTTTTGTGGGTGACATTTCCTCAATTACCGGAAGCGTTCAAAGTGATTAAAGCGTGGGGGTTCTGTTATAAGACAGTTGCCTTTGTCTGGATCAAGCAGAATAAATCCGGAAATGGCTATTTCTTTGGCCTGGGATACTGGACTCGCTCCAATGCGGAAATCTGCCTGTTGGCAGTAAAAGGAAAGCCGAAGAGAGTATCAAAAAAAGTATTCCAGCTTATTGTCAGCCCTCTGCAGGAACACAGCAGAAAACCGGCAGAAGCCAGGGAGCGCATCGTGGAACTGATGGGAGATCTGCCCCGGATAGAACTGTTCGCAAGGCAGCAATCCCCCGGATGGGATGTTTGGGGAAACGAAGTGAAAAGTTCCTTGGATATGGAACACGCTGGGAGGTGTAGCTGTGGAACAGAAGAAATATAACATTATCTATGCCGATCCTCCCTGGACATTCCGTGTATATTCCCCGAAGGGGAATGGCAGATCAGCAGTAAACCATTATCCAGTGATGGGATTACAAGAAATTAAGGCTCTGCCGGTGAGACAGATTGCGGACGAAAACTGCGCACTGTTTTTATGGGCCACATTTCCGAACCTACGGGAGTCTTTTGAGGTAATCGAAAGCTGGGGATTTACCTTTAAGACGGTGGCTTTCGTGTGGATCAAGCAAAACCGGAGGTCGGACAGCCTGTTTTGGGGTATGGGATACTGGACGCGTGCCAATGCGGAAATCTGTCTGCTTGCTACGAAAGGCGCTCCAAAGCGTCAGTCTGCAGGCGTCCACCAGGTGATTTTATCTCATATAGAGGAACACAGCAGAAAACCGGCAGAAGCCAGGGAACGCATCGTGGAACTGATGGGGGATATGCCACGGATCGAACTGTTCGCAAGGCAGCGCTCTCCCGGCTGGGATGTTTGGGGAAACGAAGTGAAAAGTTCCCTGGATATGGGAAAATTGCAGGAAAACAGAGGAAAGGAGCAGCCGGGGGATGGCGCAGCCTGCAGCGGATAACATCCTTTGGCGTGTAGATTTATGGCGTTTGTCAGCGTACCGAAAGACCTGACGAAAGTAAAAAATAAAGTAGTATTGAACTTGACAAAAAGACAGCTTATCTGTCTGTCAGCAGCGGCGGCCATCGGGCTGCCTTTTTATTTTCTCACACGGGAGTGGATCGGAACCACCAATGCCGCCACTGGCATGGTGCTTCTCATGCTTCCGGCATTCCTGTTTGCCATGTATGAGAAGGACGGGCTTCCCCTGGAGAAAATCTTATGGAATATCGTGACGGTAAAATTTTTGAAGCCTGCTGTCCGCAGGTACGAGGTGGAGAACTTTTATGAAATGGAGCCGCCGGAGGCTGTCCGGGGAGACAGGAAAGGAGGGGATCATCTTGGGAAGAAGAGAAGAAATCGCAGTCGATAAGCGGAGAAAGAGGAAGTACCGCAGGCTGTCCCGCTATGAGAAAAAAGCGAAGAAAGCAGCAAAAAAGAAGGCGGCGAAGGAGGAAAAGGCCAGGAAGAAAGCAGAAAAAAGAGAGAAGCGCAAGCCTGCGCAGCGGCAGAAAAGTGCATCCACAGAACGGGTTGTCCAGAGACAGGGTAAGCCCTATCCAGGGCAGGCTGTCCGCCAGAAAGCTGCAGTCAGTTCCATGAGCGGATCGCAAAGAAAAACGAAGAAAAAAGCGGAGGAGAAGCGCCTGTCAGCGCAGAAATCTATCCCCTACCGGGAAATGGCAAGAGATGGGATCTGCCGGGTGCAGGATAAGTATTATTCCAAAACCATCCGTTTTTATGACATTAACTATCAGTTGGCGCAGAATGAGGACAAGAACGCTATTTTTGAAAATTGGTGTGATTTCCTCAATTACTTTGACAGCAGTATCCATTTTCAGTTGTCCTTTATCAACCACCACAGCAACATGAAGGAATTTGAATCGGTAATCCAGATCAAGCCCCGGCATGACGTTTTTGATGATGTGCGGATGGAGTACGCACAGATGCTGAAAAACCAGCTTGCCAAAGGGAACAACGGCCTGGTGCGGACAAAGTATATCACCTTTGGGATTGAAGCCGAAAATATCCGGGAGGCAAAGCCGAAACTGGAGCGGATCGAGACGGACATCCTGAATAATTTTAAGGTACTGGGCGTGTCCGCCTATCCGTTGGATGGCCGGGAACGGCTGCAGATCATGTACGAGACGTTCAATCCGGAAGAGAAAGTGCCGTTTCAGTTTTCCTTTGACCAGGTGCTGCGCTCCGGTATGGGGACAAAGGACTTTATCGCTCCCACAAGTTTCCTGTTTAAGAATGGAAAGGACTTTATGATGGGGAATACCCTGGGAGCGGTGTCTTATCTGCAGATTCTGGCTCCTGAGCTGACTGACCGGATGCTTGCGGAGTTCCTGGACATGGACAGGAACCTGATCGTCAACCTGCATATCCAGTCTTTAGACCAGATGAAGGCGATCAAGCTGGTGAAAAGCAAGGTAACAGACATCAATCGGATGAAGATTGAGGAGCAGAAAAAAGCGGTGCGCTCCGGATATGATATGGACATCATTCCGTCAGACCTGAATACCTACGGCGGGGAGGCAAAGAGGCTCTTGGAAGATCTTCAGTCCAGAAACGAGCGGATGTTCCTTGTGACGATTGTATTTCTGAATACGGCAAAAACGAAGCAGGAATTAGATAATGCGGTGTTCCAGACAGCGGGTATTGCACAGAAATATAACTGTTCCCTGCGCCGTCTGGATTATATGCAGGAGCCGGGACTGATGAGCAGTCTTCCGCTTGGATTGAACCTGATCCCTATTAAGCGGGCGCTGACCACTACGTCTACGGCTATTTTTGTGCCTTTCACCACGCAGGAGCTGTTCATGGAAGGGGAATCTCTCTACTATGGGCTGAACGCCCTTTCCAACAACATGATCATGGTAGACCGGAAAAAGCTGAAGAACCCAAATGGTTTGATTTTGGGAACACCCGGTTCCGGAAAATCTTTCTCTGCAAAGAGGGAGATCACCAACGCTTTTTTTGTTACCCAGGATGACATCATTATCGGAGATCCGGAGGGGGAATACTATCCCCTTGTCAATGCCCTGGGCGGCCAGGTGATCCATATTTCGCCCACAAGCCATGACTATATCAATCCCATGGACATCAACCTGGATTATTCTGATGACGATAACCCGCTGGGATTTAAGAGTGATTTTATTTTGTCCCTTTGCGAGCTGATCATGGGGAGCCGGAACGGAATTGAAGCGGAGGAAAAGTCGGTCATTGACCGATGCCTGCCGTTGGTGTATCAGCAATACTTTGAAGCGCCGGTGCCGGAAAATATGCCCGTCCTGGGGGATCTGTATGAGTGCCTGCGCCGGCAGAAGGAAGTCCAGGCACAGCGGATCGCCACGGCATTGGAGATCTACGTCAACGGCTCCTTAAAAGTATTTAACCACCGCACCAACGTGGAGCTAAACAATCGGATTGTGTGCTTTGATATTAAAGACCTGGGAAAACAGCTTAAAAAGCTGGGGATGCTGATTGTCCAGGATCAGGTATGGAACCGTGTGACGGTGAACCGGGCGGCCCATAAGTCTACCCGGTACTATATTGACGAGTTCCACCTTCTCTTAAAAGAGGAGCAGACAGCGGCGTATTCCGTGGAAATCTGGAAGCGTTTCCGTAAATGGGGCGGTATCCCAACAGGAATTACACAGAACATTAAAGACCTGCTGGCCAGCCGGGAGATCGAGAACATCTTTGAAAACTCGGACTTTATCTATATGCTTAACCAGGCGTCAGGAGACAGGCAGATTCTGGCGAAACAGCTCAATATTTCTCCCCATCAGCTATCCTATGTGACCAACAGCGGGGAAGGGGAGGGGCTAATCTTTTATGGCAGTACCATTATCCCGTTTAAGGATAAGTTTGATAAATCCCTGCGCCTGTATTCTCTGATGACAACCAAAGTATCTGACCTGGAGGAACAGGAGGAGCGGAAGAAAAACGGCAGCGCATGAAATAGGGAGAAGGTGAAGAATATTGCAGGAATATAAAGCCAGGGATAAAACTGTCCGCAAGATGAGCCGGGACGGGCTGACGGAGGAAAACCTGCACAGCGGCGAGACTGTCCGTGTCAGCCACCGGGAGCGGGAGGAGCGGATACTGCCGAAGCAGGCAGAGGACATTCCCTTTTCCCCGGCAGAGAAAGCACCGGAGCAGACAGCAGAGGGCAGGAAGCGCAGGCAGAAGTTAATGGATCAGCCGGAGACGGGGCAAGGGGAGGCTTCTCCCCATGCCGTCGGCATGGAAACCGCAGGGACAGATGGTTTAGGTGGAACTGATCCGGCGATCCGCCCTGGTTCCATGACAGGAAATACGGCAGAATCGGGACAGGCGGAGCCTGCCGGAGAGGAAAATCCGGCATCTGCCGCCCATAGCAGTATCCGGGAACAGTCCTTCCGCTCCGGAAACATCCGGGGGCACCCGTCCGATACGTCAGCGTTGCTGGAATCTGTGTCAGAGGTTTCCCACCTGCGGAAGAAAAAGATGGTGCAGGAGTACGCCCGAAAAGGGCAGGGGAAGCCGGAGGATGCTGCCACCATAGAGGACTTCCGGGAGGAGATCAAAGGGAAAACCAAACGGGAGCAGATCCAGAAAGAGCAGAAAAAGGCGGGGCGGTTATCTTTTGATAAAGAAAACGGCATGGTGCGTGGGGCCGGTATGGGGATTTCAAAGAAGGCAGTTTCAGCGGCGGCAGGTTCCGCCGCTGTTTACGTCCATGGCAAAACCCATGAAGCGGAGCAGGAAAACGCTGCCGTGGAGGGAACACACCGGGCAGAGCTGATGGCGGAAAGCGCCCTCCGGTACGCCATGCACCGGACAAGCCGTGGCCTGCATAAGAGAAATGCACGTCTGAAAGAGTCGGTTTCCCCAGAGGAAGGAAAAGGCCGTTTTTTCTATGGGACAGCACAGGAAGCCGGGGAGAAAGCCGCCAGCAAGGCGGCACGAGACGCAGACCAGGCAAAAAAGGGAATCCTGCAAAAGTTCTGGCAGAAGCGCCAGTATAAGAAGGCGTATCAGGCGGCAAAAAAAGGAGGAAAAACGGCGGCAGGGACGGCAAAAGCCACACAGACTATGGCTTCCAAAGCAAGGGGTGTAGTTTCTGCTGTTCTCGGAAGAACTAAGGGGATCATTGCCATAGTAGTAGCGGTGGGATTGTTCTTCGTAATGATCGCTTCCCTTCTGGCAAGCTGCGGCGCTTCTATTCAGGGCGGGGCGGCATCTACCATTGTCAGCACGACCTATGCCAGTACGGACGAGGATATTTATGCGGTGGAGGATGCGTATTTGGAACTGGAAGAGGCATTAAATGAGCAGATTAACAGCATGGAGAGCCGGCATCCCGGCTATGACGAGTACCGTTATCAGATTGACGAGATTTCTCACAATCCGTATCACCTGATCTCTTATTTTTCCGCAAAGTACGGGGAATTTACCTATGAACAGGTGAAGGATGAGATCGAGGAAATCTTTCAGCGCCAGTACAGTATTACTACGGAAAGCACACGGGAGACAGTGACAGAGACAAAGATGGTGCGGGTGGGGGAATCTTTGGGGCAGGTCGTAACCAGCGGGTACTGCAGTTGTTCCATCTGCTGCGGCCAGTGGGCCGGCGGCCCTACGGCAAGCGGCGTTTATCCTACGGCTAACCATACCATTGCTGTGGATGCCAGCAATCCCTTTGTGCCGATTGGAACGAAAGTCATTATGAACGGCGTGGAGTATGTGGTGGAAGATACAGGAGCCTTTGCCCGGTACGGGGTACAGTTTGATGTGTATTACAGCGACCATGCCGCCGCATCCGCCCACGGACACCAGACCTGGGAAGCCTATCTTGCGGATGACAATGGCAGCCAGGAAGTAGAAGTGACGACCACACAGGAAGTGAACCGGCTGGACGTGACGCTGACCAACCACGGGCTGGACGCCGTACTGCGGGAATTGATGGACGAGAACGAGGAAGGGCGTTATGACCTTTATAACGGTACATACGGGAACCGGGATTATCTGTTTGATACGGAAACCCTTCCGGGAGGCGGCGGTGATTTTGGCTATGAGATCCCGGCGGAAGCTCTGACAGACCAGAAATTCGCTAACATGATCCGTGAAGCGGAGAAATACCTGGGGTATCCCTATGTGTGGGGTGGCAGTTCCCCGTCTACCAGCTTTGACTGTTCCGGGTTTGTAAGCTGGGTGATCAATAACTGCGGGAACGGCTGGAACATCGGCAGGCAGACTACAGACGGACTGATGGGATACTGTTCCGAAGTTTCCCCGGCAGAAGCAAAACCGGGAGACCTGATCTTCTTCCAGGGGACTTACGATACGCCGGGAGCCAGCCATGTAGGGATTTATGTGGGGGACAACATGATGATCCACTGTGGAAATCCCATCCAGTATACAAGCATTGCGTCCTCTTACTGGCAGGAGCATTTCCTGGCGTTTGGACGGATTCATGGATAAGAGAGAAGGTGAGCGATATGAACCGGAAACTGCACCGGGTTCTGGACGAGATCCGGAGAACGGAAAAGAAGATTGCCGAGTGGCAGGAACATTTAAAACAACTGAAACTTCTGGCGGAACAGTTGGAAAACCAGGAGATTGTAAAAACCATCCGGTCTATGAAGCTGGACAGCCACCGGATGTTAGAGCTTTTGGAGGGGATTCAGGAGGGGACAGTTTCCATTCCCCTCCCGGCAGAAGAACCGGAGACAGGAACTGCAGACGGGGAAAACAGTACAGGGCCGGATAGCCATCCGGAAGAAATGGCGCAGAAAACAGCGCCGGAAAGAGAGGTTAAAGACGATGAGGAAACTTAAAAAATGGCTTATGGTGTTTGCAATGGCGGCGGGAGTACTTTCCTCCACCGCTATGACTGCCTTTGCCTATACCGGGGATGTGGAACAGGAAGGGACAGCGGCAGAGGAAACAGCACAGGGAAGCACGGAGACGGTGATTCCGGAACAGGCGGCAGATTCCGGACAGACGGAAGGGAATGCCCAGTCAGGAACCCAGGCAGCCGGGGAGGGGATGCCTTTTTCCATTCCGGGAAACGGGGAGGTGCTGGACGATAAACAGGAGGATGGGACAAAGGAGTTCCTGACCATCCAGACGAAAAACGGCAATACCTTTTTCCTGGTGTTAGACCGTTCCAGTAATACAGAGAATGTGTATATGCTCTCCATGGTAGACGAGAATGACCTGGCGGAGTTTATGGATGAGACGCAGACGGAGGAGACGCCCCAGGTAGTGATTCCGGAGACGGAAGTGCCGGCAGAAACCGGGACGGAGAGTGAAACCGGATCGGAAACAGTACAGCCAGAAGAGGATGGCGGCATGAACACCGGGGCGCTCCTGGCGATTGGACTTCTGGCGGCAGGCGGGATCGGAGCCGGCTATTATTTTAAGGTCGTGAAGCCGAAGAAAGAGGAAGCCCAGGAGGAAGGCGAGGACTTGGAGTTCTATGACGGCGGCGCTTACGTCAATGAAGATCCTGAAGAAAAAGAAGAAACAGCAGACGAAGAAGAGAAAGAAGCATAAGCGCAGTCAAAGTAAGAAGAAAAAGGAACGGGGCAGCCGGGAAGCCGGCTGCTTTCTTTTATACAGGCGCAAAGCCGGAAAGGAGTATGGATGTATTTAGTGTTAGGGGAAAAACCCAGTGTGGCTTTAGGATATGCGAAAGTGCTGGGGGCGAAGAAACGGCAGGACGGCTATCTGGAGGGAAATGGATGGCTGGTAAGCTGGTGCCTGGGGCATCTGGCGGAGTATGTGCTGCCGGAGGAATATGATGAGAAATACCGGAAGTGGGAGTTTAACGATCTCCCGATCCTGCCGGAAGAATGGCGGCTGGCTGTGGCGAAAGATAAAAAGGCGCAATTTGCTGTGTTAAAAAAACTGCTGAACCGGAAAGATGTGGATTATGTGGTCAACGGCTGTGACGCCGGACGGGAGGGAGAGCTGATCTTTGGCCGTGTCTATGAATTGTCCGGGAGCCGTCTCCCCGTCAAGCGGATCTGGATCAGTTCGATGGAAGATACGGCGATCCGGGAAGGATTTGACCACCTGAAAGATGGCGCAGAATACCAGAATCTCTATGAAGCGGCTGTCTGCAGGGCGAAAGCGGACTGGCTGATCGGGATGAACGCTACCAGGGCGTTTACCACAAAATATTTTAAACGGCTGGTGGTGGGGCGGGTACAGACGCCTACTTTGGCTATGCTGGTGGAGCGGGGAGGACAGATTGCACATTTCCAGAAAGAAAAATACTATAACCTGCATTTAGACTGTGACGGATTGGAGGTTGTCAAAGAAAAGCTGTTTGACGCCGGGGAAGCAAAACGGATAAAAGAAGCCTGTGAGGGCGGAACAGCTACCGTGGAATCCTGCGTATCAACGGAAAAGGCTGTCTCACCGCCGAAGCTGTATGACCTGACCACACTCCAGAGGGAAAGCAACCGTTACTTTGGATACACGGCAAAAGAGACATTGGACTTTACCCAGAGCCTTTATGAGAAAAAGCTGGTAACCTATCCACGGACAGACAGCCAGTATCTGACAGAGGACATGGAGCAGACTGCAGGGCAGGCGATTGCAATGGCGTGTGAGAAATATGGCTTCTCCCAGGTATATCCACCGGAACCGGATGTAAAGCGCACCATGGATAACAGCAAAGTCTCGGATCACCATGCGATCATCCCTACGGCAGAGCTAAAGGGCTATGACCTTCAGGAGCTGTCCAAAGGGGAGCAGGACATCCTGCGGCTGATCAGCGTCCGACTTCTCTGTGCCGGAGCGCACAAGCACGTCTATCAGGAAACGGAGATCACCGTGTCCTGTGCCGGAGAAATGTTCCAGGCAAAAGGGAAAGCCGTTCTGGAAATGGGCTGGAAAGCAGTAGAAGCAGCGTTTCGTGAACGTTTAGGCGCAAAAAGCCGGAAGGACGGGGAGGAGCGAACCATTCCCGCCGTGACAGAGGGGCAGACTTTCCATCCGGTCATGGCCAGTATATCGGAGCATTTTACAACGCCGCCGAAGCCATACAGTGAGGACACCCTGCTATCCGCCATGGAGACCGCCGGCAATCAGGCATTTGACGAGGAGACAGAGAAAAAAGGTCTTGGCACACCAGCGACTAGGGCGTCCATTATTGAAAAGCTGGTATCTTCCGGCTATGCGGAGAGAAAAGGGAAACAGATCGTGGCAACAAAGGATGGGGCGGATCTGATCTCTGTGCTGCCGGAGTACCTGCGGTCAGCAGCCATGACTGCTGAATGGGAGAATCGGCTGCTTCGGATGGAGAAAGGGAAAATTGGAAGCGCAGAATTTCTGGACGGCATTGTAGAGCTGATTGACCGGATGCTGTTGGAGTGCGGGGAACTGTCCGTGGAGGAGCAGAACCGCTTTTATCCCAGGGAGCAGATCGGCGTCTGTCCGGTCTGCGGCAGTCCGGTCTATGAGAGTAAGCGGAATTTTTTCTGCGGGAGGCGGGAGTGTTCCTTTGCTCTCTGGAAAGAGAACCGGTATCTGTCCGGGATGAGGAAAGTTATTGATAAAAAAATGGCGGCAGAGCTTTTAAAAGACGGGCGGACATATGTGCCGGATCTGTATTCCCAGAAAAAAGGGAGAAACTTTGCGGCCTATCTCTGCATGGATACGGAAGATGGAAAAGCCAGTTTCCGGCTGGAGTTCCCGAAAAAGAAAGGAAAGAAAAAATAACGCAGGAGGATCTATATGGCAAAAATCAATGACATCCGTTTCCTGGCACGGGAGACGGCAAAAGAAGTCAGCGGTTCCCCACGGGACTGGATGGGGTATCTGGACACGGCTTCCAGGCTGTACCGGTATCCTTTTTCTGACACGCTCCTGATCCATGCACAGCGTCCGGACGCTACGGCCTGTGCGGAGCTGGAAGTGTGGAATGAGAAAATGCGCCGGTGGGTGAACCGGGGAGCGAAAGGGATTGCCCTGATTGACGATACCGGGCCGAGGCGTATGCTGCGGTATGTGTTTGACGTATCGGACACCCATCCGGTGCGGGGCGGCAGGACACCGTACCTGTGGAGGCTGGAAGAAGGACAGCGAGAAGAACTTCTGAACTATCTGGCGGACACTTATGGGCTGGACAGGGAAGGAGCTTCTGATCTGGCTGCGGCGTTGCGGCAGATTGCGGAGGAAGTGGCGGCGGACAGCCTGGAAGAAACCATGGACGGCATGGGGTATGCCATCCCCGGCACTTTCCTGGAGGGGCTGGATGAAGATACCATCCGGGTGGAGTTCCGCACGCTCCTTACAAACAGCGCTTTTTACTCCATGGCACGGCGCTGCGGCCTGGAGCCGATGGAATACCTAGAAGAAGCAGATTTCTCCGGGATCACCGATTACAATGACCTGTCTGTCCTGGCATTTTTGGGAAATGCCACCAGTCAGCTTGTAGAGCCGGTACTCCGTGACATTGGGCGCACGATCCGGCAGATGGAACTGGAGGAATGGAGAAAGCAGGCAGACGAAATCCATGAAAAACCGGAGAAAACGGTTGCAAAAACTCAGGAAGTACCTTATAATGAATTTAACACGTTAATTCGTGAAAGTGAAAATGTAGAAGGAGGGGAACCAAATGGAGCTGACTTATCACCGCAAGGGGGATTATCTGTTTCCGAACCTGACATTGGCAGAAGAATCCGTCCAGATCGGGAAATACGGGATGCTGCGGAGAACATACCTGAAGGAACACAGGAAGAACCTGTATCAGAGCCTTCTGATCAGCGGGAAGCTGGACAGCCATCTGCAGGAGATCGAGAAATCGGCACAGGGGAGAATGGAGAACCTGATGGACGGGCTTCTAACAACCTATCCGGCACCGGACAAAGAGACAGATCCGATGGCGTGGACAGCACACATGAACAGCCTGACACAGATGGCGGAGGAAACCGTATTGACGGAATTGGTATACAGCTAAGGGAAGAAACAGTGGAACAGGATTTGAGTGAAGCAGAGGAGACAGAAGCCTCTGCTTTTTCTTTTCCCGAACTGCCCACGGTGGAACGGCAGATCCGTTCCATTGAGGAGCGGCAGGCGGCTCTGTATGCCGGGGAGACAGCCATCCCTGCGGATGTGATTGATGAGGTTTTAAGACACGGAGGAAACCGGGACAGGAGCCATTTGCGGATGATTTATAACTTTATGATCGAGCAGACACCGGAGGAATACACAGATTTTGTGCGCCGGGAATACGGCACCGGCGGTATTGGCCTTGTGATCGGCGGGAAAGAATATTCTGTCTGGTATGACGAGCTGGGGATGCAGATTGCTGTAGGGCATACAGTGACAGACCGGATTCTGGATAAGACCTTTCTGTCCTGGGAGGATGTGAGCGGAAGAATCCATCAGCTTTTAAAACAGGGAGAATACGCTCCCCAGTCTGTGCTTGATGCCGCCCGAAGCAATGCTCTGAAAGAACATGCGGAAGTTTTGCTTTATATGGAACGGGATCTTGCAAAAGGTGTGGCAGAGCTTGTCTTTGCGGACATGGAGCCGTTCCGTGGAGGCTTTCCGGATATGGTAGAGAAAGTCAGCGCATTGTTAGACCAGCCGGAGTATCTTGCGGATTTAAATGAGCGTCTGGCGGGACTGGCGGAAGCCTATGAAGAAGATCCGGAGATTATGCGTTTCCATTGGTACCGTCCAGATAAAGTAGCGGCACAGTTCCAGAAATTCGCAAAAGAAGCGGTTCCTTATCAGTCAAGAGAAGGATTTCAGTGGCAGGAACATGACATTTTTATTACCCAGGATGAAATTGACGCTTTCCTTACCAGAGGCGGGCCGTATTCTGACGGGCGGCTTTCCACCTATGCGTTTTTTATCCAGGAGAAAACTGCAAAGGAAAAGGCAGATTTCCTGAAAGAGCAGTATGGGGTCGGGGGATGCAGCCATGCCTTAAGCGGAGCGGATGATTCCCATGCGGACTATGACGGGAAAGGGATCAAACTATGCAGAGGCGATTATATCAATCCGTCGGCTACGGAACTTCTGAAATGGCCCCAGGCGGCAAAGCGAGTCCAACAGCTCATAGATCAGGGGATGTACCTGAAAGCCGGGGATTATTCCCGTATGCCGACATATGAGCGGAAAGTTTTGGCAAGGAGAATCATCCGTTTTTATTCCCGTATGCCGGAGGAGATTGAGCGTCCATTTAAGGAAGATCTTCTGAATGAGGATGCAATAAAACGACTGCCAGAACTTCTGGAAGAACCGGAGACAGCGGAAAGGCTTGTGTCACAGATGGACGCCGCCCTTGCTGCCTTACCTTTGGATTTCCCGTCATATGACGAAAGGGCGGATACCCTCTCTGTGATCCATGATTATATTGACGGAACATATACGATTTTCCCGGATCAGAAGAAAGACATAGAAGTGGAGGCAACAGGACAGCAGTTGTCTCTCTTTGATTTTATGGGAGAAAGTGTTCCGGAAGAGGAGCCACAGGAGATTACAGCGGAACAGACAGAAGAAGCGGAAACAATTCCAGAAACGGTAACAGAGCTGGAAACAATATCAGAGTCAGAGCCGGAAACGGTAACGGAACTGGAAAAACGGGAACCGGGGCAGTCAGAGAAAATTTTGACAGAAGAAGAACAGGATACCGTTTATACTGCCATTGAGGAACAGATTACGGAAACTCTGGAGAAAGCGGGAGTATCTTTTGATGTGCTTTCTCCGGAGCAGGTGGACGTGATCTATGCTGCCGCTGAAAAGGGACAGGATGTGACGCCGGTTGTAAACCCGGAGTTCTCCCCGGAACAGATGCAGTTGATTCTTGACGTGCTGGAGCGCCTGGAGACAGACAACCAGGCGGCTGTAAAGAGGGAACTGGAACATCTTACCACAGAGGTGATGTCCTTAGACACCATCAACACCATCCGGCAGTATTACCATATCCCTCTGGAACCAGCGGAAAAGGAGCCGGCTCTGGCTGCCGGACAGCAGGAAAAGGCTGTAAATTTCCGTATCACGGACGATGCCCTGGGAACCGGGACTCCGAAAGAAAAGTTCCGTGCCAACCTGGAGGCTATCCGGCTGCTCCACCAGATCGAAGGGGAAGGTCGGGCAACCGCCACGCCGGAAGAACAGGAGATTCTCTCCCGTTATGTGGGCTGGGGCGGCCTGCAGGAAGCCTTTGAGGAACGGAATGAAGCATGGTCGGACGAGTTTATCGAGCTGTATACGGAGCTTGACCCGGAGGAATACAGGGCGGCACGGGAATCCACGTTAAGCGCCTTTTATACGCCGCCGGTGGTGATCAAAGCCATGTATGCAGCCCTGGGAAATATGGGGCTGGAGAAAGGGAATGTGCTGGAGCCGTCCTGTGGGATCGGGAACTTCCTGGGGCTTGTGCCGGAGGGCATGGACGGGCTGAACATGTATGGCGTGGAGTTAGACAGCATTTCCGGCAGGATCGCAAAACTTCTTTACCCGGAAGCGGAGATTACCATCAGTGGATTTGAAAAGACCCAGTTCCCGGACGGCTTTTTTGATGTGGCAATCGGGAATATTCCCTTTGGGAGCTATAAGCTCGCTGACCGGCGCTATGACCGTCAGAAATTCTTCGTCCATGACTACTTTATCGCAAAGACCATTGACAAGGTGCGGCCCGGCGGTGTGATCGCCTTTATCACTTCCAACGGGATCAGCGGCGGCACGATGGACAAACAGGACGCTAAAGCAAGGGAATACATCGCACAGCGGTGTGAGCTGCTTGGTGCGATCCGCCTTCCGAACAATGCGTTCCAGGCCAATGCCGGTACAAAGATGAATACGGATATTTTGTTCCTGCAGAAGCTGGATGCTCCCAGAATACTTGGAAAGGAACTGCCGGAGTGGGTGCAGACCGATGAAATTCTGCGGGAAGAATATACCAATGACAAGGGAGAAACCTCCTATAACTTTATCACCGTCAATCGCTATTTCCAGAACCATCCGGAGATGGTGCTGGGAGAGCAGAAGATTGTCTCCGGCCCCTATGGGCCGCAGCTTATCTGTAAGCCCATTGAAGGCGCTGACCTGGCGGAGCAGTTAAAGGAGGCGGTCAGCCATATCCACGGCACGATCACGGAGATGGAATTGGAGGATTCGGATTTAGAAGAGATTGACACTTCCATACCGGCAGATCCATCTATTAAAAATTTCAGTTTTGCCAACGTGGACGGCGTTGTGTATTACCGGGAAAATTCCCGGATGAACCGGATGGAACTGCCCGCTATGACAACAGAGCGTGTCCTGGGGATGATCGAGCTGCGTGATATGACACAGGAACTTCTCCAGAGCCAGTTGGAGGATGCCAGTGATGAAAAAGTCCATGCCCTGCAGGAGAAACTGAACCAGACCTATGACCGTTTCACCGGAAGATATGGCCTGATCAGCAGCAATGCCAACAAGCGGGCCTTTTCCCAGGACAGCAGCTACTGCCTGCTCTCTTCCCTGGAGATCCTGGACGAAGAAGGGAACCTGAAACGGAAAGCCGACATCTTTACCAAACGGACGATCCGGAAGCCGGAGGCGGTGACTTCCGTGGACACGGCAAGCGAAGCCCTGGCGGTGTCTATCGGGGAACGTGCCAAAGTAGATGTGCCTTTTATGGCGGAACTGTCCGGGAAAACCGAAGAAGAAGTGACGGAAGAACTAGCCGGGGTGATTTTTCAAAATCCGGTGACAGAAAGCTGGGAAACCTCGGATGAATATCTGTCCGGCAATGTGCGGGAGAAGCTGGAAACGGCGAGAACCTTCGCAGAAAACCACCCGGAATATGGGATCAATGTGCAGGCACTGGAACGGGTACAGCCGAAAGACCTGGATGCGTCAGAGATTGAGGTGCGCCTGGGCGCTACCTGGATCGATCCGGAGTATATCACACAGTTTATGGGCGAGACATTTGGAACGCCGGATTATCTGCTTGGACGGCAGATTGAAGTCCGGTATGCCCCGGTCAACGGCCAGTGGAATGTGAGCGGGAAAAATGCGGACTACCGCAATCCCCGTGTAACCGCTACCTATGGTACACAGCGGGCAAACGCCTACCGGCTTTTGGAGGACGCCTTAAATCTGCGGGATACGAAGATCTATGACACGGTGGAGGAAGATGGGCACGAGAAGCGAGTCCTGAATAAAAAAGAAACTATGCTGGCACAGCAAAAGCAGGAGATGATCCGGGAGGAATTTAAGGAATGGATCTTCCGGGATATGGACAGGCGTGAGACACTGTGCCGAAAATACAATGACCTGTTCAACAGTATCCGGCCCCGTGAATATGACGGCAGCCATATCCAGTTTGTGGGCATGACGCCGGAGATTACGCTGATGCCCCATCAGAAAAATGCCGTTGCCCATATCCTTTACGGGCATAATACACTGCTTGCCCATTGCGTGGGCGCAGGAAAGACCTTCCAGATGATTGCCGCCGGCATGGAGAGCAAGCGGCTTGGCCTGTCGCAGAAGAACCTGTATGTGGTGCCAAACCATCTGACCGAACAATGGGGCAGCGATTTCCTGCGGCTTTACCCGAACGCCAACGTGCTTGTGGCGACCAAAAAGGATTTTGAGCCTGCCAACCGGAAGAAGTTCTGTTCCCGGATCGCTACCGGAGATTATGATGCTGTCATTATCGGGCACAGCCAGTTTGAGCGGATTCCTTTGTCACGGGAGCGTCAGGCAATGTCCATTGAAAAGCAGATCGACGAGATCACCATGGCCATTGAGGAAGCGGCAGAACAGGACGGGATGCGCTATACCGTAAAGCAGATGGAAAAGACCAGGAAGAACCTGGAGACGAAACTGGAGCGTCTCAACGACCAGACCAGGAAAGATGATGTGGTGACCTTTGAGCAGCTTGGGGTAGACCGGCTGTTTGTGGATGAGAGTCATTTTTACAAGAACCTTTTCCTTTATACAAAAATGCGGAATATTGCGGGGATTGCACAGACGGACGCACAGAAAAGCTCGGATATGTTCGCTAAGTGCCAGTACCTGGACGAGATCACCGGCGGGCGTGGGGTGACGTTTGCCACGGGAACGCCTGTCTCCAACAGTATGGTGGAGCTTTATACCATCATGCGCTACTTACAATATGACACACTCCAGGCAATGGGGCTGGGGCATTTCGATTCCTGGGCCGTCGCCTTTGGAGAGACGGTAACGGCGATTGAGCTATCGCCGGAAGGGACGGGCTACCGTGCAAAAACACGGTTCGCCCGTTTTTTCAATCTCCCGGAGCTGATTTCTTTATTTAAGGAGTCCGCCGACATCCAGACAGCGGATATGCTGAACCTCCCGGTGCCGGAGGCGGAATACATCAATGAAGTGCTGAAACCCAGTGAAGAACAACAGGAGCTTGTCAGCACCTTTGCAGAACGGGCAGAAATGGTACGGGCAGGAGCTGTGGAACCTCGTGAGGACAACATGCTGAAGATCACCAATGACGGGAGGAAATGCGCCCTGGATCAGCGGCTTATCAACGACATGCTCCCGGATTACCCGGACAGCAAAGTAAACCGCTGTGTGAAAAACGCTTTTGACATCTGGAAGGAGACAGCGGATTACCGTTCCACCCAGCTCATCTTCTGCGACCTTTCCACGCCGAAGAATGACGGCACTTTTAATGTATATGACGATGTGCGGGAAAAGCTGGCGGCAAAAGGAATCCCCAGGGAGGAGATTGCTTTTATCCATGAAGCCGGGACAGAGACAAAGAAGGCGGAACTGTTCGCAAAGGTACGTTCCGGGAAAGTGCGTATCCTGTTGGGTTCCACGCCAAAGCTGGGAGCCGGGACGAATATCCAGGACAGGCTCATTGCCCTGCACCACCTGGACTGCCCCTGGAAACCGGCAGACCTGGAACAGCAGGAGGGGCGTATCTTACGCCAGGGCAACCAGAATAAGAAGGTGAAGATCTTCCGGTATGTGACGGAAAATACTTTTGATGCGTATATGTGGCAGATCTTGGAGAATAAGCAGAAATTCATCAGCCAGATCATGACAAGCAAAAGCCCTGTCCGTGCCTGTGAAGATGTGGACGATGCGGCCCTGTCCTATGCGGAGATCAAGGCCCTGGCTACGGGCAATCCCTATATCAAGGAAAAGATGGATCTGGACATCCAGGTGAGCAAGCTGAAATTGATGAAGGCCAACCACACCAGCCAGAAATACCGACTGGAGACAGATATAGCGAAAAATTATCCCATGCAGATCACAGCGGCAAAAGAACGGCTGGAGGGGCTGAAAGCAGACTTCCAGGCGGTGAAGCCGCTCCTGGAAAAAGGCAGGGAAAAGGATGAGTTTTCCATGACGGTCGGCGGTAAGGAATACACCGACAGGAAAGAGGCCGGGACGGCGCTGATCGCTGCCTGCGCCGGGGTAAAAGCGGTGAAAACATCCGGGCGGATCGGGGAATTTTACGGGTTCCAGATGAGTGCGGAGTTTGACAGTTTCAACCAGAAATATGTGCTGACACTGAAGCGCCAGTGCAGCTATAAGATCGAGGTCGGGAAAGACGCCCTGGGAAATCTGCAGAGGATCAGCAATGCTTTGTCCGGCATTGAAAAGAGAGTGTCAGAGACACAGCAGAAACTGGAAACCTTACAGCGGCAGTTAGAGACAGCGAAGGAGGAAGTAGCAAAGCCATTTGAGAAAGAACAGGAGTTGGCAGAGAAGTCGGAGCGGCTGGCAGAGTTAAATTCCCTTTTGAACATGGACGAAAAAGGCCCGTCAGAAGCCCTTGGAGCAGAGGACGTGACCGAGGCGGCAGACCAGGCGAGAAGCCCGGTGAATTATGCCGGCAGGGTGGCAGAGGAAACGGTTGTGGCGGACAGTCCCCGCAGGCCATCGGTACTGAAAAAACTGGAAAATGCGAAAATCCGGATTGCGAAACAGCAGGGGAGCCATTCCCCAACTGTGCGGAAACAAGCGGTGGAACTTTAATTTATATAGAAATCCCGTCAGAAATCTGGCGGGATTTTATGATAGGAAGGATCGTAAATGTCACAGATACAATATAGTTTTCATAAAAATGACGAGTACCGTACACCGGCTTATGCGGTGTATCCAATCCTGAAACGCTTGAAAAAGGATACATCGATATGGTGTCCCTTTGATAAAAACGACAGCCAATTTGTGAAAGTGTTTCAGGCGTATGGTTTCCGGGTGGTCTATGGGCATATCCAGACGGGGCAGGATTTTTTCACTTTTCCTGTTCCCCCTTGTGATTATATTATCAGTAATCCGCCATACAGCCGGAAAGGGGAAGTGTTTCAGCGGTTATTTGAACTGCAGATCCCATTTGCCATGTTGATTAACTTTCAGGGGATTTTTGATCAGAGAGAGCGGTTTGAAATGTTCCGACGGCAGCATATCGAGCTGCTTTGGCTTAATCCACGGGTAAATTACGATACAGACGGCGGCCAAAGAAAAGGCACGAGGGTTCCATTCCAGAGCTGTTATCTTTGCCAGGGGATTTGTAAACAGCAACTGGAATTTGAATACCTGGATACAAGTTTATTGAAGTAGGGGGGAGACAGATATGGCGGAAAAAGACAGGAACCAGAGAATGAAGGAGATCACGGAGCGGCTGGAACAGGGCGTTAAAGAGATTTTCACATCAGAAATGTATATGGAATATCTGAAAACGATGTCCCAGTTCCACAGTTACAGTTTTAACAATACGCTCCTGATCCACCTGCAGAAACCGGACGCAACTTTAGTGGCCGGGTATCAGGCATGGCAGAAAAAGTTCCACCGGCAGGTGCGGCGTGGGGAGAAAGGCATCCAGATCATTGCCCCTGCGCCGATCCGGCAAAGGGAAGAGGTGGAAAAGATCGACCCGGCTACACTGGAGCCGGTATTAAAACCGGACGGGACGCCGGAGATGGAGGAAGTGGAATATACGATCCCACGTTTTCGGATCACCACCGTTTTTGATGTATCCCAGACGGACGGGGAGCCGCTTCCGGAACTGGCCACGCCGGAGCTGATGGGAAGTGTGGAAAACTATGAGATATTTATGCAGGCAATCCGGGATATTTCCCCGGCGCCGATCCGCTTTGACGAGATCGAGAGCGGGGCAAAGGGATTTTATAACAGTATTGAAAAGGAAATCGTGATCCAGAACGGCATGAGCGAGAGCCAGACCATGAAAACCGGCATCCATGAAGTTACCCACGCAAAGCTCCATGACAGGGACATCATGGAAGAACTGGATGAGAAAAAAGACCAGTTGACCAGGGAAGTGGAAGCGGAAAGCGTGGCGTACACCGTTTGCCAGTATTTTGGCCTGGATACGTCAGAATATTCCTTCCCCTATATTGCCGGGTGGAGCAGTGACAGGAATATGAAAGAACTCCGATCCTCTATAGACACGATCCGCCGGGTGTCCGGGGAATTTATCGACCAGATGGTGGATCGGATGCAGGAAATCCGGCGGGAAGCACAGCGGCATCAGGAGAACGCACTCTTTGAAGAACCGCAGGACAGATATGGGATTTATCAGCTCTGTGAGGACAGGGATGGGACGGATTACCGTTTTATGGGAATGGCTTACCTGCAGGAACAGGGCATCACTGTGGACGGCGCTGATTATCAGTTCGTTTACGGAGATGAACTGCAGGAAGGGGATACCCTGGAAGCCTTATACACAAAATTCAATACAGACCATCCGGCGGACTATACCGGGCATTCCCTGTCAGTGAGCGATGTGGTCGTCCTGAAAAAAGACGGGGAACTGACCGCCCACTATGTGGACAGCTTTGGGTATCAGAAGCTTCCGGAGTTTGCTGCACAGAGAAAGAAACTGTTGGAAAGCCAGACAGAAGAAAAAGAATATCCGCCGCTCTATCTGTCTGACCTTACTTACGCTATGGAACATAGGAACGTAAACGCTTACCTGGATTCCCGGAAGCTGAACCTGGACTGTAAGAAAGCGGTTGAAGAAGCGGTTGCCAGCCACTTTGACGGGTATCATCTGGCCCATGAAGCTGCAGCGGATGTGGTGGAGGCATACGGGGCAGAGCGGGTGTCCTTCGTGCTGGCCTGTACCGTCCAGCACCTCAGATCGGACGGGCGGTTTTCAAAAGAGACAAAGGAATGGGCGGATCGCTTCAAAATCCCGGAGAATATCAGCCGTGGGATGGATCTCAATGTCGATTATGTGGTGACGAGCCATCCGGCAGTGCTGGACGGTTTTATCGGCCTTGCCCGGAAAGAAATGGGGGAACAGGAGAAAGAAAAACAGGCAGAGCAGATCGGCCCGGAGACAAAAGGGCTTTTGGTAGAGGGACATTTTGGCACCTGGCACACGGTAGAAGTGAGGGAAATCGCCGGGGAGACTTTTTTCCGGATGGAGCAAGACGAGTATGGGGATACCGTGGCAGGGATTATCGTGGACGCAGACGGGAAGCTGGTAGCGGAGGATCTGGAACATGGATTTGATGCCGGGGCTATGGAAGCGATCACAGAATATCTCTATGAGAAAGTGCCAGAGCCGTTTATCAAGCAGTTCTATGTGGTGAATGACGCCTATGGAGTGAAAGCGGAGCGGGAGTATCAATACTTTGAAAACCTGGATGAAGCGATCCAGGCATATCACCTGTTGCCAAACCACCTGGACAAACAGCTTGGCATGGAAAGCCGGGAACCTGTCACTTCCAGGATGCCTTTAATTTCATGTAAAAACGGGATTGAGGAAATAGAAGATATTGAAAAAGCATCCTTAAGCGGGAAATGGATGAACCCGGAGGTGACGGACGCTGTGAACCGGGCTGTCTTTTATCTTGATAACCGGGATATGGAGGCAGCCTTTTCCCTTACGGGTCTGGAGCAGTATTTTTTTATCCAGACCACAGACGGAGGGTATGATTATACATTCTATGATGCGGGCTGCCGGGAGATTGACGGCGGCATTTATGAAAATGAGGATGTCTCCGAGCAGGAAGCTATTGAGGATATTTTATCCGGGGAAGCCGGCGGGAAACCGGTAACGTATAAAGTCATGGATGTGGAAGCATTTCTGGAGCAGAGGGAAAGGGCGCAGGAAACCGCCATGGAGCAAACGGAACCAACCATCAGTTTCTACGCTGCGGAGTGCATGGAGTTCCCGGTGATGGGAGAGTACCATGACAACCTGACGCTTGCGGAGGCATTTGAGAAATACCAGGCAATTCCGGCGGAGCGGATGAACGGGATCAAAGGGATCGGATTCCGGCTGGAGGACGGGAGCATGTATGACGGGGATTACGAACTGATGCGGGCCGGGAGCATCTCCAGGGATATGATCGACCTGGTTCCCCATTATAAGGAAAGCCCCTTGGTGCAGAAAGCTATGGCAGATCTGGAGGAAATGCTGGCAGAGGAACGCCGGAGGGAAGAACCGGTACAGACAGAGCCGGCGGCAGAACAGGGACAGGGCAGGCTGGGGCATACCGGGCAGAAACCGGGGGCAGAGAAGCCCACAGGGGTGCGCCAGTCCGTCCTTGCGGCGCTCCGTGAGCGGCAGGCAAAACGGAAAGCCGAGGAACAACAGCAGATACAAAAAGAAGAGCAGAAAGCGGAAAAGAAAACCCATGGACACAGGAAAGGAGAGCCGGAGTTATGAGAGTGCGGTTTGAGGAAGAAGAATATTTTGTCATTGCTATGTTTGAAAAGGACAGCCGGATCGGAACCATGGAGGAAATCCGCCGGGTGCTTCCATTTATCCGGGAAGATGGGGAGATGCTTGCCCTGGTCAACAGTACGCTGAAGAAAATGGAGCAGCTCACGGATCAGGAGTTCTCCCGGCTGGATCTGGAAACCTATGTGCAGGAACCGGCGGAGGAAGCGTGATGGAGATCAACCAATTTGCCCTGTACCAACTGAAGAATATCCCGGAGAACCGGATGATCCGCTACCGGTCTTATCAAACGCTGCAGGAGCAGCATATCCCGGTGCGGTATGAGAATTATGAGCAGGTTTACCTGGGACGGATGAAAAAAGGGGACACGCCGGACACCATCCGGACACGCATGGGGGAGCATCCGCCCCGCAGATCCGCCTGCCACAGCCTAAGCGTCAGTGATGTGCTGGTCTTAAACAGCGGTGGTGAGATCACAGCCTACTATGTGGAAAAAGAGGGTTTTGTCGTGATCGCCGGATTTCTCCGCCTGGGTTCTTCCGGTGCGCTGATCTCTTATGACACCACAGATTTCCATATCGAGGGGAAAGAGGGAAGCTGGCTTGCCTATGACAGCATCATCATAGACGGACGGGAATTTTTCCTCATGGAACACACCGTTTACGGGGCGCAGGCGGCCAATGTGGTGCTGGACAGTGCGGGAAATATGGTGGTAGACAATGTGTTCCACGGCTTTGACGAGGCAGTAAAGCAGCAGATCCGGGAGTACCTGCACCCGCCAGTAAAAGAGCCGGAACCGGAGAAACCAAAAAAGCCGGTGATGGAAAACTGGCAGAAAGCCTATGAAAACGGGGAATATCTGCGGAGCGCAGAGATCACGGAAGAACAGAATTACAACATGATAGACGGGCGCATGAATAATCTGCCGAACAAGCCCCGGAAGATTGGAGGAAGGGTTTCTGTGCTGGATCGGCTCCATCTGAAGCAGGCAGAGATTGCCAGACGGAGCGGGAAGGCTGTGCCGCAGATGGCGGCGGAAGAAGAGATGGAGCGGAGAAGGAAATAAAAAAAGAGGAAGATGTTTTGCCGGGAGTGGCAGGCATTTTCCTCTTTTCTAATCTCTGAAATATTTTAACATCTGAACCAATATCGGACTTTCAGCAATCTCACCAGTATCTCGTTCCCTTTGTCCAAATTGGACAAATTGGGAAGCGGAATAAAAGTCATATAATTTTGGATTGCTGGCACATTCTATGTAAACGGCTTTTCCTCCGATAATAAACTGGGCTTCCCGGACTTTGCTGCAGGCAATGGATAATAATTCCTGTCCGGGTATAGAGACAGATAAACCGGGATTAAAATTCCTGCCGAGCTGTGCAATCAACGGCATGGACACCAGAAAACGGTCAAGCTCTTCATCATATTGCGAAAATTTACCTATACGTTTCTGGAGTGTTTTACTTAATGCGTTTCCGTTGATAGAAACAAATTTATTTGCCAACGTAAAATAGCCAACGAAACCGGGTGATTCTTCATCAGAAAAAACCAGATAGGTCATTGCAAGCCGCTGCCTGGCAAAGCCAATCGCCTTTGACTGTATAAAATTTTCCACGTCTTTATTTTGTGGACACATGAAACGGGAGAGGATAGACTGCAGCTTATCCTCTCCGTATGTGTCGAGCATTTCTAAAAGATTCAGCTCTATATAATCCATTATATTTTATCTCCAAAAAAAGCTTTGATATTTTTCGTGCCTTTTAATTCCTTTACGCTATAATTACGGGAAACAGGTTTTGTCGCAATAGCTGCAGCTTTCTCCAATGCTTCCACGAAAGCGGCGGCGGAGTCTTTGTCATGGATTACAATGTTCTTTTTGATACTCTGTGTTGCCATGTGCATCTACTCCTTTCATGTTCTCTCATCAATAGTATAGTCGATTTTTTAAAAAATAGCAATGAACGATTTTAAAAAAATGCTTGACGGAACGATTAAAAAAATATGCTGGAATGGTGAGTATGAAATTCAGCGTTTATTTCAGCAATTCGTCATAACTTGTCCCCAGGCAGTCCCGGATGCCACGGAGCTGTGCCCCGGTGATATGCTGAATCCCCCGTTCAATCTTTACCAGCGTCTCTCGTGTCATAGCTATATCTTTCAGTTGGAGCATACGGACAAGTTCTGTCTGTCCGATCCCCTTTTCTTTCCGTACACGGCGGATATTGCCGCCGATGTCGATACCGTTCTGTTTGATCTTTTGTTCCATCCGATAAAGTCCTCTCGACTGGACTGAGATCAGTCCGATTTTCCTTTATCTTATCGGTATGGAATGATACAATGGGACTAGAATGAGTCCAATTTGAAAATAATTCCGGGATCAGAAAAGAATAGGGCGCTATTTCAATTCGCCGTGTTTCAGTTCGTGCTGTGCGATAGCCTGACGGATCAGATAGAGGATCTCACCGTTCATGGAGCGTCCGTCAAACTCAGCAAGGCTTTTCAGCTTTTTATGTGTTTCTGAGTCAATGCGTAAACCGATATGTTTATCTTTTTCCATAATGTCTCCTGTCTGTCGTTTAAGTACAAAATAAGTTCGCTAAAGTAAGTACATTTTAAGTACAGACGGTGATATTATGTGATAAATGGACTTGTTTTAAGTACACTAAATTTTGGAAAGGGCAACAAAATGAGGGAGACAAGAGAAAAGAAATATTACCGGATCAGGGCATGGCTGTTCTGGCTGTTGGCGGGAGGAATGATACTGTTGATTTTGGGGGCGTATTTTAAAGACGAATTATATGAAAAGTGGCTGAAAAGCGGCGGTATGGAAGATATAACTTATGAGGGAAAGTCCAGGCTGGAAGATACGGCGGAGTGTTATTTATGCGGCAATAGCGATAACAGCCTGGTTGGTTACTACCGTAAATTTGATACGATAGGATTGATTTCTCTCAATGACTGGTATGTTCTGGACTTCCGGTTGAGTTGCCAGGACGAAAATGGATATGAAAGGAATACGGAAGATGGAACATCCTCCACGTATGGAAACACAGGAGAAATCATCTATTCGTCAGAAAGCAATTTCCATGGAACAATGGCATCCGTGGAAGTTACCCTTCCGGATGATTATGAATTGAAAATGGAAACGCTGGAAGAACACCTTTGCCAGCCCTGTCTGGATAAAGTGCTGGAATCCCTGGAGTTTCGCAAATGGAAGCATGAAAAGAAAGGGGCGGTTCCTCTTTGTCTTGTAGATTTTAAGACATTGGAAATTTATTCCCTCCAGGATTGGCACAGGGGTTGCCTGATTCGGGATTATTGGGTGGAAATAGAACCGGAGGGAAATGAGATTACCGTAGACGCTTATGCCATACCACAGTAAGGAACAAAAATAATAAAAAGGATACTCTGCAGATTTTTCATGGCCATGAATAACGAAAGGCTCCCGCAGGAGCCTTCCGGACTGGAGGCTTCACAAGTTTCTCCAGTACGATCATAGTGAACTATAACAGAAGAAAAGTAAAAAATCAATCCAGACAGCATAAGACAGCATAAGATTCCTATATTTTCTCTGTTCAGCAGGAAAGGCAGGTGCTAAAATATCTACCAGATAAAATGTGAGAAGGAAGTGTACAGATTGAAAGACAGCGAACTGATCGATAAAGTCCATTCTGCGGTTTATCACCAATGCCAGCGGCGGGGCTATACCGCACCCGTGGATGTGCTGATGGAGATCGGCGTACTGCCAAAACAGAAATATGAAGAATGGCGTTTCGGAAAAATACCGTATCTGGAGCAGGTCTGTACCTGCAATCTACGGAAGCTTTCTGTAGTCATGGGGCAGATCCGGCGATATGCGCAAAAGGCAGGGTTAAAGCCGTCTTTTTGTTATTACAAGCGCTGGGGAGTAAAGAAAAAGCATGGACACAGGCAGGTGATTCCGCTCCGTTTCAGCAAGAGCGGCAGACCAGAAATCGAGCGGGCTTATGCCACACATTATGTGGACAGTAAACGGATCGAACAGTTGAAGAAAGAAGCGCAGGACGGACACATGGACTAAAGCAAAGCGAGTCCATGTGCCCGCAGTAGCTTATATCTTATGCGATAGGCGGATATTCAGGAACGTGCCGTCTCTTTTTCCTGCACTGTCTTTCGTGAGTGATCTCGTCCCAGGAATGTCTCCACATTTGTGCGGACAGTATTCAGTTCTTTTTCATAATCCCGGAGATTATGATAGGCTTCCTGCTGGCTGTTTTTCAAGGCGGCAAGCTTTTCCTTTTCTTCTTTCAGCAGCTTCATGGAGGGCAGCTTCCCGTCGCCGGATTGTGCTTTCAAGAATTTCCTTGCGGCTTCATACAGGGCAAGTTCCGCCTGGTGTTCCTGTCTGAACTTTTTCCTATTCCGACTGTTGACAAACTGTCGGTACACGGATTTATTCGCCAGGTATTGCCCAGTGTAGTGGATCTGCTCGTTGACCTGTTTCAGTTTCCCTTCCGTGGAGCGGAGAGATTTCCTCATATCGGCAGTCTGTTTTTTTGCTTCTTCAAAAGCTGTTTCCAGATCTTCTTCTGTGTCATACCCATGCTCCTGGATGTAGGCGACGGTCTTAGCCATCTGCTGTAAATTGGACAGTTTTACCCTCCGGGCGTAAGCGGCGTTTGCTTGCGCCTTGGCGCAGCTTTGTAGATCAACCACAAGCCGGAGATTGGATTTGATAAAAACAAAAGATGGCAGTTCGCCTGGTATAGTATTCTGGGAAATATCTGCAGACTGCTCCGGATCAGGCTGCTGGCTCTGCTCCTGTCTTGCGTTTTTCTCCCATCGAGACAGAAGATATTCTTTTTCATAATGCGTTCCTAGACTTCTTCCTGTCATGTATTTCCCACGATCCGGGTGAAGATAGCTGAACCGTCCACGGCTGACTTTAAAGGAAATACCGTATTTTTCTGCCAGAAATTTTTGAAAATCTTCCTGGGTGCGGGCAGAAGCGGCGGCTTCTTTAATGGCGTTCCGGAGAAAATCTTTCTGCGTCTCAAACTTTGTTTTCCGTGGCGTAACGCCGTCGGCAATCATCTTCCGGTTTAATTCATCCATCTTTTTCTGCCCTCTGCGCCGTGTATGGTATTCCCGGTCTGTGATTTTCTTTTCTGCCGGGGAGAGCAGGTCAACCTGGTGGAGTTGTTCCCGGCGGCACAGATCCATCACATCCTGTTTTAGATAAACGAGATAATCTTTCGTGAGATGGTGTTTATATCCGGCACGGGAATCGCATGACCGCTCCATGAAGTCCTGCCGCTCCACGTCATACTTCCGCAAGCTGTTGATCACGATATGCACATGGATGTTGCCGCTTTTATTGTTGCCGTCTGTGTGAGTGCAGACCAAAGCCTGATGGCCGGGGAAATTTTTCCGGGCATATTCCAGGCTGAGCTGCTGTGCCCGCTCTCCGGTCAGCCCGTTTTCTTCGGTATCCCTGGGGTCAAAACTTAAAATATAGTGGTGAGATTTAATTTCATCAAAGGTCTGGTTTTTACGGTACCGTGCATTTAATTCCTTACATTCCATATCAAAAGTAAAAGGATCACAGTTGATGCCGTCCAGGTAATATTCCTCACGGGGGATCAGCCTGCCGTTTTCATCCAGGATCGGCTTCATGGTATCTTCGTTATACTGGAACATGAGATAACGTTGGGCTTCCCCGTAATCAGAGTTTTTACTGGCGATGTGTTTCAGGATGGCCATGAGAGGCAGCTCCTTTCTGTCCGTCAGGGATTTCTTCAGAGAGGGAACGGAAATCTCCGGCCAGTCTCAAAACTTCATACTTCATTTCATAAATGTCCGCAATCCCCTGGCGGATTGCTTTTTGCATTTCCTGTGAGTGGATACCGCCGCTATTAAAGTGGCGGGCGATCTGGTTCAGATTACTCCCGATTTTTCCAAACTCTGCGATCAGTTTTTTCAGTTCCGGCAAATCTGCCACAATCTCATATTTGACTGCAACCTTTTTCCCGGTGACTTGTCTCCGGAGATATTCTGCCAGAGGGAGGTTGGCGGCCTTGGCGTGGGATAAGAGGCGAGTATATTCTGTGTCTGTGAAGCGGAGCATGACAGGGTGGGAGTGCCGGAGCGCTGTCTCTTTCTTTGGTCTTGCCATAAATTTTCTTTTTCCTTTCCCGTGGCTTATAAGCCACGCTGCGACTATTTTTATATAGGAGCCAAACCGCACATTGGGAAAATGTGCGCAAATCGAGGGCATGGGGAGCGAAATCCCCATCAAGTTTGCCGGGTAAGCAAAATCTGCAAAGCGGGTTTTGAGTTACGCAGGCGAAACTTGCCCTGGAAGAGTGGCTCCTACTATAAAGCCAAATCGGACGGAAAAGTGAGAATAATTTAAACTATTAAAAAACGGAAATTTTATGTAAAAATTTAGAAATAAAGCCGGGAGTGTTAAACAATCTCGGCTTTAGCTTTTTCTAAATTTTTGAAACGTCGATATTCCAATGGGGATAATCCAAACTTTTTTTTAAACACAGCAGCAAATTTCCCTTGATTAGAGTAGCCGACCTGTTCGGATATTTCGGCAATCGGACGCTTTGTGTCCGAAAGAAGTCTTGCGGCTTCGTTCATGCGGATTTCCCGCAGCCAGGTGGATATATTCTGTCCATATACGCCTCTAAAATAATTTTTCAGGCTGGTTTCACTGACCGAAAATCGTTCTGCAATCTGTCTTACAGGGATGTGCTGGCGAAGGTCATCAGAAAGGATTTGTGCCGCCCTTTTTGCAATTTCAACCTGTGTTTCCGTGTAGAAGCCGCAAGTTTTCGGAGGCCGGATTTCCATGTTAAGAAGCCGGTGGAGAAGTTCAAGAGTATAGATTTGCAAATGGAAGGCCGAGGGTCTTTCGGATAGCCGCCAGAGTTTTTGAAATATATTTTCCAGCTCGCTGTCCGCTTCGTTGATATATGTTTTATGGTTGCCACAATAACTTTTTTCCAGCGTAGGGAGGTCAAGTGAAAAAGATTTCAAAAGTTCACCGCAGGACTGTAAAAGAAGTGACAGGTCAAAATATATTTTTATCCCCTGATACTGCTTCGTAGGAAAGATATATTCTTTCTGTGCGGTCTGTTCACTGACACAAAAATCATTTTCCTTCAGGTAAATGTAAGAGCCGTCATCCAGAAGCAATTCACTTCTGCCTGAAACGCAATAGTTAATCAGCAAAGGCTTTAGATTTGAATTTTCATCCGACTCCGGCCATACGGGAGCATTTACAAAAATAAAAGCCAAAGTCAGCCCCGGAAAGAGCGTATGGAATATCATGCGTCCCTTGCCATCTGCCCGATCCAAAAGCAATGTGCTGCTATTTGGACTGTTTTTCAAAGTCACATCAGAAACAGTATCGCTGTTTTCTAAAATGCTGTATATCATATCACGCAACTGCTTCGCCCCTTTCATCACGCAAAATCGTTGATATTATTATACCCGCGAGAAAATTCACGGTCAATGGATATGCTGGCAAAACGAAAAAACTCCTTGCTATACGGACCTAAAATACTGATATGTGCATAGAAGCATAATTGAATATGTGCTACCATTAGAATTGGTTAGCGAGATCTAACCGAGAAAGCAATCATGTTAGGAGGTTTCGCAATGAACAACAAATTGCAAGGAAAGGATCTCATCAATATCGGTATTTTCACGGCGATTTATTTTATCGTCATTTTCGCTGCGGCGTCCATCGGTTTTATCCCGATTTTCATTCCGCTTATCAGCGTGATCGTGCCGCTTGTGGGCGGTATTCCGATGATGTTGTTCTTCTCCAAAATCAAAAAATTCGGTATGCTTACCATCTGCGGGGTGCTGCTCGGTATCATTATGTTGCTGACCGGCATGGGCTGGTGGTGCATCCCTACCGGGCTGATTTTCGGGCTGATTTCCGATTTTATGATGAAAGCCTGTGACTACAAGAACGCCAAGCGTGAAGTGCTGATCCACGGCGTTTTTTCCATGTGGGTAATCGGGGCGTTTATTCCCATCGTTGTGACGCGTGACGCTTACTACCAGAGCCTGCTCCCCGGCTACGGTCAGGAATATGCCGACACGCTCATGGCTTATATGCCGGACTGGATTTTGCCGGCACTGCTTATTGCTGCTTTCGTCAGTGGTCTTGTCGGCGGCCTGATCGGACGGAAGATTTTCAAAAAGCACTTTGAGCGGGCGGGAATTGTGTAATGAGCCGCGAACTTCTTGCAAGTCAAAAAAACAATAGCGGAATTTTATTAGACCCCCGGACAAAACTGGCGGTACTGATTACCATAGCTGTCTTTATTTTAGGCGGTTCGTATGAAGGTATCATGCAGTATTACATCATCGTGTTGGCGGCGATCCCGCTGTTACTTTTGTCAGCGGCCAGAAAATGGAAAGGCGCTGTTCTCTATATCCTGATTTTTGGAGGCAGTCTGTGCCTGGAAATGTTCGGCCTGTCCCGACTGACCGGCGTAGCAAACTACATCGCAGTAGCCGTCGTTGGTATTCTTCTGCGGTTCACCCCCGGCGTGGTCATGGGATATTTCGTGGTAACTACAACCACGGTCAGCGAATTTGTTGCAGCGATGGAACGGCTCCACCTGCCGCAGCAGATTACCATTCCCATGTCCGTGATGTTCCGTTTCTTTCCCACGGTTGCGGAAGAATGGGGCGCCATTGGGGACGCCATGCGGATGCGTGGCGTCCGCTTTGGCGGTGGTAAAGCTGGTACGATTTTAGAGTATCGGATTGTTCCCATGATGATCTGCTCCGTCAAAATCGGGGAGGAACTGTCCCAGGCAGCCCTTACGCGGGGATTGGGAGGCCCGGTAAAACGGACGAATATCTGTAAGCTGGGTTTTCATGTGCAGGATGTTATTTTCCTGCTGATCTGTCTGGGAGCATTTGCAGCGCAAATCTATGTGCTTGCCGCAAGGGGGTGAAGGAAGTGATTGAATGTAGGGATGTGTCCTTTTCCTATCCGGCCAGCGCCCTTCCTGACAGCGAGAGTCAAACCGGGGGCGCTTTGAAACACATTTCCTGCACCATTGAGGACGGTTCTTTTGTCCTGCTCTGTGGGACTTCCGGCTGCGGGAAAACGACCATGACCCGGTTGTTTAACGGCCTGATCCCCCATTACCATGAAGGGACTTATACCGGCTCCGTCTATCTGGATGGAAAGGCTACCCGTGACCTGTCACTGTTTGATATTTCTCTGAAAGTCGGCTCTGTATTTCAAAATCCGCGTTCTCAATTTTTCAATGTGGATACGACCAGCGAACTGGCTTTCGGTCCGGAAAACCACGGGATGCCGGAAGATGTTGTGCGTGATCGTGTAAAGCGTGTAGCTGCACAGCTAAAGTTGGAGCCGTTGCTTGATCGGAGTATTTTTTCTTTGTCCGGCGGTGAAAAGCAAAAAATCGCTTGCGGATCGGCAGCGGCTACCTCCCCGGATGTTTATGTGCTGGATGAACCATCATCCAACCTTGACGCATACGCTATCGCTGATTTCCGGCAGCTTCTCTTTACTTTGAAATCGCAGGGAAAGACCATCATCATCTCTGAACACCGGCTGTATTATCTGTCCGGCCTCTTTGACCGTGTTCTGTACCTGAAGGACGGAGAAATCGAAGGTGATTATACAGCAGAGGAATTTTGCGGCCTGTCAGCAAAACAGCGCGATGATATGGGATTGCGCCCTCTTGATCTTGCGGGGCTTTCAGAAGTT